>Ga0209292_1000109_pt1 | contig 116314 bp, 99 predicted proteins | sample GOMGulsemesocosm_2_FD_184634 | JGI IMG/M metagenome (GOLD analysis project Ga0209292, IMG submission 184634) | Methane-oxidizing microbial communities from mesocosms in the Gulf of Mexico - GOM9C Gulf of Mexico (SPAdes) (version 2) | ecosystem: Environmental > Aquatic > Marine > Cold seeps... | reverse complement strand
GTTCGCTGCGGCCTGATGAGTTCACAAGACTGTCAGACCCTCCAGGAAACCTACCTGGCCTATCGCGTTGAAACTCATAAACGCGCACTGCAAAAACAAGATTTACTAATGACCCAGAACGAACTGGATCTATTAGGCTTTGATATTAAAATCAACAATGTCATCTCACTTTGGTCATCTTGGCTCACGACCAATACAGATCGGTAATAGTAAGCAATTGATACAATATTGAGTTAGGAATAGAAATGGCCGCATTTGGAACAGTTTTCATGCCGAAAATGGCATTGGCATCTTTCGACAATAATTCTTGGACAGCTTCAAGCATTGTTCCATCCGACAAGTTAGAACTTCATCCTGGCGCACATGTCTTGCATTATTCAAGCACGTGCTTTGAAGGTATGAAGGCGTTTAAACACGAAGATGGCAGCGTCAATATTTTCCGTATGGATGCCAACATCGAGCGCATGACACAAAGCAGTGAATTATTAAGCCTGCCTGAAATCAATAAAGATCAGCTTGCGCACATGATCAAAGATACTCTTACACTGTATGCCGATGATGTTCCAACTCCTCCGGGCTCTATGTATATTCGTCCAACTCATATTGGAACAGAGCCAGCGATCGGCAAAGCCGCGGCACCTTCTGCATCGTCTCTTTTATATGTGCTTTTATCTCCGGTTGGTGATTATTTTGCCAGCGGCGCTAAGCCATTAAGACTGTTATTAGAAGAAGATGGCATGCGCTGTGCGCCGCATATGGGCATGATTAAAAGTGGCGGCAACTACGCCAGTGCTTTAGGGCCTATTATTCGCGCGCGTAAAGAATGCGATGCAGACCAGATTCTTTTCTGCCCTAACGGCGACGTACAAGAAACTGGCGCAGCTAACTTCATTCTGATTGATGGCAACGAAATCATCACCAAGGCATTAGACAGCTCTTTCTTACACGGCATTACTCGCGACTCTATTTTAACCATCGCCCGTGACATGGGTATGACGGTGACCGAACGAAACTTCACCGTGAGCGAACTACTAGAACGCGCAAAGAAGCCGGGTACCGAAGCCGCGCTTTCTGGCACAGCAGCTGTTTTAACACCGGTTGGCACCTTGATTCATAATGGCCAAGAATTTGCTGTTGGATCGGGCGAGCCAGGTGAAACAACCCTGAAACTGCGCCAAGCGTTGAATGATATTCAATGGGGCAAGTCTGAAGATAAGTACGGCTGGTTGGAAAAAGTTTAGTATTTACCGTTTGTTAATAAAACCTGCCTCGTATCAAAACGATGCAGGTTTTTTTTTGCTATTATTTTTTATAACCGCTTAAACTGAGATCATGAATATGAGTGCTGTTTCAATTTTCTTAATCATTATTGTATCGATTGGTTTTCTCTCAATCATCGCTGAAGATTTGATCAAGGTGAATAAAGCCAAGTCGACTTTATTCTGGGGGACACTGGCTTGGATCGTTTATTTTATTTCATCCAGCATGACAGGCCATACGGAAGTTGCTTCAGAAGCGCTCAATGAAAACTTATTAGACATCGCCACACTCTGGCTCTTTTTATTCTCCGCCATGACCTTTGTCGCGTACTTATCTGAAAAAGGCGTTATCGAGATCATTGCCAGTTATCTACTGCCCAAGCAGCTCAGTGAAAAAGGTTTGTTATTTTTTATTGGTGCTTTCTCCTTTATATTTTCGTCGCTCGCCGACAACATCACTGCGACACTCGTCTGTTTAACTATTTTATTAGGACTAAACATAGACCGAGATAAACTGGTGAAATATGCCATTGTCGTTGTGTATGGCGTTAATGCTGGCGGCGTTTCGCTTATTACCGGTGACGTTACCACGCTGATGATTTTTCTCGCGGGCAAAGTCAACATCTCTGATTTATTAATGCTGGTCTTACCGGCGTTCACTTCGGTCTTTATTTTATGCTTGCTGATGTCTTACGGTATGAAAGGCAGCATTGAAGTGACCACTAAAAAACATACCTTGGCGCCGGTTGATTCCTTGATCGCCCTACTGTTCTTCTTAACCATTATCGGTGTAATTTTTGGTAATGTGTTGTTTGCTATTCCGCCTGTTTTATCCTTCTTATTCGGTTTAAGTTTGATGTTTATGGTCGCCAGAGCATTGAACCGTGATGACCCTATTTTGGATTATGTCCGTAAGATTGAGTTTGATACCTTATTGTTCTTCTTAGGAGTTTTGCTATTGGTCGGCATGCTCAAGCAAGTCGGTGTATTAGAGTTATTCCTCGAAGCCTATAAGCAATCGCCAACGCTGATCGCCAACTACGTGGTCGGTATCACCTCGGCCTTGTTCGACAACGTACCGCTAACCTCTGCCATCCTAAAATCTGGCATCGATATGGCTCATAACGAATGGCTTGCGCTCACGTTCTCGGTCGGTGTGGGTGGTGCGTTATTAGCCATCGGCTCAGCTGCGGGTGTGGTCGCTATGAGTAAGATTCCTGAGCTAACGTTCATGCGTTACTTAAGGTTTTTCCCACAGTTGTTCATTGCCTATACTTCTGGCTACTGTTTAGTGGTGTTCTTTATTCAGCTCGTTGCTAGCTAAATCAAACTACTGAACAGTGGGTATTAACGTAGGTACCTCAAAGTGCCTACTGTTCAGTTCTGCCTTACCGCACTAAGATAACCTATCGTCTAATCGCCTAAAAAGTTTCTCTTATGCTAAACCTAGATTTCAGTAAGCACGTAATTGTCAACAGCCATTTAGAAAGCTGGCAAGCCAGCCCTATGCCGGGAGTCTGGCGCAAACGTTTAGCCCGTGAAGAAGCTGAACAAGGCCATGCGACCAGCATCGTAAAATACGAAGCCGGTGCCAGCTTCAACTCACATCCACATCCATTAGGTGAAGAGATCTTTGTTTTAGACGGTGTGTTTTCCGATGAAACCGGAGATTATCCTGCCGGCAGTTATATTCGTAATCCTGAAGGATTTGAGCATGCACCGTTTAGCAAAGACGGCTGCACTTTGTTTGTGAAGCTGCATCAGTTTCAAGCAGAAGATCGCAAACAAGTACGCATCGATACCCGCAGTACAGAGTGGCTTCCTGGAATCGGTGGTTTAAAAGTAATGCCGCTGCACCAGTTTGCTAACAATTCTGTAGCCTCCGCGATGAATGAATCAACCGCCTTGGTCTTCTGGCCTGCGGGTGAGCACTTTCAACCGCATACTCATTTTGGGGGAGAGGAGATTCTTGTGATCAGCGGTGAGTTTATTGATGAGCATGGTCGTTATCCTGCCGGTAGCTGGATTCGGAGCCCTCACCTGAGTAAACATAATCCGTATGTTGAGCAAGATACGGTGATCTTAGTCAAGGTGGGTCACTTACCCCTATAAATTTCTAGAGAGTAAATACTTAACCTGTAAATGACTTGTATAATGAAAAGATTGAAATCCATTCATCATTATCAGACAGGGAAGTATCATGACGATTATGCAAGCCGTCTATTGGCTTATTGCGAGCTTGGGCAACGGCATCGCGTTATATCGAGTGAATGAATTCGGCAGTACTTTTGATATCTGCCTTCTACTGTTTACTGTGTTCTACAGCGTGATAGGTTTTCATGATCTGTACTTTAGTCGCCATAACCTCAATCGCTTATACCCTGTTGTTGCCTACATTCGCTATTTTCTTGAATCTTACCGCGTAGAAATTCAGCAATACTTTATTGCCAACGATACTGAAGAAAACCCGTTTAATCGTGAACAGCGCACACTGGTCTATCAGCGCGCAAAGAATGTACGCGATACCATTGCGTTTGGTACGCAGCGTAATTTGTTAGAAGAAAATTATTTAAGTCTATGGCATTCACTCGAGCCAAAACATATAAAGGACGACGCTAAATCTATTATTATCGGCGGCTCTGATTGCAAGCAACCTTATAACGCATCCTACTTAAACATCTCGGCGATGAGCTTTGGTTCTTTAAGTGCAAATGCGATTGAGGCGTTAAACCTTGGCGCACAGAAAGCGGGTTGTTATCACAATACTGGCGAGGGCAGTGTCAGCCCTTATCACCTAAAACATGGCGGCGATATCGTTTGGCAAATTGGCACTGGCTTATTTGGCTGTCGTGATGAGCAAGGTAATTTTTGTCCGTCATCTTTTCAAAAGATGGCCACTCGGCCTGCTATTAAGATGATAGAAATCAAGCTGTCTCAAGGTGCCAAGCCTGGCCATGGTGGAGTTTTACCCAAAGCCAAAATCACCCAAGAAATTGCTGACATTCGCCACATTTCGATGACTGAAGATTGTATTTCACCGGCGGTGAATCCGGAATGTACAACGCCGCTGGCACTATTGAATTTCATCGTAAAATTACGCGAGCTAAGTCATGGTAAGCCGGTTGGTATTAAACTGTGCATCGGCAACCCCGCCGAGTTTTTAAGTTTATGTAAGGCGATGCTCGCAACAGGAATCACTCCCGACTTTATCACTGTCGATGGCGCCGAAGGTGGCACCGGTGCTGCGCCCGTCGAGTTTAGTAATCGCTTGGGAATGATGTGCTTAGAAGCTGTTTATATTGTTCATAATGCCTTAGTCGGTGTCGGCCTTAGAGATAACATTCGAATCATTGCGGCGGGTAAAACGGCTTCTAGTTTTGATCTATTGTCCAAGATTGCGGTGGGTGCCGATGCGGTTAATGCCGCGCGTACGATGATGATGGCGATCGGTTGTGTTCAATCTCGCCACTGCAATAACAACCTTTGCCCCACCGGTATTGCGACGCAAGATCCTGCCCGCGCTAAAGCGGTCGATGTGGTTGATAAAAGTGAACGGGTTAAAAACTTTCATCACAATACGTTAAAAAGTTTCTATGAATTAGTGGGCAGCATGGGGCTAGATGACCCTGCTAAGTTGATGCCGCACATGATTAAACGTCGTGCATCGAATGGTTTATTAGTGCCCGTAGGCAGTCTTGTGCCTTCTTTAAAAACGAATGAACTGATCAATACCCGCTTCGATAATCAAGACCTTGCACAGCCTTGGTCACACTGGTGGACTCATAGCAATGCAGAGACTTTTTATGTGCATGACCAGCCAATGGATTAAGACTCGATCAGACATAAAAAAACCCGCATATTCTTGTCGAATTGCGGGCTTCCTAAAATCTAAAAGCAATGATTAAGCAGCAACATTCTCTTCTGGATTAGGTTTTGACATCAGCAGCAGAGCGGCTGCTAGCAAGGCTGATACCAGCGAACCAATCAATACACCCAGTTTCACTTGCGTTAGGTATTCTGCTGGCAATCCTTCAAACGCTAGCGTTCCGATAAACAGACTCATGGTGAAACCAATACCACATAAAATCGAGACCGCGTAAAACTGTAACCAGCTAGCACCTTCCGGCAGCTTGGCCCAGCCCAGCTTGATCACCACCGCACAGATCGCGAAAATACCAATCTGCTTACCGACCACAAGACCCAGTGCAATCCCGAGTGTGACGGAATTGGTTAGCGCATCCAACGTCACGCCTTCTAAGCTCACACCCGCGTTTGCAAAGGCAAATAACGGTAAGATTAAGAATGCGACCCAAGGATGTAAAGCATGCTCTAGATGTGGAAGCATAGGGCGTCCATCTTCATTCTTTAACGACAGGGGTATGAATAGCGCAATCGCAAAACCTGCTAACGTTGCGTGCACTCCCGACTTCAATACCGCCGTCCAGATCACGAGGCCCACCAGTAGATAAGCCGCTTGTCGTCGTACATTGAGGTAATTTAAAACGGCTAAAACGACAATACCGCAAGCCGCTATCGCTAGCGACGCAACCGATAAATCACTCGAATAAAATAACGCGATAATAATAATAGCGCCAAGATCGTCAAAGATGGCGACCGACAATAAGAACAATTTAAGCGAAACCGGCACGCGAGTTTTAAATAAAGAGAAAACACCCAGCGCGAAGGCAATATCAGTCGCCGAAGGGATCGCCCAACCGCGAATGGCAATTTCGTTACCATAATTAAACCAGGCATAGATTAACGCGGGTGCCACAATACCCGCTATCGCGCCTACCGCTGGCAATACCACTTGTGAAGGCTCAGATAAGTGACCAATCATCACTTCTCGTTTGATTTCTAAACCCACTAAAAAGAAGAAGATCGCCATGAGGCCATCATTGATCCATAAGACAAGAGGTTTTTCGAGGTTGAGTTCGGCTATACGAACCTGAACCGGTATGTTCAAGAAGCCTTCGTATAAATGGCTATAAGAAGAGTTAGCCAATATGATCGCTATGATGGCAACGATCACCAATAAGATTCCACCCGTCGATTCATCTTTCAATAGTTTCTCGATTAAGCTATCCGGCACAGATTCCGAGTTGTGCGAGGTCATAAAAAGTCCTTAGCAAAAATATAATTTCATTCGATATTGTTATCTTAGCTCAATATTGACGCCAATTAATACGTTATTGCACATCTTTACCCTTCTCGGTTAATCGTCAACCTGATGCCAGTAATCTTGAGATAATGCCTGTATGCGCTCGCTTAATAAGGGATTGTTTAACAAGAAAACGTTACGATTTTTTAAGGCTAGTTGTGCAAGTGCTTGCTTGATTCTAGGGTGGTTATAAAAATTACGCTTAAAATCACCATTAGCGAGTGCCTTATTAAGACCCTCTTGAATTGTCTGGTGAAGCTCTGGATGTAACGGCGACACATAGAAAAAATAATCAAATGGATAAACGACTAATAAGCTCGGCTCTACTACCAAGGTAGGTGCCTCTATGAGACTAGCCGCATTATCTTGTTGATTCTGCTGATCTATTTCAATAAACGCCTCATTGATACCTCGATTAAAAGCCGTTATACGATTTGCTTTTAACATTTCCCAAAGACCATTGTACTGAGTCTGAATGACGTCGAAGCCATGATGTTGAAAAATTTCTGTATCAGGCCAGCCAATGCCGGAGCCGACTGTAACCTGCTGCTTAAACTGAGCGAGCTTAGTAATATTGGCAAATAGGCTTAAGTTATCCTCACGAATAGCAAAAACACGGTATCCCAATAAACCTCGCGTAATAGGAAAATCGACTTGTAATAAATCTCTTTCTCGCTGCTTAGAAAAACCTGAGAAAAAGACATTGTAGTCACTCTCCTCACGCGTTAAATTTTTCAGCAGACGAGTTTGATTCATATCGCTGACTGCTACGATTTTTAATGAATGTTTACCTGTCGCATTTCTCAGAGCTAATCTTAGAACACTTATCTCATAATCAAACACCTCGCTATTACCATGCAATAGTGCCAGTTTAAATTCGTATGAGTGCGCAGAGCACGCTGCCAGCGATACAAGAAAAATAAGTAGTAACCGCATGTATTAATCAAATCTCCAATCCATCTACTCATTATAGGCCGTTATTTTGTGAAGCCGTGGTAGACACCCAAAGTCATGGCTTTGATCAAAAAAGAACCGATCTGACAGTGACCTAGTTAAAACGACTGTTTGAATGAGTTATCGTCTAGTTATGCTTATAGTTATCCACAGAAACTGTGGAAAAGTATCCCTTTAATTGCCCAGTATTAGCTATTATGTGGCTAATTAAGCAACTATTGAATCTGTAATTCGCTTGCTAGAAATAGCTTATCCCCAGCCAGAAATATACTCAATCCATTGATTATAATAGGTATTAATATATAAAAGAAAATTATGCACAACTAACTAACAAGCTACACACTGTTGCATAACAAGTTATACACAAACTTATTATATTTGTGACAAGAGCCTCAGCCATAATAATGACTTCTGTGACACTGACATTGGTTCTTTGGTAGAATAAAACGGAAGTACTAAATCAAACAATAATAACTTCACCTAATAAACTAAATTGAGTCGAACATGATGAAAAAATTGTTTTCCACCGCAGCGCTCGCTTTTCTGAGCAGCTCCGTTATGGCAATGTCTGAAGCGCCTACAACATTAGATACCCAAATTGTATTTACCAACAGCACCCTAGATACCTTACAGGTTTCTCTTTCTGGCGATGCTACGGCTGTCCAGCAAGTACAAGAGATTGGTCCTCTAGCAACGGCGACTCTGGCTAAGCTAACGCGCAATTCAGGAGCCAACAGTTCACTTAACATTCAGCTATCCAGTGCGGATTACCAAGTGAATTTAACTCAGAATACTGCCGGGACTGATTTAACGTTTGGTGCGAATACTTCTGATATAAACATCGCTCCACAATCTAATGCCAATATCCAGCGCCACCAGACTGAGCTTGCGGGCGATACTAATACACTCGCGTTTAATGCCACTGATCTAGCTAAAGGTGGGCAGCTAACTTATGTACTGCAAGAAGAAGATAAGAAACCTGCAATCGGCGCAGCTAACCAATTTAACGTATTAAGCTATAACATTTGGGCCACAACTATTTTTGGTTCTAAAAAAGTAGGTACTCGTTTAGATGAAATGCCAGCAATCATGGCTGGCTACGATGCTTTGGTTTTAACTGAAGTATTTGATGATATTGCGACCGCTTCTTTGCTAAAACAGCTACGTGCTGAATACCCTTACCAAAGCTCTGAAATTTTTAAAGCCGGTAAAATTATGAAGTCTGGTACGCGAATTTTATCGCGCTGGCCTTTCGTATTGGAAGATAACTTTAAATACAATCCATGTGAGGGCATTCAGTGCGCTGCGACACGTGGCGTTATCCATGCTCGCATCAACAAGCAAGGTAATCCTTATCATGTGTTTGCAACTCACACCCAGTCTTCTGATGATGATGTTAACCGTAATGCGCGTTTAGCTCAGCTAGATGAGATGGGAGAGTATATTCGTGGCTTGAATATTCCAGCCGATGAAGCTGTGATTATGGCAGGCGACTTCAATGTTAATAAGATTGGTCTACCAGAAGATCGTGACATAATGGAAGCTACATTAGGTGCCACAGAGCCAACGAATAAAGGTCATAACCTTTCTTATGATGCAGATACCAATACATGGGCTGAACAGCCTTATCACGAATACCTTGATTACACGTTAACTGCGAATGACAATTTGCAGCCAACAACTGCTTATCAAGAGATTTTTGCTCCGCGTACTACAATTGATGCCCTTTGGGGTGAGTGGGATATTTCTGATCACTATGCTGCACGTGGTATCTTCACGTTCCCATCAGAAGCTCAGCCTCAACGTTCTGCATTTCCCTTTGTTGGCGACACCGTTCACTTCAAAACAGCTAACGGACATTACATGCGTAGCATGAGCGGTGGTAATAGCTTTATCTCTGCGGGTTCTGATCAAGTGGGTACTTGGGAAAGCTATAGCTTTGAAGCATTAGCTAACAATAAGTTTGCTATAAAAGCCTTTGATGGTCATTACGTTGCTCTTGATTCTTATTTATTTGGCACATTAAAAGCTTCTGCTGATTCTGTTAATTCTGCAGGGACTTTTACTATTGTTGATTTAGGTAACAACACGCTGGCGATTAAAGCGGACAACGGTAAATTCTTACGCGCTGATTTTGGTGGCAACGCTGGCTTAAGTGCTGCTTCCGGTAATATTGGCACGAACCAAACGTTTACCTTGATTCGTCGCTAAACCTAGTACACATGTACTCATAACAGCCGAGTTATCGTCGGCTTTTGGGTATTCCTTTAAGTCTAGACGGGTATACTGCTTACTCGTCTAACTCCCTGTGACTATTTACCGTATGAAGTCTATGTTGTATTACGCTCGCCTTGTTGCTGTCTGTGCTTATTTTTTATTATTCTGTTTCATGGCCCTTGCCTATTCCTGTATTCGCCCGTTGCATGGAAATAATACGCGCACGGTTTTAAAGTTTTTGTTGCCGACTTATTGGATCATGAACTTAAAAGTTATTGCTATCAACAAGCCAAAAATAGATTCTCCTGTCGTTTATGTGGTGAATCACCAAGACTTATTGGACGTCTTTTATTTTGCCAAAATCTGGCCAAAGAATTGTTCTGGCGTAGGTAAACAAGAGCTGGCGTGGGTGCCTATCTTTGGCGCGGCGTTTTGGTTAGCGGGTAACATTTTTATCAACCGTGGCGACAAAGAGAAAGCACATGCTGTCGTTGATCAAATGGCTGCAAAGATAACATCGCTAAACCGTTCAATCTTTATTATGCCGGAAGGTACTCGCAGCCGAGGAAAAGGTTTATTACCGTTTAAGAAAGGCGCTTTTTTAACCGCAATTAAAGCCGGTGTTCCGATCGTACCATTATGCGTTAGCTCTACCGCTAATGTGACGCTAACGGATTGGGCACCGAAGCCTGGTTTGGTTGAGTTCTTAGATCCTATTTCAACAGCCGACCTAAAGCCTGAAGATGCTGAACGCTTAGCCCTTGAATGCCATGAATTGATGAAAGCTAAAATCGCAGAAATGGATAAGCGCTTAGAAAACGAATTTTAAACGCCGTTATATAATCCTATAAATTATCGGTGATACTACCAAGGCAGAGGTTCAGCATACTCTGCCCAGTCCTTGGGTTTTAAATCGGTAAGCTGCTGAGAGAATATCTGAGTCCGCTGTACGACTTCATGCCAATAAGCTTTCCGTTCGTCATCTTTCAGCTTCACAAAATCATTACGATCTGGAATTTTTCCGTACGGCAAACTCGCAACAAATGCCTTCTTTGGTACCAATAAGATGGTATGCGAATAATTATCGTGACTGGGTTTTCGCCACTTCAACGATTTATCAAACCAGCTCGGCGCGGGGACATGAGAAAAATGGGGATATAATACAAACCCTTTTTTGGGTTTAAGGGGTAGGTCAAAACCATAATCAGTAATCCCACCATCTTGATATAAACCCGCCCCAGCAATGTCTTCTACACCTTTGGTTAAGACGGGAATACAGCCCGTCGACAGAATGCTAGCAGCGGTTTTATCACGCTCAAAAGCTTGATAACGGCTGGGTAAATCGTGTGTATGCAATAGCGGTGGTTTTTGCTCAGGATGATGCATCACAATACGGGTAAATTGCAGCGCTAATGTTTTACGGCTCACGAGGTTTCCCAGCGCGGCCATTAAAAAACCTAGTCCTTGCCAGAATCGATGTTGCTTAGCAGCTAAACCATGGCACTGAGTTGTAATAAGATGTAGGCGCGCATATTCATGCTGCAATACTTCTTCGGCGCCAGAATCTCCCAGCATACGATTCACCATATTACGGCACGAAGCTAAGATTTCATCGCCAGAAGGTTTTTCAGAGTAACTTTGTTCAATATACGCATCGGTTAAACGCTGGTGTGCAGCCAGTGCATCTTGCTGGGCATAGCAGGCCATTCGCCATGCACCCGCAGAGGTTCCCAGTAAGTCATAAGATTGCTGACGCTGTTGTAACGTTGGCATCAGGTATTGATCAAAGCCATGCAGTACCAACCATTTAGGACCACTCGAGGCCCCCAGTAGCATACTGATATCTTCTTTCTTTAATCCATTTTTTTGGATATGAGAAAGCGCTTCTGCCCCAGCATAAATATGAAAATCGAGATCTCCTTTTAACCAAGGAGATGTCACTTTATTTAACGCGGTCATACACGACGAAGCTGTAATCATGTGGATTCTTTTGTTCATCACCAACAGAGTCCGCCGCATGCTCTTCGCGCTTGAACTCTTGCCAATCATTCCACTCTATCGTCGGGAAAAATGCATCACCCTCGATTTCAGCGTGAACATGAGTGATGTATAAGCGGTCTGCTTGCTGTAACGCCTGCTGATAAATTTCAGCCCCACCAATGACCATGACTTCTTCATGGCCGCTGACAAAACTAATGTCTTCTGCTTTATCTAGCGCTTGCTGCAAACTGTTAACGACAACAATGTCTTCCGCTTGATAATCACTCTGGCGAGTAATCACAATGTTAGTGCGACCCGGCAGCGGGCGACCAATTGATTCATAGGTTTTGCGCCCCATAATAATTGGCTTGGCCATGGTGACATTTTTGAAATATTTTAGGTCATGGGGAAGGTGCCATGGCAGAGTATTATTGATACCAATAGTTTGATTGGAAGCCATAGCTACAATTAACGCGCATTTCATGAAAGAGCCCTATTACGTACTTTTCTTTCATCATACGTGGGTGGCTTATAGCTGTGAACCAAAAATACTATTCTGAGGATAATTGCTGTGCAATGAAGGGAATTTCTTCGGGGTCAACCGGGCGTGAAAAAAAGAAACCTTGGTAATGATCGCAACCAAAAGCTTGTAAAACACCCAGTACATGAGGATCTTCTACTCCTTCCGCAATCACTTCCAGCCCTAGGTTATGTGCCAAAGTGATGATGGAGTTAGCAATCGCCGCATCATTTTTATCTTCAACAATGTCTTTCACAAATACCCGATCAATCTTCAGATAATCAATCGGTAAATCTTTTAAATACGCTAACGATGAATAACCTGTGCCAAAATCATCGATCGCAATAGAGACACCGATTGCTCTTAGCCTGCCCAGCATATCGATGCCTTGCTGCATGTTATCCATTAATACCCCTTCAGTAATTTCTAGGGTCAAATGCTCAGGTTTCATTTGAGTGACTTCTAAAACCTGCAATATTCGATCAGCTAAATCGCGCTGACGAAACTGGCGCGGAGATAAGTTAACCGATAATTTAGCGTCGCTGGGTAACGCCCCTTTTCGTATCCATTCTTGGTGTTGGCGACATGCAGAGGCCAGTACCCATTCACCGACTTTATTAATTAACCCAGTTTCTTCCAATGCCGGAATAAAGACGGCAGGAGAGATAGGGCCCAGTGTTTCATGGGTCCAACGTAACAAGACTTCGGTGCCAATAAACTGCTGATTGCTCACCCGTACTTGCGGCTGATATTGCAAGCTCAATTCTTTACGTTCTAAAGCATGATGCAAAGCGCTTTCTAAACTCGCCCGTACCAGATCTGGCGGATGTTGATTAGAGATAAAAAATCGATAGTCGTTACGACCCTCTTGCTTCACTTGACGCAAGGCTAACTCAGAATGGCGTAATAACTCAGAGCCTTCATAACTCACTCGACTTGCCAGCTCTATACCAATACTAATGCTGCAAAATATTTCATGAGGGCCAATAAAATACGGATTATTAAAGGCGAGGCATAATTTTTCTGCCACATGCGTAATGACGTGCTCATTCGCGACGTGCTCTAGCAATACCGCAAAGTTGTTGCCACTTAAGCGCGCAACAGTATCCGAACGCCTTACGATGTCGGCTAAGCGACGGGCAAACTGTTTTAATAACTGATCGCCGATATCATGACCATAGTGTTCATTAATCACACTGAAGCGATCTAGGTCTAAAGATAATAACCCCACAACATGACCTTCTCTACGAGCATGTAATAGTGAATGATCTAGCCTATCTTGAAATAAAGTACGGTTAGCGATACCCGTTAAGGCATCGTAATGCGCCAGATGACGGGTCTGATATTCAACTTGTTTACGAATAATACTGTGGTGCATTATTCTGGGTAATAACGTTTCGGTCAGTTCTTCTAACGACCAAACATCTTGAATACCCAGTTCTAACAACTTGACCTCATCAAGGGCCAATCTTTCTATTGAGATAATCACCAAGGCGGCTTCAGGTAATGCCATGATTAAGCGACAGGCCCAGTCTTCCAACAAGGTATCGTGATGCTCTACCAATAAAATAATGGCCTTTAATTTATGCTGATACCAAGTTTTACGAATATCTTCTACTTTCGCACACAGATGAGCCTCACTCAGGCATGGTAAAGCACTGCTCATTTTATGGAATAGTGTTTCATCAAAATGATAGAGCAGCCAAGATGATGGCGTTTCAAATAAGGTCGAGGAGTCGCTGAGTTTCATTTAGGGTCTATAGTGCTTCGGTTAGAATCAGTATAGACCCGATTTTTTGCTTAAATAGAAGTTAGGTAATAATAAATTACACTAATGGTACCTTGGCTTTAAGAGTAAAAACCTAGACGGCAAAGGGGTATTTAATAGGATCGTGGCATTGATAGCCTTCGACTTCGAAATCGGCGGTAGTTACCCATTCTTCGATATCTTTTAATGTTTTAATCTCAGGATTAATACGCAACTGAGGCGATGCAAAAGGAGTGCGCTTTAACTGCACTTCTTTCATCAATTCCAGCTGGTTTTCATAAATGTGGGCATTCACTATCTTGTGATATGCCTTACCTGGTTTATGGCCGGTAATTTGCGCCACCAGCGCTAAGAATACATAGACTTGAACTTGATTGAAGTTCAGCCCTAACGGCACATCACAAGAACGCTGATAGCTGGTGAGATACAAGGTATCTCCTAATAATGAGAAAGTATGAGTATGCATGCAAGGGCGTAAGCAGCCCATTTCAAATTCACCAGGGTTATAGAAAGTGACGATTTCACTGCGATCATCAATGCCGTTAGTAAGGTTAGCGATTACCTTTTTTAACTGATCTAACTGACTACCATCTGGGCGCATCCAAGAACGAGCCTGCACTCCGTAAACACGACCCATGTCGTCTTCACCTTTACGGTTAGGGTTGTTCAGCCAAGCTTGGTTTTCGTTAGCATTAGCGTTCCAGGTATTACAGCCAATCTCACGAAATTGAGCCGCATTATCGTAACCACGTAAATACCCTAGCAGCTCGGAAATGGCAGACTTATAGAAGCTTTTACGTGTGGTGATCATAGGGAACTGATTATTAGCAACATCGTATTCAAGATCAGCATTAATCACGGTTAAGCAACGGATGCCTGTGCGCTTATTTTCAACCCACTCACCGTCATCAACAATGCGCTGACATAAATCTAAATACTGCTTCATTCAATTAACCTCAAAATTCTTATCTCAACTCAAGCAAGGGTGCATCGAGCTGAATGATTACTTACCGCTTTTCTTAACCGCGGCTATTACGGGCTCTTGCTGTTGATAAGACCACCACAACAAGGCGATGCCGAACAAGACCATGGGGACAGATAACAACTGCCCGCGGCTCATCCAACCAAACAAATCAAAACCGATGTGTGAATCTGGCTGACGCACAAATTCCACGATAAAACGGAAGCAACCGTAGCCAATCATAAAGACGGCACCCACAGCTTTTTGCGGTCTAGGTCGACTAGAGAACCACCATACGATTAAGAATAAAGCCAAACCTTCCAGTGCCGCTTGATATAGCTGAGATGGATGACGTGGGTCTGGACCACCGCCAGGGAAAACCATTCCCCATGGACCATCGGTTACTCTACCCCAGAGTTCGCCACCAATAAAATTACCAAAGCGCCCAGTCATCAAACCAATAGGCACCAGTGGTGCGGCAAAATCTGCAACTTCAAAGAAGCCTTTATTGTACTTACGACCAAACAGCCATAGCGCCACCAATACCCCTAACAAACCGCCATGGAACGACATACCACCGGTCCAGATTTGGAACAGCCAAACCGGGTTATCAAGAAACTGACCAAAGTTATAAAATAAAACATAGCCTGCACGACCACCCAGAATGACACCCATCGCGCCGTAGAAAATCAAATCACTGACCTGATCTTTATTCCACGTTGAACCCGGCTGTTTAGCACGGTAATTGGCCAGCAGCATCGCGGCGGCAAAACCAATCAGGTACATCAAGCCGTACCAATGAATTTGTAGCGGTCCATAGCCTGCGATAGGCCCGATGGACAAGGCAATTGGATCAATATCTGGGTACGTTAACATCTATAGCTTCCTTATTTTAGCGTCCCGATTGTACTCGAATGTCGCTCTGTTTCCATTCATCTATGTGCTTCATTGGTATTAAGCCAATAAAAACTTCAAACCTACGATCAATAACAGCAAAGCAAAGCCGCGCTTGAGTAATTTAGCATCCAGTTTATGCGCCAATTTTGCCCCTACTTTTGCACAAGGCACGCTGGTCAATGCAATGCCCAATACCGCAGGCCAATAAACAAAACCCGTCGTCCATTGCGGTAAATCGATATGCCCCCAACCGGTTGCCACATTACTCACTGCACCGGTTATCGCGATCGGTAAACCACACGCTGCCGCCGTTGCCACCGCTCGCTTCATTGGGACGTTGACCCAGGTTAGAAACGGCACCGTAAAAGAACCACCACCGATACCAAACCACGCCGAGCCAAAGCCAATGATACTGCCGGAAGCAATTAGGCCAGGCGTTCCTGGTACTGTGCGCTTAGATCCTGGATTAATGTCAAAAGCCATTTTCGCGGCCATCAGCAAGGCAAAAATTCCAATCGCCAACTGCAAGGTATCTCCTGCCACACCGGCTAATAGAAAAACCCCTAATGCCGTACCGATAATAATGCCGGAACCTATCCAGCGCACGAGCGTCCAATCAACCGCACCGTGTTTATGATGCTCCTTCACCGAGCTAAGTGAAGTGAAAATAATGGTGGTTAAAGACGTGGCCAATGCCATGTGGGTAAGTACCGTCTCACTAATGCCCATTAGGCCAAAGGTGATGACCAATACCGGCACAATGATAAGTCCGCCACCAATGCCAAATAGACCGGCTAATAAACCCGCGGCGGATCCAACCAAGAGATACACTAAAAATGTCATACTGTTCCAGACCTTAAATTGTTACGACAAAGCGCCGACATTATGGCCGAAGCTGCGATAAACTGCTGTTAATATTTAAATTCTTAATCGGTTAATACGATCAAAAGATAAGAAAAATGAGTGATTTTGTATGTGTTTAATTACCTTTCAATGGCAGCCTGAATCCGAGAATAGACTCATACTCAGTGCAAACCGTGATGAGTTCCTTAATCGCCCTGCGCGACCCTTACAAGCATGGTCAGAAGCGGAGGGGGTTTATGCAGGGAAAGACTTAAGCCAAGGAGGTACTTGGCTTGGTGTTCATAAAAATGGTCGCTTTGCGGCGCTGACAAATCATAGAGACCTGCGCTCTGAAGCACCGAAAAATCCTATTTCACGTGGCAATTTGGTACTCGATTTCCTCACATCCAATGTCTCGGTGCTGGAGTACCTAGCCGCACTAGAAGAAACCTCGGAGCTTTATGCAGGTTACAACTTGCTCGTTGCAGATTCACAACAGCTCGGTTATTTCTCCAACAAATCCGCTGAACCTGCTCGTCTACTGACTCCCGGTGTATACGGTTTAAGCAATGGACTATTGGATTCATCTTGGCCCAAAGTAATGCTGGCGAAACGGAATTTTTCGGCCTGGCTAGCAAGTGATGCTGCAGATCAGTCATCCCTATCACGCTTACTGTCTTCCACTATCATCGCAGACGACTCGTTATTGCCCGATACTGGCATTGGCCTAGAAATGGAACGTATGCTGTCATGCCAAAAAATCATTACCCCTAGCTACGGTACGCGGTGTAGCACGGGTGTAATCATCGGTAAGAATTGCGTCAGTATCGAAGAAGTAAATTGGCTCGCTAACGGCGAAGAAGACTCATTCCAACATCACCAGATACAGGTCTGAACAAAATATAAACAGCAGTTTTCTGGCATTATTCGCTCTCTTTACAATTAGACAAAGAGAGTGTTAACTGAATTTTGACATGTAAGGAGATCACCGAAAATAATTGCATTTAGTAACAAAACTATCTCATAACTTATGCCTAAATTGACCACTCCTTCTCAGTATTGCGTCCATACTCAATGGTATGAGCCAAATATTGAACGCAAATACTAATCCCTCCAAAAAAAGCTTATTGCATCCGACTGCGATAGCCATTTTCTGTGCTCTATTGTTATTTTCCGCCTTATTCGCCACCATTAATACCAAACCTTATATGCCGCCTAAAGTCGCGCAAAAATATATGGAATATTGGCTGATTGACTCTGCCCGCCAAGTCGCAGGCGAAGTACGCCTAAAACACGTGCGCGACATTGAGCCTTTTTATCTGCGCCGTGATTATCAGCCCATCTGGATGGACAGCTATGAACTAACCGCAGCAGGCGAATCTCTGGTCCAGGTATTACGCGAAACCTCTGCCGATCATTGGCGTGAATATGGCTATTCATTACAGGCTTTATTACGTGAGATCCGCGGCCTCTCTAATCGCCCTAAGCAGGCGACTGCCGTTGATGTATTAATGACCGACGCCTTCATTACCTATGCTCAACAAGCGCTGAATCAAGAATTATTACCTGACATGGGAGAGTCTGACCACCCGACTTACCGCAAGGTATCTGCTGTTCCACAAACGAATGGCCATAATGTCAGTTCTGGCGATATTATTGAGTTGCTTAAGCAAAGCGTAAACGAAGATAAACTAGGAGAGCTAATCAACCAGCTCACCCCAAGCCACAAAGGCTATCAAGCGCTGCGTAAGCAGCTCATTCATTATCAAAAAATTGTTAATCAAGGAAAATGGTATGCACTCCCCCCAAAATTTCAAATTGAAGACGATCAGTACCATCGCCTAGTGCCCCACCTCCGCTGGCTGCTAACTCAGTATGGTGACTTAAAGCCCGGAGCCTTTGCCTGGTTGTTTAACGATCAGACTTTGCTGCTCGAATCTCCGCGTCCTAGTGATAACTTTGATCTCAAGCAACCCAGTTTTAAATTTGATAGATCTTTAGTTGAAGGGATAAAAAGCTTTCAGAAACGCTTCCAGATTCCCACAACAGGCAAGGTCGATAAAAAAACCTTGGCCGCGTTAAATATTCCTCCTTATCATATGGCGCAGAAAATCGCCCTTAATATGAAACGCTGGCGCCACCTTCCACCAACACTGGGCAATCGCCACATTATGGTGAACATGGCTGATTTCCGCTTACAGTTTAAAGAGGGAGATAAAACCAGTCTAGATATGAAAGTTATTACCGGCCGACCTCTGCGTCGTACCCCAGTATTAACCCAAACCGTGAGTACCGTGGTACTGGCTCCCACTTGGTCGGTTCCTAGACGTATCGCGATTACTGATATTTTGCCGCAAATCAAACGCGACCCTAAATACCTTGATCGCAAAGGTTTTAGCCTAGTCGCCAGTGTAAAAGGCATTGATCAATATGCTTCTGCAAAAGATATCAACTGGAAGAAAATGAGCCCGCGCTACTTTCCTTATCGCTTAGTGCAGAAGGCTGGCAATGGTAATGCGTTAGGTGATGTGAAGTTTGTATTACCCAATGATAAATCCATCTACTTACATGATACCAATCATCGAGAATTATTTGCTCGTGAAATGAGGGCACTAAGCTCAGGCTGCATCCGCGTAGAGCAGCCAAAGCTGCTGGCTGAGAAGCTGATTGCCGGGCAGCAAGGCTGGAATCGTAGCAACATCGATTCTGCTATTTCGCAAAACCGCACGACGCATATTCGTTTACAAAAGCCAGTACCTGTTTACCTGATGTATTGGACCACCTGGGTTGATGATAATGGCACACTGCAAATCCGTGATGATGTTTACCAGCGTGATTTAATCGGCAGCCTAGCCCGAAATCAACAAGCCGCTATTTCACTTTAGAGACAGAATCTGCTGTTGTATTCTATGACGCGAATTTCAACATTCTCGCTCGAAGATACAATTTAAATAGTGTCTTAACTGTCATTTAAGGCATTCCATAAAGGAGTGTATTCTATTCCTTTTTAGAATTGGCATACTGCAGCCTTATTACACAAATGAATACCCGCATGGTTTCAAATAATAATTGGGCATTGTATGAATAGACGTATTTTCTTACGTAGCGCTGCGACAATCGCAGGCAGCTCCGTAGTGCCAACCGCTTTCGCTAATTTAGCGCCGGCTATCGATGCTGAAAAAGAACTTCACCTCTACAATATTCATACCGGTGAATTCGTTAAAACGACTTTCCAACACGCGGGTCATTATAATCAGCAAGGCCTTGATCAATTGGATCATTTACTGCGCGATCATCGCAGTGGTGAATCAACACTGATCAGCCGCACCTTATTAGACGATATTCACACCTTGCAGCAGCTGTTCAAACCGAATCAAGCGATTGAAATCATATCGGGTTATCGCTCACCCAAAACTAATGAGAAATTACGTGCGATGGGCCATGGCGTAGCAAAACGCAGCCTGCACATGCAAGGAAAAGCGATTGATATTCGCATTCCTGGCGTCAACTTAGGCCAAGTAAGAAAAGCCGCGCTAGCGCTGAAGAGTGGCGGAGTAGGATATTATCCGAAAAGTGGTTTTCTTCATTTAGATGTGGGTCGCGTACGCCAATGGGGCTCCTAACTTAAAACGCTAGCCGCGACCAGGACCTATCATTCTGCCTAGGCCTACTTTTTCAAGCGCGAGTTCAACCGTTGCCGCGATGACTTGCGCATTCTCAAGCTGCATGATTTCAGCTAATAATTCTTGTGCCCATTCTAACGTCACGCCGCGAATCACCGACTTAACTTTGGGTAAATTTGAGGCGTTCATCGACAGCATCTCATATCCCATCGCCATCAGGATCACTGCGCCCGCAGGATTACCGGCAAGCTCCCCACAAATACTTACCGGCTTATTAATCGCCTTGGCATCTTGGGCAATTTTATACAGCGCTGTTAATACCGCTGGATGGAAAGAGTGATAGAGATCGGCAACTCTGGGGTTATTACGATCGACCGCTAATAAATACTGAGTAAGATCATTACTGCCCACCGATAAGAAATCAACTCGCTGGCCAAGATCACTGATTTGGTAAACGGCCGCGGGCACTTCGATCATCACGCCAACTTCTGGCATATCAACCTTATAGCCTTCTTCTTCAGCTTCCGCGTGAGCACGGTAGATTAAGTGCAGTGCCTCATCCACTTCGCCAACGCTGCTGATCATCGGCAGCATGATACGCAAGTTATTTAAGCCTAGGCTGGCCTTAAGCATCGCCTTAACTTGCAGTAGGAATAGTTCAGGGTGATCGAGGGTGACACGAATACCGCGCCAACCGAGGAAAGGGTTATCTTCTTTAATCGGAAAATACGGTAGCGATTTATCACCGCCAATATCTAAAGTACGCATCGTCACAAGATTAGGTGCGAAAGTTTCTAACTGCTGACGATAAATTTCGGTTTGTTCTTTCTCACTAGGAAAGCGATCCTTCATCATGAAAGGGACTTCGGTACGATATAAACCCACGCCCTCAGCGCCACGATCACGGCTGCGTAACGCATCGGTAATCAAACCGGTATTGACCCATAAAGGTATGCGATAGCCATCTTTAGTGATTGCAGGTTCATCACGCAAACATTCTAGATCTTTATTAAGCGCCTGCTCTTCAAGATAAATTCTTTGATATTGCTCGCGTAGATGATCTGATGGTTGTGAGTAAATGCGCCCACGATAACCATCGACCACCAGCTCTAATCCATCCAGTTGAGCATAGGGCACATCGACCACGCCCATAATCGTTGGAATCCCCATCGCCCGCGCCAGAATAGCCACGTGCGAGTTTGAAGATCCTTGCACTGAAACTAAACCTCGAAGGTTATGCGTTGGGATTTCTCCCAGCATCGCCGGTGTGAGTTCCTCACTAACCAGAATGGTATCTTCGTGATATTCAGCAACCTGACCTAGACCTTCACTTTCTTGTAGATACGCCAGAATTCGGGTGCCCAAATCTCGTATATCGCTCGCGCGCTCACGTAGATAGACATCATCCATTTTATCAAAGTGGCCCACATACTGCTGAACTACTTTTCGCAAGGCACCTGGAGCCCAATCGCCTTGGCGAATGATGGTGATAACTTCTGCCCCTAAGGCTTTGTCATCTAACATATTCAGATAAACATCAAACAAGGCCATCTCTTCAGGCCTTAATTCATTGGATAGTTTTTGGCCGACACTGCGGATATCACGCCGAACGGCGATCAGAGCCGTTTCAAAGCGCTCAATTTCCACCTCAATATCTTCCGCTTTTTTATCAGGAACACTGGATAGATCGGCCGCTGGGTAGATAACCACGGCTTTACCAATCGCGACTCCAGGAGCGCCTGGGACACCCAAAAATCGAGCTTCTTTTGCCGTCGTCGTTGCTTGAGCCGCGGCCGCAATACTACCGGTCGCTTCAGCATGCGCAATTACCCCAGCCAATTGAGCCGACATAGTCACAAGAAATGCTTCTTCGCTTTCATCAAACTTGCGACGTTCCTGTTGCTGAACAACCAAAACGCCCATCAAGCGACGATGATGAATAATAGGGACGCCTAAGAAAGAATGATATTTCTCTTCGCCAGTTTCAGACAGGTAATGATAACGAGGGTGTGCAGGGGCATCTTCAGTATTGATCAGTTCTTCACGCGAACCGACCAAGCCCACAAGACCTTGAGACGAGGCTAAACTCACTTTACCGACCGCATTCTGATTGAGACCTTTGGTCGCCATCAAAGAATAACGCTTGGTATCTGGGTCATATAAGTAAACCGAACTCACTTCAGTACGCATGGTATTGCGGATACGCGTCACGACAACCTTAAGTGCACTACTTAAGTCTGTCGCTGAGCTTACCTCCTGCACAATACTCCTGAGCGTATCCAACATCTCTTATATTACCGCGGTTAAATTTTCGTTTTATGACGTTATATTAATGCTCTGCTTCTTTTTGCAATCGAATAATTTTCGGCGAAAGCTCTTTCAGTGCCCGTCGATATACATCTCGCTTAAAAGAGACAACCTGCCCTAATGGGAACCAATAGCTTGCCCAACGCCAGCCATCAAATTCTGGCTTATCCGTTGCGTCTACATTGATTTTCTCATCATCACTGATCAGCTGTAATAAATACCATTTCTGTTTTTGGCCTACGCACACCGGTTTACTGTTATAACGAATCATTCGCCGTGGCAAACGATAACGTAACCAGCCCCGAGTGCTTCCTAGCACTTCAACATCGTGCCGCTCTAAGCCAACTTCTTCTTCAAGTTCGCGATAAAGGGCATTCTCAGGGGATTCACCATCTTTAATCCCCCCTTGAGGAAACTGCCAAGCATCTTGACCAATTCGCCGCGCCCAAAGAACATCACCCTGTTTATTACAAAGGATGATACCTACATTGGGACGGTAGCCGTCCTCATCAATCACAATGCAATCCTGATAAAATCTAATGCCACCAAATTTGCGTATTTTACGCCAAAGGTCAAGTAATACCTGAATATCCTGTCGATTTAAGCCGCCTCTGGTCAGTTCTCAACCTTTCCTCACCCTATCCCGCGGCAACATCAATAATTTAACGACAGCTAAGGCCGTTGCCATTAGAATAGAGACTGAATTTAACATTGAGGATTTTTACGGTGGCTTTGGCGATTTTTGATCTAGACCATACTCTTTTATCGGGCGATAGTGACCACGCATGGGGTCAATTTTTAGTGGATAGCAACATAGTTGAACCTGAGCATCATCAAAAACAAAATGACTATTTTTATGAGCAATATAAGGCAGGTTGTTTGGATATTGAAGAATATCTAACCTTCGCTCTTAAGCCGCTCACCGAGCAGCCATTAGAAAGCATGCTGGCATTGCGTGAGACTTTTATTGAACAACGCATCAAGCCACTGATAACAGACAAGGCTCGCGCTCTTATTAGCAAGCACCAGCAAGCTGGGGATGATTTATTGATCATCACAGCGACCAATGCTTTTGTGACACGCCCGATCGCGACCCTTTTAGGCTTCGATGAGTTAATCGCCCCCGAACCTGAACTTATTGATGGCCAATACACGGGTGGCATCACCGGCATTCCTAGCTTTCAGCACGGAAAGGTTATACGACTGGAGACCTGGTTAGCAGAAAAGAAAATTGATTTTGACGGTGCCTTCTTCTATAGCGACTCGCATAATGATCTACCCTTGTTGAATATTGTTGATAATCCAGTTGCCGTAGACGCTGATGAAATTTTAACTGAAACTGCTAATCGTAATGGCTGGCCGATCATCAGCCTGCGAGATGCTTAAATTATAAAGATAATTAAGGAGCAATCCGTGATTCGTTTCGCCCTATTTTTCAGTTTCATTTTTTTGTTTGCTTGCAGCCCTAAAAATGATTTAGAAACCGATATCAAGCAAACCAGCCTGAGCATTGATAGTAGTGCCTTTGCTGCGCAAGTGGGTATTGTCGCGTATACCCGCTTATCCAATGCGAGCCAGGCGGCGCAGACCCTCGATAGTCAGCTTGCGTCGTTTATGTATCACCCCAATCCCATGAGCCAAGCTGAAATTCAGCAAGCCTGGCGCTTAGCTTACGATGGTTTTTTACACAGTTTAATATTTGCTTACTTACCGATTCAAGATCCGCCTGAATGGCACAGTGAGCACATCGCTTATGATGATCTGTTAATTAAACTCGATAGTTGGCCGATTGAAGGCGGTTATATTGATTACATTCCTGGCTATCCTTTTAGCGGCATCGTCAATGATTTAGCCCTCAATATTGGCGAAGACGATATTCTCTTACAACACGGATTTACCGATCCGACAAATGCTAGCTTAGGTTATCACGCGCTTGAATTCATGTTTTGGGGAGAAGAAGGCAAGCGTTCAGCGCATGACTTTTTTCCACAAGAAAATACCGCCCCCGTTCCCATCAACGATGCTGACGAAAGTCTGAATAACCATGATGTGCACGATATCGCTGACAATGAAGATTCTTTGTTTATTCCGCAGAATCACAATCGTCGCCGTCAATATACCCAATTAATAAGTGTGCTGTTACAGAAAGACTTACACCGAATACAGCGTCGCTGGGAGCCGAGTAGCGGTTATTACGCACAGCTATTACAGCAAAGCAGTGCGGAAAACACCTTACAAGCCGCCTTTATCGCTGGCCAACGATTTATCAGCGAAGAGCTGCTGCAAAAACGTTTTCAGCTGATCAGTTCAACGTTTAGTGATAGTAGCCAACAAGACTTACTCGCCCTGCTCACCGGTCTAGAATCGTGGTACTTTCCTGTAAAAGAAGATCAACAAGAAGCTAGCCTTAATTTCTTGATGCAGCAGGCTGATAGCTTAGTCGCTTCTGACTTCGCCCAGTCTTTAGACAGCAGTAAAAAATGCATTGAAGAAATGACCTCTAAAACAGAGGATATAAATCAGTGCAAACAATATACCATCAGTTTATTGGCTAACCTGCGCCGTTCTGCGGTAAGTTTAGGCATTGATTTACCGGCATTAGATTAATCCTAAAGTGAATTTTATCGACTAGACTCAACTCGAGGACTAATTATTTAGTTTGAGTTTAGTTTGATTCTTTTCATTGCCTTTAGGGATCTGTTTTCCATGGCTAACGTACTAACCCAAGAACAAATTGCAAATGTTCTTCTTGGCATCAAGATTCCACCACAGCCCCAGATATTAGTGGACTTACAGATCGAGCAAATCATGCCCGACCCTGACCTCAATAGCATTGCTGCCTTAATAAGTCGTGATGTCGGACTTGCCGGCACTATCTTAAAAGTTGTTAACTCTCCTTTTTATGGTCTGAGTAATAAAATCACGTCGGTTAATCAAGCGGTTTCCTTAATTGGACTCGACAGCGTCATCAATATTATCAATGGGGTGGCGATTAAAAGCGAAATGAGCGATGAAACCATCATCCATATGAATCGCTTCTGGGATACCGCTAATGATATCGCGATGATTGCTACCAATGTCGCAAAACAGGTGGGGTTCCCAAAGCCTGACTTAGCCTATTTATTGGGGCTCTTTCATAATGCTGGAGTTCCTTTATTAATGAACCGCTTTGATAATTATCTTGAAGTTTTAGAGCAATCCTATGCGGAAGGTAGCGACCGTATCATTGATGTTGAGAATACTCTACTCAATACCAATCATGCGGTCGTCGGATATTACATCGCTAAATCATGGAATCTGCCTAAAGTATTATGCGATGCCATTGCCGAACACCACAACTGTCAGCGCCATTTTCTGGGGGCTCACAAAAGTGATAGCGAATCGAAAACGCTATTAGCCATCTTAAAAATAGCAGAACACATTTGTGGCAGTTTTAGGATATTAGGTAATCAAGACGTTGATCACGAATGGGAGATAATTGGCCCTGAGGTTCTTACCCACCTAGGTTTAGGTGAATATGATCTTGAACAGTTACGCCTAAATGCCGAAGAGATGGGAATAAGCTCTAAAAACTACGCGTTTTAGGCTTATTCTAATACCTTCAATTGCGACGACGTCTGTCGCTGCTATTTCAACCCCATTGCTTGCATGACAACATGTTGTTTAACCGCTGAGGCGCGGTTAAACAAACGCATGCCTTGGTTACGCAATAAACGAATAATGGGTTGTTCCGCGGCAAATAAGCGCTTAAAACCTTCCATTGCCGCCATCATCAATAGATTATCTCCTTGGCGACGGCGCTGATAGCGCTGTAATAAGCTTAACTCTCCCAGTCGCATACCGACTTTATTTGCCCGCAAAAGCTCTTCACTCAATACTGCAACATCCTTAAAGCCTAAGTTCACACCCTGCCCCGCCAATGGATGAATGGTATGCGCAGCATCACCGACTAAGGCAATACCCGCTACCACATAATTTTTGGCGTGGCGCTGGCGTAATGGAAAAGCAGTGCGAGGGCCAACTTTCACGATCTGACCTAGCCGATGCTCAAAGGCCAAACCGAGTTGTAGGCAAAAAGCGTCATCGTTTAACGCCAATAGCTGCTGGCACTCTTCTTCATTCGTTGACCAGACGATAGAACACGTTTTATCGTTTTCTGCGGCTAAGGGTAATAATGCCAGTGGACCTTCTGGACGAAAGCGTTGCCAAGCCGTTAATTGATGTGATTGCTCTAGCTCAATGGTTGCGACAAGCGCCTGATGCTCATAATCCCATTCGCTCGTGGCGAACTCGCCCCATTGTTTTACCCGAGATAAAGCACCATCAGCACCGACCAATAATTCAGTATTTAAGGCTTGGCCTGATGCTAAGAAAATAGGTGTCAGTCCCTGCTCGTCTTGATTATCGATATGCGAAACGGTATCACGAATAATCGTGATATTACTGGCCTGTTCCACAAGTTGCTGCAGCGCCCAAACGATTTCACGATTTTCAACGATGGTACCTAAGCAAGGAACGTGTAATTCATTGGCATTAAAATTCACTTCTCCAGTGCCTTCAGCATCCCATACGGTCATGCCTTGATACGGAGATTTACGCTGCTCAGAAATTAAACCCCAAACGCCAAGCTGGGTTAAGAGCGTTTCACTTTGTGCGGTTATCGCACTGACGCGAGTATCAAATTCAGCATACGCCAATTTCTTACTCGATAGGTCAGCTTGTGGCGGTTGCTGGGCGGTATTCGGCTCAATCAATGCAATGGTTATCTCGGTATTTGCTAGCGCCGCTGCCAATGCTGAGCCGACCATACCGCCACCGACGATGACAACTTGGTAAGCTTCCATTTGCTTCATCATGATAACTGTCCCTGCTTTGATGCCGTTGCTGCTGTATTCATCACGACGTTCGCCGCTGGCTGACCTAATCCCATAGCTTGGCGGGCAAATAATTTCCGCGCTGTCGGCGATACCGCTAAACCGATTAAGCCCATATCACGACTGCAACGCAACGCCCTATTCTTCTGACTGAATAAACGCGGTAATAAATCACTGCCAAGTACCGTATTTCGCTGATCTGTTTTCTGCTGCTGATAATAACTCTGCACGACCGACCACTGGCCAACGGGGGTAGTTTCTGCAAAAGCTTGACCGATGTTCTCAGCCAAGGCGGCGGCATCACGCAGTGCTAAGTTGAATCCCTGCCCGGCAACTGGATGCAGACTATGAGCGGCATTCCCTAACAAAACTAAATGAGGTCGAACTTGCTCTTGCGCTTTCACTAGGGCTAATGGATAACTTGTACACTCACCTATGGCAATAATACGTCCTGCGCGATAACCAAATGCTTGCTGTAAACGAGCAATCAGCACGTCTTCACTTGCCGCCAAATATTCTTCAATGACATCGTTGTCTAACGTCCAGACCACCGCAAACTCATTATCTGCCAAAGGTAACAAAGCAATCGGCCCAGCTTCGGTGAATCTTTCGTAAGCCCAATGTTCGTGGCTGCGATCGATGCGTACCGAGGTGACGAGTGCGTGAGTATTATAACTTTGTCTTTGCTGCTGTATCCCCAACTGCTTGGCCAGATCGGAACGCCCACCGTCTGCCATCACCACCAGTTCGGCAGATATAACCTCACCGCTAGCTAAAGTTAGCTCTGCCCCTGATTTATTGTTAGTGCTCTCTGATACGCTATTTGATGATGCCGCCAATGAACTGATAGCAATTTTCTCAACCGTCTGCGGCGCAATAATCTGCACGCCCGCGGGTAAGTCGGCCATCAAGCCTTGTCCTAAAGCACGATTACGAATGATGTAGCCGAGGGCATCGACATTAGCATCCGTATGTTTAATATGAGTTTGACCAAAACGTCCTTGATCAGAGACCTGAATATTTTTGATCCCGCAGGCCGCAGAAGTCAGTGAAGGCCAAATGCCTAACTGCTGAAAAATCTGCTGACTACCAAAAGACAAGGCCGTTGCACGACCATCGAAGCTGGGTGGCTGCGCACTGCTTTGATTCGATGCGGTAGCCGTTAGAGCAGGCAACTCAAAGCGCTCAATTAAAGCGACTGTTAAGCCTTGCTCAATGCTCGAACGCAGCAGATGTACAAGGCTAAGCCCTGCCATACCGGCACCGATGATGACCAGATCAAAATGAGCCGCTGTCTCTGATCTGTTTTTCGAAGAGCCTACCGAAGAGTTAGTCATACTAGCTTGCCATCAACGCTTCAATGTCAGCCACGGTTTTAGGTACCTTGTGGCTCAGAATATGATTACCGGTTGCCGTTACGACCACATCATCTTCGATACGAATACCAATGCCACGCCAGCGCGGATCAACTTCTTCGCAATCGGGGGCTATGTATAAACCTGGCTCTACCGTTAACGTCATGCCTTCTTGCAATGGGCGCCACTCTTTATTAATTCGATATTCGCCGACATCATGCACATCCATACCGAGCCAATGGCCCGTGCGGTGCATATAAAATATTTTATAGCTTTCGTCTTCTATTAACTGTTCGATCTCACCGCTTAATAAACCCAGGTCGACTAACCCCCTCACTAATACTTCAACAGCAACTTCGTGAGCAGCATTCCAGCTATTACCGGGTTTCACTTGTTCAATCGCAGCTAACTGAGCTTTTAATACCAGTTCATAGAGAGATTTTTGCTCTGGGCTGAACTTACCGTTCACTGGAAATGTGCGGGTGATATCCGCGGCGTAATAATCCAATTCACAACCGGCATCGATCAGAACCAAGCCACCGTCAGCAATCGCCATATCGTTATTGGTGTAATGTAAAATGCAGGCATTTTCACCGCCACCGACAATCGAAGGATAGGCTGGCCAGCGACTGCCTTCACGAGTGAACTCATGCAATATTTCTGCTTCTAGCTGATACTCAAGACAATCCGGTTTCGCGGTTTTCATTGCTCGACAATGCGCCGCTGCAGAAATATCTGCCGCCTTTTGCATCATCTCAATTTCTGCTGGGGATTTGATTAAGCGCATTTCATGTAACAAATGATCAAGGGCTGAATACTCATGCGGCACTTGCGCGCCTTTGCGTACCATCGCTTTCACTTTATTGACCCAATGAGCAAGCTGGCTATCAAATTGACTATTAGCGCCCATCTCGGTATAGATGCGATCTTTGCCTTCGATTATCCCGGGCAATATAGAATCAAGCGCCTCAATCGGATAGGCTTCATCAGCAAAAAAGTCGATTGCTGCGCCGGTTGGACCGACGCGACGGCCCGTCCAAATTTCTAACTCAGGGTTTTTATCTTGGCAAAATAAGATGTACTCGCCTTGCTCACGCCCAGGAACTAATACCAAGCAAGCATTCGCTTCAGCAAAACCCGATAGGTAATAAAAATCACTATCTTGGCGAAAGGGATGCTCAACATCCCGATTTCGCACAGTCTCAACCGCGGTCGGTACAATGGCGATACTATTGGTTTCCATTTGCGCCATTAGTTGTGTGCGACGCTGACTGTATTCTGCTTGCCCAAGTTTCATCAGATTTCCTTACCGGCTATTGTTTGCTAAGTGCTATTTAGTGCCCGCGGCTTTAACCGTTAGTGCAATTGGTTGGGATTATTTTCTTCATCAATGATCGTCTGCTCATCAGCATCTGGTTCATTGCAGGCTAAGAAGACGGTTAACGCGGCAACACGGGCATGCTCAACCAAATCGTGTAGTAGGTCTTCACTATCTTCTGGGCTATCTTCAGCCGTCAGCTCTACTCGGCTGAAGGCATCAAAATGCTGCAGTACTTCCTTGGTCTCATCGTCTAGCTTGCCGCTGAATTTACCGGCAGCGCCAAAGCCATCTAGAAAGCCTTTGCTCCACTGTGCCATCGCATCTACTTGCTGGCTCAGCTCACAATCATCACTTTCGGGTAAAAACAAAGTGAAGTTCATGCTTTCGTTTTCTAGCCCCTGTAATACCCAGCCATAAAAGACGGTCATGAGACTTTGTATAGGCTTCGGCGGGGCTTCAGGGGTTTCTAAATAATTTTCAGCTTCAACCTGCCACTCAGCATCGGTTAATCGTGCACCGGTGCATAAATAGCCTGTTAACCAGCCATGAAGGCCAGAAGGTGAACCTAAAGCACCAATTGTAAGCATAGCGTTGGCAAATTGATGAAAGGGAATCGATATATTTTTCTGCATGAGGTATCTTATTTACAAATAATAGTATTGTGCAGAGTTTAGCATGAATGATGGGCGCATTAATCCCTTCTAATGCCTCCGTCTCTCGACTCTTTACGACAAGGTAATATAAAGATACCGACAAATGACAGAACCCGACCTAACCAGCTTACAACGAAAAATTGATAAGCTTATTTCAATAAATACCGAATTGCGGCAGCAGACGTCTGCAATGCAGGTATCAGAAGCACGCTGGCAAGCCGAACGCGGTAAGTTGATGCAGCAAAATGACATTGCTCGTCGTAAAGTCAACGAAATGATTGAGCGCTTACAACTGCTGGAGCGTAATAGTGGCTAATACAACGAATACCCTCACGGTTTCTATTTTAGAGCGTGAGTTTCGGGTTAACTGCCCTGCGGATAGCCAAGAAGAGCTAACCTGCGCGGCCAAGTTACTCGACGATAAAATGCGTGAAATCCGCAATGCCAGTAATACATCAGGCAAAGCACTGGCCACTGACCGTATTGCCGTCATTGCGGCGCTGAATATTGCACACCAATTTCAGCAGCTGCAAAACAAACAGAGCCTGCTAGCAGAAGAAATTGATCGCATCGATGAGCGTCTTGAAGAAGCGCTTATGCAAGATGTCCAGCTCGAGCTATAAATCGAAAGAACAAAAAAAATAAACTTTTAACATTCTTTCGAGATGAAAATTGATATACTGAAATCGCTCCCTGGGGTGTTCGCCAGTCAATAAAGACCTCGAGCCGATGCTTATTACCCCCGGAGGGTTATCGTATTATTGTGCGTATGTCCGCTCGACGGAAAACCTAATATAGTACCTAGCCCGCCACCCTTGAACCTTGGGTTCAAGGCCTTTATTCTTGACAGCGGCACATTGGGGAGCTCCAACTTATTTTTACCGCCACACCTTTAATTACGCTGCAGCGAAAACGTCAGTTACGTGCATCGATGCGTGCGACTAGACGCAGCCTTAGCAAGATCGAGCAACAGCAAGCCGCTGTTTCGCTTAGACAAAAACTCAACCAAGATTCAAATTTCAAATACGCTAAGTTTATTGCTCTGTATTTAGCCAATGATGGTGAAGTGAGTACTCTGCTCGCGATCCAACAAGCGTGGCAACAAGGCCAGCATGTTTACTTACCGGTATTAGATCCCATACGAAAAGGTTTCTTATGGTTTGTGGAATATAAACCGAACAGCCGTATGCGCAATAATCGATTTGGCATAGCGGAGCCAGATCCTCGATTCAACAAACGAATTAATCCAAAATTTCTGCACGCCGTAGGCTTGCCATTAGTCGCCTTTGATTCTAATGGCAACCGCTTGGGTATGGGAGGAGGATTCTACGACCGTAGTTTCGAATTCTGTCGTCAGCCAGGTGTTAAACCTAAGCTTTTTGGCCTCGCTCACCGATGCCAGCAAGTCGAAGTATTACCAACAGCGAGTTGGGATATACAACTCAAAGATATTATTTGCGCTTAATGCCTTGTCGGATTTTTCGATAACTAACGAATCAAATTTTCACTGACAATCATACTGGTTTGAGCCGCATCCGGAGCCATGAATCCAGTCAATAAAGCACCTAGCGCAACGACACAAGCCAATAATACTAAGGCATCAGGTTTGGTATTCATTTTTTCCCCAAGAGACAAATTGTCTGTAATTCCGGCTAATGTTAGCCTAATAGTTTTTCATTATTATTAAGTTTAAATTTCATATTTATTTCTCATACTTCAAGGTGAGCAAAGTATGAGCCAAGTATTGATTCTTGGTAATTTTTGAGTCTAAAGCAGATTTTTATAATTATATTGCCTTAATACTCTAATGTTCAGTCATTATTATGATGAATCGTGCACTTTTTTCAAGCACTAATAAGATGACAAGTTCACAGCTGGAGCAATTAGTAATTTGCCTCTAGTGCTGTTAGGTCAAGTTCTAAGTGTTTACCTTCATGGTGCATTTGACGCATCAGTTCAGCAGTATCGAGCAAGGTACTCAAACTTTGCACTTGTCCTTTTTTAACTTGCCAAAATGAAACAGCAGCAAAGGTCACTACATTACTGCTCGGCTTAAAACCAAACATAGGCTTAACTAAGGTGCCACAAAATGAAGATTGAGTAACCACGCGATCACCTTCCGCAATCACATCTTCGACCATGACTTCAAAATCTTCCATTGAATCACGCACATGCTGTATCACTTGAGCAGCCATACCATATTCAAAGGTTTGATTTAATAAACTGGCATGGTACTTAAAATCACGACGAACAAGGTTACGTGCCAGATTAAAGCGACCTTGATTCCACGTAAGTTCAATAAACTTTTCTACTATTTTTTTATTCTCTTCCAAGCTTTTATTATTATCTGTATCGCTGGGCATAGAATTACCTATTTGTCTGAAGGCAAGAAAAACCATCATAACGGTAATATTCATAAATCAGAAACAAAAAAAGCGCCAACCGATAGGTGGCGCTTTTTAGCAGCTAAAACTAATAAATAATGCTAATTAGTTAATTTTATCCACCAGTGCGGCAGCAAGTTCTGCTGCAAGCACATTAGCAACACTGCGCTCTGCTTTGGCTTTCGCAAGATCAGGGTATCCCGATGCACCTTTAGCTTGCTTGCTAAAAGTACTCAGCGTGCGGTCATCTGCATCCTTGATCGTTACCCGACTATCAGCAAAAACGAAATGAGAGCCATTCTTTTCAACTGGACGTAACGTGGCTGACACCTGAATCATCAGATCATAGTCACCACTATTATTAATGCGCATGCCCTGCTCAGTCAAAGCTTCCATCACACCCGCAGCAATCTCTTGCGCACCGGAATCCGTCATACTGATACGAACTCGTAACTGATTAAACAAGGCATAAATATTGTCTTGTATCTGCTGCAGTTCATTACTTAATGCCGGCTTCTGACGTTGAGTACCGACCAACGCCAACTGATCTGCTAAACGATCACGCTGGGCAAAAAGCTTTAATGCTGGTAACAATACACGCAATTTTTGCAAGCTCGTTCCTGATCGAGGCTTGGCATTAATCGCAGTAACTTGAACTTCTAAGTCAGCAATCTGGGCACGCAATCGGCTAGCTGCCTTAACGCGATCTAACTCTGCTAAGGCATAGGCAAATTTTTTCTCGAAAAAAGTCTCTGTCACTTTCACTTCATCGAGTTCAACCGCCGGCACCTTACTGCGAATGGTATTTTGAACTGTTTGCACGAGTTCAGTTTGCTTACCGGTGGCCTTACGCTCTTGCACTGAACTGGAAAAATCTCCACTCACAGTAACGCGTAATTGACTCACTAAATTAACGCGTGCAGCATCACCCGCACGGCGTGCAGCATCAGCCTTATCACCCCACAGATCTCCCGAGCCAATACCATAAGCAAAACCTGAGCGCTGTGGCGGATTATTAACCCAATCGGGTGTATCAAAGCTTGCTTGATTATCTGCACGCCTTGAATCGGAGCTTTGCTTAGGAGCATTAGCGACACAAGCCGCTAAGCTACACACCATCAAAGTACTGGTTAAGAGTTTAAGTGAGGTTCTCATTTAGAAACCGAAGCCGCCTTTTTCTTGTAGCTTTTTGATTTTCTTTTGGCCGTTCCAAACTTCGCGGTTATTCGCCATATCGATTAACTTCATATCAACTTGGTAAAAAGTCACACGATCACCGCCAACCTGATCAACGATAGAATTTAAGCTGCCAGAAATAGCAAAATCAGCGCCCTGCTCTTGACCTTGCTCTTTAGCTTTTGAAGCATTCAATTCTTGATCTTGGCGCTCATCACGAATCGCCTTTCGCTCTTCGCCACCAGCAACAAAATCAGCACGCCCTGAACGAATAATTGCACGCTTAATATCGTTAACGAACGTTTCAATCGCTATGTGCTCATGCGACTTATTGGCGATACGCTGAATAATGACCGTTGGACGATTACTATTTTTTAATTCAAAGTCTCGCGCCCAAGGAAATGACAACATATCAGTGATCATTTCTTCGGCGACTAGCTGTGAGTCTTTATCATTCCAGCGATCAGATAAAGCGATCTCTTGATCACTATCGACGCGACTTACTCGATTTCCTGCACAACCGACGATGGAAACAGCCAAAGCGGCAACGAATAACAATTTCATTGGTTTTAACATGGAATTTATCCTTTAAATTCTATTAATATACGGACTAACGTTAAGTTATTGTTCGATTAAAGCAACCGACTTTTGTATTTTATTTTCTTCAGGTATTACTGCAGTCTGATTCAAATGAGGCATCGACCTTACTTGAACAACCTGTAATTCATCTTCCTGCAAAACAATCTGCTGATCTTGCTTTACCGCAGGCTTACCTTTCACGACTTCAGAACTAACCGCTATTGAATAGCTACCTGCATCCAGTGCTATGCGCGATACACGTACTTCATAAGGCAGCATTAACCAGTTACGGGTTTCCGCCGCATCTGAAAGCTGTCCTGCTATTTGGCCAATACTGGCAAGCAAGCCACCAATTTGCCCGCCGGCCAGTTCGCCCGCTTTCTGTGCGGTTAATGCTTTAAATGCACCTCGTGCCAAAGCCAATTTGATATCGCTATTCGCACTTAATAATTGCTCATTCAAACCCATAACCGCAGGTTTAGAGGCTGGACGCAAAACGTGCTGTTGACCATTGACCGTAACAAAAGAAGTACCAGGCTTCTGCTTAGGCGGCGCATAATACGGCACAGTAATACGTAGGCCACTGCCAATAGCATTAATTAATCCCAGTTCTGCAGCGACATCCCATGCAGGACCAATATATATAGTTTTAGTAAAATCGTTTAATAAAAAGCCCACAAACGTCGCATCGTAATAATTCGCAACTAAATCCAACAGACTTTTATCAGCGTAAACGATGTAAAACCACGCTAACTTCTCAAGATGAGTATTCCCCCCCGCCACATAAGGACGAAGCTCTAAAGACTGAGTCGCCGGGTTAGTACTTAGCTGAACATTCATTTCTTTACGCTGAGGCATCATACCAACATGCTCAATCACGATAACTTGAGATTTATCATCGAAGCTTGATAGATCTTTAATCTGTTTTTTGGTGAGTTTTTTCTTAGCTAAACGAGGCCACTCATTACTATAACCACCGGCTTTACGCATCATCCGGACCGTATCAAACCAAGCCTGCTGTTGCATGTCAGAGCCTAAACCAAACTGCTCGGAAAAGCCTTCTTCATAAGACACTGCCGCTTTACGATAACTAATACGCGCATTATCGTATTCACGATTAGCTTCATAGGTTATACCAGTTAAGTAGTGCGCCATCGCATCATCACGATATTCTAATTTATCATGGTCGATAAGATTACCTTGTAACTTGCTAAAAACATCGAGTAACTGAGAGAACATCTCGGCGTCTTCATCTTTTTGTTCAGCGTAGGTTCCTTTATCAGAATTCAAAGCATTTAAGCGGATGCCCAAGCGGCGAGATTCGATACGCGCACTTTCTATCGCATCTAAGCGGCCATTTTTCGTAGTGGCTTCGCTGCTCAATGCCATGTAATTCAGAGTTTTATAATAGTTAATAAATACTTTTTCAAAATCAGCACCGGCATAATCACCGTTGCGAGGATTGGACATAAAAGCCGCAATACTATTACTAACACTGGTCACTTCTAAGTCTTCCGCTATTTTTTCAGCGGTTTCTAATAACTGGTTACTTTCAAGGTACTGACCTTGCAAATGTTTTAATACCGCTAATTCCATATGGTAAAGCAGTCGATCAACACCCGTTGGCGTTAATGCCGTCGCCATACTTTGCTCAGCTTCTAAATAGTGTCCCTTTTGCGCAGACTGCAAGGCTTTTTCTACCCCACTGCCATACGTAGCACAACCCGATAGCTGTATGATCAGTACACAGAACACCGCCAAAAACGTAATTTTAATGTGTTTCATATGGAGTCTTTAATATCCCTATAGTTTAATGCGAACGTCAAGAATTCTTGAGCGCGTTAGTTTGCAAACTGTTAATAAGAAAAGCAAGAATTAGTTGGTGATTACCTGCTGCAACCATTGATAAACCTGCTTTCGCTTAGAGGCCTCCTCATTGACGACATGATGACGACCGCCTGCGATCATGAGTAGTTTCCTTTGTGGAAATTTTTCTAACAACAAAGGCATATTATGGCGCCAGTCTACGGTTCCATCTTGATCTCCTTGAACAATATTAATAGCAAGATCAGAAGATTCACATTCTTCAATCATCTGCACCCAATTTTTTAAGGCTCCCACCCAGCGAACGGATAACGCCAATGGCTGTAATGGGTCCTGCTCGGCAATGAAGCGTAAGAACTCAATGTCATTCGAATTCATGGCAAAATTACGCTTAATTTGCTTCATAAAAGGGCTGAGCAAGGTGTGCAGTATTTTTGCGCTAGTCCAGCTACAAGGTCGTATTAAAGGTGCTAACAAATTAATACTAGCAAAGGGAGAGTTCTGCTGCTGGATTTGACGCGTTAATAAGTAGTTAATAATAATTGCACCGCCAGTACTCTGACCAAAGACATGCACAGGTAGGGCATCCGTTGCCGTCTGTTTTTGAAAAGCGCTTGTCTGCTCGATGGCTGCACTAAAAACCTGATCATATTCAGAAAAATCACTAATCACTGCGCGATCACCCGTTGATAAGCCATGGCCTGGTAAATCAAAAGCGAATACGTTCCAGCCCTGCTGTAAACAAAACTCAATCAGGCTGCCATAAATACCGACATGATCATAATAGCCATGCATCAATATCGCAGTGCCTTTGGCATTGTCGAGATAAAAAATCTGCGCGGTAAGCTGATACCCAGCCGCGGAAAAGTGCCCTATGTTATGCTTAAGTTCATCGTCGTGACTGGCAAAATCAATCCCATAGAAGTGTAGATAGCGTTGTTGAGCGGGGGAGATGTCAGGTAGCTTCTGCCAATCTAATGGTTTTAACGCGTGCTGTAACTCATTAACATCCCAATTAATTGTTTTCAAAGGCCACTTCTCTTAAGTCCAATTTTCATCTAGCTTAAGAGTAGCAAGTCTAACCGTATTTTACAGTGGGAGCTGGCTGACTTTAGTCTGCTTTTGCGCATATAAATCAAACCAATACCTTTTTTCAGTAGCTTTCGCAGAACTGTGCTGCACGATGTCTGAGATTATCACTTCATTATCAAACAGAATGCTTTGCCAAGTCGGTATCATTTTTAGATTTTCATCGTCCTTTAATGGACGTAATTTCTGCAACATAGTAAATAATTTATTCGCATCGCGCTTATTCAACTTCACATCTGAGCTATAAATATCACTCAAATAGAGCGACAGTAATTGGTAGCGCTCGGCACTTGGAGAATCTAAAATATAGCTTCGAATAAATTTTTCCATTCGAGCAGGCTTACTGATCCTTTCATGATACTTGCTGTACATCAGCATAAACTGATCTGGAAAATCACGCTGCACGCTCGTCAGCAGCAAGCCAATCAAATATCCTGGCTTAATTTTCAATGGTCTACCCAGCTCACCAACAGTCGCAAGAGCTAATAATTCATCCACTTGCTGCTTGAATACCTGCTCATCTTGGACCTTGAGTAATGTTGCTTGCGACATTAAAGCAATAACTTGTTTTAGATCTTGGTGATTGGTGTAGCGTAATGCCGCCTTCAGACTGCTCCACTCCTCAGCGGTTAGCGCGCCATGCAACAAGCTGTATTGCAAAGCGGCCACCGCAAGTACTCCAACATCCGTATTTTCATTCAACGCTAAAACAGAATATAGATACTGTTTATAAGCCTCACTTTTTAATTTCATCGCATTAAAATGGGCAATAATTTCATGTAGCCAAGCGCTGCATTCTGAATCAAAGACAGAATTATTAGAGAGAAGTAACAATTCGCTCAAGGCATGCTGAGCTTCTGGGCCATAAGCTTTATCCGCTAATGGAATAAATTGTAATAATGCATGCACCTCTGCAATTTTATCTTCGCATGCTTTCATCTCACTCGTTTCAATATCCGCAGTCGCAACCGGCTCTTTTTCTGAAGCTTCTTGATCCGACATTAATAAGCGCATCTGCAGCTCAGCATAAGACGCTGTATTAGAATCGGAATCAGTCCAAGCCGATACGGTAAATAAGCAGGTGAAACATAATATTGAGAGAGTCTTGAGAGGCACTTTCTGTCCTTAGAGAATGAGTAATAACAACTCTGCGCTTTAATTAAAACCGCGTTCCTTGAGTTTGAGGACATTGTAGGGAGGAGAAAATAAAAGGCAAAAAAAAACCGCTACTTATTGCTAAGTAACGGTTTTTCTCACTCTTTAGTTTTAGGCAGTTATAGCCAAAAACTTATAGAGAGTAATACATGTCAAATTCTACTGGGTGAGTAGTTTGTTCAACACGGTAAACATCTTCCATCGCTAGTTCGATGTAAGCTTCGATCATGTCTTCAGTGAAAACATCGCCTTGAGTCAAGAAGCTCATGTCTTCTTTCAGGCAGTTGATCGCTTCACGCAAGCTACCAGCAACTTGTGGAATTGCAGCAGCTTCTTCAGCTGGCAAGTCATACAAATCTTTATCAGCAGCATCGCCAGGGTGAATCTTGTTTTTGATACCATCGATACCAGCCATCAACATAGCAGAGAATGCTAGGTATGGGTTAGCCATTGGATCAGGGAAACGAGCTTCAATACGCTTGCCTTTAGGAGATGCAACGTAAGGGATACGGATAGAAGCAGAACGGTTACGTGCAGAGTACGCAAGCATTACAGGAGCTTCAAAACCAGGAATTAGACGCTTGTAAGAGTTGGTTGATGGGTTAGTGAACGCATTCAACGCTTTAGCGTGCTTGATGATACCGCCGATGTAGAAAAGAGCCATTTCGCTCAATCCTGCATAGCTGTCGCCAGCAAACATGTTTTCGCCGTCTTTCCAGAAAGACTGGTGTACGTGCATACCAGAACCGTTATCACCGATAACTGGCTTAGGCATGAAAGTAGCTGTTTTGCCATATGCAGCAGCAACGTTATGAACAACGTACTTATACATTTGAACTTCATCAGCTTTCTTAACTAGTGTATTGAAACGTACACCAATTTCGTTCTGGTTAGCCGTCGCCACTTCGTGGTGATGTACTTCAACATCAAGACCGATTGCCATCATAGTATTACACATAGCCGCACGCATATCGTGAGAGCTATCTACTGGAGGAACTGGGAAGTAACCGCCTTTAACGGTTGGACGGTGGCCCATGTTGCCGCCTTCGATCTTAGCACCAGAATTCCAAGCAGCTTCTTCAGAGTTAATCTTGTAGAAGTTACCAGACATGTCTGCGCCCCAACGAACGTCATCAAAGATGAAGAACTCAGGTTCAGGACCGAAGAAAGCGGTATCGCCAAGGCCAGTAGACTGTAGGAAAGCTTCAGCACGTTTAGCAACAGAACGTGGATCACGCTCATAGCCTTGCATAGTAGAAGGCTCAATGATGTCGCAACGCAAGATCAAGGTAGCGTCTTCAGTGAAGGGGTCAAGGAAAGATGTAGTATCATCTGGAAGAAGAATCATGTCAGATTCGTTAATGCCTTTCCAACCAGAGATTGAAGAGCCATCAAACATCTGGCCTACTTCAAAAAATTCTTCATTAACATAGCTAGAAGGAATAGAAACGTGCTGCTCTTTACCTTTAGTATCGGTGAAACGTAAGTCAACCCACTTAACGTCGTTCTCTTTGATCATGCTCAAAGTATTTACAGACATCTTTATTCTCCAGATGTATTTTTATCTAATCAGCAGTCCACACAAAAGGGGCTACCACCTAAGTTTAATAATCAAACAGCAACTATTATGCCATTTAACAAATTCACCACTAAGCCGATAATTCCAAGGCTTTAGCCTGAAGCAACCGCAAACATTCGCACCAAAAGAAGGCATGGAAAATAATATAGACCTAAAGTGGTGCACAGATGCAAATATCAGACAAACACACTGTGGATTGGCTCATTATAGGTTCAACTATGCCCCAAGATAAAACTTTATTAGCACAAAAACAGGGCTTTCTTGAAATTTACCTCCTATTGTACAAAAGTCGACCAACTTTCTCTTAATTTATTCAGCATTCTCTCCCTAGCTAATGTATAATCGCGGCCTTTTATAGCCAAGCCCATCCAAGCTAGCATTTTTGCTTAGCCTGCCGGGCAATAACTCAGGGTCCCTAATTGTGATCGAGAACTTACGTAATATCGCCATCATTGCCCACGTTGACCATGGTAAAACTACCCTTGTTGACAAGTTGCTTGAACAATCAGGTTCACTTGAGCGTAACCAAGCCGGCGAACGAGTCATGGACTCGAACGACCAAGAGAAAGAGCGTGGCATCACCATTCTTGCAAAAAACACTGCAATTGAGTGGAATGATCACCGCATTAACATCATCGATACGCCAGGACACGCCGACTTCGGTGGTGAAGTGGAACGTGTTATGTCGATGGTTGATTCTGTTTGCCTTATCGTTGACGCAATCGATGGCCCAATGCCTCAGACTCGCTTCGTAACGCAAAAAGCTTTCGAGCAGGGCTTACGCCCAATCGTTGTTATTAATAAAATTGACCGTCCTGGATCTCGTCCAGAATGGGTTGCTGACCAAGTTTTCGATCTTTTCGATCGTTTAGGCGGCACTGATGAACAGTTAGATTTCCCAATCATCTACTGTTCTGCCATCAACGGTATTGCGGGTACTGAACCTGATGAAATGGCTGAAGATATGACGCCATTGTTCCAGATGATTGTTGATCACGTTGAAGCGCCTAAGGTTGATGCTGAAGGCCCTCTTCAAATGCAAATCTCTGCACTTGATTACGATAGCTTCGTTGGTGTTATCGGTGTTGGCCGCATCACCCGTGGTAAGTTGAAGCCAGGTACTGATGTACAAGTGGTTGATGCTGAAGGCAATAGCCGTAAAGCACGAGTGCAAGACGTGAAAGGCTTTAAAGGACTTGACCGTGTTACTACTAATAATGCAGAAGCTGGCGACATCGTTTGTATCTCAGGTATCGACAAACTTGGTATCTCCGATACGATCTGTGCAATGGACACTATTGAAGCATTACCGCCGTTAAGCGTTGATGAGCCAACAGTAAGCATGACCTTCCAGGTGAACAACTCTCCGTTTGCGGGTAAAGAAGGTAAGTTCGTTACTTCACGTAACATCAAAGACCGTCTAGAAAAAGAATTGATCCACAACGTTGCATTACGCGTTGCACCAGGGGATAGCCCAGAGAAGTTTAAAGTTTCTGGCCGTGGTGAATTACACCTTTCTGTATTGATCGAAACCATGCGTCGTGAAGGTTTCGAAATGGCGATTGGTAAGCCTGAAGTTGTTCAGAAAATGGTTGATGGCGAGCTTCAAGAACCTTATGAAGCTGTTATGATCGACATTGAAGAAGAGCACTCTGGTGCCATCATGAGCGAGATGGGTAACCGTAAAGCTGAAATGACCAACATGGTTCCAGATGGCAAAGGCCGTACACGTCTTGAGTTCATCATGCCAGCACGTGGCCTTATCGGCTTCCGTTCTGACTTCCTAACGATGACGTCAGGATCTGGTATCTTAACCAATACATTTGATCATTATGGCCCTGTACATAAGAGCCTAGGTTCTACTCGCCATAACGGCGTAATGGTTTCTATGGTTGCTGGTAAAGTACTTGGTTTCTCTTTGTTCGGTTTGCAGGATCGTGGACGCATGTTCATGGAGCCAGCTGCTGAAGTTTACGAAGGCCAGATCGTTGGTTTACACAGCCGTGATAACGACCTTTGTGTTAACCCAACTAAGGGTAAGCAGCTTACTAACGTACGTGCCTCTGGTACGGATGAAGCGATCAACCTAGTACCTGCTATTAAGCATACGCTTGAGCAAGCACTTGAATTCATCGAAGATGATGAGTTGGTTGAAGTAACACCTGTTAGCATTCGTCTACGTAAGAAGCATCTTACAGAGACTGATCGTAAGCGTTTCGGTAAGAAAAAAGTTAAGAAAGACTAAGCTTCTGCTGATATCAGCTGATCGCTGATAAAAAGATCCCAGTTTGATTTAATTCAAACTGGGATTTTTTTTGCCTGTCATTGCGCTTTATAATCTCCTACATCCCTCTTGGTTAGACTCTACCTATGTCAGATTCTCTAATTAGCGCCCCCACTAATCCAACGCTCGGAATTTTGTATTCTTTTCGACGCTGCCCTTATGCCATGCGTGCACGATTAGCGTGCACGCTATTTTTAACGCCGCAGAGTTTGGAGTTGAGAGAAGTGGTTTTGAAGAACAAGCCACAAGAGTTATTGGCTATTAGTCCTAAAGCCACTGTACCGGTCTTACTGGTATCAGCAGTGCAACTAGCGGACTCAATACTGATTGATGAGAGTAGAGACATCATACTGTGGGCTTTAGAGCAGGCAAATGATCTGCTCAAGACGCAATACCTGCCCTTGCACCTGCAATTAGAAATTGATGAATTGATTGATGAGAATGACGGCACCTTTAAATGGGCGTTAGATCGCTATAAATATGCGGACCGTTTTGAGGAAAGTGAAGAGTACTACCGAAAGCTAGGAGAGGTTTTCTTGGCTAAACTAGAACAGCTTTTAGAGAGTAACCGCTACTTATTCACTCCAGAAATGAGCCTAGCAGATATTGCGATTTTTCCTTTTGTACGTCAGTTCGCTCATGTTGATAAGACGTGGTTTGAGCAAAGTTCTTATCCAAAATTGATTCAGTGGTTGAATGAGTTATTAGAGTCTGAGTTGTTCACTTCTATTATGGAAAAACATAAGCCTTGGCAGGCAGGCGATATAGCAACTTTTTTTCCTGCTCACACGTCAAAATGAGTCTTTCTTGATGCTAACAATACTCACAAGGGGAGAGCTATTAACATCAACACTTACCTCATATAACACAACACACGCTACTGATAAGTTGCTTTGAAATCAGAAAATGTTTGCTCCCTTGTTTTTATGATTACTTCGCTGTCCACAACATTTCCAGCTTTATCCTTGATCGCAACAAAGACTTTAAAAGATCCCGGCTTGTGAAATATTTTAGTTAGCGTCATCGGTGGAGGCCCGTTGCTCAGGGATTCTTTGCCCGATAAATTAATATAATAACTATCCACTTGTTCTGGGTAACCACTTACAATGCTAAACATGACTTCGAGAGGGGCAATTCCCTCGGTGACTGAAGCTATTATTTTTAATGTTTGTGTAGGCGCAACAAATTCTGGAACTGTTTCTTCTGGGACTTTTATTTCAGGAACTACTGTTTCAAGTATCTCAACTGTTGGAGTTACAATTTCTGGAACCTCAATCTTTGGAACTCCGACGACTATAGGCTCAGCAGTAAACAGCTCAGTTGTATCATAAATCTTAAAGTGCCCTTCCTTCGTACCTACCGCCAGCATTCTCGCGTTACTGGATAGATGAATTCCCTTCTTTGCAATATTAGCAACGGTAACAATCTCTAAGTCTTTCGCCTGCACCTTTGGGTTTAATATTCGAACATTCTCGTCACCTTCAAAAGCCACCAAAGAAAGCTCTAAATCTTCAATCACCTTAAAAGAAGATACTTTCTTTGCCATTGTCATACTGGATGTTTTTTCTAATGATTTGAAGTTAGATGATGAATAATCTGTCTGATAACCTGTCACTCCAAGTTTAGTTTTTCGCTCACCCTGAATAGACGCTATATTGTTATTATCTACAAAGAATGAATCTTGAAGGTTTCGCTCATACTCTAATGTATTAACCAGTTCACCTGTCTTACTTTGATAAATAGAACCCTTGTAGGACTTGAATCCAAATATATATTTTTCATTAGGGGATAACTCAATTAATTTTGAGGTATTCATTGAAAATCGCGTTATTTCTTTTTTCTGTATTAAATCATAAACAGTAACAAGTCCATTTTGGCTCAAAGTGTAAAGCTTGCTATCATCCTCAGTAATTTCAAAATCATAATACTTATAGCCACCTCCAACAGGTATTGAAAATATTTCTGTGAAATCTTTCAAGCTATAAACAGAGAATAATTTATCCGTTAATACATATAGATTTAAACCATCATTAGAAAATTTTGCATCAACATAATAGCCGCCAACTGAGCGTTTGATACTCTTAATTAACTCTTGCTCAGAAACATCCCAAACTTTCAGATCTTTTCTCGATAGTGATAAAAACTGACGATTAACATTAGAATCTAGGGATATTATCTCACCCTCATTTTTACCCGACAGCAACGCTTTCAGCTTAATAACTGAGCCTACAGACTCAGCTGAAGACTTGTTCACTATTTCAGAAGAAAAAACGACTACTGGGCTAATTATTAAGAGGATGGCTATTGTTTTTATAAATATTATTTTCATGGAATCTCTGAATAAAGTTTATTATTAAATTGTTGGCAGTAATTACGATGAATCGAGGGTTAGCTTAGTATAGATTATTAGCGCTGAGAAATGATACGTCCAATCGACTTTAGATCACCATAAGATGATGATCGCCTAAACACAAAAAGTCATTTTAAAGTACTGGTCTTAGTGAATTGTAGGCAATACATCAGCATACTTTTTACAAAATCTGTATCAGACTCAGATTTATACATCCACAAATCGATTTTTTCGTAATCAGAAACTATTTTCAGACACTGATTATCAACTGAATTTATTTCTTCGATATCCGCACAATCTATACTGACGGTCTTCTTATACCAAATAGCACGATAGCTAATTTTTTGCGGTGACAGCGCTAATTCCGGAAGACTGAACAGTGGCGATAAGTGCTTAACAATATGGAATGAAAGAATCATAAAGAAAATAGTACCGATGATGACAGGAATCAGCCAGTTGCTACCACTAACAGAAAAGTTATCCAATATTTCAGACATAAACCAGAATGCAGGCACAAGGAAAAGCAGTCTAAATAACCCTGATGAAACTACACCTCTTCTCGCAGATAATTTCAAAGTGATATTGTTCTGTCCTTTCAGCACCTGAATTCTAGAATCCGTAGGTAATATCGGCGCTTCAATACGCTCTTTAATCGAATCGATGATTTTATCATCCAGCTCTGAAGGCTTTCTTTCAAAACCCTGACAACTACTAGAATCTTGCAGAGAGACATTAAGAAACTTGGCTAACGCTTCTGCCTGCCGGCGAGAGGCTGCAAACTCAGCGGTATCATTCAAGTTATGAGTCGCGATTTGAGTGACGATTTTAATCGGATAGACCAAATAACTCGAGCCGTTATCACTTGAGCTGGAGCGCCACTCTTGGCTTAGCTCTAATCGTGAAATTTTTGATATAGGTAATATTTTAGAGCTTTTAAAACCTAATATACTGGAGTAATCCTTGATCTGCGTCCCATTCTTATTAATAGATTTCGATACGCTATAACTCGCCAAAGCAGAGCCTAATAGAACAAAAAGTCCTCCGGCAAAAAATAGCTTGAAAAAATCGGCTATCGACATCGGATCATGACTGAAAAGCACAAACCAAATCCCCACCAACCACGCAATGATCCCAGGTAAAGCAAACAATACCCCGATTACGGTAATTGCTGATGACGCGCCCAGTATAGAAAGATAAAGTTCCTCTCCCCGTATCTCAAATTCCTTTTTCATCACAACTCCTAATGCCTAGATTTACCAAACAGATTAACAAATTTATCTCGATAGCGAATACCATTATTCAGACACAAAAAAACCCAAGCTAATTGCTTAGCTTGGGCTTTTAAAATTAGAAACAAAGATTATTTAATCTTTGGATCCAATTCGCCAGACTGATAACGATCAAACATCGCATCCAATGAAAGTGCTTTCATCTTAGACGCGTTACCGGCAGTACCAAACGCTTCATAACGAGCAACACAGATATCTTGCATGGCTACTACAGAAGCCTTGAAGTATTTACGCGGATCGAATTCAGAAGGGTTCTGAGCAAGGAAACGACGAATAGCACCGGTAGAAGCCAAACGTAAATCGGTATCGATGTTCACTTTACGAACGCCGTGCTTAATACCTTCAACGATCTGCTCAACTGGCACACCATAAGTTTCAGGGATTTCGCCACCGAATTCGTTGATGATTGCTAACCATTCCTGTGGAACAGAAGAAGAACCGTGCATTACCAAGTGAGTATCAGGGATACGCTTATGGATTTCTTTAATGCGATCTACTGCTAAGATGTCATCCGTTGGTGGACGCGTAAACTTATAAGCACCGTGTGAAGTACCGCAAGCGATTGCCAAAGCATCAACGCCTGTTTGCTTAACGAAGTCAGCCGCTTCTTCAGGATCTGTTAACATTTGATCCATAGTCAAGGTACCTTCAGCGCCAACACCATCTTCTTCACCCGCCTGACCTGTTTCAAGAGAACCAAGAACACCTAGCTCACCCTCTACAGAAACACCACAACCGTGTGCCATTTCAACAGTACGCTTAGTTACAGCTACATTGTAGTCGTAGCTCATTGGGGTCTTACCATCTTCACCCAAAGAACCATCCATCATTACCGAGCTAAAGCCCAACTGGATCGAACGCTGACAGACAGTCGGAGAACCACCATGATCCTGGTGCATACACACAGGAATATGTGGGAATTCTTCAATCGCCGCTTGAATTAGGTGACGTAAGAAAGGCGCACCAGCATAAGTACGAGCACCGGCAGAAGCCTGTACGATCACTGGAGAATCAGTCAAATCAGCGGCTTGCATGATGGCACGGATTTGCTCTAGGTTGTTTACGTTAAAAGCTGGAACGCCATAACCGAACTCGGCTGCGTGATCCAACATTTGGCGCATGGAAATAAGTGCCATGTTAATACCCTTTAATTTTTTTGAATTACATTTTCCGCTATTCTAGCGGCTTCTGCGGTTAAGAGAAATAACCACTTACAATACTTACTTCGATAACACTTCAAATAGGCCTATTGCTGCCTGAATTTGTGCCGACGTACGCTTATACTTGTCTTTACTGTTCAAATCAGCCAAATAGCCGAATGGAGAATCTGAGGAATGATCCCTAGTCAGCGCCTTTCCTTGGCGATTAATGCTGCGCTGCAACCTTGCAATTTGATTTTCTAACTTGGCCATGTGGACGACCATCATTTCACGCTGCTTGTGTAAGCTATCGATACGCTCACCCTGGTAGCATTTACATTCCTCAGGGGAACCATCAAATACACAAACGCCTTCACCTTCTGGTTTACCAGCGAGTACCGCGCCTTCCCATAACATTTGATCATTAAATAACAGCTGGCCGAAGACCATTTCTCCGCCGCTAAATGAGCCTACAAACTGTTTATTTTCTAACGTAACCGCCTTACCTTGGCCACTTGCTAAATCATCTTCGCACTGTCCATCGACTAAATACCACCCCTCTTGATTAAGCTGGCAAACTTGCTGCTGCTCTAATGCGATGCGCCTTTGCTCAATGGCTTGCTCAAGCTTCTCTTGTGCTTGGTTTTTAAATAGCGGCTTATTTATTTGGCTTAAATAGGCTTTATACGAAGCTATAGAATTTTTTGTTAAGGCTCCCTGCCAAGTAGAAAAATCAAGCTGATAGCGTTGAAAAGCCAATATTGCCGACTGATGCTGACAACGCTTTGCCAAGTCAAAAGGGGTTAATCCTTTATCTGTTCGAATTCTCCCTCTCGGTGTACACCAAGCGCTAGCAAAAGAATGCATCTCAATGCTTGAGCCCGCGATTAACAAAGGAATAATCATTGCCGAATTTTTATAATGAACAGCCAAGTGTAACGGTGTAAAACCCATTCTATCTTGTATATTTGGATTGGCATCAGCCGCCAATAATATTTTCGCCGCTGCATTTTTATTACGCATCGCATGATGTAACGCTGTTCGACCAAAATCATCAACATCATTGAGATCAATGTTCTTATCCACTAATGCTTGTAACTGAGTTAACTCATTATTAGCGACATAATCGAATATTCCTGGAGGCTGTGTTTTCACCCCAGCGCAACCCGTAAGGACAATTAACAACGTAAGAAAACATATACTCTTCAACCTAAATTCCTTTTTTGGTTTGCTACAGTTTTAAATAATATTCACCTATCGACGCAAAATATCAGGATCTCTTCGAGGAACCCCTTTTTCCTGGAATTCTACATTCTGGCGATCACTATGTTGCGCGGCAGCGCTGCCCTCATCGGTTACAAACGGCTCAGATGCACACCCTATAAGGCTAACGATTAAAGCCAACGAACTGATTTTCAATACCTGCATTTTGATCTGTATTAGCCATTGCATAAAAATCACCTCGCCTCTTATAGCTTTTCTTGTCAGTATTTACTTAGCAGCTCTTGCTTCTAGTATAGCAACGGCTGGTAAAACTTTGCCTTCTACGAATTCCAAGAAAGCGCCGCCACCGGTAGAGATATACGATACTTTATCGGCAATATCGTACTTATCCACAGCGGCTAACGTATCACCGCCACCGGCGATCGAGAAAGCATCAGATTCAGCAATTGCCAAAGCCAATGCTTTAGTACCTTCACCAAACTGATCGAATTCGAATACGCCTACTGGGCCGTTCCAAATAATAGTCTTCGCTTCTTTTAGTTGAGCCGCAAGCGCTTTCGCAGAATCTGGGCCAATATCAAAAATCATATCGTCAGCGGTTACTTCAGATGCATCCTTTAAAGTCGCGGCAGCATCTTCAGCAAACTTTTTAGCACAAACTACGTCAGTCGGTACTGGGATAGATACTTTTTCCATTAGGGCTTTTGCTTGTGGCACTAGGTCGGCCTCATAAAGAGACTTACCCACTGGCTTGCCATCGGCTGCCAAGAACGTATTCGCAATACCACCACCCACAATGATCTGGTCGCAAAGAACCGATAGGCTTTCTAGCACTTCTAATTTAGTTGAAACTTTAGAACCACCCACGATGGCAACTAGTGGACGAGCTGGATTATCTAATGCTTTACCCAGCGCTTCCAATTCATTCGCCAGTAATGGGCCTGCACACGCGATAGGGGCGAACTTAGCCACACCATGAGTCGACGCTTGAGCACGGTGAGCCGTACCAAATGCATCCATCACGAAAACATCACACAAGTCAGCATAGGCTTGCGCTAGTTGATCTTCGTCTTTCTTTTCGCCTTTATTGAAGCGAACATTTTCTAGTAAAACGAGTTCGCCTTCAGCAACGGTTAGCTCAGAGCCGAACTCTTTAATCAATTCAACCGGACGACCTAACATACCGGCCAAGTGATCAGCGACTGGCTGCATAGAGTACTTTTCTTCGAACTCGCCTTCGGTTGGACGGCCAAGGTGAGACATGACGATGACTTTTGCGCCTGCTTCAAGAGCTTGCTGAATCGTTGGCAAAGATGCACGAATACGGGCATCGGATGTTACCTTGCCATCTTTAACGGGTACATTCAGGTCTTCACGGATTAATACACGCTTACCTTTAAGTTCACCCGAACAGATCAGGTCAGTCATCTTGATTACAGTCATGTCAATTCCTATACAGTTCAATTCTTACGGGCCATAGCGGACCTGCGATATAGAGCAAAAAATAAAGCGCATATTATATCAGCTCTAGTCGCACTATTCCTATGTCACACGAAGAAATAGATAGACATTAATCTTCCATTTCTTCTATTCTATCTGCCGATTTTACTTACCCGCCGTGTTTAAGGACCCAAACATGTATTCACACCTAAGAATTGCACTATTCGCACTCGTCGCGACATTCTCAGTAACGTCTCAAGCCGCCAGCATTCAAATTCTCAGCGCTGTCATTAAAGACAAGCCTATTAGTGATGCCAAGGTTATCATTCAGCGCACCGGAGATAGCTCGATCAGTGTTCAATCAAAATCAAATGGCCAAGCCAGTATTGATGCTGTTGATGACAAAGAGACTCTCTTAATAATCAAGAAAGAGGGTTATTCAACACTTATTGCAAAATGCCCATGTGATAATTTTACCTATGCCCTATCACCCGTCATGCAAAATATTGACGGGCTGCGTATAGTACTAACATGGGGCATTTCACCCAGGGATTTAGACTCTCATTTAAGCTTCCCTAATAATCACGTTTTCTTTAGCGCCAAAAATGGAACTAAGACCAATTTAGACGTCGACGATACCACCAGCTACGGCCCAGAAACGATCACTATTGAGAAAAAACTGGACGGCCAGCGCTATGTTTACGCTGTTCATGATTACTCGAATTCAAGTTCACTGAATTCAACTGCGATGGGTAAAAGCCATGCTCGTGTTGAAGTGTACGTCGGCCAAACGATGATCAGAAGCTATAATGCTAAGCCCAATAAATCAGGGACTGCTTGGGTTGTTTTTGGCATCGACGAAGAAGGCGCTTTCCACGACATTGATCAGTATACCTATCTAGATAATGCACCATTAAAAAACTACCTTGATGATATTGTCAGTGCAGATACGTTTGAGACTCACTTAATTATATCTTCTGCGACAAAAAGTACTGCAAAGCGCATCAATACCAAAGGTGAAAAGCTCTATCACGAGAAGAAGTTAGAAGAAGCTATGTATCGCTTCCAAGACGCAATCAATATTTATCCAAGCTATGGACAAGCCTATAGCAACCTTGGTTTAACATACCAAAAGCTAAATCGTACCGCTGAAGCACTGTGGGCAAACCGTAAAGCGATTGAACTCGCATCCGGCAAGAATAAAAATAGAGTACAAGCAAGCTCTCATTATAATATTGCGCGCATCTATGAAGCTGAAGAACATTGGCAAGAAGCACTAAACCACTTCCAGGCGGCCTTGAGCTTAAAGCAACATAAAGCTTATACAAAAGGCATTAAGCGCATGCAGGAAAAACTAAAGTAGGATACTCCATACTAATTTAGTCAACGTAAAAGCAAGTAACTGCAAAGCTATAAGCTTTGCAGTTACTTGCTTTTCCCACCAGCCTTCATAAACAGTACTTATGCGCCTACCACACCCTCTTGTTTACATTATTGCCTCAGTGTTTATTTCATTCACCAGCCTCGCTAAGGGCCCAAATAAAATAGCCACCCTTGATAGAAGTTTATGGCCGACTCAACTATTCTCGCCACAACAATACAATTTTGCATCACAACATGAAATAAAACGTTTCGCTCAAATTATTGCAAATACTCCACTATCCAATAGCCAAGATATCAAAGACTTTACCCTTATAGAAAATATAAATACCGCAGCCGTTACACACTGGTTATCAGAAACTAAGAGCCGATTACTCACAAATTTTAACCAAGCAGCAAAAGAATGTAATAACTGTACAGCGGCTCAGAATTGGCAACAATTAAGTAGCATCGCAGGGAGTGTTGAAACTACAGCTGCACTGAAAGAATGGCGCTATGCTAGTGGAGCTTTTTATCACCGTTATTTATATGAGCAGGTTCGCCTAGCAGGATTATTCCCAAGAATAAGCAGTGAAATTGCTACATTAAGCGACGATGAGATAACTGGTCATGAATTCAAAGATAATGAGTTTCTATTAACATTTGACGATGGGCCTTCAAGTAATCAGAGAACTGAAAAGTTAATCACTCGACTCAACGAAGATGATATCCATAGCTTCTTCTTCGTTATTGGAGAACGAATAGCCAGCTCCACAAAAAACCTAAAACAGATATATAAAGATCAATGCTTAGGCTCACATGGTTTCCAACACAAATCACATCAAAAGTGGAGTGAGTGGAAAGACTCTCTCAATAAAACATCATCACTATTGACCAAAATAAGTAATCCTCCTTTTTGGTTTAGACCGCCTTATGGGCAAAGAAGCGAGGAAGTATCAGCATATTTAGCCGACAGTAATAGTCGAGTAATGCTTTGGAATATTGATAGCCAAGATTGGAACCGAAAGCTTTCTGATCAGCAGGCTTTAGATAGAGTCATTACATTGATGCTGCTATGGCGCAAAGGCATTATTCTATATCATGACATTCACACAAAAGCTTTATTTGCTTTACCAGAGCTCAATCAATTAAAACAATACGCTAAACTCGAATGGACTGACTGCCGAAAAATGGCGCTTGAGAATTAATGCTTCGCTAGCTGCAATACCGTATCTAACATACGGTTTGCAAAACCCCATTCGTTATCGAACCAGATCAATAGCTTTACTAATGAACCGTCACTAACGCGGGTTTGTGTGGCATCGATGATGCCAGAGTGTGGGTCGTGATTAAAATCTACTGACGCATGCGGCTCTTGAGTGAAGGCTAAAATGCCGGCTAACTCATTTTCTGCTGCGTGCTTTAATACGGTATTCACTTGCTCAATGGTAACGTCTTGCTTGAGCTGCAACGTGACATCCAGCACCGATACATTAATTGTCGGTACACGTACGTGCAGGCTTTCAAACTTGCCTTCAAGCTCAGGCATTAAGCGAGTAATACCTTTCGCCAAACCGGTTTCTACGGGAATAATACTTTGTACGGCGGCACGAGTACGACGTAAATCCGAATGGTAAGCATCAATCACGGGCTGATCGTTCATCGCCGAGTGAATGGTGGTGGTCATGCCACGCTCTATTCCAAACTGAGAATTCAAAATCTGTAATACGGGAATTAAGCAGTTGGTAGAACAGGAGCCATTGGAGATAATTTTGTTTTCAGCGACTAAGGTATGCTGATTGAAACCTTGGATAACCGTCGCATCAACACCCGACTCTGCAGGGTGCGAAATCAATACACGCTTAGCGCCTTGCACCAAATGTAATTCGGCATGATCACTGTCTGTGACGACACCGGTACATTCTAAAACAAGGTCAACCTCAAGGGCTTGCCAAGGCAGGCTAGAGACTTCTGGCTCATGGAATACCTGAATAGCATCACCATTCACGACTAAACCATTTTCGCTTTGCTCGACAGAGCCAGAGAAACGTCCATGGGTACTATCATAGCGCAGCATATAACTGACCGATTCAAGATCGGCCAGTTCATTAATGGCGATTACCTGCAGTTGATCCTGCAAGTTGCGTTCGTATAGGGCACGTAAAACACTGCGCCCTATACGTCCAAATCCATTAATCGCAATACGTATCATAGCTTTCCCTAATTAGAAAGAAGGAGTACTTAAAGTACGCCTTCAACCGCTGCAACAACCTTTTCAACGGTGAAGCCAAAGTGCTTCATCAAGTCAGCGATAGGTGCTGATTCACCGAAAGTATCCATACCAACGATTGCGCCGTTTAGACCAACAAACTTGTACCAGTAATCTTTATGCAAAGCTTCAACCGCTACGCGAGCTGAAACAGACGCTGGTAATACCGATTCAATATAAGCGGCATCTTGCTTGCAGAACAATTCAGCACAAGGCATAGAAACAACACGAACGTTCTTTCCTTTCGCTTCTAATGTTTTTGCTGCGTCCATTGCTAGACCCACTTCAGAACCGGTAGCAATCAAGATAGCTTCAGGAGTGCCAACAGAATCTTTCAGGATGTAAGCACCCTTAGCGATGTCAGCAACCTGAGCGGCTGAACGTTCTTGATGTGGTAAACCCTGACGAGAGAAGATCAATGCACTTGGGCCGTCGAAACGCTCAATGGCAGATTTCCAAGAAACCGCAGATTCAACCGCATCACATGGACGCCATGCGTGCATGTTTGGTGTATTACGTAAGCTAGCAACCTGCTCAACGGGCTGGTGCGTTGGGCCATCTTCACCCAAGCCGATAGAATCGTGGGTATAAACGAAAATAGCACGCTGCTTCATCAATGCTGCCATACGAACCGCGTTACGCGCGTATTCCATGAACATTAAGAAGGTTGCACCGTAAGGAACGAAACCTTTGTGCAAGGCAACACCGTTCATCATCGCGCTCATGGCGAATTCACGAACACCATAAAACATGTAGTTACCAGACGCATCGTCTGCACTCACGCCTTTACAGCCTTTCCACAATGTTAAGTTAGAACCGGCAAGGTCAGCAGAACCGCCTAAGAATTCAGGAAGCTTAGGACCAAACGCATTCAATGTATTTTGAGACGCTTTACGACTCGCAATGCTCTCGCCTTTCTCTTGGCACTCAGCAATGTAGGCATCGGCTTGAGCAGAGAAGTCAGCAGGAAGATCACCGGCCATACGACGCTTGTATTCAGCGGCTAGCTCAGGGAACTCAGCAGTATAGGCAGCGAACTTCTCGTTCCAGCTGATTTCTTTTTCAGCGCCAGAAGCTTTAGCATTCCAACCTTCATAAACAGTTTCAGGAATTTCGAAAGCACCGTGCTTCCAACCCAAACGTTCTTTGGTCAGTTTGATTTCTTCTTCACCTAGTGGAGCGCCGTGGCAATCTTCTTTGCCTTCTTTATTTGGCGAACCAAAACCGATAATAGTTTTGCAGCAAATCAACGTTGGTTGATCTGGGTTTTCTTTGGCGTTTTCAATCGCCGCGCGAATCTCTTCTGGATTATGACCATCGACTTTTGGAATTACCTGCCAGCCGTAAGACTGGAAGCGCTGAACTGTATCGTCAGTGAACCAACCTTCTACTTCACCATCGATTGAAATGCCGTTATCGTCGTAGAAAGCAATCAGCTTACCTAGGCCTAAAGTACCCGCCAAAGAACACGCTTCGTGGGAGATACCTTCCATCATGCAGCCATCGCCCATGAATACATACGTATTGTGATCAACAACATCGTGACCCGGCTTATTGAACTGAGCGGCTAGAACCTTCTCAGCAACGGCCATACCAACGCCGTTAGCGATGCCTTGGCCTAATGGGCCAGTAGTCGTTTCGATGCCTGGTGCATAACCGTATTCTGGGTGACCCGGAGTTTTAGAATCCATCTGGCGGAAGCTTTTCAAATCATCAATCGAAAGATCGTAACCCGAAAGGTGCAATAGCGAGTAGATCAACATAGAGCCATGACCATTCGACAAGATGAAACGGTCGCGATCAGCCCACTCAGGGTTTTCTGGGTTGTGCTTTAAAAAGTCATTCCATAGAACTTCAGCAATATCAGCCATACCCATTGGTGCACCTGGGTGACCAGACTTGGCTTTCTGAACGGCATCCATGCTCAGTGCGCGAATTGCATTGGCAAGCTCTGTACGTGATGTCATGAAATGACTCTCCGGCTATTACGGTTTTAAAATTAGATTGATGCTAGCTTCTAAGACTAGCATTCAGCGTCTGATCTAACTGATTTTGCAGCCTCTGTTAGCGCAATGTGCAAACAGATCAATCAGGCGGATAAAAATGGCGCGCCATTGTCGCTTAATTGGCCAACTTGGGCAAGGAAGGAGAGTAGATATCTAGTACAAAATTATGCAGGATCTTGCTGATAGGCGCCTACATACCGACCAATAATAGATAGTCTGCCAGCATGTAATATTTAAAGAACCAGCATCACGCTTTGCGGGCCGCTTTTATAACTTCCCCTGGAAGCTTATCATCAGCAATTATTCCGTACTTCCGTAACGTCGCCTCATCATCCTTACTGATAATCAATCTATTGTATTCCTCTTCTAGCAGGCCTTTCTCATACTGTTCCTTCCAGCGATAGGCATGCTGCCCTAACTCTGCCTTACCTCCAGCAATATTGCCTAAAATATTTTTCACTTGGCACTCAAATCGCGAGAAAGCTCTAAATGGATAATGATAAACCTCCACTTCAGCTGTTTTGATACGTGACCATTTCCACCAATGCTTAGCGTTATGATTACCGGCCTTTACTCGAATAAGGCCATGAGTATTGACAGCAACTTTATCACCCACCTTAGCGATGGATAACGACAAGTTTGTCTGCGAGAGGACCGCATTAGATTGCTTTGCAAACAAGACGGGATTAACAATTTTCAAGCAGGTATCTAGATAATCATAATCAGAATTAGCGGCATCCACTGGCATTACCATATTCTTTCGTTCGCAATTAATGATGGACGCTCCACCTTTAAATACATCTTTCAATGACCTCCCTTTTTGAGGAACCCAGAATTCATCAGCGTCACAACATAGCACCCAATCAGCCTTTAGCTCATTCTTAGCCCTTAAAACCATAGAGGTTGTCCAGGCTGCTTGTAAAAAGTCAGTGGAAGACTCATCAATAATGATCAACTCAAACTCTTGAGCTAATTTGACCAATATATCTCGTGTGTGATCCGTCGAGTTATTATCCGTGACGATGAAACAGTCAACACCCGCAGCAGCATGAAAGCGAATATTGTCTTCAATAATATCTTGTTCATCTTTTATTAAGATGCACATCCCTAATTTATTCTTTCTATTCGGATTTAAGCGGTATATCCAATAATCAAAAAGCCCCAAAACACTCATATTCACCACCCTTTAAAAGTTGGATGAATTGTAATATAAACCCCAAAGAAATAGCGAATTATCACCGCGGCAACGCACCTATATTGAAAAAAATTGATATAGGTGTATTTTCTGCTACACTTCCCAGCATGCTAGATACAACCGTTTCAAATATTGATGCCTTAGCGGCTCATACCAAAGCCAGTGCCGATCCATTACGTCTGAATATTTTACGTATTCTTGGAGAAGGTTCATTTGGGGTTTTGGAGTTATGCCAGCTGTTTGAGATCAAGCAGAGCAGTATGAGTCATCATTTAAAGATTCTGGCCAATGCAGGCCTGGTAACGACTAGGCGTGAAGGTAATTCAATTTTTTATCGCCGTGCTTTGCTTAGTTCAAACTTGTTGAGTTCTAATGCACTCAGCCCTAACCCTGCCTGGTTTGATCTAACTCAAGTACTATTTTCTACCTTAGACACATTAGCGCCTGCTGAAATAATCACTGAGCGCTTACAAAAGCTGTATCAAGAGCGAGCGCTAAACTCGCAGGAGTTTTTTACTAGGCACGCCAGTGAGTTTCATAAAAAGCAGGATTTAATCGCCTCTCATGAGCAATACGGTGAAACTTTACAAGATTTAGTCGCTACGCTGAACTTATCGCAGGCGAGTACGGCGTTAGAAATTGGCCCAGGTGAAGGGGCTCTTTTAGCCACGCTCAGTCAACGCTTTGAGCAAGTAATCGGCTTAGATGTATCCGCTGCCATGTTAGAAAAAGCCCGCTTAAAGGTGAGTGAGCAGCAACTTGAGAATATCGAATTATTGCATGGCGACTGCCAACTGGCCTTAGACCGACAGGTAAAAGCTGATTTAGTGACCTGCAATATGGTGCTGCACCACGTGCCAGCGCCAAAAGAAATTTTTAACCACAGTGCCGAATTATTAAAGCCAGGTGGTTGCTTACTAATTACTGATTTATGCGCCCATGACCAAGCTTGGGCGCGTGAATCTTGTGGTGATCTGTGGTTAGGGTTTGCTCCTGAAGATTTAACCCGCTGGGCCAAAGAAGCTCAATTACTTGAAGAGCAAACGCAGTTTTTAGCTTTACGAAATGGATTCCAAATCCAATTCAGAACATTCCGTCGCCCTGAAGCATAAAGCCTCAGCTACTATCTCAAATAGGAGACACAAATGAGCGAATATTCGATTTTTACTTCTGAGTCAGTTTCAGAAGGACACCCAGACAAGGTAGCCGATCAGATTTCTGATGCAGTTCTGGATGCCATTATTGCCCGCGATCCACATGCCCGTGTTGCCGTGGAAACCATGGTTAAAACCGGTATGGCGATTGTCGCTGGTGAAGTAACCACATCTTGTTACGTAGATCTTGAAGACATCGTGCGTAATGTGATCACAGGTATTGGTTACAACAGTTCTGATGTTGGTTTTGACGGCGCAACCTGTGCCGTTCTTAACGGTATTGGTAAGCAGTCTGTGGATATTAACCAGGGTGTTGATCGCTCTAAGCCTGAAGATCAAGGCGCTGGTGACCAAGGCTTGATGTTTGGTTACGCGACTAACGAAACTGAATCATTAATGCCAGCTCCTGTTTTTTACGCTCACTTATTGGTTCAACGCCAATCGGAATTGCGTACTAACGGTACTCTTCCTTGGTTACGCCCAGACGCTAAGTCTCAGGTGACGATCAATTACGAAGGTGAGCACCCAGTAGTTGATGCAGTGGTACTTTCAACTCAGCACGATCCAAGCATCTCACTAGAAGATTTACGTGAAGCTGTTTTAGAAAACATCATTAAGCCTGTATTACCGGCGGAATGGTTAACTGAAGATACGCTTTACCACATTAACCCAACGGGTAACTTTGTTATTGGCGGTCCTGTCGGTGATGCAGGCCTTACCGGTCGTAAGATCATTGTTGATACTTATGGCGGTATGGCTCGTCACGGTGGTGGTGCTTTCTCGGGTAAAGATCCTTCAAAAGTAGATCGCTCTGCGGCTTACATGGGTCGTTATGTAGCGAAAAATATCGTTGCCGCTGAATTGGCTGAGCGTTGTGAGATTCAAGTTTCTTACGCGATTGGTGTTGCTGAGCCGACATCTATCTCGGTGAATACTTTTGGTACAGGAAAACTGGGGGCTGGAAAAGACGGTGATATCAAATTGGCAAAAGTAATTCGTGAAGTTTTCGACTTGCGTCCGTACGCGATTCAAAACCAGCTAGAATTATTGAACCCTATGTATCAGATCACTGCGGCTTATGGTCACTTTGGTCGCGAGCCGTTTGAACATACCTACGAATATGAAGATCGTGGTGAGAAGAAGTCTAAAACCTTCACGGCCTTCACGTGGGAACGTACCGATAAGATTGATGCGCTTAAAACTGCAGCAAACGTTTAACTTAAGCAAAAATAGAAATAGAATTTTAAGAGAAAGAATATGACTACCTTTACAGATTATAGTGTTGCAGCAAAAACCCCAGAAGCGTTCAAAGCGGATGCAGATTGGGGCCGCATGGAGATTGATATCGCTGAAGGCGAAATGCCAGCATTGATGGCATTGCGCTCTAAGTATAAAGCGACTCAACCGTTAGCCGGTGCGAAGATCATGGGCTGTATCCACATGACCATTCAGACCGCTGTTTTGATTGAAACGTTAGTAGACCTTGGCGCTGAAGTTCGCTGGTCTTCTTGCAACATTTTCTCTACTCAAGATCACGCTGCCGCTGCTGTTGCTGCTGCTGGCGTACCTGTGTTTGCTTGGAAAGGCGAAACAGACGAAGAGTTTTTGTGGTGTATTGAACAAACTATCTTGGCTACAACCGGTTCTGATAAAGTTTGGGATGCCAACATCATTCTTGATGATGGTGGTGACTTGACTGAAATGGTTCATAATAAGTTCCCTCAAATGCTTCCTACTATCCATGGTATTTCTGAAGAAACGACGACGGGTGTTCACCGTCTTCTTGAGATGATGGAAAAAGGCGAGCTTAAAGTTCCAGCCATCAACGTAAACGATGCTGTGACTAAATCTAAGAACGATAACAAGTACGGCTGTCGTCATTCTTTGAACGATGCAATCAAGCGCGGTACTGACCACCTTCTTGCGGGTAAGAAAGCCTTGGTTATCGGTTACGGTGACGTTGGTAAAGGTTCGGCTCAATCGCTAAACCAAGAAGGCATGATTGTTCGTGTTTCTGAAATCGACCCTATCTGTGCAATGCAAGCGTGTATGGACGGCTTTGAAGTTGTTTCTCCTTACATCGACGGTATCAATACAGGCACGATGGAAGGCATCAACAAAGACCTTCTATCTAAGACTGATCTGATTGTTACGACAACGGGTAATGCCAACGTATGCGATAAGAACATGCTTCAGGCTCTTAAGTCTGGCGCTGTTGTTAGCAACATCGGCCACTTCGATAACGAAATCGATACTGCTTTCATGCGTACGAATTGGGAATGGAAAGAGATCAAGCCTCAGGTTCATAAGATCATCCGTGGTGAAGGCAACGATCACTTAATCCTTCTTTCTGAAGGTCGTCTAGTGAACCTAGGTAACGCAACCGGTCACCCAAGCCGTATTATGGATGGCTCTTTTGCTAACCAGGTATTGGCTCAGATGTATCTTTGGGATGCTAAGTTTGCTGATCTTGCAGAAGCTGAAAAAGCGCAGAACATCTACGTTCGTGTTCTTCCTAAGAAGCTAGACGAAGAAGTAGCGGCTGACATGGTTGCTGGTTTTGGTGGTGTATTAACTACATTGACTCAAGAGCAAGCTGACTACATCAACGTTCCTGTTGAAGGCCCATATAAGCCAGAGTCTTATAAGTACTAAAAGAAGCCAGAGTCTTATAAGTACTGAAGAGAAGTCTAAATCTTATAAGTACTCAGTAACAATTTTGGTGCTGCTAAAGCAGCACCAAAATGCACTTGGTTATGCTCAGATATCATTATACGCTGAGCTATCCAAGTCTGTTTTCCCTCGGTGTATCTGTTTCTACGACTATTACCATCCAGCCTAATGATTTGAAATTACATTAAATCGTCAAAAACAGTCAATAAATTTGAAACTTAACCAACAGAAGTGAATAATGGAGCCCGATAAGGGGACTTCATGAATATCGTATTTTTCGCCGCACGCCAATTGCACAAAGACTATTTCAGTAAGCTCGCTCAACAGCTGACTTTGCATCTAAACCAGCCATTAAATCCTCAGCTCCCCCTGCAAGATCCACAATACTTGGCTTCAGTTTTATGGCATAAATCGCTTTGGAAAAATTTTGCTTGGCTAAGCTGCTTAATCCCCGCATTTAAAGCGAACCTTGGTCAGATAGTAGATGCCCATGCTAGGGAAAAACAAAATAGCCGCAAAGGCCGCTTACGCCAAGACAGCTATTGGCCCATTTTTCGTGTTATTAAAACCATTGAAGCCCGATTGTTATTTGCTATTTATTACTCCGCATTCAAACAAAGTAATGCTCAACAGATGGTCATTTGGAATGGGCTAAAGTTTCGTCAATGTATCGCGATTGCTGCGGCAGAAGCACAAGATGTGAAGTGTCTTTATATGGAAAATGGCTTACTACCGGGCATGACTACACTCGACGCCAAAGGCATTAACTTCCGTAATTCAGTCCCGCGATCAGCAAAATTCTTTAACCAGCTAGATCAACAGTCGTTCCAGCCCGAGTTAATCGAACAACTTGCTCTACCGCTAAAAAATCAGTTTTCTGATAAACCAGATTCACTGCCAGACAGCTACATTTTTGTGCCCTTCCAAGTGAATACCGACAGTCAGGTGATCCTATTCTCGCCCTGGATTAAAGACATGTTGGATTTGGTGAGTCAGTTCGATCAGGTTAGCCAAGTCCTCGGAAGGGATATGCCGAATATTGTATTCAAACCCCACCCTGCTTGTGACCAAAAATATGATCTCTTGATGAAGCAATATCAGCATCATGAAAAATTGCACTTTGATACTGATTCGCCGACCCCTGTTCTGATACAACATGCCGCAGCGGTCGCGACCATCAACTCAACCGTCGGTATTGAATCTTTATTGCTCAATAAAAAACTAATTACTCTAGGGCAAGCCTTCTATCAATTACACGGACTGTGCTTATCAGTAAAAGATCAATCGTCCCTAGCTGAGAGCCTGAAAGAAGTGAGTCATTGGGAAAGTGATCAGTATTTACGTACCGCTTTCTTCAACTACTTAGCCTCGGAATATCAAGTAGCCGGACGTTGGCAGGAGGCTTCAAGTGAGCATTTGAAGGTCTGTGCCATGAAGTTAGCTACACTGCTAGAAGATACCAATTCACACAAGGCACTGCATTAATGGCGACTCATCTATTTTTAGCCTCGACGCCGTTTAATATGCTGACTTCAGCCATGGTTGCTTTTGAGCTACCGAAAGAAGATGTCGCTTATTTAGGGCTCATTGACCAGCCTGACATGAAGCGGCCTTTTGTTGCAGCCTTACATGAATGGCAAGAGTCACCGTTTGCTCAAACGCTCCTCCTGTCTCAGCAAGCCAAAGGTAAGGGCAAGCGCCAGCAACGGAAGTCTGCTTTCGAGAAGATAGCCCAATTAATCGACGAGGTTAAACCGGACAAGATATACACAGGTAACGATAGGCGCATTGAATTTCAATATGCCATGCAGCACATTAGAAAATCCAATAAGGCCAGTATTGGAATCTATATTGACGATGGCACCTATAGCTATTTGGGCCGCGAGACTCATTGGTTACAGGATAAGGTACTCGATAACCTGGTTAAAAAACTGAGCTATGGCCTTTGGTGGCAGCAACCTTCTACCATCGGCGCTTCAAATTGGATTGGTCAGGCTATTTTGGCGTTCCCAGAATCTGCGGTGCCTGAACTACAACAAAAAATCTGCACAGCTTTGCCGGAGAATTTACAAAGATTTGAGTTCGAGCACTTAGCTCAGCTATGTCTAAATATATTCGATTACTCAGTAGATAAGTTGATGAATATCGATGCTTTAGTCTTATTGCCGCACACATCCGTTGCTACCGATCAAACAAAAAATAAATTGAGCTATTGGTTAGCTAATCGAGGTGCTAAAATTAGTTTCAAGCACCACCCAAGAACCGTATTAACAAATGACCGGGGTGACAAGGAAGCTTGGTTGATTCCACAGCAGGCATTACAAATCCCCGCTGGAATCCCTATGGAAGTTTTACTCCCCCTACTTCAACCAACTTGCCAATTAGCCGGTGATGTATCTACCGCTCTGCTAACCGCCAAGTGGCTTAGACCTGAACTTGAGGTTACCGCTTTTGCCACCGCCAATACATCGACTCATTGGCTAGATTTACTCAATTTGTTAAAGATAAAAATTGAGAACGTTTGATCGTTAATAATAATGATTAGATCAAACGAATGATAAAGATTATAGAGAATTTACATGCTACATAAAATTTTACGTTACTGGTGGCGCCGCCTATCCCACAAAGCTCCAGTACGCTTAGCCATGACGTTACTGGTTAAGAATGAAGTGGATATTATCGAAGACAACATCCGCTTTCATGCCAAGCAAGGCATCGACTGCTTTGCCGTGATGGATAATGGCTCGAATGATGGAACCCGTGAATTATTAGAGCAACTGAAATCTGAATTCGACCTCGATGTTATCGATCAGCCGGAGCAAAACTATCAGCAAGCCAAATGGATGACCGAGCTCGCCTTCTATGCTCGCGATAAAATGGGAGCTGATTTAGTCATTAGCAACGATGCGGATGAATTTTGGCAAAGCAATACGGGGGGCTCATTAAAAGAACATCTGAACCTGAATGAATCCGTAATCACGGTGAAACGCCATAACATGGCTTTGTCAGAAGACGCTTTAAAGCCTGACTATCACTATTTAGATACCGACCTTGTTGTTAAAAACCCCATTTTCTACGACTCAAGTGCGCAGATAAACGATACTGCCGTTGCCATGCTGTTGGTGAAAATTAGTCCAAAAACCATCGTTAATCCCTATGGTTTAATCGAATTAAAAGGTGGAAACCACCGAGCGAAGCATGGTTGGCGCTTAATTAATAAACGCGACGAAGCAGGGATAACAGTTTATCACTACCCTATTCGCAATTATGAGCAGTTCAAAGCCAATATTGAAAATCGAAAGCGATTATTAGAAACGACCAATGCACGTATGGGGGATCACTATCGTCGTTGGGTTCGTATTTTGGATGAAGGTGACTTGGAAGAAGAGTTTAAGAGATTTATTTTAGCTAACAATGAGATTGAGGTCTTGAAAAAACTTGGGGTTTTGAGTAAAAGACTTAAACTTAAGCCATGAATTCTTACCTATCAAAGCTATCTCCACAGATCTGTTTACAATACCTAATGTTTGTACTAGTTACTTATTTTTTAGGAATTCAGGCCTGGAATCAATCTCCGACTACTGATGCAGCAATCGTAATTTGGGCTATCGGGTTGATTTCATGGATCGTCAAGCGCGAAACAGCATTAACCGATAGCCAAAAAAAGATTGCGCTAGCGTCATGTTTAGTATTTTTCACCTGCCTCCTTTCTTGGTTGTTTTCTGACTACGATCTCGCCATTAAAAAATTAGAACCCGATACTCGCTTTCTACTTTTTGGGCTAGTAGTCATCGCTGTGAGCTCATCCAAACTTTCGATAAACCAGTTGTTTATTGCCTTAATTATTGCGGGAATTTCCTATGGCTGCTCAGCGCTTTACGAACGTCACAGTTTAGGCGTGTATCGAGTAAATGGTGATGAGAATGCAGTAACGTTTGGTAACGGAGCCTTTTTAATTGCGGCCTGCCTAATAATGATTTACCTGACCAAAGTTCATATAGCTCTGAAAATCATAGCGCCCCTCGCGATAATTTTTACATTAATTGCCGCGGTCTATTCTGGCACTCGTGGCAGCTTTTTAGCGTTAATTCCTCTTGCACTTATTGCAATTTATAAATTAAATGGAACTGGAAGGATAGCAAGTTTTATTTTTACTTTTACCGCAGTGTACGCTGTCACTATTTACACTAATTTCCCAGTTACATTTGAACAAGCTATCAATAATACCCAAGCCTATTTTCAAGCAGATAAAGTTAATTCCTCTACAGGCTTTCGCTTAGAGATGTGGAATGCTTCATTATGTATTTGGAAGAACAACCCATCTTTAGGCGCTGGGCCTAGAGCATTTAAGAATGCAAACAATGATGAGGAGCTTGATTGTAGTTATCCAGCAGTAAAACAATTCAATCAAGCGCATAGCATTATCTTTAATACTCTTGCTACGAAAGGTACTATTGGATTAATAAGTTTAATTATATTTTTTTCAGCTTTAATTCACTTATCCTTTAAGGAGCGCTCACCTGTACGCTTCTTATTACTGGCCTCCGTAGTAACAATGTTAAGCTATGGTTTAACAGTTGATCTATTATTCAAGGTCTTTATGACTGACAAGCATCTAGTACTACTAGCGATTATTGTAGGTTTATCCCGGAAGGATTCATGAGCACTGTTTTCTTGGCTACCTCGCCACTACATATACTAATATCAACCTTAATCGCATCCTCTATGAAGAAGGCTGAGTGTCATTTAATTCTTTGCGGAAAAGAGAAAGAACGGATTAGATTTTTCCATACGTTACTTACCCAATGGCCGCAATCCCCTTTTTCTAGCATCATTGCTTTAGAGCATGCCAAAAGACCTAAGAATTTCGTAGATACATTAAATACGATTAAGCCATCAGAAGTTATCGCTGGTAATGACTTAGTTCCAGAATTTTTTGCTATCGCACATCTATCCACCAAATTCAACTTTAAACTTTCCTATATGGATGATGGCCTGCATTCTTACATTGAATACGATAAGGCAGTTACAAATAAATATTTTCACTTTTTAAAAAATCTAACGCGGCGTATATCCAAGGGTTATACCAAGCCTTTACCACACACACTAGGCTCTTCACCTCTAACGAATGATGCTTATTTGTTCTTCCCACTATTAGCTAAAGATAGAATAATTAGTAAGAATTGCTTACAGATAATAATCAATAAAAAATCAATGATAACACTGAAAGACTTTGGCAAGCACTGCTGTAAAGAGATGAACCTACAACTCCCTCCGAGACAAGAAAGTATTGCTCTATTTGTTTTACCACACCACTCGCGTATGTCACCCGATATTCAGCGTGAGTTTGAAATTTCAATAAAAAAATCTATCTCTAAAAACTTAATACCCGTATTAAAAAATCATCCGAGTAATAATGACACAGTCGTCGACAATATTTTAAGTAATTTCACTAATAATTCAATTTCAACTATACCGAAAGCGTTGCCCATTGAGCTTATTATCTGCTATAAACAACCTCACTTTATAATGGGTGGCTTATCTAGCATCTTTTTATCAACTAAAGCAATGAGCGACAATATTAAGTTTAAGCTGATAGCAGACGAAGAAACAATTATCCCCCCTAAAATATTTGATATTCTTTTTCAATAGACATAAGAATACAGTTCTGAATAGAAAATAAAATTTAGTTTACAGCAATTAATTTGATGGTAGTTGATATGAGAAAATGGCTAAGAACACAAAAAATCAAAAGAAAAATTGCGGCTAGGCGTAACATCATAAAAAAGCTGACAAAATCATCGAAAATTAATAGATTAACAACCAAAGTTATTTCAAAATATAAGTCATCTTCAACATTATGCGTTTTAGCTAGCGGTATAAGTATAAATAACATATCGATAGGGCAATGGGATTTTATAAATAAAAATGATAGTATTTCCTTGAATAATACTATTTTACACAAGCATATACCCACATACTTATTCTATGAAACAGATTCTGACCAAGAGCGTCATCTAGCTTTAAATCAACTTAAATTTAGTAATTTATTTAATAGAGCAAAAGATTTTAGTAAGACTCCAATCATCTGGCATTACCAAGAAAAAAGGTACTTTGATCTTGAAGGGCTCAAAAAACATAATTTGTTAAATAATAGCTTTTTTCAAACTAGCTACAGTTTACCTGGAAATACACCTGAAGACTTTTTATGTTCATTAGAGTATTCGAACAACAAACTCCTTAATAATGAAATTGATGTTGGCTTATACCGCAGAGGCTCACTCGCTAGGATTTTACATTTTGCTAAAGCTCTAAACTATAAAGAAATCATCTTCTTTGGTGCAGATTTAACAGGGGCGGATTACTTTTTTGATACATACTCTGCATCCGATCTTCCCGAAGGATGCACCAACCCTAACTTAAAAGAATATACATACAACAGCTCAGGTGGACTAAAAAAACAATCGAAAATCCACATGACGGTTGACAAATCTGTCCATCCACTTACGATGATTGATGTCATCGATAAAATGAATATCTCTTGGTTAAAGCCTAATAACATAGCACTCAAAATTGCTCATGATAGCTCAGCACTAAAAGAGGTTATTCAAGTGAAAGAATGGTTATGACCATTCCTTCACTTGAATAAAATTAAAAATATCCATAAAGTTCAGTTAATGACTCAACATCAACACCCTTAGCAATGTCTACAAGTATAGATTTTTCATTTGCTGCAATTTCAAAGACCTTTTTAATCACTTCTTCTTCATGTTTCTGAGGCACAATCACCACACCATCTGCATCTGCATAGATCAAGTCATTAGGTGAGATACTCACACCTTCGATACTTATTGTTTTATTAATGCTTTCTAATGTCGCTCTTCCTCGAACATCCTGGCACGTTCTACCCGTTGAAAATACAGGAAAACCCAAGTCAAAGACCTCGCGAGAATCTCTAGTAGGACTGCCAATAATCGCAGCTGTTGCTCCTGAACGTATAGCTAAGTTTGCATTTAACTCTCCAAAATAAGCACAATCATTAACTTCATTTTCAACAAGTATTATGTCATTTGGAACAACACTCTCATAAGACTTCAGCGCCTTATAGATTCCTTTATAATCTTCTCCATCTTGTAGCTTTCTAATTTTTAAAGTTTTGGCCCTGCCAATCACAGAAATTCCATTTATATTGCCCTTAAATCCTTTTAGTACACCATTAATGCCTAGATCGTCAAGAATATCGGACAAAATAGAGCTCGTAATATGAGTCTTAAGGTTACTCAATAACTTTCGATCTCTCTCTCTAATTCCTGCGGCCATTAAATTGGCTAGTTCAAAGTCCTCAGGCCAGTTCACATCAACAGCTTCAATAGGGCTCGCATCTATTTGATAAGGCTTTTTACCTATACGCCTTTGAGTTTCTAAAGCTGCCTCCTTAGTAATAATATAAAGACCCATTGTTTCTATTATGGAGTCTGGAAGATCAACACTATTAGGGATATTATTAATATCGTAAGTAGGACCCGTCTCTTCCCATAAATACTGTTTTTCTTTTTGAACTAATACCGCTGAATCAAATTCACCAGACTTAACCTTCTCTAATCCCTGGCGAATTGTTTCTATATTAATAAAGGGACTTGTACACAACATTTGAATATAGATATCAGCATCAACATGCTCAACCTCATTCATGAACAAGCGATTACCGTCTGTCTTATTTGATGCTAGATCAGGCGATCTCTTCAAAACATGACACCCAACCTCACTTGTCATTTCAATGATTTCTTTTGATTCAGTATCTAAATATACCTCATCAATAAAATCACATCTCATTAATTTTTCTAGAGCATGTAAGTACAGAGGTTTACCATCAAGCAGTTGCATATTTTTATTCGGTATACGCGAGCTTGTACCTTTCGCAGGTAAAAATGCTACTATTTTCATTTATAATATTTCTTTGTAAAAATTTAAATTTTGACCAACTGCTTACGAATGTAGCCCACCGTTTTAGAAACAGCAAAAGGTGCTGAACGCTCGTTATAAGCCAACAAAGTGCCTTTAATAAATCTCCAGCGTAATGCCAGCTTCTTAATAACTTTCAATTTACCAGCGTCATCAATATACAACTTATTCAGTTCAGCAATGACTCGTTCAAAAGCTTCACTGCGTACTTCAATTTGAATCGCTTGCTCACTACCCGCAAACCCAAAAGCGCCAAAAGTAGCTGCTGACATTTCTAAATATTCAGACGCGAGTTGCTCAATAAGTAGTACGCCATTAACTCTATAAAGATCTTTGGCTGGCAATAAGTCACTATTAACTTTCTTTTTCACACCTGAAATAATAGTTAACAATTCTTTATGTAATGCGCGCATATCATTGAATACATAGGTATCACCACTTTCATGCTTATGTTTTTCCCATGCGAAACTTCTATATTTTGACCAACTCGGCGCTAACTCATTTGTTTGATCTGCGAAAAGGGCGCTTAATTTATCGCCCTTTGCTAGTACATCAAACAGACGCTGCTCTGATGAACTATCTTTTTGCATCACATAGACGTTAAATTCAGTGACGACCCGATAACTATTCGCTTCGAACAGTATGATTTCTTTCGCAAGATTGGCATCTTCACTGGTTTCTGCTGAAGACACTGAGGAAAGTGTAACAAAAGAGAAAAGCAGAACGACATAGGCTAATAAATGTTTCATTAGGTTATCCAATATATCTTAACAGTTCATTTTCGATCATTTCTAAATTTGGAATCATGGCTTGCTCATCGTATAAGCTTACGGCCACTTGGTCATACTTCCCAGAATGCATCGCTTCTACCGTTACGATATCATCTTCTTTAACGTGTGTAAGCTTTGGAATACCTTGAATTAATATAGCGTAAAAAGGAAGGTTTGCATTTGAGCCCGTGCCGTTAATTACCGCCAATCTAGCCCCATCAATAGAAGGCATAGCCGAACCATTAATCATTTCATAAGACAGCACTGGAATATGAACATTTCGCCACTCTAATTGTCCCAGCAACCAGCTGGCATGGTCACTAATGATAGTTGGAGCGCGATAAGGAATAATTTCTGCCACGGTTACGTTAGGTAAAAGGAGCTGCTTTTCATTCAAAGGAATAAGCAAGCTTGCGACTTCATTTATACCATCTTGGGTTACTAATTCTGCACTCATGACTACTTCATCCACCGTGTTTGAAGATAATTTACCAGCTGTAAGGCTAATTGTCTCGGACTTCCTATATAAGAAATATGCCCTGTTGCAACAGCACTGTCAGGCATTGAACTATTGGCACAACTCTCACTATTTTGAGCCCAGATGACGGCTGGCCTCTGGCATATTTTAATGGCGGCTTCTGCACCATCATTACCCATGCCGCTAAATAAAATGTAACGTGCACGATTACCAAAATGTTGAGCAACGTTAAGCATTACCTGATCTACTGAGGGACCGTAGGGCCCAGGCCAAGGTGTGTTTTTACTCACAGTTCGCCCTTCGTAGTCAAAACTAAACTCATGCTCTACAGGCGCTAGCATAACTTCACCCGTATTAACCTGACAGCCTTCCTTATAAGGCACCATAGTAATTCCTGCATGACGGCCTAACGTCTGAATTAATGCTTTTTGGAAGCGTGAATCAATATGTTGAGCATAAATAAATCCAACCGGTAGCCCTTCAGGAAGAGTATCTAAAAACTCTTTCACTGCATCGGGGCCACCTAAGCTCGCACCTAAAACCCATACGTGTTCTGCGGGTCGACCCAGCTCGACATTTTTAAATATATTAGGTAAAGCAAGGGGGGTATTTTCAGTCGTAACTAATTCAAGTTCGGCAATATTACTTGAGTCAGCCATCGCTAATGAATGATCGGCTAACAATTCTTTCATTTTAGCAAAGAGCCGTTTTTCCCAACGCGGATAACTTTCACAATTTCTTTGCGGAGCTTCTCCCATGCCAAACAACACTGGAACATCACCATCAAATAAATCATCTAGCCAACAGTGCTCAGCATCCTCATCCACAATATCCACCACCCAAGCATCAACTTCAGCCGTTAAACTAGGGTTGTCGTTCATTCGACTAGGCTCAGTGGTCAGTATCACCTTAAAGCCAAAATGCATTAACGCTGTTTTTAACAGGTGCTGCTGCAATAAATTATCAGCAATAATACCGACGTTAGCAGCAGCCTTCGCGTGAGGCATACTAGTTCTCCGCACTACCTGCTAATAACTTTTCAATATTGGCTAATAACTTGTCTTCCTGAAATGGCTTACCCAAATATTCATTTACACCAATGGATAAAGCTCTATTACGGTGTTTATCACCTGTACGAGATGTAATCATAATAATGGGCAAATGCTTCAAGCGAGAATCATGTCGTACCACTGACGCAACCTCAAATCCATCCATACGCGGCATTTCAATATCCAGCAGCATCAAATCAGGAATATGATCCTGTAATGTCGCAATGGCTTCAACACCATCTTTCGCGGTAAACACTTCAAAGCCATTACGCTCTAGCAATCGCGTCGTTACTTTGCGAACGGTTACTGAGTCATCAACCACGAGAATACGTTTGGTGCGTAATTCCTGATCATGACGTTTTTCAGCTTCTATTGCATCCAATGCAATTGCTTGCTGGTATTCGACATTGCTTTGGCTACGAATCATTGCAGGTAAATCAAGAATGATTACAACACTACCATCACCTAATATCGTACCGCCCGATACACCCATGACACTGCTGAACTGAGGGCCTAATGTTTTTACTACAATTTCGCGACTACCTAATAGCGAATCAACTTGTAATGCGTATGGAGTATCACCTTTAATCAGTAATACAGGTGTCGGCATTTTTTGACCCGCTAGCTTAGGCTGTGCTTCGGTGCCAAGCATTGTACCTAAGTATTCTAAGCGGTGCTCTGCTCCGCCGTATTCGAATGTACGCTCAGTAATGGGTTGCTGATAAAGTGCTTCTAATTTATTTACCGGCACTCGAACAATACCTTGAATACTATCTAGAGGTACTGCGTATAAGTCATCGCCAACACGAACCATCAATGCTCGGTTTACCGATACCGTAAATGGTAAACGTACTTGGAACTCAGTACCCTGCCCTGGTATTGAATTAATAAATAGCGTGCCGCCCATTTGCTTGATTTCGCTATTTACCACATCCATGCCAACACCACGGCCTGAAATCTGAGTCACTTTTTGCGCCGTAGAGAAACCTGCATGCAAGATAAATTGCATAATTTCAATATCGGTTAATTTACTGTCTTGCGTGATTAAGCCACGTTCTAATGCTTTTGCACGCACTGCCTCAATATTAATACCATGGCCATCATCTTTTAGGATAACCAGTACATCACCGCCTTCGCGCGAGATGCTTAGCTCAACAGATCCTTGAGCCGCTTTATTAGTTTTTGCTCGTGCGACTTTATTTTCAATACCGTGATCAACCGCATTTCGGAGCATGTGCTCTAGTGGCGAGATTAAACGTTCAAGAATCGTTCGATCCATTTCGCCATCGGCATTGAACACTTTAAATTCAACTTGCTTGTCTAACTCTTGACCAACTTGACGAACAATACGGCGTAGGCGGGGTACTAGACGCTGGAAAGGCACCATGCGCGTTTCCATTAAGCCTTCCTGTAGCTCGGTATTGACTCGACTTTGCTGTAATAATAATGTTTCGGCATCGCGTGTTTTATTACTAAGCGACTCGCGAATATCCAATAGATCGGATGCTGATTCAACCAATGAACGCGCGAGCTGCTGCATCTGAGAATAACGGTCCATTTCTAATGGATCGAAATCATCATAACTTGGTGTTTGACGCTCTTGTCGGAATAAAACCTGCGCTTCGGTTTCGATATCTAATCGGCGTAGCTGATCTCGCAAACGCTCAAGAGTCGAGTCCATTTCTTCTAATGAATATGAGAAGTCAGTAACTTGTTGCTCTAAGCGACCACGGGATATTGATGTTTCACCCGCAAGATTGACCAGGTTATCTAATAAGTCTGCAGAAACTTTGACCATTTCTTGCGGACCGCGACGACCCTGCTGAGGCTTGTCTGCCTCTTCTTGATCAAGCTGGGTTAATTGCTTAACCGCTACCGGAAGACTTGCAATTTTTACAGTTTCTTCAGCATCTATTTCATTCCGTTTAAACGGAACAACATTGGTATTTTCTGAATCATCTACCTGAGCCGCCACTGGCACTATATTTGTCAGCTCAGGTTCTAAAAGTGGATTAATCTGAGGTTCAGATAAGGATCTTGCTACCCGATCAACACTGCTGGCTAATGCATCCTGTCGCTGAAATACTTCGTTAAAAAAGGCATCATCGACTTCGATTTCACCTTGCTGCGCTTTTACCATCCAAGCTTCAAATTCATGGGCTAGATCACCCACGTCGGTTAACCCTCCCATGCGCGCGCCACCCTTTAAGGTGTGCATAATTCGCTGAACTTCTTCAGTTGGTCTTAAATTTTCAGGGGTTTTCTGCCACTCTTGCAATACAGTATCTAGTTCTTCTTGAAGCTCCAAGGCTTCTTCTATGAAGATTTCTAGAATTTCACGATCACTTTCATCTAGATCCAATGAAACCACATCGTTATTAACCACTTCCACGGGGATATTAACAGTCGTTGGTTCCATCCCCTTATCGACAGAGGCATCAATCGCACTCACACTTAACGGATCGGCCCCCTTTGCAACCGCGTGAATCTTGTCCACAACTTGCGGATCTAATGCCAGTTCACGACTGTTGCGAATATGCTCTAACATGTCATCTAGAATATCGTGATAGCTGCTTAATAACGGGATTAAGCCGTCTCTTAACTGCACACGACCATCGTGTAGACCTTCGTATATTGATTCAAGCTCATGACAAAGATCGGCAACATCTGCCATCTCCGCCATTCGCGCACCGCCTTTTAAGGTATGAAGCTCACGCTGTAATTCAGCCACATCTCTTAAGTTCTCAGGCTCAGACTGCCAGCGCTGTAACGCAACGCCTGCAGCTTCCATAATTTCTTGAGCTTCTTCTAAAAATATTTCTAATAACTCTGCATCGATTTCATCATCTGCATCAATTTCAGTCGCAGTATTCTCGTTCGCCAAAGTCGGCAACTCATCAATCGCTAACTGGGGTAACTCATCGACCTCTAGCAACTCACCGACGTCTAAAGACGGAAAGTCTTGGGAATCATCAAGCAGTATTTCGAGTTCAGGTACATCATCAGAATCCAGTCCAAAATCTAATATAGGTACCGACTCATCTTCGTCTTCGCCTTCAATATCGATTACGAGTTCTGAAACTTCTTCAATTAATATATTTTCCTCTAGGAATGACAACGCATCAAATTCAGCAGGTTCTGGCTCTGATGTCGCTAGAACTACAACCGTATCTCTTACTCGTAATAAGACGTCATTATCAACCGATAGACTTTGTCCAGCCGCTAAATAATCCATCATATTTAATAAGCATTCATGAGCAGCCAACAAACACTCGACTAGCTCTAGAACATTTGCAATCGCAGGGGATGAAAGTATCTGGCGATACAGCTCATTCAATGCTGTAGCCAGCTCTATGACTTCAGAAATTTCTGCTTTTTCTGCACTTTCGATTAATTGAACTAGCTCGTCATTCAACTGAGATAAAGCGACTGTATTTTCTGGATCAAGTGACCATTGTTTAACAATGTCATCAGCATCTAACAGTACATCCATTCCTTGAGTTAAGAACTGTGCTAATTGCTGAGGATCAGGCAATGCTCTGTCTCTGCCACCGGCTGAAATAGGTGCCAAAAATAGCTGTTCCATTGCAGCCACTTTTATTAGAAATTCACCTTCATTTGGTAAAGGAGCAATAGGGTTTGTTTCCAGCTGCTCCATTCCTAATTGAATCAGCGCGCTACCTTCAACCAACAGGCTAATCAAACCCGGAGTATTTTTTATCTGATAGGCACGTAATTCTTTGACCAGTTTTTCTAATGGCGAGGCAACCAAAGCTATCGGTGAAATACCTGCCATATGCGCACTGCCTTTTAAGGTATGCAATGCACGCTGCAATTGATCTGAAAGCTCATTATTGAAATCTGTTGTTTGCGATTCGGTTATAAAATCACTCACAGCTTCAAGATGAGTCGCTACTTCTGAGCGGAATATTTCCAATAACGTATCGTCAAGCAAGCTGTCTTCAGCATCATCGCTTAACTCTTCGATTTCTAGCTCTTCTACTTTTAAAGATACCGCTTCGACTCCAACTGTTGGCACAGAAGTAAAAAATTGCGATTTAAAGTCATTAACATCTTCGCCTTGCGATAACGACTCTGCATAGGTCATAAGTGATGCTGTATCAATACTAACTGCACTACGTAGACGGAAATTTTCAATCAACTCAGGGATATGAATAATAACCTGATCAATCAATGCACAGGCGTTTTCGTCTAGATTAATGGTCTGCTCTATCACTCGATTAAGCATATTTTCAATAGACCATGCTAGCTCGCCAAGCACTTCAGCCTTGACCATGCGACCACTGCCTTTTAGAGTATGGAAGGCACGACGAACGGTTGATTGGGCTTCAGCATTGGTATTTTCTTGGCGATATTCAGGCCAAAATTCTTGCAATGTTTCTAAGACTTCTTCTGCTTCTTCTAGGAAAATCTCAATGATTTCATCATCGATCAAATCATCCTCTTCTTCAATAATCACTTCGGCAATTGGAACCGCTTCAACGACTGATTCTTGCTCAACAACAGGCAAAATCTCATTAGTATCAATATTTAATAGATCGCCTTCAGCATGTTCTTCGTCTGCAACCTCTTCAGCATTGATTTCCGCTTCCGGTAAAGCTACTTCTATTTCATCCAACTCAGCTTCGACATCAGGCTCAAGAGCTTCATTTAATATAACTGCTAGATCGACTTCAGAGTTTAAAGAGACATCATCTGTGATAACAATTTGGTCGAGTACAGCAGCAAGATTAACATCATCATTTTCCTCAGCAATCGTCATTTCTGATTCTTCAGATTGTACGAGTTTTTGCCCTGGTAAATTGGACAAGGCAATCTCTGCACGATGCAATAAATTTTCATCCGCTTCTTGCGGACTATTACTGTAACGCTCTATGTAGTATTCAACACTAGTGAGGATATCCGCAAAGTTATCCATCACACTCCACTGAGCTTTCAATCCCTCTGCGATTAACTGTTTTTCAACAAAATCGGCGGCACCTTCAAGAATTTTAGCAGCTCGAGGAAGCGGAATCATATTGATTGAACCTTCAATAGACCTCAACCAGAGCGGAGCTTCTTCTAATTCAGCTGCATCCCATTGCTTTGCGATATATTCAACAACTGAATCTTTAACCTGTTCTAAAACATTACGAGCTTCGTGTAATACCGCTTTTTGTGCGCTACTAACAGAGACATCTTCTGGTCTGGTTTCTACCAGCGTGCCTTCTGCCTGCATACCGTTTAAAGTGGCTTCTACATAGAGTAAGGCACCCGCGGTATCCATCAATTCAGAATTGGATACACTACCCTGATCAATCAAACGGGCGACGTTACTTTGCTGTTCTTGTAATACTCGGCGAGGCATACCCAGCCCCAGCATGCCCATGGTGTCGGACAGCTGCTTAAACGTTGGCATTAGAGATGCTAGTGATTGCTCACGGTCATCGTCACCACGAACCAACTGATCGAATTGTTCTTTTAGCCCTGCAATTTCTTCAATTAATGCAGTAACAACACTGCCAACGGTCTCTTTATCTGGACCCGAAAGCGCATTGCGTTGTGCTTGTAATTCTTGATCATTAGGCAGAGCTGCTGCTAATTCAAATTGCTTTTTAACCGCTGTAATAGCACCCGTATCTAAAGGTGACTTGGCAATATAATAAAGAATATTTTTAAGTAGCTCGTCAGGTACTGGGGTATTTAATACCTCAATACCCTGATCCTGAATTTGCTTTAGTTGCGCATCTAATTGGCGCAATAATGGCTTAGCACTTTTCGGAATACTTTCTTCTGTTTTAAGGTATTCAACAAAGGCCAGTGCAGGCAGCCAGACTTGACCTTGGGGAGTCTTTCCTAATGATTTATAAAGACGGGTAAATACTTTATGTAGATAATCGATCGCTAATGCTTCTTGCTCACCGCGAAGAACATGCAGGATAGCCGTCTGCTGCATTTGACGTAATTTTTTCAGCCAAGGAGCGAAACCAGGATCATTAAATTTATTTAATTCATCAGCAGATAGTACTGTAGGTGCTTCTATAGTCGGGGTAAATAATGCCGTTTCAGACATTAAGCTTTCACCACGAGCAGCTCGTAATTCATTTAGAATTGGCAGCAATACTACTGGTAAGTCTCTTCGACCGACTTTGATATGCTCCAGATAGCTAGGCAGTTGCAGAATTGCCTGCATTAATACTTCAAGCACATCCATTTCATTAGCAACATCACCTTCAGCCAAAACCTTAGCCAAAGCTTCCATTTCTTCTGCTAACAATGCTGCGCCGTAAAATTCTACCATCTGCAAAGTGCCTTGCACTTGGTGAAGATAGCTCAAACAAAATTTGAGGCGAGTCCGATCCTGCGTATTATCTACGTAGGCTTCTAGTGCTTGTTGCGCCTGCTGAAGGGTCTCTTCAATTTCGCCTTTGACCCATTCCAGGGCGATGTAATCGTGGCTCATCGCCTAGCGCCCTCTTGTCTGATTATTATCACGTCGTATATAAATCGATAATTTATTACTATCAACCTGAACTAAATTTGGATGCTGCCAATCTACCATTTCACCTAAACCTGTTACTAAAATCCCACCATTAACTAAACGATCAGCCAATGCATTAAGAATTTCACGGCGACGCCACCGACGAAAATATATTAATAAATTCTGACAGTAGATAATACTTAACCCTGAAACAGGGAAAGCGTCTAAATTTAAAGCATTTACTTGCGAGAAACACGTACGATCTCGCAACTCAGATATGACCTGATACTCGTGCTTTTCTACAGCGACGCAATAGCGTTGACGATACGAAACCGGAAGCGTTTCCAACTTACGAATAGGATATTTCCCCTGGCGTGCTTTACGCAATACCACCGTTGATAAATCCGTTCCCGTAACAGAATATTTAAACCCTAGGGGTGATAAGCATTCGTCCGCCAGCATAGCCAAACTATAAACTTCTTCACCAGAAGAACAGCCCATACTCCAAATATCAAAAGATCGATTTGACGGAGCTGTTTTAACCATTTCTAACAAATGGTTTTTAACGAACATCATGGCATCAGGGTCACGGAAAAATCGCGTTTCCTGAACCGTTAAACGATCAGAGAGTATTGCCCATTCAATAGCACCGGCTGAACCAACCGTCACCTTCTGGTAATAATCCTCATAGTCATCACAGCCCAGCTCGCGCATGCGAATACCTAAGCTAGTTTGAAGAAAGGATTTGCGCTGAGGAGCCAGGCACATGCCTGTCCGCTCCTCAAGCAAGTTCTGCCAAAGCAGAAATTGCCCTTCTTCCATATCTGGCATCATGCCAAAACCGGAGCGCTTATTAGAAAAAAAATCTGACGAGTTAGTCATTTTAAGCCTATAGAGTTTGTTCACTCTCAGGAAGCTTAAAGCCAGCTACTGATTCACGTAACTTGTTCGCCATATCGGCAAGGTTACCAATCGATTTCGCTGTTGCCGTTGTACCCGCAGAAGTCTGCGAAGTAATTTCTTGAATAACGTTCATCGTATTCGAAATATGACCTGCAGAAGATGCCTGCTGACGTGCAGCATTGGAAATATTCTGAATCAAGTCAGCCAAGTTCTTCGATACATTCTCAATCTCTTCAAGTGCAACACCCGCATCCTGTGCTAGGCGTGCGCCTCGTACCACTTCCGAAGTTGTGGTTTCCATTGAGATAACGGCTTCGTTAGTATCGTTCTGAATTGTTTTAACCAACGCTTCAATCTGCTTTGTTGCCGCGGCAGAACGCTCTGCTAGTCGCTGTACTTCATCGGCAACAACTGCGAAGCCTCGACCTGCGTCACCCGCCATGGAAGCCTGAATTGCTGCGTTAAGCGATAGAATGTTTGTTTGATCGGCAATATCGGTAATAAGAGATACGATATCCCCAATTTCCTGCGAAGATTCACCCAGACGCTTAATACGTTTAGACGTTTCTTGAATCTGTTCACGAATGTTATCCATACCGTGAATCGTAGCCTGTACTACCTCAGCACCTTTATTAGCGATCGCAACCGATCGCTCTGCTACCGCAGATGATTCGGAGGCGTTTGCAGATACTTGGTCAATCGATACGGCCATTTCGTTAATTGCCGCTGATGCCCCAGCAATTTCCTGTGCCTGGTGTTCGGATGCTTCAGCTAGATGCATTGCTGTTGCCTGCGTTTCTTGTGCAGCAGACGATACTTGTAACGCAGTTTCATTAATCGCCGATACCAAGGAGCGCATCTGATCGATAGCGTAGTTAATGGAGTCAGCAATCGCACCGGTAAAGTCTTCCGTTACCGTTGCCTGTGTCGTTAAATCACCATCGGCCAAATCGGCAATTTCATCCAATAGACGTAAAATTGCAATCTGGTTCTGCTCATTTTTATAAGCTGTTTCAGATAAATCTTTACGTGTATTTTGATAAGAGATAACACCCAAACCAACCATACCGACAACAGCCATAAGAGCCGATAGATATGCGACAATTTGTAAAATACCTAAGCCTTCAGTATTCGTCTGAAAGCCGCTGGTCAATGAGGAGGTTTCATTCAGTAATAATTGAGAATCGGCGAAAATCGCATCCGATGCTTCACGTACTTGGAATAATTCAGGAGAGGTTTCAAGAATTTCATCAACCGAACCCGATACGAATTCAAACAGCTCAGCAATTTCTGCCAAAGCAAAGATCGCTTCTTCATCACTCACCTGACTCAGGTTCATAGCGACGTTACCTTCGATCATACCGTTAAGTACACGACCGAAAAGTGAAGCATCTCGTCCGAATGCATCCGCTGCCATTACAGCATCTTCACCACCGCCGAGTACTTTGTTTACCGAGCGAACGATACGTTCTGCCAACCATGACTGACGCTGGGCAACAGCAACCTGCTCTGCAGGAGCACCACTATCAAGTAAGATTTCAACAATTTCATCGTATTCGACTTGAAGCTGAGGAATCGTTTCCGCCAAGGTTGCTGCAACCTCGTGCAAAGAAAGAATAATATCTTGAGCTTGCACAATTTGATCGGCGTTATTGGAAACCTTATTCCAAATACCTTGTACATTGGTCATCGCAGCAATTTCTGCTGGCGGTAGGCCAGTCTCTGCATTACCTAAAGTCAAATAACCCCAGCGAGTTTCAAAGCTATTACGTGCGGTACGCAATAACGCGAAAGCCTCTGCTTTACCGCCCGCAGCTTCCACCGCGTTCTTTGCTAGTTCCTGAGAAAGAACTCGAAGCTCACCAGCATGGCTAATATATTCTTTATCTTGGTTTGCTTGAGTGTTTACAAAAATCGTTACACCCAAGAATGCTAGAATTGAAACAATCAGCATCACAGTAAAGAAACCTGCTCTTGGGTTTCCAAATACCGTGGACCAAACGCTTCCCGTTGCTTTGCTCATTCCGCTACTCCGTACTGTTTGCACGTTTGTTATTCTTAGTGATTCAGCGCAATTCATGAAGTGAATCGCAACAAACTTATTTTATTATACTGCTACCTGCAGAAATTCATCTGCCTGCATCAGGTCGGTAAAACTAAATATGGGCCAATTAGACCCATCACGCTCAAAGCCACCACGCACATAAGGTGCATAATTTGCTTCAACGTACATTTGATTACTTATTTGGTGAGAAGGGAACTGCTGCATCCCAAGCACAGCATCAACCAATAAACCATGCTGATGTTGCCCCTCTCCAATGACCAGTACTCGGCGAGTTCGCCAACTAGCCTTTGAAGGCACATCCAACAAACCGGCCAAATCCAAAACAGGGACTAAACGGCCTCGAATATTGGAAACCCCAAGCATCCAATTTCGCACTCCTGGCACCTTAGTTACTCGAGGAGTCTGCAAAATCTCACCCACGTCACCCATAGGCGCCACAAATCGCTGCCCTGCCAACATAAAACCAATGCCACGCCAATAGGTCACCGCTTCTGTTCTTTGCGGTAACTCACTAGCATTACTTCGACTTTTTTGTGCTATTTCAACTAACAGGGCAAAAGGTGACATATTAGCTAGCCATTACTGATTCAATTTCTTCCATTAAACGAGCAGCTGGAACAGGCTTCACAAGATAACCACTGGCACCTTGTCGCTTACCCCAAACTCGATCAGTTTCTTGATCTTTCGTCGTCACAATAATCACAGGTATATGCTGAGTTCCTGGATCTTTAGTTAATTGACGAGTTGCCTGAAAACCGTTAAGTCCAGGCATCACAATATCCATTAAAACTACATCAGGCTTTTCTTGACGAGCAAGTGCCACACCATCAGCACCATTTTCAGCAGTTAATACTTCATGTCCATGCTGTTCCAGCATTGCCTTAAACGAATGCGTTTCCGTCGGAGAATCGTCAACTACAAGTACACGAGCCATTCTCAAATTACCTCTATATTATAATTCTATCTTCAAACTATTTAACAAAATTGCGAATTGCACCAAGCAGCTCATCTTTACTAAACGGTTTGGTTAAATATTGATCCGAGCCCACAATACGGCCCTTTGCTTTATCGAACAAACCATCTTTACTCGATAACATAATGACCGGAGTATCTTTAAACTTAGAGTTATTTTTAATAAGAGCACACGTCTGATAGCCATCTAATCGAGGCATCATAATGTCCACAAAGATAATATTAGGGTGCGTATCTGCGATTTTTGCCAACGCATCAAAACCATCAGTTGCAGTTATCACCTCACAACCGACCTTCTTTAGAAGGGTCTCAGCGGTACGACGAATAGTTTTACTATCGTCAATAACCATAACTTTCAGGTTATCAAAGTTATCGTCCATATTAGGGCCTTCAACCATCCACATTAATATTTTTTGCTAGGGTAGCGGCCTCAATGCCTGAGGAACGCTGATTACAACCTTTGTAACATACAATTGTAGGCCTTAACAACGCTAACTACTAAAAGTAAGAACTGGTTGGAACAATTAATTCCACTGCAAGTCGGAATAGTTAGGGTAAAATGTCCTCAATACTTCGTTTATACATTCAGGAGCAGTCATGAGCATCAAAGTTGGCATCGTTATGGATCCCATTGAACAAATTTCTTTTCACAAAGATACCTCACTCGCTTTGATGTTTGCCGCCCAGCAACGTGATTGCGAACTGTTCTATATGGAGCAGCAAGACCTATCCATACAAAACGGCGAAGCGTATGGTCGAATGGCTCCTATTAAGGTTGCTATGGATCCTGATAATTGGTTCCAAAAAGAAGAAGCCGTCGATAGACCGTTAAGTGACTTAAAGCTGATTTTAATGCGCAAAGATCCTCCCTTTGATAGTGAATTCATCTATAGCACCTATATTTTAGAGCGTGCTGCGCAGCAAGGCGTACTCGTTGCGAACAATCCACAAAGCTTACGTGACTGTAATGAAAAGGTTTTTGCCACCGAGTTTGCTGAACTAATGAGCCCAACAACGGTCACGCGCCGCCCAGACTTATTAAAAGCTTTTCATGCTGAGCATGGCGACGTCATATTCAAACCACTTGACGGCATGGGCGGCTCATCTATCTTTCGCCTAAAGAAAGATGATCCGAATGTAAGCGTTATCATTGAAACGCTTACTGATCACGGCAAGCAACAGATTATGGCGCAGCGCTTTATTCCTGAAATTACTCAGGGTGATAAACGTATCCTGATCATTGATGGCGAAGCAGTTCCATTTACCTTGGCGCGTATTCCAGCCGATGGCGAAACACGTGGCAACCTAGCCGCCGGTGGTTCAGGCATCACCATGCCACTATCTGACAAAGAAAAAGCCATTGCCGATAAGATTGGCCCTAAACTGAAAGAGAAGGGTTTATATTTTGTGGGCCTGGATGTCATTGGTGATTACGTCACCGAAATTAACGTCACCAGCCCAACCTGTGTGCGGGAAATCAGTCGAGATTCTGGTATTGATGTCGCAGACCAGCTAATCGACTGTTTACTACAGAAGGTGCGCTGTTAAACTAGGGTCACTTTTTTAATTAATATCAATGTGAGATCGCCCATGAGTAGCTCCGCTACAGTTACCAGTGCTGACCGCTTAACCTTTACTGGTTTCTTGGCCACCTTGTTACATGCGGCGCTCATATTGGGCATCAGCTTTACGACCACAGATCAAAGCCCAACCTCACAGACCTTAGAAGTGACTCTGGCTAGCTACAAGAGCGAGCAAGCTCCGGAAAAAGCTGATTTTCTTGCCCAAGAAAACCAGCAAGGTAGTGGCACCTTAGACGAAGCTAAAATGCTGACTACCGATGTCGATGCTGACTTCAATGCCAATAGCATTCAACAAACCTCCCCTCTTGAACAGCAAGCTAGCGCCCCACAAGTTAAACCCGAACAAGCCGCCTTAATTTCCAGTAATAATGAAAGTCGCTTTAAAACTCAGCTCAAACCAGAGCCGGAAGCGATTGAATTAATTGATCTGCCTAATGGGCCGAAGAAAACTTTATTAGAACGCAGCCTAGAAATGGCCAGTTTAGAAGCTAAACTCGATACTATGCGCCAAATCTATGCCAAGGCACCTCGAATCCAGCGTCTGACAGCGGCATCGACCATGAAAGCCAATGACGCGTATTACGTGAATAGCTGGCGTCGTAAAATAGAAAAGATGGGAACCATCAATTACCCAAGAGAAGCAGAGAGCTGCTACAACGATTGCTCGTTACGCTTATTGGTTTCCATCAACCCAAATGGCACCATCAACAACCTACGCATTCTAAAATCTTCTGGCAAAAAAGTGCTTGATGATGCGGCTATTCGTATCGTTCGCCGCTCAGCCCCTTTCGCCCCTTTTACCGAAGAAATGAAACGAGATATAGATTTACTCGAGATTATTCGAACTTGGCAATTTAAAGGTAACCGCTACATGACGGACGTAAACTAATGGTTGCAACTGATTCTTTCAGCAGTTTGAAGCACCATTTTTTAATCGCTATGCCATCACTCAAAGATTCCTCTTTTGAACACAGCATTACTTATATCTGCAATCATGATGGCGATGGTGCGATGGGTATCGTTCTCAATCAGCCTACCGATCTAAATCTTCATGAAGTTTTAGATCAATTAGAAATCGAAGGTGCGCATTGTCATGATCACCCGGTATTACTAGGCGGTCCCGTTCATCAAGATCACGGCTTCATTCTGCATTTAGAAAAAGGCGACTGGCGCTCCACCTTGTCGGTTACTGACGACATTCACGTCAGTACTTCTAAAGACATTCTGACGTCATTAGCTCAAGGCACCGGCCCTAAAAAATATAAGGTCGCGCTGGGTTATGCTGGCTGGGATCCTGGTCAGTTAGAACAAGAGCTGTTAGATAACTCTTGGATAACCGTCGAAGCCGATGCCAACATAATTTTTAATACTCCCGAAGATGAAATGTATCAAGCCGCACTTAAGCTACTTGGCATTGATGAAGGTTTTCTCAGCTCTGATGCAGGTCACGCATAATGGCACAAGTTTATGATCACTGGATGGCCTTCGATTTTGGCACCCAGCGCATCGGCATTGCAGTGGGGCAGCGCATTACTGGCAAAGCCACACCGATTGAACCGATCCAAGCCCGCGATGGCATTCCTAACTGGGAACAGCTAGGCAAAATTATAGAAGAGTGGAAACCCCAAGCCTTTTTAACGGGGCTGCCGTTAAATATGGACGGAACCCCAAGCAACCTAAGCCGTCGAGCCAATAAATTTGCCAATCGCCTAGAGGGCCGCTTCCATCGCCCTTCCTTTACTCATGACGAACGTCTCACCAGTTACGAAGCAAAAGGCATCGTTATCGAAATGGGCGGTAATCGCAACTTTGGTGAAAACTCGGTCGATGGCATCGCAGCACAACTCATTTTAGAAAGCTTTTTGACTCAGTATCAATCTGAGCAAAGCGAATAAGGATATCGGTATATGACCCCATCGGCCTTTGAACTGCCTGATGCAGAAGCCCTTTGCCAGCAACTAGTGCTTGATGTTAAGCAAATGATTGTTGAAAAAAATTTACAACAACCACTATTAATTGGTATTCGTACGGGTGGCGCTTGGCTAGCACAGCGCTTACAGCTCGCGTTAGAATTGCCTGAACTGGGTATTTTAGATATCAGTTTCTATCGCGATGACTTTGATGAGCGTGGCCTAAGCACACAAGCCAAAGGATCAGAGCTACCGGATTCCATCGAAGATCGCGCCATCATCTTAGTCGATGATGTGTTAATGAGTGGCCGTACAATCCGCGCGGCTATGAACGAGATTTTCGATTTCGGTCGACCGACCAGCATTCACCTTGTCAGCTTATTAGATATTGGCCAGCGCCAACTGCCTATTCAAGCAGACCTAGTTGGTGCAAAACTTGAGTTATCCACAGATCAAAAGATTAAATTATCGGGGCCTAACCCGCTAGCACTGACCCTGGGTTAACCGTTCGTCATTATGCTTCCGCTGAAGCTTTAGAAATCATGAGTTATTAATTATGACCCGCCATTCCGATCCAACCCAAGTTCAGCTAACCGCCGACGGTCGCCTGAAGCACTTCTTAACCACAGAAGGTTTAAGCAAAGCGCTATTGACTGAAATTTTAGACCTAGCCGATTCTTTTATTAGCACCCAAGAGCGAGCCGTTAAAAAGGTTCCCCTGCTACGCGGGAAGACGGTTGTTAACCTATTTTTTGAAAACTCAACGCGTACTCGTTCGACCTTCGAACTCGCCGCCAAGCGCTTAAGTGCTGATATTCTTAACCTAGACATCGCCAGCTCTGCAACCTCCAAGGGTGAAACCTTGATGGATACACTGTGGAATTTGGAAGCGATGTATAGCGACATGTTTGTCGTGCGTCACGCCGATAGCGGCGCTGCACATTTTATTGCTGAACAAGTGACACCTGGCGTCGCCATTATTAATGCTGGAGATGGTCGCCACGCTCACCCAACTCAAGCCATGTTGGACATGCTGACTATTCGCCGCCATAAAGGCACAATCGCAGGTCAGACCGTGGCGATTGTGGGTGACATTTTGCATTCGCGTGTTGCCCGCTCGCAGATTCACGCGTTAATTACTTTAGGTGCCAAAGAGATTCGGGTGATTGGCCCGGCCACTCTCGTACCTAAAGAAATGGCAGATCTCGGTGCTAAAATCTATTTTGATATCGAGCAAGGTTTAGCCGATGTTGACGTTATCATCATGCTGCGCTTACAAAAAGAACGCATGTCTGATGCCTTGCTTCCTAGTGAAGGTGAGTATTTCAAATTGTATGGTCTGACTGAAGCCAAACTCGCGCTAGCCAAACCTGATGCCATTGTTATGCACCCAGGCCCGATCAATCGCGGCGTTGAAATCGACTCCGCCGTTGCTGATGGCGAGCAATCCGTTATTTTAAATCAAGTAAGTTACGGTATTGCCGTTCGCATGGCCGTCATGGCGATGGCAATGAGCGGCCAGGCATCTGAGCAATCTGCTGTAAATAAAACCATACCCAACCCAACTTCTGGAGAGAACGCATGAGTACTTTAACCCTAACCCATGCGCAACTATTAGATCCAAGTCAGAAGTTAAAGCAGCTAAGCGATGTCGTTATTGTCGATGGTATAATTACCGCCATCACAGAAGCGAGCCAAACTGCAGATTCGGCCAATGTTTTCAATGCCAACCAAGCCCTATTATTGCCTGGCTTAATCGACCTTAGCGCGCACGTTAACAATGTTGCCAGCGAAACACTCGCCGCTGCCAAAGGCGGCGTCAGCTTGTTATGCACACAACCAAACAGCAAACCGATTGTTGATACCCCAGCAGATGTGAGCCTTCTTCAGCAAGCGTCGGTAAAAGCCAATAATAGTCAGCTGCTGCCGATGGGGGCGCTTACTCAAGGCCTTGAAGGCGATCAGCTCGCCAATATGTACAGCCTCAAACAAGCGGGCTGTATTGCGTTATCGAATGCGCGTGCGCCGATTAAAAATGCTTTGGTTCTGCGTCGCATCATGGAGTACGCCACTACCCACGACATGCTCATCATGCTGACTGCAGAAGACGTTGATCTCAGCGCTAACGGAATAATGCATGAAGGTCCAACGGCTAACCGCTTGGGTCTTACGGGCATTGCAGAAATTGCAGAAACGACTTCTCTCGCTCAACAACTGCTACTCGTAGAATTAACAGGTTGTCGCGTTCATTTCAGCCAGCTTAGCTGTGGTCGCTCAGTTGATATGATTCGCCAAGCGCAAGCTCAAGGCTTACCCGTTACCGCAGATGTCGCTATTGCTAATTTAATGTTCACCGACCTTGATGTGAATGGCTTTGACAGTACTTTTAATGTACAACCGCCTTTACGCAGTGAGCAAGACCGACAAGCACTACTTGAGGGCGTTAATGATGGCACTCTGGCAATTTGCTCGAATCATAAAGCACAAGATATTGCCGCCAAGAAAGCACCTTTTGCCGCTGCAGAAGCCGGTATGAGTATTCTGGATACTTGGTTATCAATGATGCTGACATTGGTCAATAAAGGCGAGCTAGAATTAGAAGCCATGGTTAATGCGAGTTCAATTATGCCGGCCAACATTCTAGGACTGAAAGAAGGTCTACAATTAAAGCAGTTGGCCAATCTCGTGGTTGTTAATCAGAATGCAGAAGTGTGCTATCGCGCAGATTCACTCGTCTCGACTGGAAAGAATAGCCCAGTGCTGGGGGAACCTCTCGTCGGTGAAGTGCAACTTACCTTCAGTGCAGGCCGTGAAGTCTACCGCGCTTAGTTAAAGCTAAGCTCCTTTTTCTGCCAGCGCTCAAATAATTCGTCGGCAGAAATCGGCTTACAATATAAGTACCCCTGCACGTAATCACAGCCTTGGCTTTGCAAAAATGCTTGGTGCTCTACCGTTTCAACACCTTCAGCCAAGACATCGATATCCAACTGCTGTGCCATTGCAATAATGGCACTCACTATCGCTTTGTCACTGGCATCGGTGGTGATATCACGAATAAAAGATTGATCAATTTTCAAAATATCAATCGGAAATTGCTTCAAATAACTCAGCGAAGAATAACCCGTACCAAAGTCATCAATTGCCAAAGTAATCCCTAAGCTGCGCATGCTATTTAGAATATTAAGCGTTTCTTTAATATCATCAATTAAAATACTTTCAGTTAGCTCAAGAGCCAGTAGCTCTGCCGGATATTGATACTTTGCTAACGCTTTAGCAATAACCTCAGCTAAGTGTTTACCATGTCGAAACTGAAAGGCTGACACGTTAATGGCGACTTTAAGCTGAGGAAAACCTTTCTCATGCAAGGCTTTCATATCGCGACACGCGGCCTCAATGACCCAATCACCAATTTGTCCTATCAAGCCGGTATCTTCTGCTAATGGAATAAAGTCGGCGGGAGAAATCATCCCCTGTTCTGGATCGAACCAACGGATTAATGCTTCCGTACCAATAATATCGCCGGTTTTTAAATCGATTTGCGGCTGATAAAAAAGTTGGAAATGATTTTTTTCGATCGCGTTACGCAATTTATTCTCGAGTAATAATCGATTATGCGCTTGCTTGTTCATTGCCGGCATAAAGAACTGAAAGTTATTTTTACCTTCTTCTTTAGCGTGATACATCGCCATATCGGCATTGCGTAATAGCTCATCATAACTATCAGCATCATTAGGATAAACCGCAATACCGATACTGGTTCCAATCACAACTTGGTGCCCAGAAAGATTAATCGGCTGAGAGAGCTTTTGCAGAATAGTGTCTGCAATCTCGGCAATTTTCTCGATCTGCTTCATACCTGACAGGATGATGGTGAATTCATCTCCCCCTTGGCGAGAAACCGTATCTTCGCTGCGCACTTGCGCCTGAAATATTTGCGCTATATGTTTTAATAAATCATCGCCATAATTATGACCTAAGGAATCATTTACGGTTTTGAAATTATCCAAATCGAATACCAGCGCTGCAACGATTTGACCTGGATTACGCTGCGCATGCTCTAGAGCTTGCTGTAATCGATCAGATAATAAACGGCGATTAGGCAGATTAGTTAACGGATCATAAAATGCCAGCTGCTCAATCGTCTGCTGAGCGTCATGCAAATCAGTATTATCTTCTGAGGTAGAAACATAATGTGTGACCTCACCCTCATCATTCTTAATCGGCGTAATCGATTGCAATGCCCAATATAAAGATCCATCTTTACGTTGGTTGCGGACTTGCCCACTCCATTCACGGCCCGCTTTAAGCGTGCGGCTAATATCATTATAAGTATCACTATCTGCATAATGACTCTGCAAAATTGCCGGCGTTTTATTGATTAATTCTTGCTGAAGGTATCCCGTTAAAACAGTAAAGGCTCTGTTGGCATATTCAATTTTGAAATAGATGTCAGTAATCAAAATGGCATGCGCACTCTGTTCAACGACTTGTGACAACTGTTGGATTTTAGCTTCTGCTTGCTCTCGTTTTTGACGCTCCTGTAAGCGCAACAACGCAGCACTAATATCTCGTCCTAATGAATCCAGTAGCGATAGCATTTTTTCATCAAAAGCGTCGGGCAACTCAGAGTAAATCGCATATATGCCTACTACCTTACTTTTAATACTTAAAGGAACAGCCGCTAAAGCTGCATAACCTCGCTGTTCCGCGGCCTCACTCCAAGGCGTAAAATCAGGATCTGACTTAGTATTATTAACACACCGAACTTGGTTACTCTTCGCCGCTTGTCCTACTGGGCCTCTCGCCAGCGCTGAATCATCAACACGAATTTCCATTGTTTTTAAATAACCAGATTCATCTCCAGCATGCACTTGAGGTTTAACAACATGGTTATTAATCAAACCAATCCAAGACATTTTAAAGCCACCATAACGCACGGCAATTTCACAAATATCAGTAAACATCATTTGTCGTGAATTCGCACCGGCAATTACTTTATTGGTATGACTCAATACCGTATATAAACGATTAAACACCTCTGAACGAGCTTGAGCTTCTTTCGCTACCGTTATATTCCTACGGACATGAACCATCGCTAACGATTTTCCCCCATGACTTATCGGAGATAGCGTTACTTCAAACCACTGTTGTTGCTTTTCAATTAGAAATTCGCTACTAGTAAGAACTTCCCCTGCGCTGATACTGCGACAAATTTGGCAATCTTCTTCACTAATTCTGGGGTCATGCTGCAACGCGTGGCAACGACTACCCAACGCATCTTCTGGATGACGCATATTACGTCGAACCGCTTCATTAACTTGACGAACATAACCTTCTCGATCGACAACCAAGGTTTCATCAGGCACGGCATCATACGTATTGGCATCACGCGCAAGGCTAAGAAATGGCTGCCGCAAGCTAGATTCAATCAATACTACATAAATCGCCCAATACGAGAGCAATTTCAACATGTGCCCAAGAATGATCATCACGCCACTGAATTCGTTATAAAGCGTGAATGAGTATTCGGCAAAAATTGTTAATATGATGGAGACATTAATGAGAATGAAATTACTTTTTTCAATATCTTGCCTTGCTTGCCAAAAGGTAAAGAGCGCCCCCAACAGCAATATAATAATCACATATTCTGAGATGACCTTGGTTATCGTGAGTCCTTTGCCATCCAGATACAAGGCCGGCAACCAGTTCTGTACGATAGCCCAGCAGAGAAACAACATAATACTGGCGAGTGTAATAATGAGGCGGCGAGGACGCAGCTCAGTATGGATAAATAACGGCGCCACTAATAGCAGAGTCGCCTCAAAGAATCGGGCAATAATCCAAAACTGTAAGCTAGTATTGCCGGAATCTTTTTCTAGAAAAGGCAAGCCAGTAAAGGTTAAAGTGTGGGCAAGGTCCAACCCACCAATGAAGAAGTAACCGCAACCTAACAATAGCAAAAATTGATTTTTTGCTAAGGCATAGGTATGCCACGCCACAATCGCACTAATAATTGCAACAGTAATGGCAAAGAATTCAACCAGGGTATGGAAAAGCAAAAAATTACTTTGACTTAATGGTATTAAAATCAACACCATCATTGTTGGCACCCACCAATAACGTGAATAGCCACTCGCAAGCCTTGTTAATATTCTATGTGATAGCCCCAAACTACGCTCTACTCATACAAAGGTTCTTTCCATATTGATTAATATTAGAGTTAATCCTGTAAGGTTAACCCTTTGGATGCCGCATCTAACTGATCTGCATCCGCTTCCGAACCCAATTTAATCATCAAGCGTAAATCATTAGGTGAGTCCGCATGAGCAATAGCATCTTCATAGGTGATCTCACCCGACTCGTACAAGGCATAAAGCGCTTGGTCAAAAGTCTGCATACCTTCATCGTTGTTACGACTCATTAAGCCTTTCAACTCATGCACTTCACCTTTGCGAATCATATCGGACACTAAGGGCGTATTCACTAATACTTCAACAACAGCGCGTCGCCCTTTACCATCAGGTGTTGGTATCAGCTGCTGAGCAACAATCGCACGTAAGTTCAGCGACAAATCCATCCAGGTTTGTGCATGACGCTCTGGTGGGAAAAAATGCAGTACTCGATCCAACGCTTGGTTCGCGTTATTGGCATGTAACGTCGCTAATGCTAAGTGACCCGTTTCAGCAAAAGTCAGTGCATGTGACATAACGTCAGAGCTACGCACTTCGCCAATCATAATTACATCGGGAGCCTGGCGCAGAGCATTTTTCAGACCAATTTCAAAGCTTTCGGTATCCAACCCCACTTCGCGCTGAGTAACGATACAGCCCTGATGCTGATGAATGAATTCAATCGGATCTTCAACGCTTAGAATATGACCCTTACTATTACAGTTGCGGTGACCAATCATCGCCGCCAAAGAGGTCGATTTACCTGCACCTGTCGCGCCCACAAACAAAATCAAACCGCGCTTTGCCATGGCCAGTTCTTTCACTACATCGGGCAAGCCCAACTCATCTACCGTCGGAATTTTAGTTTCAATGCGACGTAAAACCATGCCAATCACATTTCGCTGATAAAAAGCACTGGCACGAAAACGACCGATGCCGGTGGCATTAATCGCAAAGTTACATTCTTTATGCTCTTCGAATTCGTCACGCTGTCGCTGATTCATCAAGCCCAGAACAATGTCCCGGCTCTGCTCTGCCGCTAACGGACTCTTGGTTAAGGGCATGACTCGTCCATGTACCTTAATAGAAGCTGGTACTCCCGCGGTAATAAATAAGTCCGAGGCGTTTTTGTCCACCATGACCCGCAAGAATTTTTCCATCGACATGAGTTATAACTCCAAGCGCATAAATGTCTGATTAAAGATTTAGATTAAAAATTTTCGGGCATTTTGGCTTTATCACGAGCGATTTCACGCGTGATCAAACCTTTACTCAACATGGTCTGTAAGCACTGATCCATGGTCTGCATGCCTAAAGAGCCACCCGTTTGAATCGCAGAATACATCTGTGCAATTTTAGCTTCACGAATAAGGTTACGAATAGCTGGCGTACCAATCATGATTTCATGAGCCGCTATTCGACCGCCGCCTGTTTTCTTCAATAGGGTTTGAGAAATTACACCCTGTAAAGATTCAGAAAGCATAGAACGCACCATCGATTTTTCTTCTGCTGGAAATACATCAACAATACGGTCAATGGTCTTCGCCGCTGAACTGGTATGAAGCGTACCGAATACTACGTGACCCGTTTCCGCGGCCGATAATGCTAAACGAATGGTTTCTAAATCTCGCAGCTCGCCCACGAGAATAACATCAGGATCTTCACGTAACGCTGAACGCAATGCTTCATTGAAACCCAATGTATCGCGATGAACTTCACGTTGATTAATGAGACTCTTTTTCGACTCATGAACGAATTCGATAGGATCTTCAACGGTTAAAATATGATCATATTTGGTATCATTAATATAATCGACCATCGCCGCCAGCGTGGTTGATTTACCCGAACCTGTTGGCCCTGTGACTAAAACTAAGCCTCGCGGTGTCATGGCTAGATCTTTAAAAATCTGCCCCATACCCAAGTCATCCATGCTTAGAATCTTTGAGGGAATGGTACGAAATACGGCACCGGCGCCGCGATTATGATTGAAGGCGTTGACCCGGAAACGGGCAACACCAGGCACCTCAAACGAGAAGTCAGTTTCTAAGAATTCTTCAAAATCCTTACGCTGCTTATCGTTCATGATTTCATAGACTAAAGAATGAACTTCTTTATGATCCAGGGCTGGCAAATTAATTCGGCGAACATCACCATCAACTCGAATCATCGGTGGCATTTCAGCGGATAAATGTAGATCCGAAGCGCCTTGCTTCGCACTAAATGCCAATAACTCAGTAATATCCATACTTGTTCCTCAACCTGACTGGGGATTTCGCTTATACTATTTATGTCGCTTTTTATGGACACCTAAAGTTCAGTATAGAGAATGATCCGGCGCTGTAACTAATACCTTACTACTAATCCTAAAGCAGTTATTAAGAATGTCCACACTAGAGCAACGATATCAATCAGTTAGAGCGCATATTTACTCGGCTTGTGAACAAACACAACGTTCTCAAGAAGAAGTGCAGCTGCTCGCGGTGAGTAAAACAAAACCTGCTCATATGGTTGAAACCTTGTATCAACTCGGACAACGCGAATTTGGTGAAAATTACCTGCAGGATGCCGTAGAAAAAATAACCAAATTGAAACATTTAACCGATATTGAATGGCATTTTATCGGCCCGATTCAATCAAATAAAACCCGAATCATTGCTGAACACTTTCAATGGGTCGAAACGCTAGATAGAGACAAGATAGCTCAGCGCTTAAACGATCAACGCCCTGATGATTTACGCCCCTTAAACGTTTTAATTCAAATCAACATCAGCCGTGAACAACAAAAAAGCGGCATTGCCCCAGAAAACGTTGAAAACTTTGCTACGTTTATAAAGCAATTACCACGGTTATCGTTGCGCGGTTTAATGTGCATTCCAGAAGCGACTGATGATCAAAGTAAACTGGCGGCCCAATTTGATGAGATGCAAATACTATTGCAACAACTCGCTAACAATCATCCACAATGCACCGTATTATCCATGGGCATGTCGAATGATTTACACTTAGCAATACAGCACGGCAGCAGCCAAGTAAGAATTGGTACCGATATTTTTGGCGCCCGTGATTAAGTCTATTTTAAAATTAGTGATATTGAAGGAATTTCCATGAGCAACATTTGTTTTATTGGCGGCGGCAATATGGCCACCAGCCTTATCGGTGGTTTAATCGCCCAGGGCCATTCAGCAGACTCAATCAGCGTCAGTGATCCTAATGAGTCACAGCGCGATCAGCTAGCCCAGCAATATTCTATCAAAGCATTCTCAGATTGCGGTCCAGCAATGCAAGATGCTGATATCGTGGTGCTGGCGGTAAAACCTCAAGTAATGAAAGAAGTGGCTAGCCATATTGCCGCGACGATCTCGACAGACGCTAAGCAGCCTTTATTCGTTTCCATCGCGGCGGGCATCAACTTATTTTCATTACAAAACTGGTTAGGGCAAACACAAGCTATTGTCCGTTGTATGCCGAATACGCCTTCCCTTATTCAGCTAGGGGCGAGCGGTTTGTTCGCCAATGAGCACACGTCGATTGTACAAAAGAATCTGGCGGAAACCGTTCTTAAAGCCGCTGGAATTGTGCAGTGGGTACAAAGTGAAGCAGAAATTGATGCCGTAACCGCCGTTTCAGGCAGCGGTCCAGCGTATTACTTCCTATTAATGGAAGCCATGATCGATACCGGTGTTGAGCTAGGTTTGAGCCGTGAAACCGCCAGTGAACTTACCATTCAAACGGCAATTGGTGCGGCGCAAATGGCAAAAGAAAGCAATGTTGATGTGGCAGAGTTACGTCGTCGTGTTACCTCTCCGGGTGGCACCACCGAACAAGCCATCAATACTTTTGAAAGCGCTCATTTACGCGACATTGTAAAAGCGGCCCTCAATGCGGCAAACCGTCGCTCGGCTGAGTTGGCTGAGCTATTAGGCGAAGTTAAACCCAGTTAAAGGTAAGAATTTGTAATAATAGAGTAACCTAATGGCTGCTAGGGGTAGAAAATCACCCTTATCGGCCTTATCTTTATTACATCGTTTATCGCACTATTTTATAACCCTATTTCAACATCATTTCCGGAGATGTCTATGGACTCCCTTACCCAAGTGGGCATGTTAATAATCAATACCCTAGTGGGCCTGTACCTATTACTGGTGGTACTGCGTTTTTTGCTACAGCTAGTACGAGCAGATTTTTATAACCCCATTTCACAGTTCATTGTTAAAGCAACGAATCCGCCACTGATTCCATTACGTAAAATGATTCCAGGCTGGGGTGGCATTGATATCGCGTCTCTTGTGCTGGCATTATTGATTCAAGCCATCGCCATCGTATTGATTTTATTGCTCAATGGCGTACAACCTCCGCTACAGGCCGCTTTGTGGGCCGGTATTGGTGTAATGAGCCTGCTATTAAAAGTCTATTTTTGGGGATTGTTGATTACTGTGATTGCCTCTTGGGTTGCCCCAAACTCGTATAATCCGGTATTAATATTAATCAATCAGATTCTAGAGCCCGCAATAAAACCCATTCGCAAAGCCATGCCTGACATGGGTGGGATTGATATATCTCCCATCATTGCCTTCTTATTAATTCAGGTTTTAGAAATATTAGTAATCAAAGGTCTCGCTCAAGCCAGTGGTATGCCAGCCGGCCTAGTTCTGGGTATTTAATTAGCACAATCTATCAGGGGCACATTGCCCCTGAATTTCTCTTCAATTCTCGCTATAATCCCTCTCATTCAAACTGTCTTAAGTGTATAAGCATCCATGCCAGCACAAATTCCAGACGATAGCGTCGGTATCATCACTCCTAAAACTCAACGTTTTGATGAGCCTTTAATACTACGCAGCGGCCGCATTCTCGAATCTTATGAATTAATTTATGAGACCTACGGTGAACTCAATGCTGATGCCAGTAATGCAATTCTAATTTGCCACGCCTTAAGTGGTGACCACCATGCTGCGGGCTTCCACAGCATGGACGATAAACGTCCAGGTTGGTGGGATAGCTGTATTGGACCCGGTAAATCGATTGATACTAATAAATTTTTTGTGGTCTGTTTGAACAACCTCGGTGGTTGTTCTGGTTCGACGGGACCTACCAGCATCAATCCAGAAACAGGCAAAGCCTATGGCCCTGACTTCCCGATCGTCGCCGTTCGAGATTGGGTAAGAAGTCAGAAACGTTTAGCCGATTTCCTCAACATTCAAAAATGGGCTGCTGTTGTCGGTGGATCCTTGGGCGGTATGCAGGTATTGCGCTGGTCGATTCAATATCCAGAGCGTTTGCGTCATGCTCTAGTAATCGCCTCTGCTCCTAAACTATCGGCTCAGAACATTGCCTTTAACGAAGTCGCACGCCAAGCGATCAGTAAAGATCCTGATTTTCACCAAGGTCGCTACATGGATCATGGTGTTGTTCCTAAAGCAGGCTTATCGCAAGCGCGCATGCTTGGGCATCTAACCTATATGTCGGGTGATGCTATGAAAGTGAAGTTTGGTCGTGATCTAAAAGCAAACGAACTGAGCTTTAGTTTCGCCCCTGAATTCCAAGTCGAAAGCTATTTGCATTATCAAGGGCAGAAATTCAGCTCCCAGTTTGATGCCAATACCTACATGTTAATGACCAAAGCATTAGACTATTTTGATCCAACCATCGACCACGACGGTGATTTGGTTAAGTGTTTAGGTCTGGCTCAGTGCAAATTCTTCGTCGCCTCCTTCACCACCGACTGGCGCTTTGCTCCGGATCGCTCAGAAGAGATCGTCAATGCGCTCATACAAGCGGATAAAGAGGTCAGCTATGCCTGTATCGAATCAGAAAATGGCCATGACGCCTTCTTATTACCGATTCCGCGTTATCTCGATGTCTTCGGTGCCTACATGCAGCGAGTAGAAGCTGATATACCTGCCGCTACGACGGAAGTAGCAACAGGAGTAATAATGGGAGCACAATCATGAGCCAAGCATTAAACAACCTCCGTCCCGACCTCTCCATTATTCAGCAGTGGGTCAAACCCAATAGCCAGGTACTCGACTTAGGGTGCGGTAAAGGCGAATTACTGAGTTTTTTGAAGGCAGAAAAAGGCGTACGCGGTTATGGCTTAGAAATCAGCCCAGAAAAAATCACTCATTGCATCAAGAACGGCATCAACGTAATCGAGCAAAATCTCGACGCGGGTTTAAGCAATTTTAAAGATAACAGCATCGATACGGTCATCATGGCGCAAGCGTTACAAGCCGTGCAAAGTCCTGATGTCTTGGTCGATGAAATGTTACGCATTGGTAATCAAGCAATCGTTACATTCCCTAACTTCGGTTACTGGCGAACACGCCTATACTTGTTATTGAAAGGCCGCATGCCGATGTCGGAATCGCTACCTTATAATTGGTACGATACACCGAACATCCACTTGTGTACTTTTAAAGATTTTGAACAACTTTGCCACAGTAAAGGCATCCGCATCTTGAATAAGACGGTAGTGGATGACCAACATAACGAGCACTGGAGCATTGGCTTATGGCCTTCCATGCTAGGTGAAACTGCGGTTTATCATATCAGCCGATAGGAGGCTTACTAATGCTTAAGTTTAAAAAGGGTCCGCTTGCTTTCCGTTTGTCTTATCTGATCGGCACATTGTTACTGTGCTTAGTCTCGGTCAGTGCCAGCGCTGAACAGAAGATAGTTTTTGGTGAATATGAAGTTCATTACATGGGTTTAAACAGTAGCTTTTTAACCCCCGAAGTCTCGAAAATTTATGATATTCCACGCTCACGCTCATTAGGCTTTTTGAATATTTCGGTTTTACAAAAAACCAAAGGTGGCCAAGTACCCGCCGCTCTTGATGCGAGTGTCAAAGGCTCTATTCGAAACCTAATCGGCCAAAGTCGTGAATTAGAATTTCGTCGCGTACGTGAAGGCCAAGCGATTTATTACATCAGCACATTCAGCTTCGACGATGGTGATATGTATAACTTCGATTTAGATGTTATACCGAGCAATGCCAAGCAGAAAAATTTCGATGTAAAATTCAGCCAGCGCTTCTACGAAGAAGAATAAAACGAAAAGAAAATCAAAGAATAGAACTTAAAAGACCCAATACACTATGATTGAAAAACTCGTTCTAGCCAGTGGCAACCAAGGTAAGCTGCGTGAGTTCTCGCAGCTTTTTGCTGATAAAAGTATTCAAGTCATTCCGCAGAATGAATTTGATACCATTGAAGCGGAAGAAACAGGCTTAAGCTTTGTTGAAAATGCGATTATTAAAGCCCGCAACGCCTGCAAGTTTTCTGGCCTGCCCGCTTTAGCCGATGACTCTGGTTTAGAAGTTGATGCCCTGCAAGGTGCTCCTGGCATTTATAGCGCACGCTACGCTGCCGATGACAGTGGCAATACCAGTGATGAAGCGAACTACCTCAAGTTATTAGAGGCAATGAAAGATGTACCATTAGAGCAAAGAAGTGCACGCTTTCAATGTGTCTTGGTTTATATGCGTCATGAGAACGACCCAACACCGCAAGTATTCCAAGGCAGCTGGGAAGGTCAGATTTTAACCGAGCCTTCAGGCGCCCAAGGCTTTGGCTACGATCCCGTCTTCTTAGTCCCTAACGAAGCTTGCAGTTCAGCCGAGCTTAGCAAAGAACGAAAGAACGCCATCAGCCATCGAGGCCAGGCTATTCAAGAATTATTACGCTGCTGGCGCCCTTGATTTTTTAAGCTTCTGTTTAACTATTCAATAGGTATTATAGATCGATCAATGATTGAGTGGCCTGCCTTCTAGCTACAGCAATTCAAACTTATAGCCGACCCCGTAAACGGAGTGAATAATTTCGCTTTCGGGGCACTTTTCACTGATGCGCTTTCTTAACTTCCGAATATGACTATCAATGGTGCGATCACTCACCACTCGATGATCTTGATAACCACCATCCATTAATTGCTGACGACTAAAAATGCGCCCTGGCTCTTTCGCTAAGATGGCTAATAACTGAAACTCTACCGCCGTTAAATCCAATACCTTACCGTTTAAAGTCGCCTTATACTTCTCTTCTTCCAATACTAGGCCGGCTAATATTTCTGCTACTTGCTGGCCCGCATTATGATTAACATTTGCTTGAAAAGACTTAACTAACTGGCTTCTACGCAAAATGGCCTTCACCCGAGCGACCACTTCTCTTGGGCTATAGGGCTTACACAAATAATCATCAGCTCCTAACTCTAAGCCAATTAAACGATCTATTTCTTCCACTTTTGCAGTCGCCATAAGAATCGGTAGTGTGGAAAACTGACGGACCGCTTTACAGATTTCCATGCCATCAAGATTCGGTAGCATAAGATCCAGAATCATCAGATCAATCGTCTGATGATGCAAATTGATCCATGCCAGCGCTTGTCGGCCATCGCCGATGACGTGGGTTTCAAAGCCACTTTGTTTTAAATAATCCACCAGCAGTTGTGCCAGCTTAGGTTCATCTTCAACAATTAAAATAGTATCTGCCATGCTTTCCCTATTATGCCTGTTCTATTATGCCTGTTAGCACTCTCGCTGCTAGATGCCCAACATTACTTACCAATACCGTAACTATTCAGCGGTATTAAAAACGATCCATAATGGGGTATTTATTCCACAAACACCCAATAATAGATCTTCTTTTGTCTTAATTTGAACGACCTGTATCGTTATCAAATGCTTAGCTGCGCGGCAAACACAGCGTCATTTTAATTCCGCCTAAATCCGACAAGCTCGCGGTCAATTCACCGTCATGGCTTTGCGCTATTTTTTTACAAATCGCCAGCCCTAAACCTGAGCCGCCCGTCTTTCGATTCCGTGACTGCTCTGCTCGATATAGATGATCAAATATTTTATCCAACTCAGTCTCTTTAACACTGGGCGCTGAATCCATTAAGGTGAAAATAATGACATCGTTCTTGACGATTAATTCAGCCACGAGCTTGCCGGGTGCTTGGGTGTATTTGATGCTGTTATTGACTAAATTATGAATAAATTGCGATAGACGGCTCGAATCCCCCCTTACCCACGCCTCTTCATTTAAAGATTGAGCGCTATTTATGAAACTAAAACTCAAACCTGCCTTACCGATTAAAGGCTGAAAGCGCTCTAAGTCATCTTCGACTAAAGCAGAGAAATCCAGTTCTTGCTTCTGATAACTCATCTGCGCGACATTATCATTACCAAGCTCACTGCTCGTCAGCTGATATAAATCTTCCACCAAGCGCTGTAAATGCAATGCCTCTTGATGAGCCGAACCAAGATTGTCTTTATTTAATTCTCGAATACCATCCAGCATGGCCTCCAACTCGCCTCGCATCACCGCTAACGGTGTGCGTAGCTCATGTGAAATATTCGCTAGCCAAGTCTTGCGACTGGTATCGACTTCTTCTAATTGCTGGGCCAGATGATTAACATCTTCCGCCACGCGGCCAATTTCATCTTGATTGACGACTTCAACTCGACGGCTGAAATCCCCCTTCGCTAAAGCATGAATCGAATCAACGATGGGCCGCAATGGGCTTAATAGCAATTTAGAAAATGGCAATGCCAGCGATGCCGATAGCAAAATCATTAACCCCGCAATCCACCATAAATTGCTACTTAATTGCGCGGCTAAATCCAGATCATAATCATCTAATAATCGCTCACGATTGGCATAAACAACATAGCCAATAATATTGCCTGCTTGGCTAAGTGCTAGATATTGACGATGCTCTGGCTTTACCAAATCCCCAATCAGTAATTGTTTATTGGCATCCAATAGGGCTAAAGGATCCTTCTTCGAATTTTTTCTAGGAGGCGGTCTATCGCCCCTATCCATCCCCCTACTATCCATCCCTTCTCGGTCTAATCTAGGGCGCGGATCAAAATCACGAGGAGGTCTATGCTCATGCGGGGGACGCTGCTCCCGTGGCGGTCTCCGCCCTTGTTCATTAAATCGATGTTGACGTTTCTCGGGGCGGTTATTGGATTGATGGTCTGAAGGTCGTTGACTTAAATCTTGACGAACGCGCTGCAGCTCTTTCGGATCAACATCTATCCCTGCATCATTCTGTAATTGCAGCCAAGCATAACGAGAATCGCTTAAAGCCTGCCAATGACCTTTTTCCTGATAATGACTCTTAAGGTGTTCCGACAAACGGGTGTATTGCTGCAATGCTCGCTTATTCACATGCTCTAAAAGGCCACGATCAAAACTCCACTGGGCAAGCGCCAGCATTGAGGTTACCAGAACAAAAGAAGCGAATAAGGTAATAGCGAATAACTTGTATTGAACACGCACAGTATAAACCTGAACAAGAAGATGATCTTACTATACGAGAAGCTCATCACATTTTCTGCCTTTGTCGACAGAAAAAGGCTTACTTACACATTCCCTGCACATTTGCTCCATCAGCTTTGCACATTGTCTCTCTATTCTGAAACTCAGCATCACATAATGATCACTAGTCAGAAAGAGGCGAAGAATCTCATGACACAATCAATAATGAAAACCAGCATCACAATAGGTTTAGCGGTCGCACTAAGCGCTTGTAACCTACCTTCAAAAGATGACGTTTCAGAACAGCTGCCCCAGCCCCCACGAAACGAGGACCCTCAAAATGAAAATCCACAAAATGAAAATCCACCAATAGACAATCCCCAGGCTGATACGCCAGTAGCAACCCAACTGGATAATCAGCTAAGCCAAATGATCACTCAGCTAAATCTTAATCAGCATCCACAGCGAGACTTACCCGACATTAGTGAAGCTTTACCCCAGCTGGGTAAGAAACTGTTCTTCACCAAGGGCCTAGGCGGGGACTTTGATAGCGCCTGCGTAACATGCCACCACCCAGCATTAGGTGGCGCAGATCAACTCTCGCTATCGGTCGGTGTCGATGCAGAAAATCCTCAGCTATTAGGCCGCGGCCGTGTTCATAACAATGGTTTGCCCGAAGTGCCTAGAAATGCTCCCACGGTCTTCAATGCCGGCTTCTGGGATCGAGGAATGTTTCATGATTCACGGGTTGCTTCCCTCAATGTTGTTGCAGGTACTAACGGCAGTAACGGCAACATTCGCACTCCAGACTCTGCTTTCAATACATCCGATAGCAATGCAGGCCAAAACATGGCGGCAGCACAAGCTCGCTTCCCGGTGACATCTGCCGAAGAAATGCGCGGCACCAGCTTTGAGTCAGGCAATAGCAATGAAGATATTCGCAACCATTTGGCAGCACGTATCGGCGACTACGGTGAAGGCGAAAACGAGCTAGGCAATAACGATTGGCTGGTCGAATTTCAGCAAGCCTACGCCAGCAACGCGAGTGCCGAAAACTTAATCAGCTTTGATAATATTGCTCATGCCATCGGAGAATATGAACGCTCTATGCAATTCGCTAATCACCCTTGGCAGAATTATATGGATGGCGATTTAGCCGCGATGACAGAAGACCAAAAAGAAGGCGCTGTATTATTCTTTAATACCCCACAAGACGGTGGTGCTGGTTGCGCAGGCTGCCATAACGGCGAACTGTTCAGCGACGAGCAACATCACGTCGTTGCTTTCCCACAAGTGGGCCCTGGCAAAGGTGATGGCCCTGGCATTAATGGAGGAGCGGGTGATGACGACTTCGGTCTTGCCCGTGAAACCAGTAATGACAACGACCGTTATCACTTCCGTACCGCCTCACTACTGAATCTAAAAGTAACCGCCCCTTATGGCCATTCTGGTAGCTTTGATTCTTTGGAACGCATTGTGCGTCACTACGTAAATCCGCAACGGTCAGTGCAAGGTTATTTCGATCGTAATGATCACTGTCAGCTTGATCAATTCGAAAGCCTTATTGAAAGTGGAGCGACGAGTTGTGCCAGTTTATATCCGAATGCTGAAACTAATAGCCTGCTCGCAGTAGCAAAGCTGAACCAAGAGCAACAAGCGCAAACCAGCCGCTTAGGACGTATCCGCATCAACGATAATGAAGTAAACCAGCTGGTTCGCTTCTTAGAAGCCTTAACCGATCCGTGCGTAGAAAGCAGCGCTTGTTTAAGCGACTGGATTCCAGCAGCCAACGAAGCCGCCGACAATCATCAACTTAATGCCATTAACCAGAACGGCCAACCACTTTAGATATAACGAGATCTTTAAATAAACGCAGAACGTTAAGCAGCCTAGCTTGGCGTTCTCATGAAAAATCCTGATGCTGATCAACCCTTTGCCGATATTATCGACTGCCATCGATAAGTCGGCGTTTTTTTACCAACTTTGGCGCTTTTTTGAACTATCCCTTTTACAAAATTCCTTCTAGACTGTTTTCGTACATATGTACCACTTACTAAAAAAATAATAGTGTACCGCTCAGACTCACCGTCGAAACATAGCCCAAAAGGATTCGTATGAAATTCAATAGCACCTTACTTGCTACACTAGTGGCCAGTTCATCTATCTTCGCATCATGGCAAGCACAAGCCATGAGCGAAGCGCCCGTTCCGATCTCAGACGACTATAAGGCCATGACCTTTAATATTCGTGATAAAGAACCTGAGACAGATGCTGGCAATGAGATTTGGAAAAACCGCTTTGGTTCTGTGATTCGCAGCATCGAAAGCAATAAGCCCGATTTCGTGGGCACCCAAGAAGGTTATCACTCACAACTGCAATCCCTTGATACCGGCTACCATCATGTAGGCGGTAAGATTGGCGTTTCAATCATCGAGCTTTGGAATAATACTGAAACCAAATTGGGTGATGATTATTCTCGTATTGGCCAAGGAGATGATGGTCTAACCATCGGTAAATTTAATGCGATTTATTACAATAAGGCCCGCTTTGAAGTATTAGAAAAAGGCAATCGCTGGTACAGCTTCAAAGGCTTAAAAGATAATGCTCTGGCTGCGGCGGTAGAAAAAGGGATTGCCGAGATCGTCATTAACATCGGCACTAAAATTGTTCCTGTGCTGAAGTCTGTTGCTATTGATTTTGGTGAATTTGAAAACCGCATGTTCACTTACGCAAAAGTACGCGACAAAGGCACGAATCGCGAACTGTGGTTATTCAATACTCAGATGTATGAGAACAAGCGCCCAGAAGATCTTGGCCATGCATTAGTAGTGACTGCTGCACGCACTTTTGCGATCGACCAATTACGCAACTTCATGTTTGAAAAAGCGATGGTTGACGGTCAACTGCAACCGGTTGTTCTGATGGGTAACTTTGGCGCTAATTACTTAAACTTGCCCATGTCTATTACGCTGTCTGCTTTGAAAAATGGCCAAGCCATTAACGATGATTACTTCCGTTTGAATGCACGTTGGTGGGCATTAGGAACTCTGCCAGATGAATCAGAAAGCTATCACGCTTTTGGCGCCCTCGAAGGAAAATTTGGTAAGCCTGTTTATCCGGTTGATTGGACTTACAGTGGTGGTAAAGACGCTTCCGGGTCAGACTTCCGTAGAGTGAAATCAGCCATTGATAAGAACAAGTATCAGGGTTATTCGAATAGTGAAGAAGTTTTCCCATCGGACCATTATCCGATTGTCAGTGAATATACTTTTAAGGCTGAATAACGTTAGTTTTTAATAAGAAAAAAGGCGACTTGCCCTCTGTATCAGAGTCGCTGTCGCCTTTCTTCACCACGATTAATTACCTAAAAATTGACTGTTAGTTTTTCATCGCTTCAATCATCTGCGCACCGACTTCAACATGATTCATCAATCCTTTGAAACGTTCTTGCGCATCTTTAGGGCCCCAAGCAATTACCTGAACCGGTGTATGCGTATGAGTCCCCGTAGACCATACCGTATTCTGATGCTTAGCTAAGGCACGACCCATAAGATCTAAGTGAACTTCTTCGCCGTACACATAGAACTCTTCAAAATCATCAACTTTAGGGAAGGTAGCCGTATTTAAATATTTATGCCCTGCTTCCTGATAGATATTATCTTCATGCTCCAAAATACGATCAGCATCGGCTTGTGTCAGAGTAAATTCTGTATTGCTATTAATGGCGGCCAATAAATCAACAGATGTTGGTTCTACATCACCCAAATCACCACCCGCTTCATACCAGATGTTATAAAAGTCTTTTTTCTGAGCGTACAATTTGTCGAGCAAATCAGGATTAGCAAAATTGAAATTTGGCTTATAGTCACGATTCGATTCAACAAAAGCATCACCCACAATCGTAGAATCTGCTTCAGGAAGGCTCTTACGGCTATAAGAGAAACTAAAACCACCGGTTTCATGATCCGCAGTAATAACCACTAACGTATCGTCGCGATCTTTCACCCAGTCATAAACCGCTTGAATGGATTCATCAAACTTCAGTAACTGGTGTAGCATATCACCAGCATCGTTATTATGAGCCGCCCAGTCAATCTGGCCACCTTCAACCATTAAGAAAAAACCATCTTCGTCTTTAGATAAAATATCCAATGCTTTTTTAGTCATCTCAGCCAAGCTAGGCTGCACACAATTGCCTGCTTTTTTACAAGCACTATAAGAAATGCCATCAAGCATTGCGCTGTAGCTAAACAAGCCCAAAACTTTTTGACCTTCGACTGCATCTAGCTGATCCGCGTTAAACGCCAACGTATAACCCGCGGTTTGTGCTTCTTCTAATAAATTACGATCATCTTTACGCTTAGACTTTATTTTAACGCTTGGCTCATTAATCAGCGTTACCAAGTCTGCATTAGCATTAGATGAACCTTGTGGAATCCAATAACGCAGCCCACCGCCTAATAATACATCAACGTTATTCTCCAACATATCCACAGCAATTTCGTTCTCCATAGAACGATGAGCTTGGTGGGCAGCAAACGCGGCCGGAGTGGCATGAGTAATACGCGTATCAGAAATTAAGCCGGTTGATTCACACGAAGTTTTAGATTCTCCTAAAACAATCTCAACGTATCGCCATTGCCTCAGAGGTATACTATCAATAGCTGAACGAGGTTATTAATTATTTCAAGTCCATTGGGCTGACGAGAATTTTGAGTTCATCGCATGCAATGCGAGCACTGACGAAATAGGTCACATTACCTCAATTTTACTTGCCACTGTTCTTCGATGAATTTTTTCGTAATATCGAACTTCATCCGTCTCTTTAGAATATATTTTATTCAATCTCTAGCCCCCATCTTTCTTTTATTTTATGCGTTTCATTATTGAGAATCCTATATTATCAATTTTCAATTCAATTTGTAAAAACAAGAGGAATGCATACCGTGGTTTCAGCATAGATTTAGCAGATCGTAACCATCTACGATTTAACTTATTTCACAGCGGCTAAATCTTGATATTTTCAATATGTTAGTTATTTTCTTATCGTGCATATCCCTTATGACTGAGGTGAATTTTTATTGAATTAAATTTAAATATAATAGATCAATAAAATCGTAATAAAACTGTAATAAATATTTAACACAATAAAAAATATAATCCTATATTATCGCTACCTTACTCATATAGAAAATAATACAGTAATCAATATCAAGGAATGAACGATGAAAACTAAAGGTATTATGATCATAGTTACCCTACTAATTCTAAGTAGCAATGGTTATGCAGACTCTATGTATAGCGAGAATTTCAAGTCGGAAATGTGCAAAAAAATACACGAGCAAATGGCTACATCTATTCCAAGTAAAGCATATTATCGCGAGGAAGATATTACGTGGAAAGAATTGTTTGCTTACTACATATATAAAGATCTTGACTGGTACAGTATCAGTGAGAGAAGTTGTAATTTTTCAGATGAGTCTGACATCACACTAAAAATACACGCCGACTTATCCATCGAACGCTATAAAACAAAAAGCAAGTTCGTAGGAGATATAGCCTGTTTTTTTACAAGCCAGTACGAATGGCAGTGTGGGTATCAGTCAATTGAAAGATCAGAGTCTACTATAGAAAAAGAAGTACATGAAAAATACAAAGATCATGGTGATACAAACGAAATTAGTTACATCACCTGGTCAGATGTCCAATGGCAAGTTGATTTATTGTCAGCCGCCTCAAGTAAATTAACCGAAGACTTTTGAAGCCGAGCATAAATTAGTCCTAATCAATATTGGTTGAATTGTGGTGTTCAACCAATATTTAAACCAGATGCTTTTATACAAGTAAAAATTAATGATCAGTAAAAGACTCTCTATTGCCATCAATAAATCTACAACCGTGTCATTAATAAGTATCTTCAAATAAATATTAAAGGAATAGTAAAGTGAAATTTATATTATTATGCGGTACAGCCCTTGCTGTTCTAAGTACATACTCTTACTCTGAAAATGTAGATTACGTAAAATGTAAACGTGAGAAGTCATCGTTTCGTCAATTCTGTTATGTTGATGAAATCCAAAAAACTAAATCTATATCTGTTGCAAGATATGCTGAAGTGAATGGCGAATCCCTAGACCTGTTACCAATTTATGAAGAATCTAAGATTGAAATTCAGAGTCTGAACGGGGGTGACAATAATACGCTAACACTTTCAAGTTTGGCTCCGCACATAAAAGCGGATATTAACTGGGTTCATTCTAAAGAATGCTTGGTTTCAGAACTTTGGTTTGACAGTGTTTATATTTCAGTAAGTGATGGTAGTACTGGTGACACACGTAATCTTAAACCGGTAAATATTGGTTTAAATTCCTACGACATAAGTCTTAACGAATTCCATGTAAATTCCTTCGATCCATGGTTAGTGACTAGTGATAACAATACCTCCGTTCAAATCAGTTCGTCTGTCTTTGTTCATAATACGGATCACTCTGGTGATCGCCCTTTGGCTCATCAGCGAATTCCTACTTATTGTAAGATGGATGTGGATTCATTGAGGGTTGGCTTTGACGCGTTGGGTATGAGTGGCGATCTTGAGACTCTTAAGATTCAAGCGGATACAACAATTTCATTGAAAACCAGAGCTGCGGTTGTCCATGCTAATTTGGTGGATGGCCAAAGGGGGGCTGCTTGCTCTGTTTATACTCTAGGTAATAATCTATTCAACTTGGAATTTGCTTGGTCTTGGGATGATTTGAGTTACGAGTCGAAGGACTTAATTTCTGATGGTGTTAAGAAAGCTGTAGAGCTTGGGGCAATATCACAAACTTCAATACCTAATGGTAACGACTATTTTGATTACTTTAAGGGAGACGACTTCCAGAATAGCACTGAAATATTATGTGCAGGTACATCCCCTATGGACTATGCCGTAAGCACAGACCCGTTTGTCGATAATGGTGAGATAACCAGTCACCAGGGCTATAACAATGCCATTGTTTACTCTCTTGCTGCCGGTAACTTCGTAGAGATTATTAAGGCCGCATGGTCGATCAATAATGTTGCTGTTGCGGAAATTGAGGACTATGTCCAGAAGGAGTGGTTGACGAGCCCAATTATTATCAATGAATTTTAATTGATATCAATTTTTAAATGCCCTTTCCTAAATTAGTAAGAGAGGGTGTACACATTGTTTATGGCCTAGGAAGAAAATGAACGTAATAAGGTTACCTGCGCTCCTCGCAGCAATAGCATTAATTAGCCCCACTGCATCTGCTGACATTTCATCTGATATTGCTACTGCAAATAGTAGACTGTCTTCAGCTCAATCAACTGGTTCAAGACTAAGTAGTACTCTCTCAAGCGTTCGATCTAATATTAGTAGGGTCAGATCTGAAATTAATTCTGCTAGAAGTAAAGAGTCAATTGCTAGATCAGAGGCATCAACGTTTAACAGTAATGCTACCACTTATAACGCCGAAGCTGCTCGATATAGAATTGAAGCGTCCCTGTTTAGGAGTGAGCATGATAGTCAAATTGCAAGAAAGGCTCAGCTATCTGTCCAGTTAGGAGATCTGATCGATAAAAATTATAAATTGGAAAATGAGATAAGCGCTGAAAAAGTTAAGAAACAGGCTCTTCAAGATTTATATAGTGATATTCATTATATCGCTTCTGCAGCCATTTCGATAAGTGAAGGGTTTTCAAACGTTGCGGATAGTAATGAAGGGGCATTGCTAGGACATGAAGCTTGGCTAAACGCCTTTCATACCAAGACGCAGGAGTTTAAACCGCTGTTTAATGATATTTATTCGGCAGACAGCTACAAAGAAGAAATGGATAAAGTTTACAGGTTTAGTGAAAACATACCTGCGGGAACATCTGTTAAATCTGATGAAGATGCCACTCACCTTCTCGTCGACCGGCTAATTAATGAAATAAAAGGACTTTTGTCTTTTACAAAAAAGGAGCTACCTACCCAAGCAGGTATTGGCTATCTGGAGTTGTCTAATAAGGGTGAAATTCTAAGTGAGCTAATTCTGTTAGACGAAAGTATGTCTAGTTTGCTTACTGAAATAACTGGAATAAAATCTAGTCTTTATAAGCGAGAGTATAAGAGAACTTACACAGTGGACTTCACCATTGTAGCTTGGTCACGACTTGCTGAAGAAAGTCTTCGATCAGTAAATATTGTCGAAGCGACCAGTATCATTAATGCAGCTGCATCTTCCTATAATGACTCCATCGCATACAGCATGGTTCGAGCTGACTTACTATCGAGCCAAAGTAAATATCGCACTGATTACAGGACATATTACTCTCCTTTGCATGCAAGAAGAGGCGCAAATGCCACGTTACAGAAGGCAACTAACCTTCAGGGCTCTCTATCGTCACTAGCTATTTCAATGTCGACCCAGAACGAAATAAATGCATATATTCTCGACCATATTTCAAGTGTAAATCGTGATTTGGTCGATATAAATGAAGATCTGGAAGATAGAAATTATCATCACCAAAGAAGGATTTCATTTACCCAAGGGATGCTATCACGTTACGAGTCGAGAATGACATCAACATGCGTTGATTTAGCTAACGACATTATCGCTGCTGAGATTGTTTCATCTTCGCATGAGAAAAATTTCATTAAATTTAAAGGAGGGTGCTTGAGATGAATAATAAGCAACCGAGATCCTCATCTATATTTTTAGCTTTGCTAGTAGCATTTTTCTCACTTACGAATACACATATCGCTTATGCAGGTGATAATGCGGGCTTAAATTTCGTACAAATCAATCAAGATGAATTTGATTATGGGTCACCGTTTGACCAAACCTCAACTGTTAACCATTACATTGATTCTAGTACTATTTCACAAGAGCAGTTATTTCATGAGCTAAATAGTTATTACACAGCTCAACGAACTACCTCTGAACGTATCGATTATTTCGAAATTAGTAATGGGGATACCTGCGCTGCAACGTTATGTGTAACGGTTGTTGAGGATTATGGCAGCTATTCGGCGGTAACAACCAGGGAGAATTTTAATTTGGTTATGTCTTCTGGCAGTCAGGGGAGTAATAACTATTCGTCGCCGGGAAGTACGTCGACATCGGATAGCACTGCGACGCAATCTCAGATCAATACCTTGGCCAATATCAATCAAAGACTTAGTAGTCAGAATTCCACCAATTCAGGATTAGCTTCTGAAATCTCCTCAGCCAATTCTGAGTTATCTTCTCTTAATTCAGAACATTCAAGAGCAAAGTCATCTTTAGCGTCAGCCGAAGGCGTCAGAAATAGCGCTTTATCCAACATGAATAGCGCCATTAGCAATCGAGCTAGTGCGATGGGTGAACGATATACGGCTAAGCAACAGGCTAGTAATGCCAGAGAAGAAGCAAACAGAGAGGCTGCAGCAGTTGCTACGCAGCAAGGGATTAAATCCCAGCAAGAAAACACACTTGCTAAGCTGGAAAACGAGACGGCAGCGCTATTAGCTCAATCAAGCTCTTACAAAACTTCGATTTCTAGTAGTAAGAGTAGTTTAGATTCTAATGTAGCTTCTGCTAAGGCCGAGATTTCCGAGATCGTAAATCGCCATAATGCAATTGCAGGCACCGTAATCAATGATCTCGGTGTGATTGAAGCAGTAGAGGATTTGGATATTGATTATTCGGCATTGATTAAGACGAATAATGATTTAGAAATCCCACGATTGCCGAACGGACAGGAAATTAAAACCCAGAAATCTCATCCTAAATATGAGCAACTGGTAGAAGCCATTAACTATCAAAAATCTTTAGAAGAATATGTAGAGAATTCAGCAGATGACCAAGTCAAGCAGGCATACGAGCTTAGTGAAATTGGAATTATCCTAGCTGATGACGCCTATTCAGAAGGTCGAGATGCAGAGGGGGATCAGTATTTAGAGGGTGCGCTTTCAATTCTTGATACGGCTCTCGATTTTGTACCTGGCGTATCGTTTATTAAGGATGTCACCTCGATCGTAACTGGTGTTAATCCAATTACAGGAGAAGATGTACCTGATACTGATCGCGCGATTATGCTAGGGGCTTTATTTTTACCAGCTGGATTAGCAGGTACTGGTAAGCTTATTACAAAAACAGCAAAAGCTCTCGAAAAATTGGCTGAACGAGGTTCATCAAAAGCGGATGAACTGATTAATGTAGTTCGAAATTCAGATAATGAAATTGCCAAGTATTCTAAAAGCCCTTGTTCGCCTAATGTTGTATCCGTTGACCCGACTGGTTCCTTAGACTGGGTCAAGCTGATTGCATTCAGAATCATTAATTTTGCTGTACCAACGGCGATTGCCAGTATTGATAGCCCATGTCCATTGGGCTCCGTGACTGATAATGTGCTGGAAAACAATACCATTAGACCGGAAACGTTTAAGCCTGGTAAAAAGAACGAATGGAGCGAGCATCTAAATAAGCCTGAACGTAATCACATATACAAACTGGATAACGGGTCTTATCAGACGGACCACCTAGGCAGAACCAAGTTTCTTGAAGCTCGCGAGCTAACCCTTAAAACTTCAGATAGAAACTCTTACCAACAAGGTATTTCTGGTGGAGGTGATAGGCTAGGTACTGATGTTGGTGGGCATTTGTGGGGTTCTCGATTTAACGGGCCTGGGGAAGCAATTAATTTGATCCCAATGGATAAAACCCTTAATAGCAATGCAATTAATGGTGGTGTATTCGGTCGTCTAGAAATGAAATGGGCTAGTGAAATTGAGCAAGGCAGTAATGTCAGTTTTTCTATACGCCCCGAGTACACAAGCGACTCTTTGAGACCTGACTATTTTGATATAGTGGAAACGATCGCTGGTGTTACACTAAAGTATCGTATGTATAACAAACCTGGTGGTTAGTATGAATGAAGATAAATTGATGCAAGCGTATCCTTTACTGGATAATTCAGCCCCGCCAGACTGGGTTGAATTAAAGGTATTGTTTCAGAAAGAAGATAGCATTGCTCGCTTCATCACATTCTACAAATTGAAAACCAACTCGGAATGGGTTCGTGGTGATTTTGGTGGCTTTGATCTATTGGACTTCTTCGATTCAATTAAAGGAAAATTTAATGAGAATACGTGGTCTCAGTTAGAGATAATTTTCGATCGCCAGAAGAACCTCACATATAGGATCTTCAATGAAGACCCCAATATTTTTGGCTGATGAATCAGGTACTACATCCCTCTTGCAATTCAAGCAGGTACGACTATCAATATCTATTTCACAGGCTTTTATGACAACCTATTCGAAAGATGAATTGCTGCAGTGCATTTATGATACTTGTACTGAAGACCTGCCCATCGATTGGCAGACGACTGAGATGATATTTGAATTATCTAACGGTGCTAGTGCTGCCAAGTTCGAATATTTCACTAATACTGATAGTATTTTAAAAGAACATTCGCCATCTAATTTTGTCGCTCCGATGAATGCGGCGAAAATATTACTAGATCAACATTACCTTGATATTAAGCGCAACGATTATATCCGATTTAGAATTGTTAATAACGATAACATGACAATACATTTCGACTAATCGATTTCCCATTCAATTCGCCTCATTCTAAATTATTATTCGAGGACATAAATATAGTGATAAGGACATATCTTACTATGAAGACTAATACATTTTTAACATCTCTGATTTTTATTATTTTTTCAGACCTATCTTTATCCAGCCCTATTCAATTTAATGAGAGTGATAAATCAATCTCAGAAAAAGACGAGCGCTATATATGCGGCGAGCTTGAAGGAATTAAATCGGAACTTGATAACATCTATTGTTCATCATCAAACGATGTATCTATTCGGGCTGATTGCGATGCTGTAAAAAATATTGAACTGTCATGCAGTGTAGAAAAAGTTAATGATGCAGTACTCTTAATCCATCTTGGCGCGGATTTACAAGAGAAACTTGCAGATTCTATTTCAAATGAAACAGTAGCGGGCATTGATACTCGACTGCCGGTTGACGCCACTACTACTGATGAAATATATTCCACATTAGAGCAACAGCATAAAAACTATAACACTAAAGGGGCGGCCCTATATATCTCTTTGAAGTGTATTAATTCAATTTCAAATAACTGGTTCTGTGGACTTGAATCATCGTCGTATAGACATGCTCAAATCAGTAAGACAAATAGAGAAGTCAAATCGAAGTTAATACAGGAGCTATTGGATATGACCTCCTCCTGCGTATCAAAAATCTAGGTATCTAATATCCGTAGATGATACCCAGCACTCCAATGAATAGCTATTTAGCACTAACTAATTATGACTGCTATAAATTTTCGGGAGAGCTTACACAAGCATTTCACTACCCGCAGCAACACCTGTTGCCAACTGAATGCTGAACACACTGAATCAACAACTAAACTTCTGAGAGAACACTCATAGAAAGCCTAATTACGCCTCTGAGAGAAGGCCGGATAGTTCTGGCCCTTCATTTATAAGGAATCATTTAGCTAACGATTTACGTATTTTCTAATAGACCCACCTGCTGTGGACCCATATCATCGAGAACCATCATGATGACGTTTTTAATCTGGCCGGTAGCCGGTGCTTTATCTGAGTTCGAGTTAGAACTGTCACCGCCACAAGCGGTCAACAAACTCGCGGTTAAAATAGCCGACGCTAATTTAATTAATCTGCGCATTGTTATGTCCTTTAGCTTTGACGTCACCTTGGCTAGCTCGGCGTTATTTTTATTGATCAATTAATGTATTAACAGCGGGCATAATAAGACTGATTTATGACAATTTGGTGACATACGATTAATTACTGACACTCATCGGCACAAAACAAGCCATGGCTCTAGAACCCGCTATGCTGTAAGCTGCACCACCGCTAAAACATGTGAGATATCTATGAGTTTTGCCTCTTTGGGCCTTTCCACTGCCCTTCTTGAAGCTGTAGCCGAACAAGGCTATACAATACCGTTACCAATTCAGGCCGCAGCTATCCCTGCCGTGCTTGAAGGCAAAGACATTATGGCAGCCGCGCAAACGGGTACAGGCAAAACTGCAGGTTTCACATTACCCATTTTAGAGATGCTGGCGAAAGGTCCGCGGGTACAAAATAATCAAGTCCGCGCATTGGTTTTAACACCGACTCGTGAACTAGCAGCTCAGGTTGCAGATAACGTCGACAAGTATTCTAAAAATACACATCTAACGTCTTGCGTGATTTTTGGTGGCGTAAAAGCTAATCCACAAATGATGCGCATGCGTAAAGGGGCCGATGTTTTAGTTGCCACACCTGGCCGCTTATTAGATTTAATGAACCAAGGCGCGATCAAATTTGCGCAGCTAGAATTCTTGGTTCTCGATGAAGCCGACCGTATGCTGGACATGGGCTTTATCCACGACATTAAAAAGATCATTAAAGTCTTGCCGAAAAATCGTCAGAACTTATTATTCTCAGCCACCTTCTCTAATGACATTCGTGCATTAGCCAAAGGCCTAGTGAATAACCCGGTTGAGATTTCTGTTGCACCACCTAACGTAACCACTAAATTGGTTAAGCAATGGATTTATCCGGTTGATAAAAAGCAGAAGCCAGCGGCTCTTGCTAAGTTAATTGAAGATGGCAATTGGAAACAGGCACTGGTTTTTAGCCGCACCAAACACGGCGCGAATAAATTAACCAAATTTTTAGAAGGCCGTGGCATAACGGCTGCTGCCATTCATGGTAATAAAAGCCAAGGCGCTCGTACTCGCGCATTGGCCGATTTTAAAGCCGGTGAAGTTCGTATTCTAGTGGCGACTGATATCGCGGCTCGTGGTATTGATATTCAACAACTTCCTCAAGTTGTGAACTTTGATCTACCGAATGTCCCTGAGGATTATGTTCACCGTATTGGCCGTACCGGTCGTGCCGGTTCAGAAGGCAAAGCCGTTTCTTTGGTCTGCTCTGATGAAGTCAAAGAACTTTTTGCCATTGAACGTGTTATTGGTGAATTGCTAGAACGTGAAGTATTAGCAGGATTTGAACCGGTAAGCCGTTTACCTGAATCAAAGTTAAATACTCGCAATACCAAGCCGAGCAAAGCAAGAAGACCTCAGTCACAAAGTGAGCATCACGACGGTCAGCATGCCGCAAATAGCACTAAGCAGCATAAGCAAGGTGGCAATAACTCTGGTAATTCAACTCGTCGCGCGCCTAAGCCTGCTGCTAAAAATACCAGTGGTGGTTCAGATAGCCCTTGGGCAAATAGCAATGGTCAGCGTCACAAGCCTAGCTAAATACGATGATGACTCTGTCGTTATAAATAGCCAGAGAGAGTGGCATCCATTAAATCCCTAGCGCATGCTGGGGATTTTTTTGCCTGTTATTCTAGATTCTTCTATCTAGAGTTTTCGTACCTATTCAGATAGCTCAAATTAAGACAGAGTAAGATCCATGGTTGGGTGTTTGTGGAACAAATTTGCGAGGCAGGGAGCCGAACTAAGGCTACAGGGAAGCGTAGCGCTATGAATACCTGCAATAGCTGGTATTTACGCCGTTTTGTGGAATAAATATCCAATCATGGATCGATTTATAAAACTTGCTGAAGAGTTACGAGATTTCTATCTAGAAGATCATTTCCCTAAACGACAGGCATAAAAAAAGGCCAAACCTTGCGGTTTAGCCTTTTTTACAATCTGATTTGCAATCTCTAAGACTTCACCGAAGTGCGCTTAGTTCATGCCATCAACCTATAGAGGTACGATGTTTTCAGCTTGTGGTCCTTTTTGACCTTGAGTTACAGTGAACTCAACTTTTTGGCCTTCAGCAAGAGTTTTGAAACCCGTACCTTGAATAGC
>Ga0209292_1000108_pt1 | contig 117190 bp, 114 predicted proteins | sample GOMGulsemesocosm_2_FD_184634 | JGI IMG/M metagenome (GOLD analysis project Ga0209292, IMG submission 184634) | Methane-oxidizing microbial communities from mesocosms in the Gulf of Mexico - GOM9C Gulf of Mexico (SPAdes) (version 2) | ecosystem: Environmental > Aquatic > Marine > Cold seeps... | reverse complement strand
CGCATCCTGGTGCTGGAGGATTTGAATTTGTTGCTGCTACATTAGTTCCAATAACCGCATTATCTGCAAATACTCCTCCTGCAGTTAAAACAATTGCATTTGCACATTCATCATTAGCCGGTGGACATGCATAATTAAATGTTCCTAATGGTAAATCACATGTTGAATCAGATCCGTGTAAAACAGTTAATGTAACTGAAGAACCACTTGCAAATGGACCTGCTTGAACTACTCCTGTAGCGGTTACTGGCCATGTGTTTGTTCCATCACTAATTGAAGGTGTACCGCTTCCTAAAGCCGTAACATCAACAGCTACAAAATATTGGTTGTTTGCACAATCTGCTGAAACTGTAGCAGTAGCTGAAGCTGGTGTACATGAAGGAACAACAATGTTAACAGAAAAATCTAAAGTAACTCCGTAAGAACCAGAATAACATGGATTTGCAGTAGTCATAACATCAGCCGCAGCTAATCTCATTCTATGTGTTCCTATTGTAGCCGTTGCAGGCATTACAAATGAAGCATTTAAAATAGTTGGATTTGTAGATAATGATTCTCCTGAATAAACAATTTCTGAAGCTTCAAAAGTTAAGTTATCATTAAAATCAATCCAGATATAAGTATTGTAAGTATATCCTGTTGCAAATGAAACTTGAACGTTTGTACTTAATCCTTGTTGTAAAGTAACGGTTGTTGCCGTGTGATCAAAATAAGTAACATCTCCTGTAGGGAAATTTGTTGTTCCCAATTGTACATTTGTAATTCCTAAACCATCATTTGATGTTGGAACAGAAGTACAATAACAACCTGTAACAAAAGTAGTAAATGATTGTTCAACACAACCAGTAGCATTACCTACTGAATTATAAGGTATTACTGTGTAGTAATATGTTGTATTAAAATTAGGTGTACTATATGTGTAAGTTGTTGTTAATCCTAAATCAACATTATTTGCTACATCGTTTCCTCCTGCTGTTGTTCCTACATTAATTTTATATCCTAAAGCACTTGGAGTAACATCCCAAGTAATTGTAAATGGATAATTTCCACAACTTGCATTTGGTGTTGCAACTATGTTAGTAGCACAAACTGGTGGCGTTGATGGCGGTGTCTCTACCACAAAATTATCAACAAAAAATTCCCAATCTTGTGGATCATCAACAGGTCCTTCATCAGCTAAAAATGCAAATAGAACAGTTGATGAAGTTTGTGCTGTGATATCATAAACTTTAGTTGTTGATGTATTAGTTGGCGTATTTGCTGTATTAAATGTTTCCAAAATAGTCCAAGTTGCTCCGCCATTAGTTGACATTAAAAATTGAACTTTATCATCAGAACCCATTGTAGCAGCTGTAGTAGTAGCATAATTTGTAGCACCTACATCATATCTTACTTGGTAACCACCAGCAGTTAAATCTAAAATTGGAGAAATCATCCAACCTTTTCTATTTCCAAGGTATAAATTAGCTTTTATAGCTCCTGTTGTCCCTGAATTTAAGAATCCATCTGCAAACCAATATCCTGTTCCAGTTCCCGTAGGTCCTGTTGTAGCATCTCCTGCATCAGATCTACCCCAACAATTGGGAACGAATGTAGCAAAGTCTTGTGTATAATCTGGAATTACAGATGCACATAAGGTAGTGAAACTTCCTGATAATGATTCAGTACTTGTAACTGGACCCGAACAAACTGATCTCACATAAAATTGATATGCAGTTTCAGAAATTAATCCTGTAATAGTAAATGGATTTGTTGGAGCTGCAACTACTGTTCCAGTACCAATTGTAAACCCAGTTGGGCCATATTCAATTTCCCAAGAAACTGCATTAGCATCACTTGTCCACGCAATTGATGCAGTGTTTGAGGTAACTGCTGATGCAGAAACACTTGTTGGATTTGAACATGCAGGAATTACTTCCCAAGCTACATCATCTATATACGCTGTAGTACTAGAAGAAGGATATCCAGGATTTTTAATTACTAGATGCTTTACTCCTGCAGGAATTCCCGTAGGGATAACAACAATTTCTTGTGTGTTTGCAACAGCTGTACCTGGTAATGTAACTTCTTCTAATTGCACAAAAGTATTAACATTTGATGCATCAGTTAAATATCCTACTTCAAGGAATCTGTCTGCTAAAGTTGCATACGCCTTGAATTTAAGTCTGTGTGTATTAGCTTGTAAATTAGATACGGCTGGTAATATTACATATCCTTCAGTAGGAGTTGTTCCACTTGCAAACATATATAATCTATTTGAAGCTGACATTGGAGCTGTCGAACCTGTAGTAATATAAGTAGAGGTAGAAGTTCCTCCTCTGCTCCAACAATCTGGTAATGTAGTACTAAAATTTGTTGTATAACTATCAAAGTTTTCAAAATACTCTGTTACATCATCACATTGTGTTTTAAATGTAAATGGTCCAGACCAAGAACTGTAAACAGAACCTGAACATACTGATCTTACATAAAATTGATATAATGTATTGGCCATTAAACCAGAAACTGGAGTAGAATTTACAGTTAAATTTGAAAGAATTGTTCCTGTTCCTAATGCAAAATTATTTAAACCATATTGCACTTCCCATTCTGTTTCTACTCCTCCAACAACCCATCCTAAATCGGCTCCTGAATTTGTAATAGCTGACGCTGATAAAGTATTTGGTTCAACACATGATGAGTTTACTTCCCATTTTACATCATCAATATATATTGTTGTTGCTGTTCCTGCAAACACATTTAATACTAATTGTGATACTCCTGCAGGAATTCCTGTTGGTATTACTGTAAATTCTTGAGTAGAAGCTAAATTAGTACTCGGCATTTGTAAAGGTTCTATTTCAACATAAGATGTTACATCTCCTGGAACCGTGAAATACCCAACACTCAATATTTTATTTGCTGCTGTGGCATAAGCTTTAAATCTCAATCTATGCGTATCTGCTTGTAAGTTAGAAACTGGAGGTAAAATTGCATATGCAGTAGTTGTTGCACTAATATTCATATACAATCTATTTGCTGGAGACATTGGTGCAGCTCCTCCTGTAGTTATATAAACATTTGCTGATGTACCATCTTTACTCCAACAATCTGGCAAATTTCCTGCTCCTGTTGGATAAGAATCAAAATTTTCAACAAAATCTGTTCCTGGATTACATAAAGTTTTAAAAGTTCCTATTGAACCCCAATTACCCACATCTGATCCACAAATTGATCTTACATATACATAATATGTTGTATTTGCTGTTAATGAAGATACACTAACAGAATTGGTTGCTTCAGCAGTTCCTGAACCCGTAGGAAGTACTGCACTTGAAGAAACTACATACTCATACCCGTTTGCTGGCACACTAGACGGTGGTGTCCATGTAATTGTAGCACTATTAGCTGTAAGATTTGTTGTTGTTAAACCAGTAGAACCTGGACATGTAGGTGGAGTCCAAGTATAGACCGTTCCACTAGGTATTGCTATAGAATTATCAATTTTAAAGACAGATTGAGAAACCGTATTAGTTGTAGCATCAACTGTGTTAAACAAAGTGGCTGAAGTTGCTAAACCTATAGTATATCCACCAAACGATGAGTTCAATACCATCCCTGAGCCATAAACAAAATAAATTTTATTTGTTGTTTCTTCTAAAATGCATTGAAATTTTGCATTTGCTGGTCCTGTAGTATTTCTTGGGACAGTAACAAACCATTCAATAATCAATTTTTGATTTGGAGCAGTACCTGTTAGTACATAGTGAACTTGACCTCCTCCTGCTGCTGTCCCTGTTGCTAAATCATCCCAATAAGTCATAATTACTGGTGATGTTAAAGCAGCATTTGCAGCTGTATTTGTCCATTGAGTAGTTACAGCGGTAGCCCCTAAACGAATAATACCATTAGCATTAGCTGAAAATTGAGTGTAATCCACTCCTGCGAAATTAAAAGTAAATCCTATGTTTGCAACAGCTGATACTCCGTCATCAGAACCCGAAGCAACCAATTGTGTTGAACCGGTCATTGGGTCTAAAACCCCACCAGTACCAGCTACAAATGAATAAGAATTTACTTGTGCGTCCATCTGCCAAAAAGAAATTATGGCAAATAACAGTAAAGTAATTTTTTTCATAAATAATTATTTAATTGTTTGTTAATATTATGCTAATGTATATAAAAAAACAATTGCATAATAAAAAGCTTTTATTTTGCAATTTGACCAGTTAACACCTGTGCTGAAAGACTATAGAGCATAAAAAAAGCTACTCAAAAGAGTAGCTTTTTTATTATAAAATTTTTAAATTATTGTTTTATTACTTTTATTGATTTTATAATATTATCAACTGTTACATTAACAATATATGCACCCGCAGACAAATTAGACATATCTATTTGTGTTGAGGTACTCCCTACATTTCTAGAAATAACTTCTTGTCCTAATAAATTAATTACTTTAACAGAAGTAATTTCTGAAGAATGAGATAAATTTAATACATCTTTAACTGGGTTTGGGTAAGCTTCAAAACTCACATTATCAAATGACTCAGCTGATAAAGTATTTGTTGATACCTTTAAACAAAATGTTCCGACTGCTGTAGAACTATATCCCGAAACTCTTACATAATAAGTATCTCCAGCCGTTACTGCAGCATTTGTAATTAAAGAGTTGTAAGAAAATCCATTACTTAAAATTGTTGTTCCTCCATCTTGATCACATGCAACCTCTGTTAAAGTTCCACATGCTCCAGAATATAATGCTATTTCTGTATCTACTAATGTTCCTCCTGTAAAATCTGTTGAAACATCAACTGTAGCTACTCCAACTAGAGCAACAAATGAAAACCAAACATCATTTTGTCCGTAATTGAAACATGATGCATTTGTAACACCTGAATTTGTTGAAGCTATATTTGTTCCATTATTATTTACTCCATCACAGAAGCTATCATCAACAGTTAAAACAATCGCATTTACACATTCATCATTAGCCGGTGGGCATGCATAATTAAATGTTCCTAATGGTAAATCACATGTTGAATCAGATCCGTGTAAAATAGTCAATGTAACTGAAGAACCATTTGCAAATGGACCTGCTTGAACTACTCCTGTAGCGGTTACTGGCCATGTGTTTGTTCCGTCACTAATTGAAGGTGTACCGCTTCCTAAAGCCGTAACATCAACAGCTACAAAATATTGGTTGTTTGCACAATCTGCTGAAACTGTAGCAGTAGCTGAAGCTGGTGTGCAAGTTGAAACAATAATATTAACAGAAAAATCTAAAGTAACTCCGTAAGATCCAGAATAACATGGATTAGCTGGGTTTTGCGCAATATCTGTTGAAACAATTCTCATTTTATGAACTCCTAAGGCTGCTGAAGCTGGCATAATAAATGATGCGTTTAATGTATTTGGACTTGTAGTACCAGAAACCCCAGTATAAACAATTTCAGAAGCGTCAAATATATAATCATCATTTAAATCAATCCAAATAACAGCATTATAATCATATATTGAAGTTGCATATGTTATTTGTGTATTAGCAGTGATACCTTGAGCAAAATCAATAGTAGTTGCTGAATGATCAAAATAAGTAACGTCTCCTGTAGGGAAATCTGTTGTTCCTAATTGCACATTAGTAATTCCTGAACCGTCATTTGACGTAGGAACTGAAGTACAATAACATCCTGTTGCAACTGTTGTAAAACTTTGTTCACCACACCCCGTTGCTGAACCTGATGCATTGTATGGTGTAACTGTATAATAATATGTAGTATTTATTAATCCAACGTATGAATAAGTAGAAGCTGCTCCTAAATCAACATTATCTAGAACATCATTCCCTCCTGTTGTTGTTCCCATAGTTAAATAATATCCATCTGCTAACGGTGTAGCATCCCATGTAATAACTGTCGCTTCATTTCCACACGAAGCATTTGGAGTTGCAACAAAATTAGTTGCACATGTTGGTGGTGTAGTGGGAGAATCTTCAATTGTAACATCGTCAATTGCTATGTCATCATAAAAATCTGCCGAACCAAGAATCACAAATTTAACTTGAATGTCTCCTGTGATTGTAAGAGAGCTTAAGCTTATTGTTTTCTTTTCCCATCCATTTATTGTATTTGTATTGTATTGTGCCATTGAATTCCACGCAGCACCGTCCCATACTTCTACAACTAGTGTAGCATTTGTATTTCCTTCATTATTACTTAACTCATAAAAAGTTAAACGTGGTGTGGTTAATGTAGAAACATCTACAAGTGGTGATAATAGTGTTACATCATTTGATGGAGTACTTGAATCATCAACCCATGCAAAATACCCATCAGTAACTGTATTTCCTATGATTGTTCCATTATTTCCAATGTGATTTACTCCAGGTGTATTTGAAAACAACCAATCTTCTCCTCCAGACATTGACCAACAGTTTGGTATTGCACCTGCATTTTCAAATCCTTCTGTATATGGTGCTATAAATGTAGTACATTCAGTTGTAAAGGTGAAAGGTCCAATCCAAAAGCTTGTTCCGTCTGTACTTCCACAATCTGCCTGAACATAATAATCATAAGTAGTAGATGGTGATAAAGAGGTTAATGTATATGGATTAGTTGTCACTCCAGAAACTACTGTTCCAGAACCCTGAGTAAATCCAACTGGTCCATACTCTATATTCCACAATGTAGCTGATCCCATTTCTAACCAGCTTAATACTGCTGAAGAGGATGTTATAGCTCCTGTTGTTAATAAGTCTGGTTCTGGACATGCAGGGATTGCCTCCCATTTTACATCATCAATATAAGCAGTTGTTGTAGAAGATGGATATCCTGGATTTTTAATTACAAGATGCTTTACTCCTGCAGGAATTCCCGTAGGGATAATTGTTATTTCTTGAGTACTTGCTAAATTTGTACCAGGTAATGTTACTTCTTCTAATTGCACAAAAGTACTAACATTTGATGCGTCAGTTAAATACCCTATTTCAAGGAATCTGTCAGCTAAAGTTGCATACGCCTTGAATTTAAGTCTGTGTGTATTAGCTTGTAAATTAGATACGGCTGGTAATATTGCATATCCTTCAGTAGGAGTTGTTCCACTTGAATACATATACAATCTATTTGATGGTGACATAGGTGCATTAGCCCCCGTTGTTAAATAAACACTAGCTGTACCTCCTTTACTCCAACAATCTGGCAAAGGATTTGCTGAACCTGTTGCATAAGAATCAAAGTTTTCAAAATACTCTGTTACATCATCACATAGTGTTTTAAATGTAAATGGTCCAGACCAAGAACTGTAAACAGAACCTGAACATACTGATCTTACATAAAATTGATATAATGTATTGGCCATTAAACCAGAAACTGGAGTAGAATTTACAGTTAAATTTGAAAGAATTGTTCCTGTTCCTAATGCAAAATTATTTAAACCATATTGCACTTCCCATTCTGTTTCTACTCCTCCAACAACCCATCCTAAATCGGCTCCTGAATTTGTAATAGCTGACGCTGATAAAGTATTTGGTTCAACACATGATGAGTTTACTTCCCATTTTACATCATCAATATATATTGTTGTTGCTGTTCCTGCAAACACATTTAATACTAATTGTGATACTCCTGCAGGAATCCCTGTTGGTATTACTGTAAATTCTTGAGTAGAAGCTAAATTAGTACTCGGCATTTGTAAAGGTTCTATTTCAACATAAGATGTTACATCTCCTGGAACCGTGAAATACCCTACACTCATTATTTTATTTGCTGCTGTGGCATAAGCTTTAAATCTTAATCTATGCGTATCTGCTTGTAAGTTAGAAACTGGAGGCAAAATTGCATACGCAGTAGTTGTTGCACTAATATTCATATACAATCTATTTGCTGGAGACATTGGTGCAGCTCCTCCTGTAGTTATATAAACATTTGCTGATGTACCATCTTTACTCCAACAAATTGGTAAATTACCTGAACCTGTTGAATAAGAGTCAAAGTTTTCTACAAAATCTGTTACTTCTTCACACAATGTTGTATACACTAAAGGACCTACCCAAATACTTTTGTCGTTTGTTCCACAATTACCTCTTACCCAAAAGTAATATGTTGTAGCTGGTGTTAATAATGATAATGAAACGTTTGCAACTCCATTTGCAGTTGTTCCTGTTGGAGTTTCTGTTGGTAAAGGGGAAGTGCTAGACGTTGAATTATAATACTCATATCCATCTTGTGGTTGTATAGCATTTTCTATCCAATCAATATCGACTGTAGTTGTTGTTAAATTTGAAGAAGCTACTGTATTTGGTGCATTACAAGAAACTACAAAATCAAAACCTATTAAAGGTCTTCTATAATTAGATGTTGCTAAACTTGTTGCTAAAGTACCTGTTGTATTGTTACTATATTTTGTAGTATTACTGTTTGATGTATCTACACAAGGCGAGGTATACTCATAGTTCCATGAAATAGAACTACTTGCTGTTGTATTTATATATTCATAAAACACTGCTAAATTTTGCGTTCCTGAATATAGAAAATTAGTTGATAATGGAAATGACTTCCATCCTGCGTCACTACCAACAATTGCTGCTGGGTCAGAGTCATAAACAAGTGTAGCTCCTGTAATTTCTGTTGCCCAATCAATTGCAGATGATCCCCAATCTATTGCTGAAACTTCTTTTAAATAAATCTTGAAATTTGGAGTACCTGCCATAGTACCCGTAGCTGAACTTCTTTGGAAATACATTGCATTTAATGTCTGTCCTGCTAATGAAGACAATTGTGATGAAGGATAAATAACTGCTGTCCTATTGTTTGAATTAGCAGTCGTACCACTGTACATTGGCCCATATGTATTAGAGCCAAGGTTGGAGCAAGAATTAATCGTAAAAAGTTGGGCATATGATGCTGTTACAAAGAACAACATTAAGCCCAACAAAAATGTAATTTTTTTCATGTTTGTTTGTTTTAGTTAATAATTGATATACAAGTTATAACTATTTACACTTTTATCAAAAATTTAACACTTAAAAAACAATAAATTAATATATAAACAACAAAATATATTAAAAATGTTATAAAAAACAAAAACTCACAGTTTTTTCTGTGAGTTTTTTCTTTATTTTAATTTTAGTACTTAAAATTATATACTTGGTATTTGAATCATTTCATCAGTATCTGCTAAATAATCAACACCGTCAAATCCAAATCCAAATAGATTTAAAAAATCTTGTTTATAACCAGCTAAATCCCCAATTTCAGCTAAATTTTCAGTAGTAGCCTTTTCCCAAAGTTTTGAAATTTCTGTTTGAATATCATCTCTCATTTCCCAATCATCAATTCTAATTCTTCCTTTATCATCTAATGGGATATCTTTTCCAGTAAATATTCTTTCTGCATATAGTCTTTGAATTTGCTCAATACATCCTTCATGTATTCCTTCTCGTTTCATTAATTTATATAATAAAGATATATATAAAGGAATTACTGGAATTGCAGAACTTGCTTGAGTAACTAATGCCTTATTAACAGAAACATAAGCTTTTCCGTTAATTGATTTTAAAGCATCTGTAATTTCAAAAGCTGTTGCCTCTAAATGATCTTTTGCACGACCAATGGTTCCTTTTCTATAAACAGCTTCTGTTAACGATGGTCCAATATATGAATAAGCAATTGTTGTTGCTCCTTCAGCTAATAAATTTTCGTTCTTTAAAGCATCTATCCACATAGCCCAATCTTCACCACCCATTACAGTTACAGTGTTTTCAATATCTTCTTCTGTAGCTGGTTCAATTGAAACTTCAGAAATTTTTCCTGTATGAAAATCAACTGTTTTATTTGTAAATGTTTTTCCAATTGGCTTTAAAGTAGAACGATGTAAAACACCAGTCTTTGGATGTAGACGAACTGGTGACGCTAAACTATAAATAACTAAATCAACCTGACCTAGGTCGGCTTTTATCATATCTAATGTTTGTCTTTTTACTTCATCTGAAAAGGCATCACCGTTTATGCTCTTTGCATATAAACCTGCTTTTGTAGCCTCTTGTTCAAAGGCAGCAGAATTATACCATCCTGGTGTAGCTGTTTTTCCTTCTGAAGGTGCCTTTTCAAAGAAAACTCCAATTGTTGAAGCATTGGAACCAAAAGCACTTGTAATTCTTGATGCTAATCCAAAACCTGTTGAAGCGCCAATAACTAGCACTTTTTTAGCACCATCAATAGCTCCTTTAGATTTTATATATTCAATTTGATTTTTTACATTTTGTTCACAACCTTTTGGATGAGCTGTTAAACAAATAAATCCTCTCATTCTTGGTTCTATTACCATCTTCTTTATTTTTTAATATAATTTAATTGCTTTTTAATTCTAATGTTAGACAAATATAACTTGATTATTTTAGTTTAACAATGCTTTTGCATGATTGATTGCTGATTGAGATATATCTTTACCCGAAAGCATTTCTGCTATTTCAACTATTCTCTCATTTTCATTAAGTAGTTTTATTTCAGAAATTGTATCATTATTTTGGGTAATTTTAAATACTTTATAATGTTGATTTCCCTTTGAGGCTATTTGAGGTAAATGTGTAATAGCAAATACTTGCATTTTTGTACTCATTTGCTTCATAATTTCTGCCATTTTTAGAGCTATTTCTCCAGAAACTCCAGTATCTATCTCATCAAATAAAATAGTTGGTAATTTTGAATAATCGGTTAAGACCGCTTTTATGGCTAACATTATTCTTGACATTTCTCCACCTGATGCAACTTTTTTTATGGGTTCTAATTTTGATCCTTTATTAGCTGAAAACAGAAGGTTAATTTGATCCTTACCAAATTTATTGTAGTTTTCTGTTGGATTTATTTCAAATACAAATTGAGCGTCTGGCATACCAAGTTGCGTAATGATTTGTGTAATTTGTTTTATAAATAATTCTGAAGCTTTTTGTCTTGCCTTTGTTATAACTGAAGCCTGATTATCTAATGCTTCAACTGACTCTTGTATTTGATTTTCTAATTTTTTAATTAAAGAATCCATATCATCAAATTTAACTACTTTTTGTTCTAAATTTTCTTGGATTTGAAGTAATTCTTCAACTGAGTTTACTTGATGCTTTTTTTGTAAATCATAAATTAATTGCAACTTATTATTAACTAATTCTGTACGTTCTGGGTCATCTATTAACTTTTCTGCTAATGCTTCGTTTTCAGCAACAATATCTTCAATTTCAATTAAAGATACATTGATACGTTCATGTAAATCATTAAATTCTGATGAAATAGCTGCTATTTTTTGCAAGCTTAATTTTACTTCTTTTAAATTAGCTAAAAGCCCTATTTCTTCTTGATTTGAAATAGCAATTACTTTACTTAAATTTTCTTTTAAGAATTCAATATTATTTAACTTTTCTGACTCTTCTTCTAGTTCCTGTTGTTCCTCTACTTTTAACTTAGCTTTTTCTAATTCTTCAAATAAGAATAAATTATATTCTTGTTCTTTTCCTAATGTTTCTTTTTCGCTTATGACTTTTTTTAATTCTGATAAAAGTGCTTTGTGCTTTTTGAATTCCGATTGGAAATTTAAAACATTTGTTTCATTATTAGCTACTTTGTCTACTAAATTTATTTGATATTCTTCGTTTATTAAATCTCTTGTTTGATACTGCGAATGTATATCTAATAGATAATTTCCTAATTCTTGTAGCTCTTGTAGATTTACTGGACTATCATTTACAAAGGCTCTTGATTTTCCTGTAGGTAGAATTTCTCTTCTTATGATTGTATTATCATCATAATCTAAATCTAATGTTTCAAATACTTGTTTTAAATTATAATTAGAAACTGAAAAATGAGCTTCAATAATGCATTTTTGCTCTTTGTCTTTTAAAGCAGCTAAATCAGCCCTGTTTCCTAGAACTAGTCCTAGAGCTCCTAATAAAATAGATTTTCCTGCACCTGTTTCTCCTGTAATAATAGAAAAATCTGTAGAGAAGTTTATCTCTAAAGATTCTATAAGTGCATAATTTTTAATGTATAACGATTGAAGCATGTAGTAAATTTAATCCTTCAAATTTAGTCAAAAAGATAAGACTTAAAAAGCTTATCTAATATTATTCCATTTACTTGAATTTAAGGGTGAAATTTTGTTTAAAATTTCAAGTAATTCATTGTTAGGCATTGTTGGTCCTCCTGAAAATATACTCACAATTTCATCTACTTTTGCGTCAAAAAATATTCGCGTTAACAAGGCATTTGGTCTAACCTTATTTATTTGAGCAACTGTTTTAATAGATTCTAATACTTGTTCTTTTGCTTTCTTTTGATCATCAGCCATTACATCTAATCCTTTTAAATGGTATTCATAAATTCCTTTTCTGTAAGGAGCATATGTATTAGCTAATAAATCTGAAATTAAAAAATAGCGGTTATTATTTTTTGCTCCATTTTGATTCCAACCTGCATAACCACTCGATTGTGCTTGATTCATAATATTCGATGCTATTTGCAACTGATCTGTTCCTCCCATTTCTTGATAAGAATCTTTATCTAAACCAATAACTACATTGGCATAAAAAGCCAAAATTGAAATTAAATTTGACGTATAGCTATTTTGGTCATAAATAAAGTTTTCATATTCAACATACCTAAAACTAACTTCATTATCATTTAGATTTACTAATGGAGATGAATATCCTGAATTATAAATGGGTCTAGAAGATTGAACCTGCATTGTTGCAGTAAAATTATTAGAATCGTAAGCTGAGATGTTCAAGAAAAAAGAACATTCTATCTTCTCATTTTGCTCATATTCTGTTGTAGTAAACCTAGTATTGTTTAAGAATTCTGTAGCTTGTGTTTGTAGCGTTTTGAAGATTTGGGTATTAACATTGGTCACCCTGTCATAGTTAATTGTAACCGTACATTTTAGTTCTTGTGCATTTGATGCAATTACAAGCAATAAAAAGGCAAATAGTAATGTTAATTTTTTCATCTTAATTTATTTATTTTGAAAATGTTGTTTCACTTTTTCAATAATATCTTTTGCAACAGCTTCTTTAGATTTCAATTCTACTGGTTCAATTTTGAAATTCTTATCAATAAAAGTAACTTTATTAGTCGGTTTACCAAAACCTGCTCCTTCATCATTTAAAGAATTAAGAACTATCAAATCTAAGTTTTTTTTCTGAATTTTTAACTTTGCGTGCTCAATTTCATTTTCTGTTTCTAGCGCAAACCCTACTAAAAATTGATTTTTCTTTTTTTCTCCTAAGGTTGCTAGAATATCTTTTGTTTTTTCTAACTCTATGGTAAACGTAGAATCGTTCTTTTTTATTTTTTGAGAAGCCACATTTTTTGGTCGATAATCTGCAACTGCTGCTGCTGCTATGGCAACATCAACTAAATCAAACTTATTATTACAAGCTTGGTACATTTCTTCTGCTGATGTGACTTTTATAAGTTCAACTAAATGGTGATTTATCTCCTGATTTGAAGGTCCAGAAACTAAGGTAACATTTGCTCCCATTTGTGCCGCTTCAAGTGCAATATCGTAGCCCATTTTTCCTGAAGAATGGTTTCCAATAAAACGAACAGGATCAATGGCTTCATAAGTAGGACCAGCGGTTACTAAGATACTTTTTCCTTTTAAAGGCAATTTGCCTTCTATATCTTTTTCTAAAAAAGCAACAATATTCTCAGGTTCTGCCATTCGTCCTTCGCCAGATAATCCGCTTGCTAATTCTCCACTTTCTGCAGGAATAATTGTATTGTTATAACTTTCTAGCTTTTGAAAACTTGACAAAGTAGATGGATGTTTATACATATCTAAGTCCATTGCTGGAGCAAAATAAACAGGACATTTTGCAGATAAGTAGGTGGCTAATAATAAATTATCGCAAGTTCCATTTGCCATTTTTGATAATGTATTAGCTGTAGCTGGTGCAATTATCATATAATCTGCCCAAAGACCTAATTCAACATGGTTATTCCACATTGCATTTTCATCTTCTTGATTATAAAAAGTAGAATATACTGGATTTTTGGATAATGTAGATAATGTTAAAGGTGTAACAAAATCTTTAGAAGCAGGTGTCATAATTACTTGAACTTGAGCACCTGCTTTTATAAAAAGTCTAACCAATGACGCTGTTTTATATGCCGCAATTCCACCAGATACTCCTAGTAAGATTTTTTTACCACATAGAACAGACATAATTATTGGTTTTTAGAGTCTCTGTAATAAATTTTATTCTCTAACCACTCTTGAACAGCTAAAGCATGTGCTTTTGGTAATTTTTCATAAAACTTAGAAACTTCGATTTGTTCTTTGTTTTCAAAAATTTCTTCTAAACTATCATTGTATGTAGCAAATTCTTCTAATTTTTCAATTAACTCTTTTTTAATTTCGGTGTTAATTTGATTAGCTCTTTTTGCTATAATTGTAATAGCTTCATACACATTTCCTGTTGGTGCTTCAATTGAACTTTTGTTGTAAGTGATTGTGTTTACCGGAGCAGTTGTTTTTTTTAAATCCATCTTAATTATTTGAATATTGCATTAATTCTCTATCTATTTCTGCTAATTGTTTATCAGCTTCTTCTTTGTATTTGGTATCACTTTTAAATTTAACTAAAACATCATAAGCTGCTTTAGCATTATTTAAACGTTCTTGCTTTTTTGATTCTATACTATTCATTGCATATTCATAAAGCGTATCAAACTTATAATACAAAGCATCTTCTTTATAAATTGTTCCTGGATAGTCTGCTAAAAAGTTATCTAAAACTTTAATTGGCGCAGTAAAGTCTCTTGCTGCTTCCGCAATTAAATTATATTGTTTAGCAATTTCAAAAGCTTTCTTTTCTATTTTATCTGTTAATTCTTTTACTAATACGTTTGCCATTGGCATATAATCTGACTTTGGATACGTATCAATAAAACTTTGTAATTTTTCTAAAGCTTTATATGTATCTGTTTGATCTAAACTATATCTAGGTGAAAGTGTATAAAAACATTTAGCTCCTAAAAAAGCCGCTTCTTCCCTTTTATCACTTCTTGGGTAACCCGCAGCAAAACTTTCAAAGGCATAACCTGCTAAATAATATTGTTTTGTTTCATAATATGATTTAGAAAGCATATAATACATTCTTTCTGCATTAGGCTTCCCTTTCATTGAAGGAGAAATTTGTTCAAATAATGCAATTGCTTTTTTATATTTCCCTTTTTCATAGTAATCCGCAGCCAACTTATTTTTTACTGCTAAGTCATCTGATTTCAATGCTTTTTGATATTCACTACAAGAAGTGAAAGTAATTAGGACTAGAAGTATGTATATTATTTTATTCATCAATGTTTTTTTAACTTATTAAGTTCTAAATTGATAGACCATAAAAAGCAGTCGGCAAATTTAGGCATTATTTATTTACTTTGAAAATCTTTTTTTACTAGATATTTTTAGTGAAGCTTTCTATTCGTTTTGCTAAATCTTCATTAACATTTACTAATGGCAAACGTACTGTGTTTTCCGACAATCCTCTAGTTTTAAAGACTTCTTTTATTCCTGCTGGATTTCCTTGTTCAAAAATCATATCTATTGAATCTGCTAATTTATAATGTAATTTGTAGGCTTCGTCAACTTTTCTTTGTAAACCTAAACGTACCATTTGTGAGAATTCTTCTGGAAAACCTTCTCCAATTACAGAAATAACTCCTGCTCCTCCTGCTAAAATCATTGGCAATGTAACCATATCATCTCCTGAAATTACTAAAAAGTCTTCTGGTTTATTTTGAATTAATTTCATAGCTTGAACAATATCTCCTGCAGCTTCTTTTATTGCTATAATTTTCTTAAAATCATTAGCTAAACGCAATACTGTTGAAGGTAATATGTTACTAGCAGTTCTTCCAGGAACATTATATAAAATTATTGGAAGTGGTGAAGCTTCTGCAATACATTTAAAATGTTGATAAATTCCTTCTTGAGTAGGCTTATTATAATAAGGAGAAACTGATAAAACAGCTGAAAACCCAGTAAAATCTCTTGTTTGTAATTCTTCAACTACTTTTAAAGTGTTATTTCCTCCAACTCCAAGTACTAAAGGTAATCTCCCTGCATTGGCTTTCTTTACAGTTTCAATAACTACTTCTTTTTCTTCTTGAGTTAATGTTGCTGATTCAGCTGTAGTGCCTAAAACTACAAGGTACTCTACTCCTCCATCAATAACAAAATTCACAATTCTTGTTAAAGCTTCTGTGTCTACTGAAAAATCTTTTTTGAAAGGTGTAACTAAAGCTACTCCTGTTCCTACAAACATTTGCATACTATACTTTTTTTAAAATTTTTAAATAATCAAACAATACTTTGGTAAAATCTGCATATTTTTCAACGTATGTTTTAACAAAAAAGTGATTTATCGACTGATTCACTGACTCAAATCCTACTTTAAATTTTGCTTTTGACAAAACAGAAACTAGTTCTAAATTAGTATTATTACTATCATAGTAATTAATCAACAAATCAAATGGAAACGCTATAAAGTTTTCAACTTCTTTTTTGTTAATTTTTCCAGAAAACCCAATATTTCCTTTTGTATAAAACGGATATTCTATTATTTCATTCTTTTTGGCCCTTTTTCTATACACTAATATGTTAACCTTAAATTGACCGTTTGAATATTTTTTAAATTCATTAATTAACTTATCAAACTGGCTAAAATGTGTGCTATCAATAAGTAAACCTATAGTCTTTACTGAATCATTATTTACTTCAGCTAATCCTTTAGATAACCTTTTCTTAATGTATTTTTTTAATAGAAAATCTTTAATAGTTTTATAAAACATAGTACTTTTACCAAATACAAAATTAAATTATTAACCTCACATTATGCTGGTAAAAGTAAAAAAGTTAAATGCATTTTCTGCCTATTTTGTTATATTATTAACATTTATAAGTTTAGTCTCTTGTAAATCAAAAAGCTACTATAATTACAAAGCTGAAGGTTCTAAAATTAACATAAACAAAACGTTCAATTCTGACACTAAAATTGAAGCATTTATTGCTCCATTTAGAGCACATATAGATAGTGATTTAGACAGTATTTTGGCTTATAATCCTGAAACTTTAGATAAAAGTAAAGGAAAATGGGAAACTAATATTGGCTTGTTTTTAGCAAATGTTACGTTTAAATTAGGCAATCCCATTTTTCAAAAAAGAGAAAATAAGGCAATTGATTTTTGTTTATTAAATCATGGTGGAATACGATCTACTTTACCCAAAGGGGATATAACAACACGTTCTGCCTATAATGTAATGCCATTTGAAAACAGTTTAATTGTCGTTGGCTTAACGGGTAATGAAGTTAAAGAACTTGCCGAATATCTTTTAAAAGAAAAAAAGCCTCATCCTTTGCATGGGTTAAAAATATATACAAATAAAGATTTAGAGATTTCTAAACTTGAAATTCAAGGTAAACCTGTTGAAAATAACAAGTTATATTATGTTGCTACTTCTGATTATTTAGCTAATGGTGGTGATAACATGATTTTTTTTAGAGATAGTAAAATTAAATATGACCTAGATTACAAATTAAGAAATATTTTAATTGATTACTTCAAAAAAGTAGATACTTTGGAAATATTTAATGAGCAAAATATCATAGAAGAGTAAAACGTAAAAAATATTCAACATGATTAAAATGTTGAAATAAATTCAATATATATGAAAAGAAGAAAATTCATAATAAATACAGCAGCTACATCTAGTTTATTAACTATGGGAGGATTATCTTTAAGTAGCTTCTCTAGTATTGAAAACACTAAAAAGCTAACCATTCTTCATACTAATGATGTGCACAGTCATATTGATCCTTTTCCTGAAGATGATCCTAGAAATCCTAATCAAGGTGGTGTTTCAAGAAGAGCTGTTATAATTGAAAATATTAGAAAAGAGGAACCTAATGTATTGCTTTTAGATGCTGGTGATATTTTTCAAGGAACTCCTTATTTTAATTACTATGGTGGTGAATTAGAGTTTAAATTAATGAGTATGATGCAATATGATTTAGCTACTCTTGGTAATCATGATTTTGATAATGGAATAGATGGTTTTTATGCTCAACTACCTCATGCTAAATTTGATTTTGTTTCGGCTAATTATGATTTTAAGAATACTATTTTAGACCAAATTGTAAAACCTTACAAGACCTTTAAGAAAGCTGGCGTTAAAATTGGTGTTTTTGGATTAGGAGTTGAATTAGATGGTTTAGTTGATAAAAAACTTTACAAAGAAACAGTTTATAACGACCCTTTAGAAGTAACAAAAGACATTGTTCGCCAGTTAAAAGAAGATGAAAAATGTGATTTAATAATTTGTCTTTCGCATTTAGGTTTTAAATATAGAAATGAACCTGATAAAATTTGTGATGTTTTATTAGCGCAACAAACAAAAGACATTGATTTAATTATTGGAGGTCATACACATACTTTTTTAGACAAACCTGTTATTGAAAAAAATAGTATTGGTAAAGAGGTTATTATTAATCAAGTTGGTTGCTATGGTATCAATTTAGGGCGAATAGATTTCTATTTTTCTGATGACAAAAAATATTACAATCAAACCAAAAATATTATCATATAATATCAAAGATTTTATTTCTGTTTAACTCAAATTTCAATAAGAAATAATAGACTAATAATTGTGGTAATAAAAATAAGTATTTAAAAATATGAATTTCATCATAAATGATATTCATTAAATAAAATACATCGCTAACAATGAAGCATGGAACTACAATTTGTAAACTTGTATTGCATTTGTTTGGTTTAATTATGTATTTAATTGTAATTAATACGCTCATTATAAACATTAAAAGGGCATAGGTAAAAAAAACGGGATAATAATTTACCTTTTGGTCAATTAAAATATCGTTAATTACCCAAAATATATATAGGAATAAACTAAAAACTATTATTAAGGATACATAAAATATAAAATCCAAGTCTTTTAGTTTTTTAAACTCTAATTAATGTCTTAAAAACAAATATTGTCAAAATACTATAAGCTATTGTGTTTAAATAAATGCAGAATAGGTTATTTATATCTGGTTTTATAATTAAATGAAAAACATCTGTAGCATAAAGAAAAATCATAATAGTAATAAAGTACCATTTATAATTTAGTTTAATTACCCTAAGGTAAATAAATAAAATTAATGGACCTGTTAAAATATTAGTCATAATATGCAAAAAATGTAATCCAAAAAACAAGGAAATAAATTCTAAAACAATTAAACTAAAATAAAATTTTAATAGTCTATCATTATTCATTTAATAATTCATTAAATTGAAATTCATTTATTATTGGGACTTTTAATTGATTTGCTTTTTCAAGTTTTGATGGTCCCATATTATCGCCTGCAACCACATAATTTGTTTTTGAAGAAATTGAACTACCAACTTTTCCTCCATTGTCTTCAATTACTTTTTTTAGTTCATCTCTTGAGTAGGTTTCAAAAACGCCAGAAACCACAAAAATTTTACCCTGTAGCTTGTCTGAAACGCTAGTATCATTTTCAGTACTCATTTCAAATTGAATACCATGCTTTTTTAATCTATCAATGATAGTTATATTTTCTTGATTTTCAAAAAATTGAACTACACTTTGTGCTATTTTTTCTCCTATTTCATCTACTAGAACTAATTCTAGCATATTAGCGTTAGCAATGGCATCAATATTTTTATAATGTTTGGCTAATTTCTTAGCAACTGTTTCCCCAACATATCTAATACCTAAAGCATATAAAACTCGTTCAAAAGGAATATTTTTAGAGTTTTGAACACCGTTTATTAAATTTTCTGCCGATTTTTCTGCCATTCTTTCTAAAGGTATAATTTGATCCTTTTGCAATTCATATAAATCAGCGTAATTTGAAACCAATCCTGCGTTATATAATAAAGCAACAGTTTCTCCTCCTAATCCTTCAATATCCATTGCTTTTCTAGAAATATAATGTTGGATTCTACCTATAATTTGAGGCGGACATCCATAAAAATTGGGACAATAATGATTTGCTTCTCCTTCTATTCTAACTAATTCTGTATTGCACTCTGGACAATTAGTTATGTATTTTGTAGGTTCAAAATTAGGCTTACGTTGTTCTAAATCCACAGCGATAATTTTTGGAATAATTTCTCCCCCTTTCTCTACAAAAACGGTATCTCCAATTCTAACATCTAATTTTTCAATTTGGTCTGCATTGTGTAAGGAAGCTCTTTTAACAATGGTTCCTGCTAACTGAACAGGTTCTAAGTTTGCAACTGGTGTAATTGCTCCTGTGCGTCCAACTTGATATGAAATTGAATTTAAAACCGTAATTGCTTGTTCCGATTTAAATTTATATGCCATCGCCCATCGAGGTGACTTTGCAGTGTAATCTAATTCGTTTTGATATTGAATTAAATTTACTTTCACTACTACTCCATCCGTTTCATAAGGCAAATCATGTCTGTGTGTATCCCAATAATCAATAAACTGGAAGACTTCATCTAAATTCTTAGCTAGTTTAGATTGATTGGGCACTTTAAATCCCCAATCTCTAGCTTTCTGAAGTGCCTCAAATTGTGTAGCAAGTCCTAAATTATCTCCTATAATTGAATATAATAAGCAATCTAAAGGTCTTTTAGCTACTTCAGCACTGTCTTGTAATTTTAAACTTCCTGAAGCTGTATTTCTAGGGTTTGAATAAGGTGTTTCCCCTATTTCTATTAACTCTTGATTCATTTTTTCAAATCCAGCTAACGGTAAAATAATCTCCCCTCTAATATCAAATTTAGGTGGAAAATCCCCTTTTAGTTTTATAGGAATTGCTTTTATAGTTTTGACATTATTGGTCACATCATCACCTTGAAAACCATCTCCTCGAGTTACTGCTCTTGATAAAATGCCATTCTCATAAGTTATACTAATGGAAGCACCATCATATTTTAATTCACATGTATATTCTATTGCAACATCACCTACTATTTTCTTTGTTCGAACTTCCCAATCTAATAAATCTTCTTTTGAATATGAATTATCTAGCGAATACATTCTATATTCGTGTTTTATGGTCTCAAAATTTTTAGTTACTGTTCCTCCAACTCGAAGTGTGGGTGAGTTTTCATCAAAAAATTCAGGATGCTTTGCTTCTAAATCTTGTAATTCTTTAAGTTTAATATCGAATTCATAGTCTGAAATCGTTGGATTATCTAACGTGTAATAGTTATAATTATGCTGATTTAACTCTTCACGAAGTTTTGTAATTGTTTCTAAAACGCTCATAAAAAACTAATTATTGATAAGGTGTTCTAATTTTGAAAATAATTCTCCTTTACTAATTATTCCTCCTTCTTTAATGATTTTAAATAAAGATTGATTTCTGTCTTGTGAAATGTCTTTTTTTCCTTTCTGTATTTCTACACTATCTGAAAACATATTTTCACTCAGCCAATTAATCCCTTCCTTAGTAAGAAAATCTATATTTTTATTGTTGGTATTAATAACTAAAGAGTATATTATTGTATCTATACATTTAAACAAAAAGATATAATTTGTAGAAAAATGATCTATATAACTAACATTTGTTAAAGCTCTATCCCATATTAAATCTGAAAAAATATCAATTTCTTGAAGGGCAACTTGTGGCCTATTATCTTTAATATCATCCCATTCTTTCTTATCAATAGACTGAGTAGCAAGAAAGTTAATAAATTCTGGGTGTAACTCTTCTAATTGTTCTTTTGTTAATCTAGCGTATTTCATTAATCTTGTAGGTTCAATTCAAAATATTGCAGGTAAAGATAAAAAAAGCCCTCCAAAAAGGAAGGCTTTTAAAATATATTTATGAGATTCTAATTTTTAATGTAATGCTTAAGAACTATTTAGTAATAACAATAAAATCTGATCTTCTGTTTTTTAAATGTTCTTCTTCTGAACATTTTACTCCATTTGAACATTTATTAATTAACCTACTTTCTCCATAACCTATCGCACTTTCAATTCGATCTACTGCTATTCCTTTTGATAAAATATAGGTTAAAGTTGATTTAGCTCTATTGTCCGATAAAGTCATATTATAAGCATCATTTCCTCTTGAATCTGTATGTGATTCTATTTTTATTTTTACGTTAGGAAATTTTTCCATTACAAAAACTACTTTATCTAATTCAATTGCTGCTTGGCTTGTAATATCATATTTGTCATAGTCAAAGAATATAGGATTTATATCTATTTGTTCTTGTCCATTTTTCTTAACTACTAAGTCTTCATACTTACTTATTTCAAAATTAATATCTTTAATTTCATCTCCATCCTTTTTTAAGGTTGTAACTTCCTTTTGATCATTGCTATAATTATCTTTCGATGCAATAATTTTTATTTTTTGATCACAAGGCAACTCTAATTTATAATTTCCTTCAGCATCAGTTGTTGTTGTTGAAATTACATCTTCAAAACTATCATAAGCATTGATAGTTACTTCTGAAATAATTTTTTTCGATTTCTTATCAATTACTTGGCCTGAAACAAACTGATTGCACTCTGGTTTTGATTTGGTAAAATAGTAAATATCATCGTCTCCTTTTCCCATAGCTCTATTGGAAGAGAAATAACCATGTGTATCTGTTGAGTCAACTACATAAGCAAAATCATCTTTATTACTATTAATTGGTGAGCCTAAATTTTTAGGGGTAGTAAACTTTACTCCTTCTAAAAAAGTACTTTGGTAAACATCTAAATCTCCCCAACCATAATGACCATCTGATGAGAAATATAAAATGCCATTTTTAAAATAAGGAAATAATTCATTTCCTATAGTATTAATTGTAGGTCCAAGATTTTGAGGCGTACTCATCGTTCCGTCTTTAGCTATTTTTACAACATACAAATCAGTTTCTCCATATCCTCCAGGCATATCTGATGCAAAAAACAACCATTCACCCGAGTCACTTAATGAGGGATGACCTACTGAATAGTTTTTGCTATTAAAAAATACTTTTTCTGATTTTGTTAGTTTTTCATCTACTATTTCTCCTTTTATAATTTGAAAGTTATTTGTTCTACTGGCATCTAAGGTTAATTTATTTTTCTCAACAATGTTTGTTGTATAATAGATTGTTTTTAAATCTGAGCTAAAAGTTGCTGTTGCTTCGTGGTATTTTGTCATCACATCTTTTAGAAAAAGGGAAGGATTAAAAATATCTCCATTATTCATATTTCTTTCCCCAACATATAAATTAAGAAAAGGTTGATTGTTCCAACTATACAGATTAGTGGTCAATTTAGGAGTATCTCTACTAGATGTAAAAACTATTTTATCTCCATAAAATATAGCACCAAAATCAGACTTGTCTGTATTTATATCCAAGTTTTTAATGATATATAAGGCTTTCGTATTAGATAAGCTATCATTATAGTTTTTTTGAACCATGTATCTTTCTATCTCTTTTTGATCGCCTTTTTTCTGAAGGTACTCTTTTATCAATTTATCTGCCTTTTCATAATCCATAACACCTTTCATAGACTGAATATACTTTAAAAAATAATTGTCTCCTATACTATTTCCTTGTATTTCATAAAGTTTTTGATACCATTTCAATGCATTTCTATTATCGCTAATGTTGTAATACGAATCTCCTGCATTCTTCAATGTTTGAACAGATGGCTCTTTAACATCTTCTAGATATTCATCATACGCTTTTGCAGCATCAGTAAAAGCTAATGCTTTAAAAAGTTGATCTGCTTTCTTTAATTTTGATTGTGAAAAAACAGATGCAAAGCAGAATAGTAAACTAAGTATATATATTTTTTTCATAATTATCTTTTTTAATAGAATCGTGGTGATTTAATTTGGCTAGATTTTTTTTGAAGCTGAAAACGAACTATAATTTCATGTGAACCATCATTATACTTATTAAGCTTGGTTACTGTGTAATCATACGCATAACCAATATAAAAGCTATTTGAGATTTGAAATCCTGCCAAGGCACTCGCTGAATCATCAAATTGATATGATGCTCCTAATGTTAGTTTTTCTTGAATCAAAAAGTTAAGAGATAAATTATAGTATAATGGAGCTCCACTAACTAATTTTCCTAAAAATGCGGGTTTAAACTTTAACCCTTCGGATAAATCAAATACATAACCTGTTATTAAATAATAATGTAATCTATCAATATCAATAGATTCTTGAACATCATCATAATAATTCCCTTTAATGAAATTAGGTACTGACAACCCAAGATACCATTTATTAGTATAATAATACAACCCTGCCCCCACAGATGGTTTAATTTCATTACTTATGTTTGAATTAAGTAAGGCGTCTGAAGGATCATTAAAACGACCTTTAGTCCAATCTACATCTAGCTTTCTTATACCTGCTTTTAATCCAAATGCAAGTTTTTTTTCACGAGCTAAATTAAGTATATAAGAAAAATTTCCGTCTATGTTAGACTCACTTGATGGTCCTAATTTATCATTAACAACACTTAGTCCTAACCCTACTCTCTCGTTTGCTAAAGGAGAATGTATTGTCAATGATTGAGTTGTAGGTGCTCCATCAATACCTACCCATTGCGAACGATGAAGCAAGGTTGCCTCTAATGTTCCCACCGATCCGGCATAACCAGGATTGATTGTCATAGTATTATACATGTACTGCGTATATTCTGGATTTTGCTGAGCGTTTATTTTTATTATAGCACTTAAGCTCATGCATAAAAAACAAACTGTTTTTATATTTAGTTTCATATCTATAAATTTTAGGGTAATTAATTAATTTTTAAGAAATCTATCTTACTATGGATAACCAACCATTTTTCTTGATATTTTTTTCTCCTATATCAAGAATATAGTAATAGGTTCCTGAAGGCAATTTATCCTGTTTATTTATAGTCCCTGAAACATTTGCAGTTCCATCCCAATCATTTAAATATCTATTACGTGAATAGACTAATACACCATATCTATTAAAAATTTCTAATTTATTATTTGGATAGTTTTCAATACAATCTATAGTAAACAAATCATTTGAACCGTCACTATTTGGACTAAACTCATTGTAAACTATCAAACATTGTGGAAACACTGTAACTTCTGCAATATTATTATCTAAATCTGTATCTGTTGGGTCAGAAGACTCTATAAATGCAATATTAGTATAATCTCCTGTACTTAGAACTGTTGCCGTTACAAGAAGGGTTGCGCTTTGATTTGCTTCAATAAGTGGTATATTCCAACTTCCGTTAATATTATTATAAGTTCCTGTTGATGAAGTAGCTGTAACATAAGTAAAACCCGAAGGCAAAATTTCCGACACAATAATATTTGCTAATTGACTACTTCCTACATTATTAACTGTTATAGTAAAAATAACATTATCGTCAATTAATGGATTTGAATTATCAACTGTTTTAGAAATTGTTAAATCGGAACAAACACTAACGTTTACATTATAAGTTGCACTTGTTGAAACTGAACAATCATTATCAAAAGTAACTGTTACTGCTGAGGCTCCAACTCCTGACCATGATACTGTTACAAAATCATCTGTAACTTGTCCTCCAGAAATTATTGTTCCATTAGTAACAACCCATGAATAATTTGTCATTCCTGAATTTGTAGTATATGTTACCTGATCAGAAACACATGCTTGTAAAGAACCTCCTGTTATTGATGCTGTAACTCCAGTCGTAACAGAAACTGTAACCTCTAATCTTATACCGCTTTCACAACCTGAACCATCTATAAGTGATCCATAATAAATAGTTCCATCCACTAATGGTGTTGTACTTGCTAATGCTGTTCCTCCTGTGGCTGCTGTGTACCAAGTGACATTAGGTTCATTTACTTGTATATCTGAAACTGTAGGATTTACACCTTGACAAAATGTTTGATTAGCTTCATTTGTGGTAGGTGTGGTTCCATTACTTATGGTAACTGTAACTGCTAAACGAATACCACTTTCACAACCTGAACCATCTGTATATGAACCATAATAAATAGTTCCATCGACTAATGGGTCTGTACTGGCTAATGTTGTTCCTCCTGTGGCTGCTGTGTACCAAGTAACATTAGGTTCGTTTACTTGTATATTGGAAACTGTTGGATTTGAGCTTAAACAGAATGTTTGATTTGTTGCATTTGTTGTAGGTGTAGTTCCATTGCTTATAGTAACTGTAACTTCTAAACGTGTACTGCTTTCACAACCTGAACCGTCTATAAGTGATCCATAATAAATAGTTCCATCAACTAATGGGTCTGTACTGGCTAATGCTGTTCCTCCTGTTGCTGCTGTGTACCAAGTAACATTAGGTTCGTTTACTTGTATATTGGAAACTGTTGGATTTGAGCTTAAACAAAATGTTTGATTTGTTGCATTTGTTGTTGGTGTGATTCCATTGCTTATGGTAACTGTAACTTCTAAACGTGTACTGCTTTCACAACCTGAACCGTCTATAAGTGAACCATAATAAATAGTTCCATCAACTAATGGGTCCGTACTTGCTAATGCTGTTCCTCCTGTGGCTACTGTGTACCAAGTAACATTAGATTCATTAACTTGTATATCTGAAACTATTGGATTTGAACTTAAACAGAATGTTTGATTTGCTGCATTTGTTGTTGGTGTGGTTCCATTGCTTATGGTAACTGTAACTTCTAAACGTGTACTGCTTTCACAACCTGAACCGTCTATAAGTGAACCATAATAAATAGTTCCATCAACCAATGGATCTGTACTTACTAATGCTGTTCCTCCTGTGGCAGCTGTGTACCAAGTAACATTAGATTCATTTACTTGTATATCTGAAACGGTAGGACTTGAAGTTAAACAGAATGTTTGATTAGCATTATTTGTTGTTGGTGTAATTCCATTACTTATAGTAACTGTAACCTCTAAACGTGTAGTACTTTCACAACCTGAAACATCTGTAATTGAACCATAATATATAGTTCCATCTATTAATGGGTCTGTACTTGCTAATGCTGTTCCTCCTGTTGCTGTTGAATACCAAGTAACATTAGGTTCATTTACTTGTATATCTGAAACCGTAGGACTTGAAGTTAAACAGAATGTTTGATTAGCTGCGTTTGTTGTTGGTGTGACTCCACTTCCAACAGTAATAACAACAGGTTTGAAATCTCCAGCTTGATTAAGACATCTTGTATCAGAAATTAATCCCACATAATAAGTATATGGACTATCTACTAATGTTAATCCTGAAGTAGTCAATGCACCATTTGAATCTATTGTATATGTAACTCCATTAACTGTACTTCCACTAACAATTGGTTGGCTAGAATCATTAGTATAATACCATGTGAATTGTGGATTTTGAAGAGAGCTCGTAGGACTTATAATAGCATCAGTACCTGAACAAATTAAAGTATCATCTGCATCAATATCTGAAGGTAAAGAAAAAGGTAAAATAGTAAATATTACTTCTTTTCGATCTCCTTCTGCTGTTGGACAATATTCATCTGAACCTATTCCTACATAATAAGTATAAGTTCCGGAAGAAAGGTTTGAAATCACAATTGATGACTGATTTTCTCCAGTAATAAGTTGTTGAGATGTTCCGTCAAAACTATACCAATAAAAAACTGGGTTTGTTATAGTTAGTGTTGAATCCAATAATGCTTCTAATGTAACTATTCCTGTCTCAGAACATATATTTGTTTCAGAGCCTCCATTAATATTTACTTGTGATATGGCATTTTGAGGAGCTGTATCTCCAACAACAACCGTTACTTTTCCTCTATCGAAAGTTTCACATCCATAACGAACAGGTTGAATATAGAAATCATATGTTCCTGGCATTAATGTTGTAGGAACAGTAAAAGTCGAACCTGTAGAAACTATATTTCCTCCAACAGCTGCATCATACCAAATAAATGTAACACAATTTTGTGGTGCTGGTTCTAATGCTATTGTTTCTCCAGCACAAATTTCAATAGTATTTGATGGATCAGCATCGACTACATGTGTATTAGCAATTCTGTTTACATCATGAATTTGTAATAAATCTAAAACTCCTGCAACACCTCCAAAGCGAATTTCAATTCTGTCATATAAATAAGGCTGTGGCTCTATTGTTACCATTGATTCAGAACCTCCATTTAATAAATTTAAACTTAATAAAGAAGAACTATTATTTATAATTGAGCCAACAGGTGTATCTCCCATATATGTTTGAAATGTAAGACCCGTTAACAGATTTAAATCTAAAATAACACTTGGTTTTGACATCATTATCTGAATAGATTCCCCTTCTAATGTTGGTGTTGAAAACAAGACTGTTAAATAGGAAGTAGCTAAAATTCCTGCTCCACTATGCATTGTAGCATAAGTGGTTAAACTTCCGTCTACTGCATTAAATGAATCATCAACTCCAACTGTAGTAGTTGCTACTCCCACTCCTAAATCTGCTGCTCCACTAAAAACATCTTTAACATCCCCTAATGAACAATTTAATTGAGCTGTACCACCATTGTAATAGGCTTCATATATTTTTACATTTTGGGACAAACTAATAATTGAATTTACAGTTATTTTAACTCCATCATAATCTTTTGGACCTGTACCATCTGAAGGTACAAATGTGATTTCAAATGAATTCTCACCTGAAAGTAAATCAACTAATGAACTAGATATTGTTTGAGCTGTTCCTATATCTACAGGTACACCCGAAGAATTTCTTTTTGTACCTATTATTGAATAAGCACCAAGTAAAGCTAATCCATCATATTCTGAACCTAATTTTACTGTTACTGGTGTTCCAGCTGAAATGGTATTGTTCCATTCAATATTTTGCCATGTAGTTCCTATACCAAGTAACCCAATTCCTGTTTGAATAGTTGAAAATGTTTGCGGATTGTGATCTATTGCCGCACTTTCATTTTGAACACTTCCAGTCAAATTAGAACTCCAACTTTGATTATCAGCATAAATGCGTTGTGGCAAAGTACAATCTGTAGGATCAATTACTGTCACATAAGCCGTTTGAATAGCTGAACAAGATCCATTACTTGCTACTGCTGTAAAAGCATAAGTTCCTGCGCTTGTAAATGGTCCAGCAACATTTGATGGTAATGCAACTCCATTAGAATCATACCATATAATTGTGCCATCTGACGTTGCATCTAAAGTAACCGAGTCTCCTATATTTACAACTGAACTTGGATTGTTAATGGTTAAGGTTGGCTGTTGGTTGACAGTTACAACTACTTGTTGTGAAGTAGAAGTACATCCACCAAGTAAACTTGTCGATTGAATAAAATATATCCCACTTGTAGTAATATTAGTAGCTAAGTCAACCAATATTGGGTTACTCGAATTATCAAAAAATGTATACAGAATATCACTTGAGGTATCAAAATTAAGAATGGAATCGGCTAGATTAACACTACCACATCCTTCTATTGTAGGAGTAACATTTAAGGTTAATCCTGAAGAATAATTAACTACAATTTCTTTAAGTGTATTTACTTCATTTTCACAGCCATTTATTCCTACTGATATATAATAATTATATGGGGAGTTTACTGCTGTTAAACCACTAATTGCCATTTGACCAGTAGTGGCGTCTAATACATAAGTAACTCCTGCATCTCCTGCATAACCTGTTGTAATTTCTTGGGTTTTGAGTTGGTCTTTATAATATCTAAAAATTCCTCCTCCTATAGTAGTTGTAGGTGACAAAACAACAGAGCCATTACATGCATCTAATGGTGTAGCTATTATGACATCATCAGCTGTTGGTAAGTCAATAACATTAACATCAATTTCAACTCTTAAAGATTCTTCAGGACATCCTATTTTCATAGCAGCAACATAAAAACTTGTATTAGTTGATAAAACTGGAGTTACAAATGCTTCTCCTGAATTAGTTGTTGCCAATAATGTACCTCCTTCAGGTTGTGAATACCAATTTATAACTGTTCCAGGAATTGTTTCTACCACTAACGAAGCTGTTGAACCCGAGCACATACTAGGGTTAAGTGTAAATGAATCTGTAATAGTAGGTGGTGGTGGTACTCTTTTAATATCAAACAAATCAAGACTTTGAGTAAGTTGTACATTTAAAAGAGAGTTATATTGAACTGTAATTCTATTCACTGATGCATTTGGAACAAAAGGAACAACTGCAATTTGATTTCCTTGAAGTAACGTTAATAAATCTAAATTTAAAAGTGAATTTAAATTAACTGACTGAATAACAGTAGCGTCGTTAGAACCTATTATTTGAATATTATTAGAAACACCTAATGCAAGTAATGAAGGATCAACCTTAAGTCTTATAAGAAATTGATCTGTAGATTCTGACAAACCATCAAAATATACGGTTTGACTTATTGAAGCTGATACGCTAAGAATTCCTAAACTTAATTGAGAAAAATTAGTTGGATCTGAATCTATAACATTTTGTGGATTAGTCACTCCTGCTCCTCCAAGACTTAATAAATCAAGATTTAACCCTGTACCTGTAAAAGATGTATAAGTAGCCGAACCACAAATATCTGGAGTGTTAACATAAAAAGCTCCATAGACTCCTAAACTTTTTGTGTTGTTTAAACCTAGAAGTGATCCCACTCTATTTGTCAATCTTATTCTATTATATGCTTGCGAAGGTGTAAGCGCAATAAAATACTCATTTTGAGAATTAATTACAATTTTCAATGTATTACTAGCAAAATCGTTAGATACTTGACTATTTCCTTCAAGAACTACTGTATTTCCATTTTTAGCTTGTACGGTAAACTCTTGATTTCCAATTAAAACACCACCCAAAACGTCTGAAAGCAAGCCTCCTAAGCTACCGCCAAGTAAAGCTGGCAATAGATTATCTTCAGTATCTATCTTGACATATGAGGTTGTATTAGCTGGTAATGTTGATGGAAATTCAAGTTCTAAAAAACCTGAATAAGCTCCAATTCCTAAGAGTGCTCCTGTATTAGCCATTACTTCGGCTTTTGTTACTAAATTTTCATCGATTGAATTAGCTGGAAGATTTACATGTGCTTGATTAGAAATTAAAGTCGCATATGTAGGAACAGACTGAGCGAAAAAATATTGAGTAAACAGTAATAAAAAAAAAGCAGATAAGAGAATGCTTGTTTTTTTTATTTTTGGGGTAGTAGTAAAACTCATAAATACATATTTAAAATTAGTAATAAACTCTAAAACAAGTGTATAAATACACCTTGATTTTTTTAAATTTTTTGATTTTTTTGTTTGGCTAGATAAAACTTTAAGTTTTTTTTTAATTGATTTATAAATAATTAAGTTATATTTGACACATATTGAGAACATTAATAGTTTTTAATAACACATAATTTATTATAAGGGGAGCATATCCAAACCAAAGGCTATTGAAAGTTTTTAACTTTTTTAGTAGTTATACTAATTGCTTTTTTTTCATACTCATACATTTTAATGCATTTGTATTTATATTGTATATGTCCATTTATTTTAAGATATTAGTACTTTATATATTTTTTTAACACAAGGTAAACTTACAACACATTTTGCGAATATGCAAGAAAATAATTCTCAAAACGCGAATTTAATCATTGCTCGATTAAAAAAAATGCTGAAAATAGCTACAGATATTGAGCTATCAAAAATTTTAAATGTCAAACCCAATACTATCTCTTCTTGGAAAAAAAGAGATACTCTTGACTACAACAGTATCATTTCTATTTGTGAATTATATGAAATTGATTTGAATGAGGTATTCTTAAATACTAAGTCAAAAAAGAATGTTTTAGATTATTCTTCATGTAAAACACCTTTAGTATCAAGTGAATTACAATTTCAATATTGTGTAGACAAGGAAAGTTTAGTAGAAAATCTACCCTTATATCATTTTCCTTTTATAAAAAGCGATAATAGTATCTTATTTCAAGTTTCTAGTAATAATATGCATCCGATAATAGAATCTAATTCTTTTATTGTTTGTGAATTAACTTCTCCTAAAAACATAAAAAACAATTCTCTTACTGTTATCATCAGTAGAACAAAAGGTTTTTTTATTAATAGAATATTAATTAACAAAGAAAACAACGCTGTTTTCACATTGAGTAACGAAAACAGTTTCTTTAGTAATATTGAATTTAAAAAATCAGATATAAATGAAATATGGCTTATAAAAGGTGTTTTATCATATGATTTAACAAAAGAGAGTCACATGAAATTGCCTTCTGGAATTTCAATAATTAAACCTAACGAAACAACATCTTCTTTCTAAATAAAAAGACAAGAAGATACTATCTTAATATAAAAAAGCCCCACAAGTGTGGAGCTTTCAATTTTTTAAATATAATTAAAAATTACGCTTTTTCAGAAATAATTTCATAAGGTAATTCAACAATTACATCTCTATGTAATCTTACGCTTGCAGTATATTTACCTGTACGTTTAACGATTCCACTTGAAATAAATTTTTTATCAATTGAATGACCATTACTACTTAATGCTTCTGATATATTAGCATTTGTGATAGATCCAAATAATTTGTCTCCACCTGCTTTTGCAGAAATTTTAATTTCAAGAGCTTTGATTGCTTCTGCAATTTTATTTGCATCATCAACTAATTTTTGCTCTTTATGTGCTTTTTGTTTTAAATTTTCAGCTAAAACTTTTTTTGCTGATGGAGTTGCTAAAGCTGCAAATCCTTGAGGAATTAAATAGTTACGACCATAACCGTTTTTTACAGTTACAATATCATCTTTAAATCCTAAATTTTGAACGTCTTGTTTTAAAATAAGTTCCATGTTGTTGTCCTTTATTAGTAGAAGTTAGGTTTCATTTTACAGAAAACCAACAACTTTATTTATATATTATTTTAATAAATCAGCCACATATGGCATTATTGCAATGTGACGCGCTCTTTTTACAGCAACTGACACTTTTCTTTGGTATTTTAATGAAGTACCTGTTAATCTACGTGGTAAAATTTTACCTTGCTCGTTAACAAACTTTAATAAGAAATCTGCGTCTTTATAATCGATATATTTAATACCTGATTTTTTAAAACGGCAATATTTTTTTTGTTTGTTTGTATCTATATTCAAAGGAGTAAGATATCTAATATCTCCCTCTTTTTTCCCTTTTGCTGATTGCTCTAAAGTTGACATAATTAGTTAGATTTAGATTTTAATTTTTCTCTTCTTCTTTCTGCCCATGAGATAGCATGTTTATCTAAAGAAACAGTTAAAAAACGCATAATTCTTTCGTCACGTCTAAATTCTGTTTCATAAGCTGCAATAATATCTGCTGGAGCTTTGAATTCAAATAAGTGATAAAAACCACTTTTTTTGTGTTGGATTTCGTAAGCTAATTTTTTTAAGCCCCAATCCTCTTTTGATACCATCTCTGATCCTTTAGAAGTAAGAAAATCTTCAAACTTGCTAACTGTTTCCTTTATCTGTTGTTCAGATAAAACGGGATTCAAGATGAAAACAGTTTCATAATGATTCATACAATAAAATTTAATTTGTTATAAAATTGGGTGCAAAAGTAAGTATTAAACTTATAACCAACAAATGTTTTAATACAATTTTTACACAAAAGGCGTAAAACTATTTTCTTCGAATAATTTGTTTAATATAATGATTAGCAATATATTTACACCATATAACACATGAAACTGGCACATGAAATTAAAATGTATTGTTGTAGATGATAGTGCTTTACAGAGAATTACTGTAACAAAGCTGGTCAATGATAATCAGTGTTTAGAACTTGTAGGTGAATTTTCAAATGCTACAGATGCTAAAAACTGTATTTCAACAAGAAATGTTGATTTAGTTTTTTTAGATATTGAAATGCCTGTTATTAATGGCTTTGATTTTCTTGATGGTTTAAAAGTTAAACCGCAAATTATTTTTATAACTGTAAAAGCAGAATATGCTTTAAAAGCTTTTGATTATAATGCCACTGATTACTTACACAAACCTTTAACTAGAGAACGTTTTAACCAAGCTGTTAATAAAGCTTTTAATTTATTTAGTCTTAAGAAAGATATTAATGAAGAAGATGAAGATTTTATCTTTATCAAAAGTAATTTAAAAAAATTAAAAATTTTTACCTCTAGAATTAGATGGGTAGAGGCTTTTGGCGATTATGTAAAAGTAATTACTGAAGATGATAGTCATTTAGTACTGTCTACTATGAAGGCTTTTGAAAAAGATTTACCGACCGATAAATTCGTTAGGGTACACAAATCATATATAATCAATATTAATAAAGTAGAGACTTTTAATAGTAGATATGCCGAGATTGATACTTTTAAAATCCCTTTAAGTAGAAATAGAAAAGACGATTTAATAGAAGCTTTAAAATTAAAACTATCTTCTTAATTTAATAATTATCCACATTTATAGTGACTTTAATAGCTCTATAAAACGAAATTGCTTCAAAACTATTCAGTATCTTATGAATAGTTTTTTTTGTGACTGACAAATTCTTCTCCTTAGGTATTTTTATTAAAATCGTTCTAATATATTCATTTCTTATTCTACTTATTGCTGGTTCTTCAGGTCCAAGAATTGGCATTGGTAAATTTTGAACAAGAACATTATACATCCACATAGAGCCTTCTTTTAATTTATCATAATCTCTATGTTTTAATGTTAATTTAATTAATTTATAAAAAGGTGGATATTTAAAATTTTGACGTTCATAAATCTGTTCTTTAAACATAGCCTCATAATCATTATTTAAGACTTGTTGAATAGTATTATGATATACATTATAAGTTTGAATCATAACTAATCCTTTCTTTTCTGAACGACCAGCTCTTCCTGCTACTTGTGTCATCATTTGAAAAGCTCTTTCATAAGCTCTAAAATCGGGTTGATTCAATAGATTGTCTGCATTTAGAATTCCTACTAAAGTAACATTATCAAAATGTAATCCTTTCGCTAGCATTTGGGTACCCACTAATATATCTACTTCCCTATTTTTAAAGGAATCAATAATTTTCTCATAACCAAATTTTCCTCTTGTAGTATCTTGATCCATTCTTCCTATATTTTTATCAGGAAAAATAGCTTTTAACTCTAGTTCTATTTGTTCTGTTCCAAATCCTTTTGTAGAAAGTTCAACCGATTGACAAACATGGCAATGTGTTGGATTAGCAATGGAATATCCACAATAATGACATCGCAATTGATTTTTGTGCTTGTAATAAGTTAGACTAACATCACAACTCGGACAATTAGGAACATGACCACAAGTAATACATTCAACATAAGGAGAATATCCCCTTCTATTTTGAAATAGAATCACTTGTTCTCCTAATGACAATGAAGTTGTTATTCCCTCTATTAATTCATCTGAAAAATGGCCGTTCATTTTTTTTCTGAAATATTTATCTTTTAAGTCAATTAACTTTATTTCAGGTAGAACTACATTTCCATATCTTTCGGTTAATTCAACCAATTGATATTTATTTGTCTTTACGTTATAATAGGTTTCTAAACTAGGTGTAGCACTTCCTAATACCACTTTAGCTTGGTGATGTTTCGCTAATACAACTGCTGCATCACGAGCATGGTATCTTGGAGCTGGTGCTTCTTGTTTAAAGGTTTGTTCATGTTCTTCATCTACTATTATTAATCCTAAATTAGAGAAGGGTAAAAACAAAGCACTTCTAACTCCAATAACTACTTTAGCTTTCTCAGAATTTTCCAAAACTTGATTCCAAACTTCAATTCGCTCATTATTAGTATATTTAGAATGAAAAACAGCCACTTGATTACCAAAATAAGCTACTAATCTTTGAACTAACTGTGTAGTAAGCGCTATCTCTGGCAACAAGAACAATACTTGCTTTTCTTGCATGATATGCTTTTCAATTAGCTTAATGTATATTTCCGTTTTTCCAGAAGCTGTAACGCCATGCAATAAGGTAATATCCTTTTCTTGAAAACTTTCTTCAATTTGATTAAATGCTCTTTGCTGGGCTTCACTCAATGTAAAATGACTATCGTCTTCTTTCTCAAAGACAACTCGGTCTTGATTAATAAAATATTCAACAAAAATTTCTTTATCAACTAAGGATTTAATAATGGATGATGAGCTTCCAGAGAACTCAAGCAATTGCTTCACTGAAATAGGTTTCTTTTCTCTAGCTTGCAATTGAAAATAAGACAAAACTAATTCACGTTGTTTGTTTGCTCTTGACAATTCTTCAACTAAAATAGCTAAATTCTCCTGCTGTAAAAATTCTTCTTGTAATTTTATATATCGAACTTGCTTGGGTTTGTATTGTTCCGAAATTTCTTCTTGTAACTGCAATGCTCCTTTTTCAAGAAGTCTAGTTAACACTGGAAAAATAGTTTTCTTTCCTAAAATTTTCACCACATCATTTATAGATATTGATGATTGCAGTTTTAAGGCTTCAAAGATTAGATATTCGTCGTCTTTTAACTCATTTTCATCAATTGCAACATCTTTTTTAGCTGTAATAATTGTTTCGCTCTCTAGTATATATCCTGAAGGCAAAGCGCTTTTAAAAACTTCGCCTAAAGAGCACATATAATAAGTAGCAATCCAATTCCAATGGGCTAATTGAATTTTATTTACTATTGGTTTTTCGTCAATAATTTGATGAATCTCTTTTGCTTTATAAAGCTGTGGTGGGTTATTGTGTTTTTCTAAAATTAATGCCGTATAAATTTTACTTTTTCCAAAAGGTACTGCTACACGCATTCCTATGGAAACATAATGAAATTCTGCCTCTGACACCTCATAAGTAAAGGTTTTATCAACAGCTAACGGTAAAACTACTTCTATAAAAAACTGCATTAAGCAAAGATAGTTTGAAAATTTAGAAATTAGAAATTAGTCTTAATAAAAAAAACACTCCCAAATGAAAGTGCTTCTTTACTATTTTGTTTTTGAAAATTATTTTCCTAACATTCCTTCTTTTAAGTCATCATCAGCAGGTTTTTTACCTAACCAAATTCCAAACAAAGCTTTTTTGAAATCATATCCATCAACAGTTCCTTTTTTAGTTCCATTTTTATAAACGCTAACTTCATTACCATTATACATAATAACAAAAACATCTCCTTTTGATATTTTGTCTTTAAAGAAGCTTTTAAATGTATCTATCTTTGTTTTTAAGGGTGCTGTATTTTTATTTGTTGAATTCTCAAAACCTTCATCCACAGCATTAATCATCTTACTAGAAGAAATCATTCCAGAAACTATATTTAACTTAATAGCTCCTGCTTCTTTACTATCTATTATACCTTGTGCATCTGTTGACTTTTTTGGTAAATATAAAGACCCAACATATAAATCAATCCACAATTTTTCTCTTATTCCAGCTCCGTTTAAAGTTAGGTTTTGTCCTTCCAAAGAAAGTTTATCATCCACTTTAACTCCTGAAATTGTTTTTTGAGCATTCATTGTCAATACAGAGAATACTACTAAAAATAAGGCTAAAATTTGCTTTTTCATATTATTTACTTTTAATTTTTGTTAAATATATAAATTTTTTCTTTTCAATTTGTTAATTGCCGCATTTAGTTCGAAACCTAATAATAAAACCATGCAGTTAATCCATATATAGAACATTAGTACAAGAAGCGTACCAATTGAACCATATAATTCATTATATCGAGCAAATTTTTCTACATAGATTCCAAATATATAGGAAGAAAGAACAATTAATATGGTTGTAAAAACAGCTCCATAGCTTATAAATGAAATTTTTGAAGTCTCTTTTGTACCATATTTATAAAGGATTGATGTTGTAACTAAAATCATTAAAATCACAAAAATATATCTACCCCATTCTATCAAGGAAATACTATCTGAAATATAATCTTGAATTTTAATTTTTTGGATAATAACTTCAAGAATAACAATTGCTGCAACAGTTATTAATAAAATTATCGATAAAACGATGGAGATTACCAACGCAATTATATATTGCCTAAAAAAGCCTCTTGTTAGCGTTATATGTTCTGACATTTCAAATCCACCCAAAATAGCATTAATTCCATTTGTCATTAAAAAAATAGATAAAATGAATCCTGACGATAATAGACCTTGGTAACTGTTATTTAAAATATCTGTTATAATTTTTTCAATTGCTTCAAAAGTATTGGGCGGAACACTTCTAGCAATAAAACTTAAAAAATCGCCTTGAAAATTTTCAATTGGTATATAAGGGATTAAATTCAAAATAAATAAGGCAAAAGGAAACAATGCCATAAAAAAGCTAAAAGCAATAGCACTGGCTCTATTAGAAAAAGCTCCTTTGAAAATTCCTAAAACATATAATTCTAATATATCATACAAAGACAAGCCTTCAAGAGATTTGACTTTTATCTTTTTAGTAAAACACATCAGCTGCTTTACTATAGGGATTTTTTCGAGTTTTTGTTCTATTAATTCTGACATTTTTTACTTGAATTAAAATGCTTTTAAACTCAAATCCATATTATAAACCGAATGGGTCAATGCTCCAGACGAAATATAATTCACACCGCATAAAGCATAATCACGAATAGTTTTTTCATTGATATTACCTGAAGATTCTGTTAAACATTTATCTCCAATATATTCAACAGCTTTTTTTGTTGTTTCAAAATCAAAGTTATCTAATAAAATACGATAAACACCACCAGCATCAATAATTTGTTTTACTTCACTCATGTCTCTTGCTTCAACAATAATTTTTAAGTCTTTGTTATTGTCTTTAAGGTATTGCTTGGTTTTCTCAATCGCTTGAGCAATTCCTCCTGCAAAATCAATATGATTGTCCTTTAGCATTATCATATCATACAAGGCAAAACGGTGATTTTCTCCTCCTCCTATTTTTACAGCCCATTTTTCAATTGCTCTAATTCCAGGAGTTGTTTTTCTTGTATCTAATATTTTTGCATTGATTCCTTCTAATAAGTCCACAAACATTCTAGTTTTAGTTGCAATGGCACTCATTCGTTGCATTGCATTTAACACTAAACGCTCTGCTTTTAATATAGATTGTGAATTTCCCGTAACATGAAAAACGATATCGCCATACTTTACTTTTTCACCATCCTTTATAAAGATTTCAACTTTCATGTCTGAATCTACATAATTGAAAATCATTTTAGCAAATTCAATTCCTGCTATTACTCCATTATCTTTAACTATCAATTTAGCTTTTCCTTGTGCATCAGCAGGAATACAGGCTAAGGAACTATGATCACCATCACCAACATCTTCTCTAATAGCATTTGAAATTATTATATCTAACTCGGTTTTAAATTGTTCTTCTGAAATCATTCTAATGGATTTTAATAGTGCTAAAATAAGCAAAAGGATTTTATCTGAAATAAAAAACCATGCAAAAAAGCATGGTTAATTAATCTATTTTTTTATGTATATACAATTAAGCTTTAATAGAACATCCAATAGCTTTAGTTGTTTTAACTTTTACTTCTTTTCCTTTTAAAAGCTCGTTTACGGCATCTTCAACATATTTAACTTTTACATCTTTAGCATCTTCATAGTTATCGTCAATAGCTCCAATATATTTTACAATATTACCTTTAGCTGTTTTTTGCAAAACATATACATGAGGTGTTTTTGTAGCACCATATTGTGGATAAATTTTTTGTCCTTCATCTAACAAATAAGGAAATGTAAATCCTTTTTCTTTAGCTCTTACGATCATTTTATCAAAACTATCATCTTTGTTCAATTCTGGGTTATTAGGGTTTATAGCAATTACTGGATAACCTAATTTTTTAAATTTAGCATCTAAAGCAATAATTCTATCTTCATACGCTTTTGCATATGGGCAATGGTTACAAGTAAAAATTACAATATATCCTTTAGCATCTTTGTAATCTTTTAAAGACACCATTTTATTGTCAATATTTTTCAATGAGAAGTCTGTTGCAACATCTCCTACTGCATATCCGCTTGCCGTATCTTTTGTTGTAAAAGCAAGTACGAATACACCTATTAATCCTAATAAGGCAATTTTAAATTTTTTCATTTCTTTTTTGTTGTTTTTTAATTTATAAATGGTTTTACTTCTTTTTCTAAAGTCTCATAATCAAATGATTGTTCAAAAAACTTACGTTGTTTTGCATTAAATATTAAAGTTGCAGGGATGGCTCCAGACCACTCTTTATTCACTTTTTCAATCCAACTATTAGCATCTGGATCATTCAACAAAATAACTTCAGCATTTAATTTTTTCTTAGCCACAAAAGGCAATAAGCTCTTCTCTACAGATTTTGGGAAATCTAAACTAACCAATACCAATTTAAAAGGCTTGTTTTTATATGTTTCCTGTAATTTTAAAAAACTGGGTAATTCAGCTACACAAGGCTCACACCATGTTGCCCAAAAATTATAGACATAAGTGGTATCATTTTTTATATTCAAATAGGGCTCTAAACGTTCAAAATCAAAAGATTTAACATCAATTCCTGAAGCATTATAAACTTTTAATGGCTTAGGTAAATCAACTTTAACTTCTTCCTTCTTTTTGGCGCAAGAAACTAAGAAAGAAATTACTAAAACCGCCATAAAACACTTTAAAACCTTCATATATATTATCTAATTTATTTTAACTATTCCTCAAAATTAAGGATTACAAAACCTATTTTAATGTTTTTAACAAAAAATTAATCCCTGTCTAAATTTATTTAAAATCCAAAAGGGTATTTTTTTTTTTACCCCATTCTATTTCTGTATTTTTACACAAATATTTAAAAAATGAATAGCGATTATATAGTTGGAGAAAAGTTTAAAGAAAAAACATTTGAAGAGTCTGACATAAAATATAAAGAATTTGAAGAATGTACTTTTACTAACTGTGATTTTAGACAATGCACCTTTCAAAATGAAACATTTGTAGAATGTATTTTCACAGATTGTAATTTTCAAAGTACCAAAATAAATTATGTCTCATTACGAGAAGTTTTGTTTGTTAAATGCAATTTTACAAGTGTCAATTTTGCTATGACTGACCAAGTTTTATATCATTTTAATTTTCAAGATTGTACTTTAGATTATGCTCAATTTTACAAACTAAAGTTAAAAAAAATGCGTTTTGACAATTGTAGTATGGTTGCTGTTGATTTTATGGAAACCGATTTAACTGAAGCTGTTTTTAGTCATTGCGATTTGAGAAGAGCTGTTTTTATTAATACTATTGCTAATAAAACTGACTTCTATTCAAGTTATAATTATGTGATTGATCCAGAAATCAACAAATTAAAGAAAGCCCAATTTTCAACTGGTGGATTAAGAGGACTTCTTGAAAAATATGATTTAAATATCAGAGATTAAAAATAAAATTTGGATTTTACAAATTACTTTCTATATCTTTGTAATTCAATTAGAAAAAAATGAACACTTTTTTAAATAATACTTGGTGGTGGAATAACTTACGTCAAACGTCGTGAGCAATTCCTGCTATAGTATAATTTAATATAAACATACATAGAAAAGGCTTGTCAATCACGACAAGCCTTTTTTTATTGCTCAATTTTAAAAAATACCAGATGAAAACATATAAATTACATACTCAATTTAAACAAATACTTGCCGATACAATTACACCTGTGAGCATCTATTTAAAGATACGCGACAAATTTCCAAATAGCATTTTATTAGAAAGTTCTGATTATCGTGGAAATGAAAATAGTTTTTCATACATCTGCTTTAACCCTATTGCTTCCATAAAAGTAGAAGATCAGAAAATCGAAACCAATTTCCCTGATGGCTATTCCGAAATTATTCCCATAGATGCAAAAGTAAATGTTGCTAATGAAATTGAGTATTTTTCAAAACAATTCATCACAGATAAAAACCCTTTCAAATTTATCACACAAGGTTTATTTGGTTACATAGCTTATGATGCTATTCAATATTTTGAAAACATTACAATTGCTCAAAAATCAACTGAGAATAATATTCCGGAAATATACTATGCCATTTATCAAAACATTATTGCCATAAACCATTTTAAAAACGAAGCCTATATCTTTTGCCATTCCTATAAAAACGAAAACAATATACCCGAAATTGAACAATTATTACAAGCTAAAAATTTTGCTACTTTTTCGTTCACTAAATCTGCTAAAATTGCTTCTAATTTAACAGATGTAGCCTATAAAAATTATGTAAAATTAGCCAAACAACATTGCCAACGCGGAGATGTGTTTCAATTGGTACTTTCAAGACGTTTTTCACAGGCTTTTAAAGGCGATGAATTTAATGTTTATAGAGCTTTGAGAAGTATTAATCCATCTCCTTATTTGTTTTATTTTGATTATGGCAATTTTAAAATATTTGGCTCATCACCTGAAGCTCAATTGGTCATTAAAAATAATCATGCGGAAATTCACCCTATTGCAGGAACTTTTAAACGAACAGGGAATGATGAAAAAGATGCTGAATTAGCAAAAGAATTAGGAAAAGATAAAAAAGAAAACAGTGAACATGTTATGCTAGTAGATTTAGCCAGAAATGATTTAAGCAGAAGTTGTAACGACGTTAAAGTTGAAACATATAAAGAAGTCCAATTTTTCTCTCATGTAATTCATTTAGTATCTAAAGTAACAGGAGAATTAAAACCCAATCATACTTTTATGGAGTTAGTTGCCAAAACCTTTCCCGCTGGAACCTTGAGTGGTGCTCCAAAACACAGAGCCATGCAATTAATTGAAGACATAGAAAAAACAAATCGAAGTTTTTATGGAGGAGCTATTGGTTTTATGGATTTTGATGGTAATTTTAATCATGCCATTATGATTCGTAGTTTTTTAAGTAAAAATCACACTTTACATTTTCAAGCTGGAGCTGGAATAGTAGCTGATTCCTCAGAAGACAATGAAACACAAGAAGTATATAACAAATTAAGAGCTTTAGAAAAAGCATTAGATTTAGCTGAAAATATTTAATAATTAAAAAGTTGAATGGTTTAAAGATTAGCTAATTTTTAAATCATTCAATTTTACAACAAAATAAAAAATGAAAATAGTAGTCATAGATAATTACGATAGTTTTACTTATAACCTAGTGCATTATTTGGAGGAATTAAATGCAACAGTCACTGTTTTTCGCAACGACGAATTTGAATTAGATGAACTAGAGCAATTTGATAAAATCCTCTTATCGCCTGGCCCAGGTATTCCTGATGAAGCTGGTTTATTAAAAGAGGTAATTAAAAAATATGCTCCCACAAAAAGCATCTTTGGTGTTTGTTTAGGCTTACAAGCTATTGGAGAGGTTTTTGGTGCCCAATTAATTAATTTAGACAAAGTGTATCACGGTATTGCTACAAAAGTTACTCAAACAGAAGATGATTTTATCTTCACTGATTTACCTAAAATAACAGAAGTAGGGCGTTATCATTCTTGGGTAGTTTCAAATGAAAATCTTCCTGAATCCCTGATTGTAACTTCAATTGATGAAAACAATCAAATCATGTCGATGAAACACGCTATTTATGATGTTAGAGGTGTGCAGTATCATCCTGAAAGTGTCTTGACTCCAAATGGTAAAAAGATTTTAGAAAATTGGCTTTTGAATTAGATTTTCAAACACTAATTATAATCCCTTTTCACTAATTACTAAATCATGAAAACAATACTAAATAGATTAATCAATCACGAAATACTCACAAAAGCAGAAGCTAAAGAAGTATTAGTCAATATATCAGCAGGAAATTACAATCCAAGTCAAATTTCAGCCTTTTTGACTGTTTATATGATGCGAAGCATAACCATTGAAGAGCTTTCTGGTTTTAGAGAAGCCTTATTAGAATTATGCATTCCAGTAGATTTCTCTGCCTATAACACCATCGATTTATGTGGCACAGGTGGTGATGGAAAAGACACCTTTAATATTTCAACATTAGCTTCCTTTATCGTTGCTGGAGCTGGAATTAAAGTAGCCAAACATGGAAATTATGGCGTTTCATCCATTTCAGGTTCTAGTAATGTGATGGAAAAAATGGGCGTAAAATTTACCAATGATGTCGATTTTTTAACCAAATCAATTGAAGAAACCAACATTGCTATTTTACATGCACCCTTATTTCATCCAGCCATGAAAAATGTTGGTCCCATACGAAAAGAATTAGGCGTTAAAACTTTTTTTAATATGCTAGGTCCTATGGTTAATCCTTCGTTCCCAAAAAACCAAATGGTAGGTGTATTTAGTTTAGAATTAGCTAGAATGTATGCTTACTTATATCAAAATACAACAATTAATTACAGTATTCTACATGGATTAAGTGGTTTTGATGAAGTTTCACTTACCGATAATGTCAAAATTATTACCAATGCAACCGAACAAATTTTAAACCCTTCCCATTTTAATTTCCCATCTATATCCTTAGAAACTATAAAAGGAGGAAATACCATTGATGAAGCTGCAAAAATTTTCTATGATGTAATTTCAGGAAAAGGTTCTATCGAACAAAACAATGTGGTATGTGCAAACGCAGCCGTTGCTATTCAAACCGTAGAAAAATCAAATTATGAGGAAGCATTAGCCAAAGCACAAGAAAGTTTGATATCTGGTAAAGCTTTTGAAAAATTGAATAAATTAATTGAGTTGAGTAAGTAGAATTGAGAGATTGAAAGATTGAGAGATTATGAGATTGAAAGATTATGAGATTGAAAGATTGAGAGATTGAAAGATTATGAGATTGAAAGATTGAGAGATTAAGAGATTTTAAAAATTAGAATAATGACACAATCGTTTGAAAAATTTGAGGTTTACCGAAAGGGGATTCATTTAGCTAAATTGGTTTTTGAATTAATAAGAAATGAGTCTTTTGAAAAAGAGTTTGGTTTTAAAGATCAAATTAAAAGAGCCGTTATTTCTATCACAAATAATATTGCTGAAGGTTCTGAATATAACAGCAATAGACAATTTACACGTTATTTAAAAATCGCTAAAGGGAGCTGTGCCGAAGTTAGAAGCATGTTAGTTTTAGCTAAAGAACTAGAATTATTAACACAATCAGAAATTGAAAAAAGTTACGATTTAAGTATCGAAATCTCCCAAAACATATCCAACTTTATAAAGTATTTAAACTCAAAAATTGAAAAATAAAATATTGCTTTCCAACAAATCTTTCAATCTCGCTATCTTTTAATCTTTTAATTTAAAAAAAATGAACATCCTAAATAAAATTATAACCGATAAAAAACGAGAAATTGCTCTTAAAAAAAGTATCATTCCCGTTTCACAATTAGAAGCTTCCCTTTTATTTAATAGTAAAACCAATTCTATGAGTAAGCTCTTAAAAAACAGTTTATCTGGAATTATCACAGAACACAAAAGACGTTCGCCTTCAAAATCAGTTATTAATAACAATCATTCCGTAGAAGACGTCGTTGTAGGCTATCAAAATGCAGGTGCTTGTGGAATTTCTGTTTTAACAGATGGCAAATATTTTGGTGGATCATTAGACGATTTATTGTTGGCCAAAGCTTCAGTAAACATTCCTTTATTGCGAAAAGAATTCATTATAGATGAATACCAATTGCTAGAAGCCAAAGCATATGGAGCTGATGCCATCTTACTAATTGCAGCAGTTTTAACACGTGAAGAAATCAAATCATTATCGAAATTTGCTCAAAGTTTAGCTTTAGAAGTACTACTAGAAATTCACAATCAAGAAGAGTTAGAAAAAGCCATTATGCCTAGTTTAGACATGATTGGAGTCAACAACAGAAACTTAAAAACCTTTGAAGTAAGTTTAGCCTATAGCAAAGAATTAGCCCCTAAAATTCCAGACGAATTTGTAAAAGTATCTGAAAGTGGCATCAGTTCTGTAGAAGCTGTAAACGATTTAAAACAATTTGGTTTCCAAGGCTTTTTAATGGGGGAACATTTTATGAAAACCGATAACCCTGGCAAAGCTGCAAGTGAATTTATTCGAAAAATTTCAATCTAATGCAACAGCTAAAACTAAAAATATGTGGCATGAAATACCCAGAAAACATTCAGGAAATTAGTAGGCTTCAACCTGACTATTTAGGTTTTATCTTTTGGAATAAATCAAAACGAAAATTTGAATTAGATACTATTCCAAACTTAAAAGGCATAAAAAAGGTAGGTGTATTTGTAAACGCTTCTTTGGAAGAAATTCAAAATAAAATATCTCATTTTCAATTAGATGCCATTCAATTGCATGGAAAAGAAACCGTAGCTTTTTGCAACAAAATAAAGCATTCAAATGTTGAAATAATCAAAGCTTTTTCTATAGATAATACTTTTGATTTCAACCAACTAATTCCCTATGAAGAGGAAGTGGATTATTTTCTTTTTGACACGAAAGGAAAATTACCCGGTGGAAATGGGACAACCTTTGATTGGCAAGTTTTAACTAATTACAAACTAACAAAACCCTTCTTTTTAAGCGGTGGCATTGGTTTAACCGAAATAGATAAAATACAAGACTTTTTAAAAACGGACACAGCTCAATATTGCTATGCCATTGATGTCAACAGTCGCTTTGAAGCAAAACCCGGATTTAAAAACGCAACAGATTTAAAAAAATTTAAAAATATACTTTATGGAAACGAAATATAGTGTAGATGAAAACGGCTTTTATGGCCAATTTGGAGGTGCATTTATTCCAGAAATGTTGTACCCAAATGTAGAAGAATTAAAAAACAATTACTTAAAAATAATGGCTGAGCCTTCCTTTCAAAAAGAGTTCAATTCCTTATTGCAACACTATGTAGGAAGACCTACTCCACTCTATTTTGCCAAACGTTTATCTGAAAAATACAATACTAAAATCTACTTAAAACGAGAAGATTTATGCCATACAGGAGCGCACAAGGTCAACAACACTATCGGACAAATTTTAGTAGCTAAACGCTTAGGAAAAACTAGGATTATTGCTGAAACGGGAGCAGGTCAACATGGCGTAGCAACAGCAACCGTTTGTGCTTTAATGGGCTTAGAATGTATTGTGTATATGGGAGCAATCGATATTAAACGTCAAGCTCCTAATGTGGCACGAATGAAAATGTTGGGTGCAGAAGTTCGTCCAGCTACATCGGGTTCAAAAACCTTAAAGGATGCTACAAATGAAGCTATTCGCGATTGGATTAACAATCCTATAGATACATTTTATATTATTGGTTCAGTTGTTGGACCTCATCCCTATCCTGATATGGTGGCAAAATTTCAAAGTGTGATTTCAAAAGAAATAAAAACACAACTACAGGCACAAAAAGGAAAAGAAAATCCTGATTATGTGATTGCTTGTGTGGGTGGTGGAAGTAATGCTGCGGGTGCTTTCTATGAATTTTTAGAAAATGAATCGGTGAAATTAATTGCTGTAGAAGCCGCTGGTCATGGAGTAGATTCTGGGGAAAGTGCCGCTACTTCAGTTTTAGGGAAAATCGGAATTATTCACGGAAGTAAAACCTTACTAATGCAAACAAAAGACGGGCAAATCACAGAGCCCTACTCTATTTCAGCAGGATTAGATTATCCAGGTGTTGGACCACTTCATGCACATTTACACGATTCTAACAGAGCTGAATTTATTGCCATAACCGATGATGAAGCCATGCAAGCTGGTTTAGAAATTTCGAAAATGGAAGGTATAATTCCTGCTATCGAAACAGCTCATGCCTTTGCTGTATTAGAAAAAAAACAGTTTAAACCTACTGATATAGTCGTTATTAATTTATCAGGTCGTGGAGATAAAGATTTGAATACATATATAGATTATTTTAATTTAAGCCATTAGAAAAGATGAACAGAATAAATAAAACATTACTACAAGATAAAAAACTGCTTTCCATTTATTTCACCGCTGGTTTTCCTAACTTAAATGATACGGTTTCCATTATTGAAGGATTGGAACAAAACGGTGTTGATATGATAGAAATCGGACTTCCTTTTTCTGATCCTTTGGCGGATGGACCCACTATTCAAGAAAGTTCAACCCAAGCGATTGCCAATGGAATGACGACTTCGCTCCTATTTGAACAATTGGCAAACATTCGTCAAACCGTTACAATTCCTTTAATTATTATGGGTTATTTTAATCCTATGATGCAATTTGGTATAGCCAAATTTTGTCAAAAATGTGCTGCAATTGGAATCGATGGGGTAATCATTCCTGATTTGCCTTTATATGTTTATGAGAACGAATACAAAACTATTTTTGAACAATACGGTTTAAAAAATATATTCTTAATCACACCTCAAACGTCAAACGAGCGTATTGCTCAAATTGATGCTATTTCAGATAGTTTCATTTATATGGTTAGTTCCGCTGCGATTACAGGAAGTCAAGCCGGTTTTGGTAGTGAACAAATGGATTATTTCAAACGTATTGCTGATTTAAACTTGAAAAATCCACAGCTTGTTGGTTTTGGTATTAAAGACAACGAAACGTTTTCACAAGCCACGAAACACCAAAAGGGTGCTATTATTGGAAGTGCTTTTATTAAGTTTTTAAAGGAAAACCCTGTTTCGAGTATTCAAAAGTTCATTAAAAGCATTTTATAATAACATTATATTTACAATTATTTTTAATATAGTATTGTAACTTTTCTAAAAAGTAATCGTATAATTACCATAACTAACTTAATACTATGAATTTTTTAGAAAATTACGAGCCATTACTTAAGGCTTTTTGGTACATTGCATTACCTGTGAGTATTTTCTTTGGATTACAAACTATCGCAACATTTATTGGACTTGGAGATTCTGAAACAGATGCAGATTCAGATAGTGGCGATAGTGGAGATATGCCTTTCGAATTATTTACTTTGCGAAATTTAATTAATTTCCTATTAGGTTTTAGCTGGACAGGTATATCATTCTATAATAAATTTGAAAATAAAACTACATTAATTGTTATCTCCGTTCTTGTTGGACTGGCATTTGTAGCTGTTTTTTTTATTTTAATCAAGCAAATTTTAAAACTCTCCGAAGACAATAGCTTTAAAATTGAAAACACTTTAAACAAATCAGCTGATGTGTATTTAACTATTCCAGAAAATAAATCAGGAAAAGGAAAAGTACAAATTAGTGTTAATGGTGCTTTTCATGAATTAGATGCAATGACTTCTAATGCAGAAAAAATCCCATCAGGGTCAGTTGTGAAAGTAGTTACTATTGAAAACAACATCCTTATTGTAGAAAAATTTTAATCTTTATTATACCAACCTATGTCTGAATTAATTATTATTGTTGTAGCCGCTTTTGTGCTATTCGTTACTTTTGTTACTTTAATTTCGCGTTACAAACGTTGTCCTTCTGATAAAATATTGGTTATTTATGGTCGCACCGGTGGAACATCTGCAAAATGTGTTCATGGTGGTGGTGCTTTTATTTGGCCAGTAATTCAAGATTATCAATACTTAGATTTAAAACCAATTTCTATTGAAGCTAATTTAACCAATGCTCTTTCGCGTCAAAACATTCGAGTAGATGTACCTTGTCGTTTTACCATTGCTATTTCTACAGAAACGGATAGTATGAATACTGCTGCTGAACGTTTATTAGGTCTTTCACCAGACCAAATTCAAGAATTAGCAAAAGATATTTTGTTTGGACAATTACGTTTAGTAATTGCAACAATGACTATTGAAGAAATCAACTCTGACAGAGATAAATTCTTAGATAATATTTCTAAAAACGTAGATTCTGAACTAAAGAAAATTGGTTTAAAATTAATCAACGTTAACGTTACTGATATTAAAGATGAATCAGGTTATATTGAAGCTCTTGGAAAAGAGGCTGCTGCCAAAGCAATTAATGAAGCTAAAATTTCAGTAGCGGAACAAGAGAAAATTGGTGAAACAGGAAAAGCAATGGCTGATCGTGAAAAAGATGTTCAAATTGCTGAAACACATAGAGACCGTGATGTAAAAATTGCGATTACCAATAAAGATAGAGAAGTAAGTATAGCTGCTGCATTTAAAGATGAAAGCATTGGTAAAGCAGAAGCACAAAGGGATACTCGTGTAAAAACATCTGAAGCAAATGCTGTTGCAATACAAGGAGAAAACGAAGCTAAAATTGCTATTGCAAAATCAGAAGCAACAAGAAGAGAAAGAGAAGCTGAAGCTCTACGCATTGCCTTAGCTTCTGAAAAAGTACAAAGTGCAAGAGCTCTAGAAGAATCGTATGTTGCGGAACAAAAAGCGGAACAAGCTCGTGCGGAAAGAGAGCGTTCAACTCAAAATGCAAACGTGGTTATTCCTGCTGAAATTGCAAAACAAAAAGCAATTATTGATGCACAGGCTGAAGCTGAAAAAACAAGAGTTCAAGCAAAAGGAGAAGCAGATGCTATTTTTGCAAAAATGGAAGCTGAAGCAAAAGGTTTATATGAAATCTTGACTAAACAAGCCGAAGGTTATCGTGAAGTAGTTAGTGCTGCTGGTGGTGATCCTACAAAGGCATTCCAATTGTTATTAATTGAGAAATTACCCGAATTGGTTAAAACCCAAGTGGAAGCTGTTAAAAATATCAAGATTGATAAAATTACAGTTTGGGATTCTGGAAATAATCAAGATGGAAATGGTTCTACTGCTAATTTTGTTTCAGGCATGATGAAAACAGTTCCTCCTTTAAATGATTTATTCAACATGGCTGGATTAAACTTACCAACCTATTTAAAAGGAGATGATAAAACTGTAGAAGTAAAATCAACTCCTTCTAATGATGATGTTACTCCTAACGAAGAAGTGAAGTAATTTTTTAACTATTTTATATATCAAATCCCAAGCATACGGTTTGGGATTTTTTTTGGCTCTTACCTTTTGTAAGATTTTAATTAGCATGTAGTTATTTTGATTATATTTGGAATACCTAATGTATAATGATTATCACATATACAACTTGATATGGATAGATATGTATGATTATATTGTATATATAAATGAGTTAGATGAAAGTTTCCCACACATCACACAAAAAAGATGAAAGTTATACAACGATTAGAATTCAACAATGTTTTTCCAGAAGAAGAACAACAAGATGTATTATTTTATTTAAATAAAGTATCGAATGAGACACTTCTAAAAACTATAGGCTTTTGTAGCACTAATCCAAATACGAATTTTGATGATTTTTTTTCAAATCCTAACTTACACAAACAGATATACAATCGAGTAGTTGAATATTCAAAGAAAAATGATATCTCTAACAAACCAGAAGTTATATCAAAATACGGAAGCTTAAAATTAGCAGAACTTATCTTATCTAATAAAGCTATCTTAAATAATAAATTAACTTCTATTGATGATGATGAATTAAACTTATTTAAAGCTTTCTTAGTAATAAATAGTCAACTCAATGGTATTCAAAAGCTAGACAATTTGGATGCTGACAATTTTGAGAAATTAGTTGACTTAAGTTTAGTTTTTAAATTTCCAGAATCAGATTTAGCACTTTTTGATAACGATGACTTGGAATTTCTCAAGTTAGTCTATTCTACAATTTATAAAGTTGAAGAATTATTTAAATTTCTAAACAACAATCCTGAATTTGAAGAATTAAAAAAGCAATTTTTAAACAGTTTCAACACTGAGAATGAAGAAGACTTTTTATATCAAATGAAGTATTTATTTGGGCAATTATTAAGCTCTAAAATGGCTAGAAGTTATATTTTTAAAATAACTGATACAACTTCCGCAGACTTTTTAAAATCTATGACGTCTGAAAACATTCAAATCGATGAAGATTTCACTCATTTAAAAGACAATCCAATTTATTTTTTAGATAAAGATTCATTCTCAGTAGTTAATTATTTCTTTGCCGTTGACAAATTTTATAGAAGCACGAAATTTAAACTTAAAAAGATTTACGAAACAATTGAACCGTTAAGAAAAAAATATGGTGATTTTTTCGGTTTCTTTAATAAATATTTCTCGGAAAACTTCTTAATGAAAAACCTTCTTGATGATATTTTTGACAAAAAATATTATATAAAAAAACCAGAACGGGAAAATGAATTAGATGGAGAACCTGACTATTATGTTCGTCATAATAACACAGTTTTTTTATTTGAGAACAAGGACGTTCTTATAGCAAAATCTATAAAGTCTTCTGCAAACATTGAAGAAATCAATGCAGTTTTACAATCAAAGTTTGTAAAAGATGGAAAAAAAATTGTGGGAATTGGACAATTGGTAAATTCTATACAGGAAATCCAAGAAAATAAATTTCGATTCGATGAATATGTAAATTCTAAAAATGGTCTTGAAATTTATCCCATATTAATCATCCAAGACAGAATTTTCCAATCGCCTGGTGTAAATTATAGATTAAACAATTGGTATCGTGAAATAGCAGAAAATCAACTTGGAGACAAATACAACCCAACAAAAATAAAAAGTTTAACTGTCATTGACATAGACACTTTAATTATTTGGGCACCTTACCTTAAGCAAAAAGACAAGCATCTTAAAGAAATAATTAATGACCATTTACATCGCATGCAAACTATTAAAAAAATTGATACAAATGACGCACAAGTTGCTATGTATAGAGCTAACAGAAATTTAACAGAGCGAATAAGTGCAATTTCCACAAGAAAAATTCCTTTTAAGATGTCTACTGAAGCGTTGATAGAAAAATTCAAAAATGTATTAAAAGAATAAAACCCTTCACCTAACAACGATAGCTGTTGCATACCTCTCACCAAGACTAAATTTTTAAAATAATCACCTAATTGACCTTACCGTTTCCTTCTTTTCTATTTAGTTAAAAAAACGTTAAACAAAAATTAAACAAACGTTTAATTTAAACAATTGTTTAATTTTGTACCGTAATTAAAAGAGAAAACAATGATGGACTTTAATTCAAAACAACTAGAAATCATAACCATAACCGAAAAACTCTTTGCAGAGAAAGGGTTTGATGGTACTTCAATCAGAGAAATAGCAAAAACAGCTGGAATTAATGTAGCCATGGTCTCCTATTACTTTGGTTCAAAAGAAAAATTACTAGATGCAGTAATCATAAATCGCGTTTCAGGGTTTAGAATGATATTAGAAAATTTACAGCTAGAAGCAATATCTCCTGTAGAAAAAATAAAAAAATTTGTCGCTTTATACATTGATAAATTTTATCAAAATAAAGACATCTATCAAATCATTCACTTTGAAATTGTCAATCAAAAAAGAGCAAGCGATTTCCCAGCATTTACTGAAATCAAAAAGAAAAACTTGTTGCTTTTAGAAAACATAATTGCTGAAGGACAAAAAGCCAATGTTTTTAAATCAGAATGCAATGCCCTATTAATTCCTGCTATTGTAATTGGGACTTTTTCTCAAATCCACAATAACAAGAAATTCTACCAAGAAATGATGAATTTAAAAGACGAAGCTGCCTTTGAAAATTACATCCTAAATGATTTCACCGAAGAAATAGCCAACGTAATATTAGGAATGTTAACCAAATAAAAATGAATCACAACAAATTTATAATCCTAGCCCTCTTCCTTTTTGGATTTATCCAAGCACAAGAGAACAAACAACTTTCACTGCAAGAAGCCATTACATTAGGAACCACTAAAAGTAATCAAGCTGTTTTAGCAGACACAAAAGTAAAAACATCAGAATGGGAATTGAAAACGGTAAAAAACAATCAATTACCTACTGTTTCCTTATCAGGTCAATTCTTTAAACTTACACAAGCCAATGTAAAAGGAAATTTACTCCCTGAATCTGGTGGTGGTTTAGATGTAAGTCAATTAGCCATAGGTCAAGCCACAGCATCAGTTCCCGTTTTTAATGGGTTCAAAATTCAAAACGGTATCAAAGCCTCTAAAAATTTGAATCAAGCAGAAATCAGTAATGCCGAACATACTAAAGAACAAATCGCATTATACGTAACACAATTGTACTTTGGTTTATACAAAACCCAACAAATGATTGCGTTAACTGAAGACTATTTAAAAAGTGCACATCAACGTGTAGTAGATTTTCAAGCTATGGAAGACAACGGTTTATTAGCACACAATGATTTATTAAAAGCGCAATTACAAGAATCCGATATTGAACTATCATTAGCAACCGCTAAAAAAAATAATTCAGTACTAAACTTTCAATTGGTTAACTTCTTGCAATTACCAGAAGGTACAAAAGTGATAATTTCTGATGAAGAATTTAGTTCCCTACAAACCCTTTCTGATAATTCAATACAAAGAAAAGATTTAGAAGCTTTAACCTATCAAGAAAAAGCAGCTAAAAACAACATAAAAATAGCACAAGCCAACTATTACCCATCCTTAAATCTAATTGGAGGTTATATAGCTTTAGATGTCAAAAATGCATTAACAGTTACTAATGCTATGAATTTTGGAGCAGGAATTTCCTATGATGTATCTTCTATCTTCAAAAATAAGAAAAACGTTGAAAAAGCAAAAAGTCAAGCACTACAAACAGAAAATCAAATTGCCATACTAAGCGATAAAATTAAAGAAGAAGTACAAGAAGCAAAAGAAAACTACACTCTAGCCATAAAGCAAAAAGAAGTATATGAAAAGGCCCAAGTACAAGCAGAAGAAAATTACAGAATTGTAAAAGACAAATACGATAACGGTTTATCCAATACAAATGACTTATTAGAAGCGAATGTAGACCAATTACAAGCCAAAATAAACTACACCATTTCAACTTCAGATATTTTACAAAAATACTACGAATTACAATTCCAACAAGGAAAACTAACACAATCAATAAATTAAAAAAATAGCTTCACAATGGAAAAAAAGCAAACCAATAAAAAATTCAGATACGTACTAATTGCCTTAGTAATTTTAGGGGGTACTTACGGTGGATATAAATACGTGCATTCGCTTTCACATGAAACTACAGATGATGCACAAATAGAACAAAACATGACTCCAATTATTCCAAGAGTTACTGGTTTTATTGAAAAAATAAACGTGAAAGACAATCAATTTGTCAAAAAAGGAGATACCTTATTTGTAATTGATAACAGCGATTATATAGTAAAAGTAGAAGAAGCAAAAGCAGCTCTATTAGCAGCAGAAAGTAGCTTTGAAGTTTCTAAAGCTGATGTGGGAACAGCACAAATAGGTATTTCAGTATCTGATGCCAATGCTAAATCAGCAACAAACAGTATCGAATCAGCAGAAATTAAATTATGGAGAGCTACAAATGATTTTGAACGTTTTGAAAATTTGTATAAAAACAAATCCATAACCAAACAACAATACGAGCAAGCATTAGCAACAAAACAAGAAGCAGAAAGTCAATTAAGAATGACAAAACAACAAAAAAACGCCAGTGATTTTCAAAAAAATGTTGCCGTAACAAGAACTAACGTTTCTCAAAAACAAACAACCGTTGCAGCTGCTAATATTGAAAGAGCAAAAGCCACTTTAGATGCTGCCTTATTAAACTTAAAATACACAGTAGTTACCGCTTCAACAAACGGACAGGTTTCTACAATCGACTTACAACCAGGTCAATTAGTACAACCAGGACAATCTTTGTTTTACATCATCAATACAGAAGACGTTTGGGTGGTAGCTAATTTTAAAGAAACACAATTAAACAAAATGAAATTAGGGCAAAAAGTAGAAATCAAAGCCGATGCCTTTCCTGATGATGAATTTGAAGGAACAATTACTTCATTCTCACCAGCAACAGGTTCTCGCTTTTCATTATTGCCACCAGATAACGCAACAGGAAATTTTGTAAAAACTGTGCAACGTTTACCTGTAAAAATTTCTTTAACAACTAATAACATAAAGGAAAAAATAAAATCACTTCGTTCTGGAATGAATGTAGAAGTTGATGTACACCTTGACTAATCATGAGCACTACCACAACAAACATACACGAAGATAGTTTAGTTGAATATGGCTTTAATAGAGTAATCATAACCATTACTGCTGTCTTATGTGCTCTTTTAGAAATAGTAGATACCACAATTGTCAATGTTGCCTTAAACGACATGAGAGGAAGTCTTGGGGCAACCTTAACAGATGTAGCTTGGGTTATTACTGCTTACGCAATTGCAAATGTTATTGTAATACCCATGACCAGTTGGTTATCCCAACAATTTGGTAGAAGAAACTATTTTGCAGCTTCCATCATCATCTTTACCTCAGCTTCCTTTCTATGTGGAAACGCAACAGGAATTTGGGAATTAATAGCCTTTCGATTTATACAAGGTTTAGGTGGTGGAGCATTATTAGTAACTTCACAAACCATTATTACAGAAAGCTACCCTGTGGCAAAAAGAGGAATGGCTCAAGCTATCTATGGAATGGGAGTTATTGTAGGACCAACACTTGGTCCACCATTAGGAGGTTATATTGTAGATTCTTATTCTTGGCCTTATATTTTTTACATCAATATTCCAATCGGAATTATTGCTACGCTTTTAACATTATCCTACGTAAAAAGTCCTAAGTATGGAGAAAAAATGAGCAGCAAACAAGTCGATTGGTATGGAATACTAACATTAGCTGGATTTATTGGTTCACTACAATACGTTTTAGAACATGGCCAACAAGACGATTGGTTTAACGATACAAGTATAGTTACCCTAAGTTTAGTAAGTTTCTTTAGTCTCTTCTTCTTCATTTGGCGCCAACTCACTTATGAGTTCCCAATTGTGAATTTAAGAGTTTTAAAGGACACCAATTTACGAGTCGGAACCATTTTAAGTTTCATCATGGGATTTGGTTTATATGGTTCCACATTCATCATACCAATATATACCCAATCCATTTTAGGTTGGACCGCTACTGATGCAGGACTACTCTTAATTCCAAGTTCATTAATGACTGCCTTTATGATGCCAATCATTGGACAGTTATTACAAAAAGGGGTACCCCAAAAATACTTAGTAGCCATAGGATTCCTAATGTTTTTCCTATTCACCTTTTGGATGTACACTGTAATGACACCAGACACAGGAACCGAATATATGTATTGGCCATTAATCATTAGAGGATTAGGATTAGGTTTACTATTTGTGCCTATCACTACCCTATCACTTTCTACCTTAAAAGGAAAAAGCATTGGAGAAGGAGCTGCCTTTACAGGAATGATGCGGCAATTAGGAGGATCATTTGGTATTGCTATCATTACCACCTTTATTGCCCGATTTAGTCAAGAGCACCGTGTCAATTTAATTGCAAATATTGATGTAACCAAAGTGCAAGTACAAGATCGAATTCATCAATTACAACAAGGCTTTATGGCAAAAGGATTTAGTACAAATGAAGCTTTAGCCAAAGCACACCAAGTATTAAATATGGGTGTTGTTAAACAAAGTACTGTTTTAGCTTATATGGATATCTTCTTATACTTAGGAATTTTGTTTTTAGTATGTGTACCAATAATACTTTTAATAAAAAACAACAAAAATAAAGTCAACATTAGTGAAGCAATGCACTAATTATTTTCATAATTATTTGGTTTTTAGATGAATCCCAAACTTAAGATATACTCTTTTGTTTGGGATTTTATTTTTTTTGATTCTAAATATTGATTGCTTTTGGCTTATTGAATTAAAAATCAGTAAATTTGAGAAGCATTGAAAAAAAAGAAAAAAATAAATGAGTACTCCACATAAAAAATTAAATCAATTAGCTTCAACAGCTATTTGTGGTAATGACATTAGTTCTTCTGTATTATATGTATCCGCTTTAGCCATTTCCTTTGCAGGACAATACGCTTGGATAACCTTATTAATCGTCTCTTTTGTATTATTTTTATTCCGAAAAATCTATGGTGAAGTTGTTGGAGCACTCCCTCTAAATGGTGGAGCTTATAATGCGCTTTTAAACACAACTAGTAAAGGAACAGCCTCTTTAGCCGCAACCTTAACTTTATTGTCTTATATGGCAACAGCTGTTATTTCAGCTAATGAAGCTATTCACTATCTGCATCATTTAGTTCCTGTTTTACCTATTATCCCTGTTACCATAGTTTTGTTATCCATTTTTGCTTTATTAGCCATTATTGGAATTACCGAATCGGCTAAAGTGGCTATTGGAATTTTTATTTTCCATTTATCCTCTTTGGCTATTTTAAGTGGATTTATCATCTATTTCTTAATGCAAAATGGAATTACAACCTTGTTTGACAATTGGCATTTTCCTACAACAGGAGGAAGTATTACAAATGCAATATTTCTTGGTTTTGCCGCATCAATGTTAGGCGTTTCTGGATTTGAAAGTTCGGCTAATTTTGTGGAAGAACAAGAAAGAGGTGTTTTTCCCAAAACCCTAAGAAACATGTGGTCAATCGTTAGCATCATCAATCCATTAATGGCTGTTTTTGCCTTAGCCATATTCACCATACCATTATTACAAAGTGATGCTTATCAAAACACATTACTAATTCAAATGGGAGAATATGTAGGAGGAGAATGGATTGCTACACTAATTGCTATTGATGCCTTCTTAGTTTTAAGTGGAGCTGTTTTAACCAGTTTTGTTGGAGTTACTGGTTTATTAGAACGAATGACTCTTGATAGAATATTACCCCCATTCTTTCTAAAGAAAAATAAAAGAGGAAGTTCCTACAGAATTGTAATTATGTTCCTAATACTCTCCGTTTCTGTTTTACTAATTACACAAGGGAATGTAAAATTATTAGCAGGAGTTTATACTATATCCTTTTTATCTGTAATGGCACTTTTTGGAATTGGTAATATTCTTTTAAAAATAAAAAGAGATTCATTACCTAGACCCGAAAAAGCCGGTTGGTTTTCTGTAATTGTAGCCATTATTGCCGTATTAATTGCCCTTTGGGGAAATATTGTTATGCCACCAAAAGACAATTTACCTAGTAATTTATTCGTCTTTTCCATCTATTTTGTACCTACAATTTTATTCATTGCAGTAATGTTAAATCGAACTATATTACTGAAAGCTGTTCTAAAAATATTAGATGCCTTTTTTGATCCCATTCGCAAATTTTCTGTGGTAACAGATAGAAAAATCAAACGTATTTTAGACAAGATAAATCAACAAGAATTTGTGTTCTTTACTAAAGGAGATAACATTGCAACACTAAATAAAGTAATGCTATACATAGAAAGAAACGAACATACAAAGAAAATAAAAATCGTTACAGTCCTAGAAAAAGGAAAATCAGAACCACAAAACCTGAAACAAGAAATTAGCTTCTTAGACAGAGAATATCCTGAAATTGACATAGAATTAGTTATTTTAGAAGGTAAATTTACCCCTAGTTTAATTCAAGAACTTTCCGTTAAATGGAATATTCCTGTCAACTTTATGTTTATTGGATCACCTTCTAATAAATTCCCATATAAAATTGAAGAACTAGGAGGCGTAAGATTAATTATTTAACTCTCATAAATTAAAATTGAATCTGATTTTTGAAATTGAACTTGACATTGTCATTGACTTTTCCCCTATCTTTGTGATTCAATCTAAAACATGAGTCCTACCCTACTTTCATCACCTTTACAAGGTTTTACCGATTTCCGATTTAGAAATGCGTTTCACAAATACTTTGGAGGTATCGATACATTCTATGCTCCTTATATTCGTTTAGATGGAAAATTAGTGATTAAAAATTCGTACCAACGCGATTTGCAGTTGGAAAACAACGACACCTTGGAACTCATTCCACAAGTCATGACCAATGATGCCGATGAGTTTTTGTTTGTGGTAAAATACATTCAAGAATTAGGATACAAAGAACTCAACTGGAATTTAGGTTGTCCGTATCCAATGGTTACCAAACGAGGCATGGGTTCTGGCTTAATTTGCGAACCCACAAAAATTGATTATATCTTAAACCGTGTACATAATGAAACAGAGGTAATCGTTTCTATGAAAATGCGAATGGGATATGAAAATCCAGAAGAAATTTTAGATGTTTTTCCCCTTTTGGATAAATACCCTTTGAAAAATATTGCCATTCATGCTCGAATTGGTAAACAATTATATAATGGTGGTGTTAATTTAGAAGCCTTTCAACGTTGCACCGAAAATACCAAACACAAATTGTATTATAATGGCGATATAACATCAGTAGCTAAGTATAAAGAAATGCAAGATCGTTTTCCAAGCATTGATCATTTTATGATAGGTCGCGGCTTAATTGCTGATCCTTTTTTACCAAGCATGATAAAAAACAACACGACTGAATATCCCGAAAACAGATGGCAAATTTTTAACGAATTCCACGATACAATTTACCAAGAATATGATGCCTCTCTTTCTGGACCAACGCCTATAAAAATGAAAATGTTAGGTTTCTGGGAATACTTCTCTACTTCATTCTCTAATCCACAAAAGACTTATAAAAAAATCAAAAAAGCCACAAATCCAAGAGCTTACCAAGAAGCCGTGAAGGAAATTTTGAATGGAGAGAAATAGGTTTTTATTAGCGCGTAATTATTTTGACTATATTTGAAATTGACAATTGGGTTAGCAATAGTATTTTCAAACCAAGAACCATGAAGTTAAAACTTTTAATAATATTTTCTTTTATATCATTCAATTCTATTGCTCAAAAAAATAGAAATATAGATTTCGTAACTTTTAAATATAGTATTTCTATTGTAGCTTTCTCTGAAGTAGAAATTTCAATTTTTGAAAACCAAACATTTGAAAAGAAAACTTTTGAACTGGAAGCAAAATATTATGAAAATAGGAAAAAAAAGAATAAAAGAATAAATATAAGCGAAGAAGATTTTAATAAAATTATTGAAACTATTTGTAAAATAAATAATTCAGATTTAGTTGAAAGTTTTTCTGCTGGTACGGACGGTTCAAGTACTGAACTTGAATTTGGTAATTTTTTTTTAATTCTATAAAATACCAATTATGGAATGTTCACAAAAGTCAAAACAATACTAATCTTAAGAACTTTATTGAGGCAGCACAATTAATTTTAAAACTTGCTGAAATTAAAATTGAAGATTATAATTAATACTATTACTAACAACATTTTTGCACAATGACTTAGACTCGTTTTTAAAAAGGGAAATCCTCACACAAACCATAGCTTTCGATATATAAACTGCAGCTCATATTAACAAACCTAGCAGATGGAACAACTTTTAGGAGGAATTTTTATTTCCTTCATATTATATTTATTTGTACATATAAACTTTCTAATTCTAAGAAGGTTCTACTATTATTATAAAGGTTACTCAAAAGAGATTTCTGAATTCCTTATAGATAATAATTTGACTTTAATTGAGGTAATAACCCCTAAATTAGAAGATTGGAAGATAAATCCATTTAAAACTAAAGACAGTAATATTATTGACCTAGTTTTTTCTTTCTCAATAAAAAAACATTGCTTTTTTATTATAGAAGATGAAAATGAAGAAGTTAAAGAATACTGGATCAGAAATCACGCACCACTATTTGGAAAAGTTAAAACTGAGTTTCAAATTGCGACAATTAAAAGGTTAAAAAACGGAACAGTTAAGTATCAAATAAATGAAATTATTAATTTTCCAAATGGAATTTGTCCTGCTTGTCGTGAAAAAATAGAGAATAGCGTTAAAGAATGCCCTAACTGTGGGTTGGTATTTGAATAAAAATAAATTTCACAACCTCCACTGTAGCAATTGCAAAGAAAATCACGTTAAATATGAAACAAATATTTATTCTTTTTTTATTAATTATTGCTAGTTCCTGTAGAACTTACATAGATGACGAAAAACATTTTTTAATAGATAATCAAACGATAAAAATAAATCGTTTTAAAAACTATAACGAATTAAATTATCACTCAAAAATTGGAGCATCAGCTGACAAGGATTTTTATTACCCACAACATTTTAATATTCATTTGCCAAAAAAAATAAAAAATTGGTCAGCTTCTGATAAAGCGAACTTCATTGAATATGATAATAATAGATTAATTGTAGTTGATGCTGGATATATAAATAAGAATATCAAAATAACTACATGGAAAAGTATTGATGACAATAATAAGATAAATCATTATATTGAAAGCTATTACAGCTTACGAAAAAAGAACTTCAATCCAGATAAAAAGATAAAGCCTAGTAATAAAATTAAACTTTATACTGATGGAAAAGTATACATTCTATTCTATAAAATTGAGAACACAGATTTGTACAATTTTGAAAAAATAGTTAATAGTTTTGAATATATAGATTAGTTTAATAAAGTAACTACCAAGTCTAAAAAATATCTTTTATATTTGACTATAAATCAAGTTTAAAATAACCGAGTTCAAAATGATTGCATTTGAATCAAAAATTGAAATCATAGGAATTAATCCTTTCGTTTTTCTACCAAATGATGTTTTAAACAACATATTTGAACAAGCAGGAAAAAGCAAAGGCAAAATACCAGTACGAATCAAAATTGAAGGACATGAATTCATACAAACTTTAATAAAATATAGCGGACATTGGCGACTTTATTTGAATATCCCCATGCGAAAAGCCGCTCAAAAAGAAGTAGGACAAATAACCCAAATTGAAATTGAGTTTGACCCAATAAAAAGAGAAGTACCAATCCATCCAAAGTTTAAACAAGCATTAAAAGAAAATCAAGAAGCAAAGAAAGTTTTTGATAATTTAAGACCTTCTCTACAACTTGAAATAGTAAAATATTTATCATTCCTAAAAACAGAAGAAAGCCTTAACCGAAATATCACAAAAGCGATAGCCTTTTTACTTGGCAAAGAGAAATTTATAGGAAGAGACAAACCATAGTATTTTGAGTTTTCAGACAATCAATTTGAGTAAAATTTAGAATAAAAAAAAATAATTATGATAAAATATGTATTAGCCATAGCCGTTGGATTGACAATTACTTCCTGTAAAAAATCATCCGTAACACAAAACATAGCAAAAAAAGAAACGCTTATTGAAGTTCCAGCTGCTTCAACTTCAAAAGATAGCTCCATAGTCTATAAAACAAAGACTTTAATTATTCAAAAACTATCCAATCATGTATACTCACACACCTCATTTTTAAATACAGATACTTTTGGTAAAGTTCCCTGCAATGGAATGCTAGTTATTAATAAAAATGAAGCCATTGTTTTTGATACACCAGCAGATAATAGTAGTTCTAAAGAATTAATAGATTATGTAAATAAAAAACTTCATTCTACTATTAAAGCTCTAGTTCCAACTCATTTTCATGAAGATTGTATTGGAGGTTTAGAAATATTTAATAAAAATAAAATTTCATCCTATGCTTCCAATAAAACAATAGAACTATTAAAAAATAAAAAACGTAAAAATATTGATATAATAAAAAGTTTTAATGATTCCCTCATCTTAAATGTTGGTGACAAAAAACTATATGCAATATATTTTGGAGAAGGGCATACAAAAGATAATATTATAGGATATTTTCCAGAAGACAAAGCTATATTTGGTGGGTGTTTAATAAAAGAGTTAAATGCGAATAAAGGAAACTTAGAAGATGCAAATACTAAAGAATGGTCAAAAACAGTTCAAAAAATCAAACTAAAATACCCACAAATAGAAATTGTTATTCCAGGACATGGAAAATGTGGCGGAGCAGAATTATTTGATTATACAATACAATTATTCAAATAAAATATACCGTGCTATGAATCATTAAAAAGACCATTATCTAATAAATACTAAAATATTCCCACTATCCAAATTCGCATAAAAAGCACACCCCCCACAGTAAAATGTAGCTAAACTTTCAGAAAAACAAACTAAAAAACACCTCTTTTCATCTTAATTAGAAAAAAACAAGACTTTCAAAACCAGTATTTACAAGCCATTACAAAGTGTGGTACCTTTGTGGTACCTTTGTGGTACCTCATTTTATGGTTTTTTCTAAAATAATTATTTTATTTGACTAATCGATAAGAAAAGATCGCCCCTAAACTTTTTATTTCGTTTTGAAATTGATTATTAACCAAGTAATGTTTAGCGGATGGAGAAAAAAATTAAAATGCTGTCGTACTTTTTTTTAAGTATAATTATTGTTTCCTGTCAAAATGAAGACAATGTACCAGATGAAGAGCAAAATGTCACCCACAAGAATATAGAAGTTAGAGAATTAAAGTATAACGATTTATTTAAAACCACAACGTTTAATAAAGCCGTTAACAAAATACCTAAGCATAAAACAATAAAAACCGATGCCTTTGGTAGAACAGCTATGGAAGATAGTTATGGTTTTACTATTTATGATGCACCTGTAAAAGTAACAGAAACAGATGAGGAAATAGTATATAGTATTTTAATAAAAAGTGATACCCTTGTTGAAGGCAACTATTTTGAAAATTTGATTATTAGCGTCAACAAAGCAAATACCTCAACCGATATTATAAAAATAAAATACAATTTAACTTCAAATATTACACCCACAACAGATGATTCTTTTGCGTTTTCATCAACTAATGAAATAAAATATTTAGTAGTGGATAATGTAGATGTTTCTAATAAAGAAGCTTTAAATGGTGCTCCTTGTGTACCTTACTCTATGTTAGCATGTAATTATGGAGGAACCATTCACCCAGCAGGAGAAAACTGCGGAAGTACATTTGTAATTACAATAGACCCTTGCCATGGATTGGGCATTGGAATTGGTGGTACGGACTCTACTGGTGGAAATACTACTAGCGGTTCAACAAGCACAACAAGTACAGGTAACAATACTACAAGTACCAGTAGTAATACTAGTGGTGATAGTGGTAGCACAACAGGTAGTGGTGGTTTAAATTATGGCTATGATTATACTACTACAACTAATGACAACACTACCTACACGGGTGTGGGAGAAACTTATGGTACTGGTGGAACAACGGGTATTGGCAACCCTATTATAATAAACCCTGTGCCACCTTGCCCTACTTGCCCAGAATTAGAAGAAGGAGAAACACCTTGTAATAGATTAAAAAACAACACAAGCAGTGTAGCTTATAAACAAAAATTTAAAGCATTAACCGCAAACTATAATTTAGACCATGAAACAGGCTTCTTTCAAGTAGGTGATAATTATGTTGACGGTACCAGTCAAACTACTAGTGTAACTTACCCAAGTGGTAGCAAAAATGGAACACATGTACACAATGTTAATCAAAAAACCTATGCTGGTACAACTATTACTTATGATGCTACAATAAAAATATTGTCTCCTGATGATTTATCAGACGGGTTGATTAAAATGCAGAATAACAATACTGACCCTAAAGATACTTTTATTGCCATGCTATCAAATGAAGGTATTTATGTCGTTACAATTCTAGAACCAATTACATGGAACGCTGATTTAGAGATAAAATTTGATGATTTTAAAGCATATTATAAAAAACAGTGTAAATATATAGTAGATAATTATCTCGATATGGATGATGAAGATAGGAGAGCATATTTAGAAAAAATATTTCTCTCAGGTTTAAAAAGAATTGGATTAGAAAATAAAATAGGCTTGTTTGAAGGAGAAATAGAAAATGAAAACGATCCTGACATTAATAATTATACTATAAATTGGACTAGAAAAAAAATAAAAAAAACATTTTTAGGCTACCAAGTTAATCCTGAACCATGCAATAATTAATAAAAAATGAAATATATGAAAACAATAATAAGAATACTAGCACTAACCTTAATTAGTTTAAATGTAAATTGTCAAACCCTTCCTTTAAAAGGATTAGAAGAACCAAATAATGGTGGCTATTTAAAAGATATGGATAATGTCTTACCTTTTTGGGTAGGTACATGGAAAGGACAGTTAGATAATAAAGAATATACTTTTGAATTTGTTTCATTTCCACATCATTTATGGTCTTTCCCTAATGGAGATTATTATTATATCGATGAATTAATGGGGAAATTTAAAGTTGTAGACTTAAACACAAATCAAGTTTTATATAATGATTTAAATGTTACTAATTTTGAGAATTACAAAATTAGGTTTTTGTCGTATAATGCATATAATGGCTATAGCTTTTCATATCATGACAAAATTGACAATTGTTTTAATTTCGTGGATTTCAGATTAATTAAAGATCCTGCTAATTTAAATCAAATCCTTTTTACTGATTTTATGTATGATGGATACCTTCATCAAGACTGCACTTATACTAGTCAAGAAGATATTCTTATGTTTTTACCAAAAGTAGACTTAACATTAACAAGGCAATAGTGTTTTTGATCTGAAAACAAATAAGTATGAAAACAATAATAAGAATACTAGTATTAGTCGTAATTAGTTTAAATGCCAATTGTCAAACACTACCCTTATTATCCCCCGAAGATGCCGAAAATGGAGGATATTATAAAGATATAGATAACATGTTACCTTTTTGGCTGGGTACATGGAAAGGACAGGTAAATAATAAAGAATATACTTTTGAATTTGTTTCGTTTCCACATCATTTATTTGCTTTTCCTAGTGGAAATTATTATTACATCGATGAATTAATGGGAAAATTTAAGGTTGTAGACTTAAACACAAATCAAGTTTTATATAATGACTTAAATATTACCGATTTTGAGAATTACAAAATTAGATTTTTGTCATATAATGCATATAATGGCTACAGTTTTTTATATTATGACGAAATTGACAATTGTTATAATTTCGTAGATTTCAAATTAATTAAAGATCCTGCTAATTTAAATCAAATCCTTTTTACTGATTTTATGTATGATGGATACCTTCATCAAGACTGCACTTATATTAGTCAAGAAGATATTCCTATGTTTTTACCAAAAGTAGACTTAACATTAACAAGGCAATAGTGTTTTTGATCTGAAAACAAATAAGTATGAGAACAATAATAAAAATACTAGTATTAGTCATAATTAGTTTAAATGCCAATTGTCAAACGCTACCTTTATTATCACCCAAAGACGCCGAAAATGGAGGATATTATAAAGATATAGATAATGTCTTGCCTTTTTGGGTGGGTACATGGAAAGGGCAGGTAAATAATAAAGAATATACTTTTGAATTTGTTTCATTTCCACATCATTTATGGCCTTTCCCAAATGGAGATTATTATTATATCGATGAATTAATGGGAAAATTTAAAGTTGTAGACTTGGGCACAAATCAAATTTTATATAATGATTTAAATGTTACTAATTTTGAGGATTACAAAATTATGTTTTTATCATATAATGCATATAACGGCTATAATTTTTCTCTTTTTGATAATGATAACCATTGTTATAACTCCGTAGATTTCAAATTAATTAAAAATCCAAACAATTTAAATCAAATCCTTTTTACTGATTTTATGTATGATGGATACCTTCATCAAGACTGCACTTATACTAGTCAAGAAGATATTCCTATGTTTTTACCAAAAGTAGACTTAACATTGACAAGGCAATAGTGTTTTTAAAATTCATTTATGAAGTTTATATCATGAGAAATATAATTATAATATCTACAATATTATTTATTTAAGTTGTAAAGCATAAACACCAATTTATAGTATTAGAGAAAATAAACCTTCATCAAAAATAACTAAAAATTAATATAAAAAAGTTGGCATAAAATTTTGAAGCTCTTTGCTAAAAGAACGAATCTCTTGAAGATACAATAGAATTTATTCAAGGAAATACAAAAAGTTAGTAAAAGTAAAAATTAATAAATCAACTGGGCGGTACATTTAACTTAAAACCAAAATTGTACCCAAAGTTATCGTCCTTTCGGCAATCCGAATCAATAATAGGGTAAAATACTGATTATGAATAAAATAAAAACCAAATTAATTTTATTATTTATTTTTAGTGCTATATTATTCTCATGCACTAATGATTTAAATAATGAAGAAAACAAAGTAAATCTAAAAAATTCTAATTCAATTAAGAATGCTAAACTTTTAGTAAATAAATCAACTGATCTCATCACAGATTTGTCTTTCAATTTAGGAGCTTCTAATATAATTTTAGAATCAAATATTGTTAAGTTTGATTCTAAAAAGGGATTTTATTTTAGCGGTAAATATTTTGATTTAAAAAATTTTACTTTTAAGATTGATAATAATAAATTAACTTTAATGAATAATTCAAAATATTCAATTGAAATTAATGAAAATCTGATTTATCTTACAAATGAATACAGTCATTTCTTAATAAACGAAAAAAATATCGAATTACAGAGAGATATAAATATTTTTGTATTAAGAATCATGTTAAATGAATTATTTATTGAAAAAGAAAAAGAATCTTTTAGTAACAAACTTCCACCTGATGGAGAAGGAAATGGTGTTTCATGTAGTTTTTGGAATACTGTTTATTGTGTTGGCGTTGGGCTTACTCAGTCAGCTGCAATTGCAGATATGAATTATGAAATAGCAGACGCTCAAGCAAGTGGAGATTTATTAGGATGCGTTAAATTAGGTAATGCTGAAGCTGTCGCTTTTAGTGGTGGTTTAGCTTGGGCTACAGCATATTGTTGTAGATAATTTTAAAAAAAAGTATGATACAAATTTTAGGAATTATTGGTCCATATAAAATAATAGCTTTCAGTATTATTTTTATAATTCAATTTGGTTTTGCCTTATATTTAATAGGTAAATTTGAAAAAGGTTTAAATTACTTTTTATGGTTGTTAGTATTGATTTTACTTCCATTTATTGGAACTTTTGCTTATTTTATGAAAAGTTTAAACAAGATCAAATTTAACAAAATATAAATAGAATTTATTTTATAAAATAAACGCTTATTTTTAACTTCAATAAAAGATAATTTTAATAGTTACAAAAAGCAGTTTTTGGCTCTGCCAAAACTGCTTTTATTTATATTATAAACTCTAATCGTTTTTATGTATTTGTTATTCAAATCTTTAAAAAAACATATAAAACTTTAATTATATTATTAATAAGCTTAAATGCAAGCTATCAAATAACTTAAACATTGTCAATAAAAACTCTTTCTTATGAAATACCTAATGGAACTATTTAAAAGATTTAGATGTGGGGTTTGTAATAAAAAAATGATGCTAAACAAGACAATAGAAAATTAATAATTTAATTCCTTAAGACACCATTAAAAACCAAAAAATCACACAATAAAGCACTTCTAAATCATCCTAAAACAAACTAAAAAGATAAGGCTTGTAAAACCAGTATTTATAGGGCTTAACAAAATGTGGTATCTATGTGGTACCTCATCTTATGGATTTGTACAAAAAAATTATTTCATTTAATGCCTAAATTATAGCTAAAAAAAAATGGCATCAACATCGGAAAAAGGGCACACAAAAAATGCAGCAAACTTTCAAAATCTAATTAAAATTTGCCATAAACTATGAACCAACATACAACACATCTAAAAAACGAACTAAAAATACCGCAGCTAATCCTCCTAAAAGCAATAGCAGATGCGCGATTAGAAACTATGAAAACAAAATATATAAACAGTAAACTAAAAGTGTATAATTTATTGAAAAACAAATAACTAACACAATTTCATATTTCATTTAAAAATGAAATAAAATTCAAAACAACTATTTATCTTTACCAACTTAAAATCAGTAAATTAACAGCTAAAACATGAACTCAATTGAAGTAATACTATTAAACTTTTCTGAAATAAGAAGAAGAAGCATCAAGTTATGGGAAGGAATCCCAAATGAATATTTAAATTGGAGACCAGATACAAAAGCTTTTTCAATCATTGAAATGATAAGACATACTCTTGAAGGAGAACATCTATTTCATAAAATCATTGAAAACAGAGGCAACTTAGGAGACTATCAATCGCCATGGAAAGACTTAGAATACAAAGACTTAAAAAACGAACTCGAAATTGCTGAAAAATACAGAGCTCTTTTTTTAAACATGATTCAACAACTCAATGAAACTGATTTAGAAAATATCCGAATTGAACGAAAAGAAGTAGGACAAAGTAAAATCCTTGGAGATTACCTAAATAGAATTGCTTATCATGAATCTGTTCATACTGGTCAAATGTTAGCTTATTTAAGAACTCTTGGAATTAAACGTCCCTTAATATGGGATTAAAAAATAAATAAACTTAATATTATAGAAGCGTTAGAAAGTCAATTCAGTCAAATAACTTCTCTCTTAGGAGACAAGTCGCGCTCTACCATCTTATGGAATTTATTAGATGGTAAGGCTTATACTGCAACAGAGTTAGCCATCAGTGCTACTATTTCCCCACAAGCGGCAAGCAATCATTTAACAAAAATGATTAAAGCCAACATTATAACGGTTGAAAAACAAGGCAGGCACCGTTATTTCAAATATGCAAGTGAAGAAATAGCACAAATAATTGAATCAATAGCTGGTTTAATTCCATTAAACGATGAATACAAAAAAATAAAAACAAATAAACTAACTAATTTTACTTATGCCAGAACTTGTTATGACCATCTAGCTGGTTGTCTTGGTGTTAAAATAACAGCTTCTTTAGTGGATCAGAAAATAATCGAAATTTCAGATAAAAATTATAGAGTCACTAAATTAGGTAAAAAATGGTTTAGTGAAATGGATATAGATACAGATACTATTCAACTAAAAAAGCGCTCTTTTGCCCACCAATGTTTAGATTGGAGTGAAAGAAAACATCATATTGCAGGAGCATTAGGAGCCTCTCTTCTTGAAGCTATGATAAAAAAAGACTGGATACGTAAAAAAATAAATTCTAGAGAACTAATTCTTACTTCCAAAGGAAAATTAGCATTAAAAAATAAATTAAATTTAGATGTATAAAAGTCACCCTTAACAAAACAACTTACCTAGTAAAAACCAAAGTATTTCCTTTACTCAAATTCGCATCAAAAGCATAACCTTCGTAATTAAAACCCTTTAAATCTTCAATAGTCTCAGCATTCGTATCAATAATATAACGAACCATCATACCCCTAGCCTTTTTAGCAAAAAAACTAATCATTTTCAATTTACCATCCTTATAATCTTTAAACTCTGGAGTAATTACTGGGACTTTTAAAGTCTTGGTGTCCACAGCACTGAAATATTCATTACTAGCTAAATTCAAAAACAATTCGTCTTTTTTTAATTCTTCATTTAAGGTTTTAGTAATGGTTTTTTTCCAAAATTCGTATAAGTTTTTTTTGGTTCCAATTTTTATTGAAGTTCCCATTTCTAATCGATAAGCTTGCATCAAATCCAAAGGTTTCAACAAACCATACAAACCTGAAAGAATTCGCAATTTATCTTGCAAAATCTCTAATTTATCACTTGAAATTGTATAAGCATCAAGACCGATATAGACATCACCATCAAAAGCAAAAACTGCTGGTCGTGCATTTTCTGGTGTAAAAGGAGTTGCCCAATCTTGATTGCGTTGCCAATTTAAATCTGCTAACTTTTCAGATATACCCATCAATTTACTTAAAACCTTTGGAGATTTTTTCTTTAACGTTTTTTGAATAGTATTAGCTTCTTTTAAAAATTGAGGTTCTGTATATTGCTTAGTTGGTAACTGACTTTCAAAATTTAAAGATTTGGCTGGTGATAGTACGATTTTCATAGCATAGTTTAATTATGTTCAAATTTACAAATTCCTTTCATAAAACCATATACGATAAAATGGATTGTTTTGATTTAAGCATAAAGATTATTTATTATATTTGGTTAAAAAAGAATGCTAAAAACATACCGTTCTGGACCATTAGGTGCTTTAACCGATGAATATGAGAAGGTCTTAGAAGAACTAAAAAAAGTACTTACTAAACTTTCTGACAATCAATTTATTAAGATTAATGATTCTAACTTGGCATTAGATTTTCAATCCATTAAAAACATCACTAAACATATTGTTCACTCAGGTTATGTTTATTCTAATTATATTAGAAAAAGCTTTGCTAAAGATTGTATTAATCCCGAGATTAATTTTCAAACCATTGAAGAAGCTAAACTAAATATTGATAAAATGTTTGCTTATTCTGTTGCTACCTTTGAAAATAAATGGCATCTAACCGATGATGACTTAATGAAAGTTAGCATTACAACTTCTTGGACAACCTATGATTTAGAAGCCATATGCGAACACGCCATCGTACATATCTTAAGACATAGACTACAAATTGAAAAAATGATTTTAAAATACAATCTTTAATATATTGATAACTTAGATAATATCTATTGATTCCCATAGTTTTCATACATTTGCAATTTCCTTTTTAATCATGATTAACCCTTCAGCAAACGGTTGGATAAATAAATTTTTTTTAGATAATGAATCGAATTATAAAGATTATAATGACGATTTATTAGCTTTTTATCATGATGTAAGAACCTCAGGGTTTATTTATGGGCACGTTATTAGGATTAATTTAATTCAACAACCCGATTTTAAACAACTTTCTAGCGATGAAATAACAAAAATTGCCTTGTTAAATTCGCTTTTCTCTATTTTTAAAATCGTTATGCACTCGGAAGACAAAGAGTACTTTATAGAAAAAGCCATAGAATTCTACACTTTTTTACACCAAAAAGGAAATGTACTATTCACTAAATCAAAACCTAATTTAGAAGAATGTATAGCCACAAGAATTCAAACCAATGAAAATATTTTTGCTAGAAATTTTTCACACATTATTACTAATGCCTTGTTGTTCATGGATATTTTAGCCTTCAAAAAATACCTTGAAACAATTGAAAACCCTGTTAACTATTTAAAAAGATTAGAAGAAAGTACAATTATTTTAGTTTCCAATGCCTTATCTGTAAAGGAAAACCCTTCTAAATATGATGAGCTGTTAAAAAAACTTTTTGAAAACTCATTACGCTATACTAAATTCTATCACAAGAAATTAGAGCTTTCCGACTATGAACAGTTTGGAAAGTTTGATTCCCTCTTAGAAAAATTATATCTCTTAGATTTGGCTACAATGGCCATGTGGAGTGATGAAGTAATAACTGCAATTGAAAAAGATTTTTTGCAAACCCTATGCAATGAACTAACAATTGAAGAGATTGAGTACGAAACAAGTCTTTTAAATATAAATGATTATATAAAAGAATACAAAAACGAAATTCCATATTTCAATTATTCTAATCCAGTGAAGCATTTTTATGACCAATCAAATAAAAATGTAACCAAACTTATTACAAGAAATGGTAAAAGATTAACCAAAGAATTAAAAGAAAGTAAAGAATTAGTCCAACTTTTAGCAAAATCAACTACCTCAGATTTGAGTAAAGAAGAAAAAAAGAAAGTAAAAAAACAGCTATTAGATATTTGTAAAACAATACCATCATTAACTATCTTTTTACTTCCAGGAGGTGGTATATTATTACCTATTTTGATTAAATATATTCCTCAATTATTACCTTCGGCTTTTAATGAAAACTTAGAAGAATAATTTCAAAACACATAAACCTAAAACTTGAGCTGATACACATTATCCAAATCATTATCACTACTAAAGTTTACACCTAAATCTGTTACATATCCCGAATTTAATCCATAAACCCAACCGTGAATGCTTAATTCTTGTCCGTTTTTCCATGCAGATTGAACGATTGACGTTTTAGCAAGATCAAACACTTGTTCCTTTACATTTAATTCTACAAATTTATTAAAACGCTCTTTTTCATCTGTAATAGCATCTAATTCTTTATGATGAAAACGATACACATCTTTAATATGTCTAATCCAATTATCAATAATCCCAATAGAATTATTTCCCATAGCTGCTTTTACACCACCACAACCATAATGTCCACATACTATAACATGTTTTACTTTTAAAGCGTTTACTGCATAATCTAAAACACTTAGCATATTCATGTCAGTATGAAGTACCATATTAGCAATATTTCTATGTACAAAAACTTCTCCAGGCTCGGCTCCTATTATTTCATTAGCAGGAACTCTACTATCAGAACATCCTATCCACAAAAGAGGTGGTTGTTGACCTTCAGCTAAATTATTAAAATAGTTGGGATTTATACTTAGTTTATCTTCAACCCACTTTTTATTATTATCTAATATTTTTTTATAAAATTCGCTCACGTTTCTTTTATTTTTCTTTTGTTATACTATTTATACAACATTTACATTTTTTAATAATGTACCATGCATAAGATTAAATGCCTATTATAGGCTATTAATTCTTCTTATTTTCTCAGTTCTGAAACAGAAAAATTAGGATTCAATTCATCTTTTATATAGGTTACTTCATCATAAAAAGTAACTTCTCCAGTTTCAATATCGTGCATTGCTCCTACTATGCCTATCAAGCCTTTTTCTACCATTTCTTCTAAAACAAAACTTCGCTCAATTAGGTTTTTTACGTTTCTTTTCACATTAATAGAAGACACATTTTCTACAAAAATTTCATTAGTAGATGTTCTATTTTCTTTTGTACTATTCTCTTGATAAATAGCGGGTTGAATTTTAGATAATAGTTCTGTTAAATTCCCCATTTCTACGTGGTCACAAGCTCCTTTAACAGCTCCACATTTGCTATGCCCTAACACGACAATTAGTTTAGAACCTGCAATCTTACAAGCAAATTCCATACTTCCTAAAATATCTGTATTTACAATATTACCCGCAATTCGTACAGAAAAAATATCCCCTAAACCTTGATCAAAAATTAATTCTGCTGAAGTTCTACTATCAATACAACTGAGAATTGTAGCAAATGGCCATTGTCCATCGCTAGTTTCATTGACTTGTTCTAATAAATTTCTATGGGCTTTTAAATTATTAATGAACCTATGATTACCTTCTTTTAATATTTCTAAAGCCTTTCTAGGTGTTATCTTCGCTTGAAGTTCTTTATTTAATGTCTTCATGGTATTAATTTGATTGTTTTTTTAATTTAAAAAATTCTATAAAACTAGATGGATTATCAACCGTACCTCTTTCAGATTTTAAATGTACAAAAATGTTTTTATTGCGTGCCTGCACAATAAAATCTTCCAATATTTCTACAATATCATAATCCAAATAAGTAGTTTTTCTAATATCTAACTCTAAACGTGAGTTCTCAGGTAAATTAAATAATTCTTTTTGAATTGCTGCTTTATTTAAAAAAGAAATTTCTTCTGCAAAAGTCATTTCAATTATATTAGAATCCTTAGTTTCTTTTTTATTAAGAAAAACTGAATTCTGATAATTCTTAATTAATACCACTGCAAATCCTATGGCTAAGCCTGTAAATATTCCATACAATAAATTAGTAAAAACTATAACAATTACTGTTACAATGAAAGGCAAAAATTGTGTCCAACCTAATGAAAACATCTTTTTAAACAAAGAAGGTTTTGCTAATTTAAACCCAACTATAATTAAAATAGCAGCTAAAACAGATTTAGGAATATGATTTAAAACCATAGGAATAGCTAAAACAGAAACCAGTAATAAAACACCATGTAAAATACTTGACATCTTGGTTTTAGCATTAGATTGTACATTAGCTGAACTACGAACAATAACTTGAGTAATAGGCAATCCGCCTATAAAACCTGAAACAATATTTCCAAATCCTTGTGCAAACAACTCTCTGTTAGTAGGTGTTATATTTTTCTCTGGGTCTAATTTATCTGTTGCTTCAACACTTAATAAAGTTTCTAAACTAGCAACCAAAGCTAATGTAAAAGCAATTGTTATTACTTCTATTGAAAAAATTTGACTAAAATCTGGAAAACTTAAAAAGTCTACAAAATTGGAAAGTTTTTCTGGAGCTGGAACTTGTACTAAATGCTTTCCTTCAATAGAGAGATCTTGTGTTTTACTAAAAATGATTTGCAATATTGTTCCAATTAACACCGCAATTAAGGAGCCTTGAATTAATTTAAAAAAATTATGTTTCTTAGATAAAACTGTATCCCAAAACAAAATTATAAGCAATCCTAAAACTCCAATAATAAAGGAGCCTAGCGTTATATTTTCAAGAATGTGAGTAAGTGCTGAAAAAGTATTCTCTCCCGATTTTTCAAAAAAACTATCTGCTCCTTCTGCTTCTAAATCATACCCAAAAAAGTGCGGTATTTGCTTTAATATAATTATAATACCAATTCCAGTAAGCATTCCTTTAATAACGCTATTTGGAAAATAATATCCAATTACTCCCATTTTGATTATTCCAAAAAGGATTTGAATGATTCCTGCTAAAACTACTGCAGATAAAAACAACTCAAAACTACCTAATGAACTTATAGCACTCGCAACAATAGCTGCTAAACCTGCTGCTGGACCACTTACTCCTATTTTAGATTTACTAATTAAACCTACTATTATACCTCCAATAATACCTGAAATTAATCCAGATAAAGGAGGTGCGTCACTTGCTAATGCAATTCCTAAACACAACGGAAGTGCAACGAAAAAAACCACGATACTCGCAGGGATATCGTTTCTTAAATGTTTAAACATATATGATTTTTTGAATTAAATAATAAAATTCTATTCAATTTAATGAAGTATCTATAATTTTATATTAACTCAGGGGGACGAAGAAAAATATTTGGCGTAATTGAAGTAACTTTTCTATCGTTTAAAATAGAGTATTTTGCTTTTTGAGAACCTTCAAAATCAATAACTAATGGAATTGAATATATAGTAGGTATCGTTTTAATTTCATTAAAAGCACCATGATTCTCTTCTTCACTCATGTTAAAAAAATAGGACGTATCAACACTTTTGTCAATAGCAGCTACAATAGTAGGAGTTGCTAAAAACAAAATAAAAATACTTAATACTAATATAACTATTTTTTTCACCTTACAAATATAATGGGTTCGTTTTCAATTTTTCTTAAAAAAAACCAAAAAACGCCACAAATTGTTTTATGACGTTGCTGCTATTTATTATAATTATATTTCTTCTTCCATCCATGCTTTAAGCATCCAAATGGTCTTTTCTTGCTCTTGAATAAAATCACTCATCATTGAATTTGTTCCCTCATCATTTATTTCTCCAGATTGTTTTAATATAACTCTTTCAATTTTTAATAATTCTACCAATGAATCTACTACTAATTGAACCGCTTCTGTATCTTTAGAAATGTTTTTTCCAACTTTTAACTTACTGTTTTCTATATAATCTGAAAACGTATGTAACGGTGCTCCTCCTAAAGTCAAAACTCGCTCCGCTATTAAATCTATTTTTAGCTGTGAATCATTATATAACTCTTCAAACTTAATATGCAAATCAAAAAATCTTTTTCCTCTAATATTCCAATGTAAACCTCTTAAATTTTGGTAATATATTTGAAAATTAGACAACAAATTATTCAAATCTGTTACAAGTATTTCTGATTCTTTTACGGGTAATCCTAAACTATTTACTTTCATTATTGTTGCTTTTTTCTTTAATACAAATTTACTCAAACTTTAACAACTTATTGAATAAATAATATCGATAGTTTTTATATTTTTATCGAAAATAACTATACAATGACTATTACTCAATTATATTATGTTTTAGCAGTTGCTGAACATAAGAATTTTACCCTTGCTGCAGAAAAATGTTTTGTTACCCAACCCACATTAAGCATGCAAATCCAAAAATTAGAAGAAGAATTAAAAATTCAGATTTTTGACAGAACAAAAAAACCCATTCAATTAACCGAGATTGGTGAAAAAATTGTAAATCAAGCTAAAAATATTGTTAATGAAGCAGGACGAATAACTGACATTGTTGAACAACAAAAAGGATATATTGGTGGCGAATTTAAAATAGGAATTATACCTACCATCATGCCCACACTTTTACCCATGTTTTTGAATAATTTTATTAAAAAATATCCTAAAGTCAATTTAATTATTGAAGAACATAATACTCAAGAAATAATTAATCGTTTAAAAAATGGTCATTTAGATTGTGCGATTGCCGCAACTCCATTAGAAGAAGAAAACATAAAAGAAATTGTCCTTTATTACGAGCCTTTTGTGGCTTACATTCCTAATCCTAATTTTGAATTCAATAAAAATGAAATTGAAATTGATGATTTAGACTTAGATAAAATTTTATTGCTTCAAGACGGGCATTGTTTTAGAGATGGAATCTTAAATTTATGCAAAAACAAAGGCCTTTTTATAGACAATCATTTTCAAATTGAAAGTGGTAGTTTTGAAACCCTAATAAAGTTAGCCGATGAAGGATTAGGAACAACTTTGTTACCTTATTTGCATACATTGGATTTAAATGAAAAAAACAAAACTAAACTTAAGCATTTTAAAAGTCCTCAGCCTGCAAGAGAAGTCAGCTTAATTTACCCTAAAAACGAATTAAAAATACATATCATTGATGCTTTAAGAGCAACAATAGCTGGAGTTGTTAGAGGTGCAATTGCTTTTAGTGATGTTCAAATTATTAGTCCTAAAAAACAAGCATAAAAAAAGGTACGCTTAAACGTACCTTTCTTTTTATTTTATTCTATCAGTATTAAACACTGCCTTAATTCTGGTTTTTCTATTGTGAATTGTAGCACCCAATTTTTCAATTCCTCTATTTCATAAGGTAATAAAACTTTCAATGCTTTTTCAAATTCTTTACAAAACAATAACGGGTCAAAACTTACTCGTTCTAATATAGATTTGGTATACGTAAACATTCTTGTGGGCATATTACAAAAATTTAAGCGTTAATAATGCGTTTGAACGTGATGTAAATTTACTAATTTAACCATAACTATAACGTTGTAGATTGTGAAATTATTGTTATAGTTTTCATAAAATTTATAAATGACTAATTTTCAAATATTTAACTAATAATTCACTGTTTAGTTGCTCTTAGCATTTCTCTTTTCCCAGGAGCACCTGGCAATTTTTGAACAACAAATCCTGCACTTAACATTGCATTTTTAATAGTTGTTCTACAAGCATAAGTAACTAAAACTCCATTTGGTAGTAAAGCATTATACATCTTTTCAAAAATTGCTTCATTCCATAATTCAGGTTGCACATCAAATCCAAAAGCATCAAAATAAATAAGATTAAACTTTCCTTCATCATCAATTGTTTCTATCTTTTGCTTTCTTTTTGTTAAGCTAAAATTAGGAGCTATGTTGATCTGCTCTTCCCAATTTGATTCATGAATTACATCAAAAAAGTCTTGGTATTGAATTGCATCTAATTCAGAAACATAATTTAATTGATCTATGATTTCTAATTCAACAGGATAAGCTTCTATTCCAACATAGTTGATGTGTTGATTTAATTTTTGAGCCTCTAAAAATGTGATAAAAGTATTTAAACCTGTTCCAAAACCAATTTCTAAAATAGAAACGGACTTATCATCAAATAATGAAAGTCCGTTTTTTATAAATACGTGTTTTGCTTCTTGTATTGCTCCAAATCTTGAATGATATGTCTCATTCAATTCAGGCATAAATATAGAAGAAGAACCGTCTCTTGTGAGGATTATTTCTCTTTTCACTGTTATTCTTTATTCTATATAAAGTTTCTTAATTTTTGGTATTGGTCCACCACATTTTACTTCATGACATTTTATACAAGCATCAATTCCTTTATTAAAATGTTCTTGTGCATTTTCTGGATCTTGATAAATTAATTCTTGCGCTTTAATAAAATTAGCTGCTTGTTCTTTAAAAAAAGCATCTTTATCTGATTCATCTGTCATTACTGAACTGTGAATTTTTAAAAAATGTTGTGGAAATGGTCCAATAGTATCTCCTTTTTTAATACGTTCCTTTAAACGTTGATTGTCTACATACATTTGTTCCATAAGAGCTGCCATTTCTGACATTTCATACATTTCAAATCCTTCTTTATTTGTAGTAGAATCAGTAGAACAAGCTTCTTTTTCTTCTTTTTTACAAGAAAACAAAAAAACAAATGACAATATAAAAGATAGTTTTCTCATTTTATGCTGAATTTATCTCAGTATTATTTAGCCATTAAGACTCCATCAGCCATAAAAGAGTAAGTTACTTTTGGTTCAACTATACTATCAATAGCTGCTTGAGATTTTCCTGCATCTTTTGCATAATGTTTTAAAACATCTACACTTTCAACACTCACATAAGCTTTCCCTTTAACTACTGTTTCTTTATCTTGACCATTTTTAGGAACAAAAAAAGCATAATCTTTAAATTTTACAAAAGATTTTTTTTCATCTCCTAAATCCATTGTCATCCAACAACCTTTTTTCTGGCAAACTTCTTTTGCAACTGATTTAAAAGCAACTTCAATAGTATCACCTTCTTTTAAATCTTTATATTTTGCCATCATTTCTTCACTTGAAAGAGCTCCTTCTGTAGAAATAGAATCTCCAAAAACAGCATATTCAACTGTTGGCTTAGCTGAAGTAACCTCAGCTTCTTTATTTGTTTCTTTACAACTGACTAAAAAAGTTAGAATTGAGATAGTTAAGATTATTTTTTTCATCTGAATAAATTTTATTTTTTACAAAAATAATTAGTTTTGTCTAATAAGTTTCCTTTTTGTTAATAATATTAAAGAATTTATTTTAATAATAACTTATTTAAACCCATTCTTATTTATAAATTTGCAATATCATAAAAAAATTCTCTTTTAAAATTAAATTTTATAAAAAATGGCTACTAACAATATAACTGATATTGAAATTATCAAATCACCTACTTCTAAAATTGATGCTGTAGATTTTCAAAATTTAACCTTTGGAAACATATTTACGGATCATATGTTGGTTTGTGATTTCAAAGATGGCGAATGGCAAAAGCCTGTTATAAAACCTTATGAGCCATTTATGATAGAGCCATCTGCAAAAGTTTTTCATTATGGTCAAGCTATTTTTGAAGGAATGAAGGCTTACAAGGATGCAAATGATGACATTTGGTTGTTTAGACCAGATCAAAACTTTGAGCGTTTTAATAAAAGTGCCGTAAGAATGGCAATGCCTGAAGTTCCTGAGACTGTCTTCATGGATGGATTAAAAAAACTAATTCGTTTAGAAAAAGACTGGGTACAAAAAGGATTGGGCAATTCATTGTACTTAAGACCTTTTATGATTGCAACTGGACCTGGTGTAATTGCTGCTCCTTCACAACAATATCGTTTTATGATTATCCTTTCTCCTGCAAAATCATATTATTCTGGAGAAGTAAAAGTTATTATTGCAGAACACTTCAGTAGAGCTGCTAATGGCGGTATTGGTGCTGCTAAAGCTGCTGGAAATTATTCAGCACAATTTTATCCAACAAAGTTAGCTAACGATAAAGGCTTCCAACAAATTATTTGGACTGACGATGCCACGCATACAAAACTTGAAGAAGCTGGAACAATGAATGTGTTTTTTAGAATTAACGACACACTATATACAGCTCCAACAAGTGAAAGAATCTTAGATGGTGTTACACGTAAAAGCGTTATTGATATTGCCAAAAGAGATAATATCAATGTTGAAATTCGATCAGTTTTAGTGGATGAGTTAATTGAAGCTGCTAAAAATGGTTCTTTAAAAGAAATTTTTGGAGCAGGAACAGCTGCTGTAATTAATCCAATTGTAGGTTTTTCTTTCCAAGATAAATATTATGAATTACCTAAAATAACAGATTCATTTGCTTTAGATATAAAAGAAAAATTGACTAATATTCAAAATAAATTAGCTGAAGACACTTTTGGTTGGACTGTTAAGATATAGTGTTTAGTGTTCAAAATTATAAAAAAAGCGATTTCTGATGGAAATCGCTTTTTTATCTTCTACTTAAAAAAACTATTTAAGGATTTTCTCAAAATTAGGTTTAAAGTAATTTGGTCCTTTCATTACTTTTCCATCTTCTCTATAAATAGGTTTTCCATCATGATCTAATTTACTCATGTTACTTCTTTGAATCTCTTCAAAAACTTCTTCTATTTTGTGTTGCAAACCATGTTCTAAAATAGTTCCGCATAAAATATACAACATATCCCCAAGTGCATCTGCAGTTTCAGTTAGATCATTATTTTGAACTGCTTCCAAATATTCTTCGTTTTCTTCTTTCATTAAATTAAAACGAAGTTCATTCTTGCTTTCACCTAAATCAGCTCTCATTTCTTTTGAAACACCTAACCCAAAAGAAGTATGAAATTCTGCAACAGCTTCTAATTGTCTCTTCATAATATAAATTTTAGTAGAGCAAATTATATTTTTTTCTGATTTTTAATTGGTATTTTTGCATAAAATTATCATTATGTTTTCAACAGGTCAATTTTATTTTGCTGGTTTTTTTATTGTAGCATTTGTTTCTGCAATGATTTATGTTTACAGAAAAGATTTAAAGCTACATAAAGTATATTACAAAGGAAGTAGTAAATGGGTATTTGTGGGTTTTATAGCTTTTATAGGAATTTTATTTTTTTTAAAATATTATTTGAAAAATAATTAATATATTTGATTCATATTAATGGAAAAAGCCTTTTTTTAATGAAAATACTGAAGTATATTTTTTTACTTCTTCTACTTTGCGGAATTGCTGGTTTTGTATTTATAGCTACACAACCTGGCAACTATTCTTTCAAAAAAAGTAAAGAAATTACTGTTTCAAAAGAGGTTGTTTTTAATTTTATAAACAATTATAACAATTGGAATCTTTGGAATTCTAATATTGAACCTAAAACTTCAAAGGAAACTTTTTCTGAAGATTTTAAAACCTATACCATTTCTAACGGTAAAGAGTCTATTGTGTACGAAACACTTGCTGTACATGGTACAGATTCAATTACTCAAAAAGCAACACAAAACGCCCTTGTAACAGATTTAACATGGAAATTTAATCCTGCAAAAGAAGGAACTGTGGTAACATGTGAAATGAAAGGAACGCTAACCCTGAAGCAAAAAATACTTTCTGTTCTTCAAGGTGGCGTTCAAAATTATTTAGGCACAGAAATCGACACTAATCTTTCTAATATTGAAAAATATTTAACACACGAATTAAACAACTATAATATAAAAATTTCGGGAATTGTAAATTATGCAGGAACTTTATTTATAAAGCAAATCGATAGCACTGATATAAATAGCTATTATTTAACTGCAAAAAATAAAATTCCTAATCTAATTAAATTTGCACAAGATAACGGAATTGACTACAAAGAACAGCCTTTTGTTTTATTTGACAAGTTTGATAAAATAAAAAACGAAACCAAATTCTCTGTTTGTATACCTGTAAAGGATGAAATTATTACTTCCGAAGGAAGTGATGTACAAGGTGGTGAACTGTTTGAATTTAATGCTGTAAAAATTACTTTGATTGGTGATTATTCTCATTTAAGTAAGGCCTGGGAAGAAGGCTTTAAATACATTAAGAAGAATAAATTAGAAGAAGATCAAAACGGAACCTATATAGAGTCTTATAAATCTTATAGCCCTAATGAAAGTCAGCCTTCTAAATGGATAACTGAAATTTATATCCCAATAAAATCTTCTGTTCTTCCTAAGAAAAAACCTGTTACAAATCAAAGTATTGAACCTTTAATTGAAACAAATTCAACACCAAACGAATAAAAAAACGCCCAGTAATTTGGACGTTCTTTTATTATTTCTCTAACAAATATCGAATAACTGTTTCTGCAGCATGTAAACCAAACTGAGCTGGCATCCAACTATTCGTTCCATAAAAGGATTTTTTATAGTTTTTACCATCTGTGGTTTTAATACTTGTAGCATCAGGAGTTTCAATAGAAAATACCGTTTTAACTCCTTTATTTATTTTAACTAGTTTTAATCGCTTTCTAATATTTTTAGCTAATGGACAAACTTTTGTGTCTTTTATATCTCTAACTCTAACTTTACTAGAATCAAACTTCCCTCCTGCTCCCATACAACTAATCACTTTGACTTTCTTTCTTTTTGCAGAAATGATTAAATTTAATTTTGGAGTAACACTATCAATACAATCAAGAACATAATCAAAATCAGTTGTAATAATTTCTGTTGCTCGTTCTGGTGATAAAAATTCTTGAACTTTGGTTAAATTTAATTCAGGATTAATATCCATCAAACGATTTCCTACAACAGTTGCTTTTGATTCTCCAATGGTAGAATGTAAAGCTGGTAACTGTCTGTTTATATTTGTTATATCAACCGTGTCTCCATCTACAATAGTGAGATTTCCAATTCCTGCTCTAACTAAAAACTCAGCAGCAAAGCTACCTACTCCTCCTAGCCCTACAACTAGTATGTTTGCTTTTTGTAATTTATTAATTCCTTCCTCTTTAAAGAGCAACGTTGCCCTTTCTTGCCATTGTGCCATTCTTATTCTAGTATTTAATTATATAATTTTAATTGCTTTAATCTGAATTCGTTTTAGATTCTTATAAATTAAAAACTTTATTAAAATTTATTTCTATTGTCATTTTTAATTTTTCTAGTTCCATATCTTTAATACTTGACGCTTTATCATATACATCTTTAATTGTTTCATCAATTGTATCTGTTTCAAGAAAAAAGCTATCATTTGGAACATACCTAAAAACAGAAGCTAATTCTGGATTGCGAAGTAAGTATTTTCCAAAAGACAAATAAAATCCGTTATCCAAAAGTGATTTTGCTACTTGTTGGTTCTTTGAAAATCCGTGTATTAGCATTGGATTTTGAATATTCATCTCTTTTTTAATAGCAATTACTTCTTGAAAAGAAGCTACACAATGTAAAATGATAGGTTTAGTCGTTTTTTGAACCAACTCGATTTGCTGTTGAAAAACCTCTGTTTGAAATTGAAAAGGTATTTCTATTCGCTTATCTAAACCACATTCTCCTAATGCTAAGCATTCCTTTAACTGTAATTGTCTTTCAATAAACTTTAAATCAAAATCTAATCTTTCCTTATTAATATACCATGGATGAATTCCAATAGAATACTGTGTAATACTACTATCAAATTCCCAAGGATATTGATTTACTACTTCAAAAACATCTTCACTATTTGAAAAATGATGTGTATGTAAATTAAAAAAAGGCATCAATCGTGAAATTTCTTAACCCCTGCTGGAATTGCTATTGGTAAATCATTCTCTAAAGGAACAATTGGACAAGAATACTTATAATTATAGGCACAATATGGATTATAAGCTTTATTAAAGTTTATAATAACCTCCTCTTCTTTAGGAATTTTCATGTCTAAAAAACGCCCTCCTATATAACTTTCATTACCATTAGTGGTATCTAAAAAAGGTAAAAACAGGTAGTCTTTAAATCCTTTTCTTTTTGATAGCTCAATATTTTGATACACGTTTAAAACTAGATCAGTTGAATCAATAGTAAAATGTAATTCTCCATACTTAATATATATAGGTGTTCTATCAGTTGTGGTTTTCATTTTAAAAGACTTTTGCTTCTTAGACTTAACAAACTTAGCTTTTACAATATATTTTTCATCAATTGCAAAAAAATCTAGTCCTTTAAAATGCAATCTATCTTCTTCCTTTAAAGGACTTTTCAAAGAATCTGCAAACTCAACGTTTAATTCTTCTTGATAGGCTTTACTCGATTGCATATCTTCTTTTTGAGCAAAACCTACAATTGAGAAGAATAAGAATAGGTAGAAAAACTTTTGCATTGGTTATTTTTTTTACAAAAATATATATTTTATATTACATTCATTTCTTTTCCACTTTTGTATTTTTGTACATATTAAAAAATATGTTAGTAAAGGCCTTTAATAAATATATAGATAACTTCAGAGGATTTTCAAGAGAAATTTGGATATTAACACTGGTTACCTTTATAAATCGTGCAGGCACAATGGTTTTACCATTCTTGTCGAAATACCTAAAAGAAGATCTTCATTTCTCTTATAGTCAAGTGGGTTGGATAATGGTTTGTTTTGGTGTTGGATCTATGCTTGGCTCTTGGCTAGGTGGTAAATTTTCTGATAAAATAGGTTTTTATAAAATAATGATTTTTAGTTTATTTACTAGTGGACTATCCTTCTTCGCTCTTCAATATGTGACAAGCTATGTTGGTTTACTTATTGCCATGTTTGTAATTATGACAATTGCTGATATGTTTAGACCTGCCATGTTTGTATCCCTTGGTGCTTATGCAAAACCCGAAAATAGAACTAGAGCTTTAACTCTAGTACGTTTAGCAATAAATCTTGGATTTGCTGCTGGTCCTGCTTTAGGCGGTATGATTATTATGTCAGTTGGTTACAAAGGTTTATTTTGGGTTGATGGTGCCACTTGTATTATAGCTATTCTTGTCTTCGCCTTATTGGTTAAAGAAAAAGAAAAATCACCTTATCAAGATAAGAAACATCCTGGAGAAGTTTTAAGAGCTTCTGTTTTTAGAGATACTCCCTTTTGGCTATTTTTAGCCGTATGTTTAATTAATGGAATTATTTTCTTTCAATTATTCACAACTCTTCCATTGTATCATAAAGAACAATTTAATTTAACTGAATTAAGAACTGGACTACTCCTTACTTTTAATGGGTTATTAATTTTTGTGATGGAAATGCCAATTGTTAGTTATATTGAACGTAAGAAATTTGATAAAGTAAAGGTTGTTACTATTGGTACATTCATTATGGCTTTTTGTATGTATCTAATTTTATTAAATCAATGGGAAATTGTTTTATGGATTATGATGTTTTTTATGACGTTTGGTGAAATGTTAGCCTTTCCTTTTTCAAATTCATTTGCTATGAGTCGCGCTCCTAAAGGACATGAAGGACGCTACATGGCGATTTTTACTATGAGCTATAGTTTAGCTCACATTCTTTCTGCCAAAACTGGAATGGAAAATATTCAAGCCTTTGGATACCAATACAATTGGCTGTTTATGGGAAGCCTTGGTTTAATTGGAACTTTTCTGGGTTATTTAACCTTTTACTCACTTAAAAAAGAAAAGGAAACTCTTAAAAAAACTAAAAAAATAGTTAAATAACTACAATAATAGTTGTATAACTAGAAAAATAGTTTTAAGTTTGGCTAATAAATTTAAAACTATGCAAAAGTTAACCAATAAGGAAGAAGAAATAATGCATATTTTATGGAACTTAAAAAAAGCTTTCGTAAAAGATGTTATGGCTGAAATTATAATAGACAAGCCTCACTACAACACTTTGTCCACAATTATAAGGAATTTAGAAGAAAAAGGATATGTTTCTCATACAGCTTATGGAAACACACATCAATATTATCCTATAGTTGCAAAAGAGTCATACCGAAAGGAATTTATGAATACGGCTATTGAAAACTATTTTAATAGTTCATATAAAAATATGGTTTCCTTTTTTGCGGAAGAAGAAAAAATTTCAGCTGAGGAATTAAGAGAGATTTTAGCAATAATCGAAAAAAAATAAGCTTATGGAAGCACTAATTCTATATTTTATAAAAGCAAATGGCTTATTACTGGTTTTCTATTTAGCTTATTACTTTTTATTACGAAAGGAAACCTTTTTTTCTCAAAACAGATGGTTTTTATTATCAGGCTTAATAGTTTCTGTTGTTTTACCAATGATAACTTTTACCAAAACTATTTGGGTTGAACCAACACCCGTTTTATATCAATCTACTTCAAATGATTCAATTCCATACATAATAGAAAATAGAGTTGTTCATGAATCGATAGACTGGAATGCTATTCTACTAAATATATATTTGACCATTGCAGTAGTTTTTGCCATAAGAATAATAGCTGAATTAGTTTCTTTCTTTAAAATTTTAAAATATGGAAAAAGAGTAAAATCAGATAAAATTACATTAATTGACAATGAAAGTAACAGAAATCCTTTTTCCTTTTTCAATTATATAGTTTATAACAGCCAGTCTTTTTCTGAGGAAGAATTACAACACATCATAACTCATGAAAACATTCATGTTACCGAAAAACATTCTATTGATGTATTAGTTACTAAATTATTCTGTGCCCTATTTTGGATAAATCCAATCATGTGGTTTTACAAGAATGAAATCCTTCAAAATCTAGAATATATTGCTGATCATAAAGCTTCTACAATAACTCAAAACCGAATCGAATATCAAAAAACTTTATTAAAAGTGGTAACTCATCAAAACCATCTAAGTATTACTAATCAATTTTATCAATCATTAATCAAAAAACGAATCGTTATGTTAAACACGAACCCATCCAATCAAAGAAATTCATGGAAGTATGCTTTAATACTTCCTGTATTAAGTGCTTTTATGTTACTTTTTCAAGTTGAAACTGTAGCACAGGTTAAAGAAAAAAATGAAAATGAAAATGAAACAAAAATTACCTTAGATGAAAAAACTTTATCTTTTGAACCTAAAAATAGTGACTCAACTAAATATAATACCGTTAGAGAAACTTTAATTTATTCGGATAAAGGAATTCATTCCGTTGAAGTTATCCAATTTATAATTGACAAAAACACGACAAATATAGAAATTGAGAAAGAAACTAAAAGACTTAAAGAAGAATATGGTATTGAACTAAAAATATCAAAAATTAAAAGAAATAAGCAAAATGAAATTATTGCTTTAGAAGCAAAATTTAAAGATAGTAACAAAACAACTGGGCATGTTTCAATTAGAAGTGATAATCCAATTGAACCTATTCGTTTCTTTAAAGAATTGGGTGATGATGGAAAGGTAGGTTTTGACAGAAATAATACATCAACTGTTTTTACGAAAATAGATGCTAATAACAATAATTCAAAAGAAGTTCAAATAAGTTGGCATGATGCCTCAAAATCATCAAAAAAACAAAAATCAGAATCAAATCGCCTTTATATAATCAATGGAAAAGAAGTTCAAGAAAACGAAATTTTACAAGGAACAACATTAGAAGTTGATGGAGCTATAATTGAACTAAGCAAAGAAGAAGGTGTTAAAAAATATGGCCCAAAAGGAAAAGATGGTGTTCTAATTTTGGAAAGAAAATCTAAATTTAAGAATGATGAAAATGTTGTGATTTACATCGATGGCAAAGAAGTTTCTGAAAAAGAAATGGATAAATTAGATTCAAAAGAAATTGCATATATGAATGTAAATAGATCTGATGCAAAAAATGAAATTAGAATTCACACTAAGAGTTCTAAAGGAATTGATGATAAAACAACTAGAATTATTGAAATTGAAAAAAAGAAAATTGATGCTGAAATAGCTAAAGCCAAAGCTGAAATTGAGAAGGCAAAAATCGAAATCGAAAAATCAAGACCAGAAATGGAAAAAGCTAAGCTTGAAATGGAGAGAGCTAAAAAAGAAATGGAAAAAGCAAAAGCTCAAATGGACTTTGAATGGAAAGAAAAACATGAAAAAATGGAAAAAGCTGAAATAGAAAAAATGAGAGATGAACTTGAAAAGGCTAAAGAAGAAATTTTAAAAGCAAGAGAAGAGATTCTAAAAGCTAAAAAAGAGATTGAATTAAGTAGAAAAAATAGCAAAGAATAAAAAAAAATTAAAATTTTGAAACCACAAATCACTTAACTAAAAATTAAAGATTTGTGGTTTATTTTTATCTATATTTGCCAAAAATAAAGCATGTATAAATTAATAGCTAAACTTAATAAATTACTGTTACCAAGCTTAACTAAAAGCGGTTTAGATGTAACAAAGGCTAAAAAATGGCAGAAAGCTCTTTTGGCTTATCGCTATTATATTACCATAAAAAGTTTAAAGTAAACTAGTACCTTAAAGCTGAAAACACATCATACTTAGCTATTTTATCTCTTCCGTTTAAAAAGGCAAGTTCCATTAAAAAATTACACTGAACAATATTTCCTCCTAGTCGTTCAACTAATTCACAAACGGCTTGTGCTGTTCCTCCTGTTGCTAAAACATCATCATGTATCAAAATATTTTCTCCTTTTTCAATAGCATCTACATGAATTTCTAAAGCATCTGTTCCATATTCTAATGCATAAGAAGCCGAAATTGTATCAAAAGGTAACTTTTTTGGTTTTCTCACAGGAATAAATCCAACTCCTAATCTTTGAGCCAAAAGTATTCCAAAAAAGAAACCTCGACTCTCCACTCCTATTACTTTGTCTATTTTTTTATCGGCTAAAGTACTGACTAACAAATCTAAACAAGCTTTCGTTGCTTCCGCATTATTTAATAAGGGTGTTATATCTTTAAAACCAATACCTGGTTTAGGAAAATCTTTAACCTCTCTAATATATTTATCAAAGTCCATTTCTTTTATTTTTTAATTAAATTATGTTTGCAAGTTAAGCAAATATACTTATATTTGCACCCTCAAATAGGCCTCGTGGCGCAACTGAATAGCGCATCTGATTACGGCTCAGAAGGTTACTGGTTTGAATCCAGTCGAGGTCACTTAAGGAGATACTGTTTATCAGTTATCTCCTTTTTTTATACCAATAAAGTCCTGTAAACCAAACAGTTTTGTTTGATCATTTGTAGTTCGATTTTTTTACCACCAAAATCTTTAAGTAACATATAAAATCACCTAAATACCGAATGAAATCCTAATAAAATTAACTATAAAATGAAAAATACCTTTTTATTTTAATTTTTTCACCGTTGTAAAAACAAAAAACTAGCAAGTAGTACTTTTCTACCTGCTAGTTTTATATCTATATTTTGTATTCCTGTTTTTTAAAAAGAATCTGTTGCGGCTATAAATTAATATTTATGCTCAAACGGGCTCTTCTTTCTTGAAGTTCCACAATTCGAGTTGTGTATATCTCATATTCCACAGCATTAATTTGGTTGGCTTTTCTTTTTTCAGCAAGTCGTCGATTTAAAAGATTAATTTTATAATCAGTTTCATCATACAAAAAAACATTGCGACTATGAATTAATCTAAATCCTTCAATGGCTTGGTATTCATAAACAGGATGGTATTTTTTATGTTTCATTCTTGCTTGTTCTGATCTCCATTGTCCATAATTTTTATGGGAATAATAGCCATGGTTATTTACAAAAACATAACCGAAATTAGGATGCCCTTTTTCATACTTTTTATTATTTCCATGTCCGTTATTTCCTTTATTGTGTTTATTTCCATTATCCTGTTTTTTACTAACTTGTTTTTTGGAATTTTGGTTTCCTTTATCTTTTTTTCCAAAGGGCTGCTTATTATTTTTAGCCGCATTATTCCCTTTATTTCCTTTTCCTTTATCTTTATCTTTATCTTTTTGAATAAAAACTAAATTGTTTTTTGAACTAGTAGCATTTACGTCCATTTTAGAAACATCTAATGCAAAAAAAGTCGCTTTTAGATTGGTATTCGCTTCTGAATGAGTCGCGGGTTTCTTAAAAGCCATTATTCCAACAGCTAGTAAGATTGTTAAGGTTAATTTATACATAGTTTAGTTGATTTTGGTTAATAACGAGTCTAACTCTCCATCTATTTCTTCTAATTCGGTATTTAAATCTTGAGCTTCTTCTATGTTCTTAGATGTTTCTGAAGTTACTTCCATATTTTCATCAACTTCTTCTTTATTAGAAGGCCCACAAGCCGTTAAGAAGACTACAGCAAAAATTAATAGTAGTTGTTTCATTTTTTTCTCGGTTTAAAATTCTCATAATTGTGTTGAAAAATGAGAATAAATTTATACTACAAATTTGATGTAATTATTCTTAATGAGTGTTACAAAATTAAAGTTTTAAGTTACACATTTCACAGCTAATAAAATGGTAAATGTCTGTTGCTTTGAACAAAATTATTGGATTTACCTGTTGGTTAGGCTGATTTTTATGTCTATGTAATTAGTATTGGCATTATAAACCAACAGGTTTTGAAAACTTGTCTGGTATTGTTAATCTTCTTTACTTCCATCATCAGCTATTCTTACCATTTTTGGCATAAACTTGGCTACTACATCAACCAGCTCTTCCCTACTTCCTGAAATGATAATTTGTAGTTCGATTTTTTTACCAACTAAAATCTTTAAGTAACATATAAAACCTCCTAAATACCTTATTTCAGTACTCTTTTCGACGTTTCTTTCAAAGTTCGATTTCTCTTTAAGGTTTTGAATTCTTTTCCATACATAAGGTAAATAAAATTAGTAAATCTAAATGCTAAATTTTTTCTAATTAAATAACAAACAATCACTTTATGGTGTACCTTCGACAAAAAATTAATGTCAATAGAGCGACGTGTTAAATTAGTGGAGCAACTGTTTCATAATTTAGATTTAGAGATTACTGAATTCCAATCAAAAACCGATCTTCACTGTAAAATGGGTTGTGGAAAATGTTGTACTAAAGCCGATATTGATGCTTCTCCTTTAGAATTTTTACCTTGGGCATTCCATTTGTATTTAAACGGTCAAGCCGAAAAAGTTTTAAAAGAACTAACTGCAAGAACGTCTCCTATTTGTTACATATACAATCCTATTTCAATTATTGATAATAGCAGCGGAAATTGTAGTAACTATAAATATAGGGGTTTAATATGCCGCTTATTTGGTTATGGAGCTAATACAGATAAATACGGGAAATTGCGTTTAGCTACTTGCACTATAATAAAAGAAAGTCAAGCTGAAAATTATGACAAATCAACTACTGCTATAAATAACGGTCTTCCTGTTCCCATTTTTACCGATTATTATATGAACTTATCTCAAATAGATTTTAAATTGGGAAACATCATAGTTCCAATCAATAAAGCATTACAGCTAGCTATTGAAGAAGTTTTGCAATATTATGCCTACCGACGAATGCCTAGAGGTTTTAAAAATTGTGCCTAAGGAATTAATTTATGAATATCTTTCTTTTATTACTTTTCTAATAGAAACAAAACCTATTTTATCCAATTGGATTTCATTTGGCTGTACCCAAAGTATATCTTTAATTTCATCTTTAGCTGTAATATTTATTTTACTTGAGTCAACTTCATATTCATAAAAAATATCCATTGTTCTATAAGAAATATTTCTATACAAATAATTGTTAGGTGAAGTCGTGATATACTTTAAATCTGAAGGTTTTAAATCTAAGCCTAACTCTTCTTTTAATTCGCGACAAGCGGCTTCTTCTGCATTTTCGTTAGGGTCAATAAATCCTCCTGGTAAATCCCATTTCCCTTTGTCTGGCTCCATATTTCTTACTGTAAAAAGTATTTTACCATCATATTTTATAATTACAGCAACAGCTGCCGCAATGTTATTATACAACACAAAATCACAACTGTTACAATGAAATTTGAAATTATTTTCAAATGAAAAATCTTCAGATTTGCAATTGGGACAATAGTTAAAAAAAGATTTGCTCATATTGATTATTTTAATCAAAAGTAATATATTTCAATCTATTTCATTCTTCTTTTTTAAATTTTACTGTAATTTAGCCAAATGATTAAAGTAGTCTTACTAGGTTCAGGAAATGTCGCTTCACATCTTATCAAGTCGATGGAAGACAATGCTAATATTGATTTAATTCAAGTATTTGCCCGTTCAAAAAAATCGCTTGAAAATGTAATTGATTCTAATAAAATAACAACTTCATTTTCCGATTTAAAAGAAGCTGATGTTTATGTAATTTCAGTTAGTGATAAAGCTATTGAAGAAGTTTCTAATCAAATTCCGTTTACTGATAAATTAGTGGTTCACACTTCTGGTACAATGGATTTTAGAATAATGCACCCAAAAAACAAAAGGGGTGTATTTTATCCTTTACAAACGTTTTCAAAAAACAAGGATATCAACATGAAAGTTGTTCCTTTTTGCTTAGAAACTGAAAACATAGACGATTTTACTACTCTTGAAAATTTAGCAAAAGAGCTGTCAAATTCCGTCTATAAAATTAATGGGGAACAACGTAAAAGTTTACATATTTCGGCTGTTTTTGTATCTAATTTTGTGAATCATCTATACCAAATTGGCAATGCTCTTTGTGAAGAAAATAAAGTTCCTTTTGCTATCTTGCACCCTTTAATTGAAGAAACGGCTAACAAAATAAAAACGCTCTCTCCTAGTGAAGCACAAACGGGTCCAGCTATTCGTCATGATGAACCAACAATTGAGAAGCATTTGGACGCTTTAGAAAACCCTATCTATAAAGAATTATACCGACAACTAACATTATCCATACAAAATGTCAAAAAGCTATAAAGAATTAATGAACAATATCACTACATTCATTTTTGATGTAGATGGTGTTTTAACTGATGGAACTATTCACGTCACACAAACGGGTGAAATGCTTCGTAATATGCATATCCGTGATGGTTATGCCATGAAAGCTGCTGTAGAAAATGGGTACACCGTTTGTATTATTTCTGGTGGAAATAATGAAGGTGTTCGTATTAGGTTACGTAATTTAGGCATCACTGATATTCATTTAGGTGTGCCAAATAAAGTAGAAACTTTCAAAGAATTTACTGAATTATACAACATAAATCCAGAACAAGTTTTATATATGGGTGACGATATTCCAGATTTTCATGTAATGCAATTAGTAGGATTACCAACTTGCCCCCAAAATGCTGTTCCTGAAATTAAAAATATAAGCAAATACATTTCGCACATCAATGGCGGAAAAGGTTCCGTAAGAGATGTAATCGAACAAGTCATGAAAGTACAAGGTAAATGGATGACTCTTTTTGATGCAAATTTTGATTGATTTGTTTAGTAAAAAGTAAATAGTCTAAAAATTTACTCATATTCAACAAACGTAATCCACTAATCACAATTCACTAATCACTAATCACTAATCACTATTCACTACTAACTAATTACTTTCAACTAAAAATGAACTTTCTAAAACTAATACGATACCAAAATTTACTAATCATAGCACTTGTTCAAGCGGTTTTTCATTTTGGCTTTTTAAAACAACAAAAGGGGTTAATTGTTGCCTTAAATGATATTGAGTTTGTATTATTAATTTTGGCTACAATTTGTATTGCTGCAGCTGGTTATATTATTAACAACATTGCAGATCAAGAAACCGATAACATTGCAAAACCTGAAAAGGTAATTGTAGGAAAACACATCTCTGAAAGTAAAGCTTATACTTTCTATATTGTCATAAATATTATAGGTGTTGTGCTAGGCTTTTTTATAGCAAATCTAGTTTTCAAACCTAGTTTTGCTGCCATCTTTATTGCAATCGCTTTTTTGCTTTATATGTATGCCACCCAGTTCAAACAAAGTTTACTAGCTGGAAATTTCTTAGTTTCTTTTCTTGTAGCTTTTAGTATTTTATTAGTAGGTCTTTTTGATTTATATCCTATAATAACAAATGAAAATCGTCCCTTTCTAGGTGTTTTATTTCAAATTATTATTGATTATGCTGTTTTTGCCTTTTTGCTAACTTTTATAAGAGAAGTAATTAAAGACATTGAAGATTATGAGGGAGATTTAAAAACGGGTATGAATACTTTGCCTATTTATTTAGGAAAAGAGAAAACCCAAAAAATAGTTTTTGGATTAAGTTTTATTCCTCTTATTGCACTACTCTATTATTTGAATGCTAATTTCAAAAGTTTAGATTATGTAATTTATTATACCTTAGCATTTATAATTGCTCCTATGCTTTATTTTATTGTAAAACTTTGGCAAGCAAAAACACAAAAAGAGTTTAATCATTTAAGTACCGTTTTAAAAATCATAATGATTACTGGCATTCTATCTATAATTATCATAACGTATAATCTAAACAATTTACAAAGCATTGGATAATTTTCTTCCAAATAAAAAAATAATTTTAGCTTCTGGTTCTCCAAGAAGGCAACAGTATTGCAAAGAATTAGGATTGGACTTTTCTATTCGTTTAAAAGAAATAGAAGAAATTTATCCTAATCATTTAATGCATCATCAAATTACTGATTTTTTAGCCGAATTAAAAGCCAGTGCCTTCAAAGATGAATTAGTTGAAAATGAAATTTTAATCACCAGCGATACTATTGTTTGGCATGAAAATAAAGCTTTAGGAAAACCAAAAGATTATGCTGATGCTTTTCAAATGATTGCTTCTCTTTCTGGAAAAACACATGAGGTCATTACTTCTGTTTGCCTCAAAACAATTCATAAAACCGATACTTTTCATAGCATAACTAAAGTGTCATTTGTTAATTTAACTAAGGACGAGATTGATTTTTATATCTCTGAATACAAACCTTATGACAAAGCAGGTGCTTATGGCATTCAAGAATGGATTGGTCTAATAGGAATTTCAAAAATTGAAGGTTCATATCCTAATGTGGTAGGATTGCCTGTTGATAAATTATATGCTAAACTGAAAGAATATGTTTAAATATTTTAATGATACCCATTTTAATGAAATTGTAACAACTGCTATAGTTATTTTTATAGTACTACTTCTTCGTTATATATTTTCTCGTTTAATAAGACGTTTTGCTAAAACAAATGAGTCTTTAGAACATCGTACTAATCTTGTAATTAAGTACATCAACCTACTAATTGGTTTATTAGCATTGACTGTTATAATTATTGTTTGGGGTGTTAAAAAAGACCAGCTATTTTTATTTATTTCTTCTATTTTTGCTGTTGTAGGTGTGGCTGCATTTGCACAATGGTCCTTACTGAGCAACATTACAGCAGGAATTATTTTATTCTTTTCATTTCCTTTTAAAATTGGAGATCGTATTAAAATATTTGATAAAGATTTTCCTATAAGCGGAGAAATCATTGACATTAAGGCTTTTTATATTCTTTTAAAAACAAATGAAGGGGAACTAGTAACTTATCCAAACAACTTATTAATGCAAAAAGGAATTTCTGTTTTAATACATCATACAGAAGAAAAAGAATTCTTTGATTAGATATTCTATATTCAAATGCTAACAATACTATGAAAAACAACTTATTACCTGAATATACAATTGAATTTGAATATAATAACGATTCAAAATCTTTTTATCAAATGCTTTTTTCTAAAGCCCTATTAGATTTAAATTGGAATATAAATCAAATTAACAATGACCATATTAAAGCTACAACTTCAGCAAGTTTATCTTCTTGGAGTGAAGAAATTGAAATAAATTTATTTGAAGATAAGGTCAAAGTAACAAGTAAATGTGTTGGAAATCAAATTTTAGATTGGGGAAAAAACAAACAAAATGTTGAAGAATTAATTCATAAAATTGAAGAATTAAAAAAGAGTATTAATTTAAAACCAAGTGATGAATTAGAGCATAATCCAAATAGACTTGAAACAGAAACCAACATAAACAGCATTAAAAAAGAAAAGACTTTTTTTGAATTTCTATCAATAATTATTCCCACAAAAGATTATCTATTTACACCATTATTAATTATTTTGAATATACTTTTATTTATAATAATGGCTATAGATGGAACAAATATTATTGATCCACAAGTTGAAAAACTAATTTATTGGGGAGCAAACGTAAGAGAGTTAACGATTAACGATCAATGGTGGAGATTAATATCATGCATGTTTATTCATATTGGCGTTTTACATCTTTTAATGAACTTATATGCCCTTGTGTTCATTGGTATAATTTTAGAACCTCTCATAGGAAAATATAGATTTATAGTTGCTTATTTAGTGACAGGCTTTATTGCAAGTACAGCAAGTTTATATTGGAATACATTTGCTATTAGTGCAGGTGCTTCTGGAGCTATTTTTGGTCTTTTTGGGGTGTTTTTAGCCTTACTTACTACCAATCATATTGAAAATACCAAAAAGAAACCTATGCTAATCTATATCTCAATTTATGTAGGTATAAATTTACTATACGGATTAAAAGATGGAATTGATGCAGCCGCTCATTTAGGAGGCTTAATTTCCGGATTCATTATCGGATATGCCTATTATTATGGTTTATTAAATAAAGAAGACAGAAACTTAAATTACTGGATTTTAGGAATAATTTCTTTCTTAGGAGTAGCTACTTCTTTTCTAGTTATTGAATCAATTCCAAACCCTCTTAAATACTATCAATTTGATGAAGATGAAGATTCTACTACTTCTGGATTAAAATACTTTTCATTATACGAATCAAAAATGAAGGATTTTGAAACGAATGAAAGTATTGCTATGGATATTTTTACTTATAGAGGCAATAGTAAAGAAGATTATTTATTTCAAATTAGGGAAAGAAGTTTATACCATTGGCAAGCTAATCTAAGAATTGTTAGAGAGATTGAAAAATATAGTCTTCCCAAAGAGATTTTGGATAGAAATAAAAAAATTAAACAATACGTCATCTTGAGAATCAAACAAAATGATATCCTATACAATACCATCAATATGGAAACGGACAAGTATAAAAAAGATATGATTGAAATTCAACAAGAAATAGATAATATAGTTTTATCAATAGAATAACTTACCCCAGTTTTGTAAATGCAAATCTTGTAAGATTTTACAATAATTATATAATTAATTTAAGTGCATTATTTTGAACTTTACAAAATCAAAAAGTAACTTAATTTAATCCAATATATTATGAAAGCTATTTCAAACAAAATATCGCTCTTAACCTTTTTATTTGCGTTATCATTAACCTTACTTCCTACATTAAGTTTTGCAAATGAAACAAATTCTATTCACGCAACTCCAAAAACGGAAATACCCGCAGAAGTTCAAGTAATGCTTGACAGGTTAGAAGAAATTAAGGAAATGGATAAGTCCGAATTATCAAGAACTGAAAAAAGAGAACTTCGAAAAGAAGTTAGAAGCATTAAAAAAGAATTAAGATCAACAGGAAATGGCGTTTATTTATCTGTAGGTGCCATAATTATAATTGTACTATTGCTAATTTTATTATTATAATTAATAAAACTAATTCTAATTTGGTTTTGAAAGAGCATAAACAAAAAAGTTTATGCTCTTTTTGTTAAAGAAATTCCAAAATTTAAGAAAAAATTAAAAGACAAATTTATAATTACTATTTTTGAGCCTATTGCCAAAAAAAAATAAAATGCATCAATCAAAAATCAAATTTATTATATTCTTTTTATTTACTTTTTTAATTGTAAATGCCCAACAACCTCAAAAATTAGCTACAGGTGAAATATATGAACAAGTACAGAAACTCAATTTTCTTGGCTCCGTTCTATACCTTGCTGCACATCCAGACGATGAAAACACACGATTAATATCTTATTTTTCTAATAATTATCATGCACAAACTGCCTATTTATCGCTAACACGTGGCGATGGTGGTCAAAATCTAATTGGTCCTGAATTACGCGAACAATTAGGTGCCATTAGAACTCAGGAACTTTTAGCCGCTCGTAGAATTGATGGTGGTCAACAATTTTTCACTCGTGCCAATGATTTTGGATATTCAAAAGTACCTTCAGAAACTTTTACCATTTGGAACAAACAAGAGGTTTTAAATGATGTAATACAAACTATTGAAACTTTTCAACCTGATATTATCATCAACCGATTTGATCATAGAACACCAGGAACTACTCATGGACATCATACAGCAAGTGCCATGTTGAGTATGGAAGCTTATGACCTAATAAAAAACAAACCTAAACGTGTTTTTTTCAATACCTCTTGGTGGTTTTATGGAAGTCAAGAAGCTTTTGATAAAGCTGACAAAAGTAAATTAGTAAGCATCAATGCAAACGTCTTTTTTCCCATTTTAGGAAAAAGTAATTTTGAAATTGCTGCCTTAAGCAGAAGTCAACACCGTTGCCAAGGATTTGGCTCTACTGGTTCAAGAGGTGATGAAACTGAATATCTAGAACTCTTAAAAGGAGATTTACCAGCTTCTGACAATCTTTTTGAAGGAATTGACACTTCATGGAACCGTTTAAAAGGTGGTGAAGCTATAGGAAAAATATTAAACCCTATTGAAGCTAATTTCAATTTTAAAAACCCAGAAAAACATATTCCACAATTAGTTGAAGCTTATAAATTAATTCAAAAATTAGAAGATTCTCATTGGAAAAAAATCAAACTAAATCAATTGTCAAAAATAATTGAAGCCTGTAGTGGTTTGTATTTAGAAGCTGTTAGTTCCTCTGAAAAAATAACTAAATCTGATACTTATGACTTAACCATTGAAGCTATTAATCGCAGTAATGCCAACATGGTTTTAAATTCAGTCTCTTATGGAAATAAAACAGCTACTGAGAAGGGTGTAGCTTTAAAAAACAACTCTAAAATCAATATAAAATTAGAAAACAACACAATCCCTACTGATTTTGAATATTCAAATCTATTTTGGCTAAGAGAAACTCCAACTGTAGGCATGTATAAAGTTTCAAATAAATCCATTCGCATATTACCTGAAGAAACTTTACAATTCCCGATAGTTTTTTCTGTTCAAGTGGAAGGAACAACAATTGAATTTATTAAAAATGTAATCTACAAAAAAAATGACCCCGAGTTTGGAGAAACATATATTCCTTTTACCGTTTTACCAGAAGTTACCACAAATATTGTAAATAAAGTAACTATTTTTAATGACAACCAACCTAAAGAAATTCAAGTAAAAATCATTTCACAAACCGAAAATACTAAAGGGACAATTGCATTAAAAGTAGATAAAAGCTGGAAAGTAGAACCCTCAGAAATAACCTTCGAAATTGATCAAAAAAATGATGAGAAAATAGTTCTTTTTAAAGTATTTCCACCTAAAAATGAAACAACAACAATACTAGAAGCTATCGTTTCAATGAAGGAAAAAAAATTCAACCAAGAACTTATTGAAATTAATTATCCACACATTCCAAAACAAACTATTTTACAACCTTCAACCTCTAAATTAGTTAAATTAGATATTAAAACAAAAGGGGAAAACATTGGCTATATTAAGGGTGCAGGTGATGAAGTTGGAAATAATTTAGAAAATTTAGGATTTAAAGTCACTACAATTAACCCTTCCGAAATCTCAATAGAAAAGTTAGAAAACTTTGACGCCATTATAGTTGGAATTAGAGCTTTCAATGTAGTAGAAGAATTGGCATTCAAAAACAAAATCTTATTTGAATATGTTAATAATGGTGGAAATTTAATTGTACAATACAACACTAACGGAAGATTAGTAACCCAAGATATTGCTCCTTTTGATTTAAAAATTTCAAGAGATAGAGTAACTAATGAAAAGGCAAAAGTTACATTCTTAGCACCAAATCATCCCGTACTAAATACACCAAACAAAATAACTAATAAGGATTTTGAAGGATGGGTTCAAGAACAAGGCTTATATTATCCAGATGAATTTACTTCCGATTTTACACCTATATTGGAAGCAAATGACGAAGGAGAAACTCCCAAAAAAGGAGCCTTATTAATTGCAAAATATGGCAAAGGGAACTACATATATACAGGTCTAAGTTTCTTTAGAGAATTACCTGAAGGAGTTAGTGGTGCCTATCGATTATTAGCTAATATTATTGCTTTGGAATAATTTAAAATTTGAAAACATATATTTAATTGCAAAAAAAATTTGTGATTCGTAGTAAAAAGAAAATATGGAAAAAGAAAAATACAGATGGAAAATGAGCTACAGTATCGTTTTGTTACTGAATGTACTTTACATATTAGTGTTTTATTTATTAATGGAAATGTTCACTTAATATGGCAAATTTAGACTGGATTGTATTATCATTCACATTGCTTTTTATTGTTATTTATGGAGCCATAAAAACAAAAGGAAGTGCTAATGTTAAAGATTATATTTTAGGAAACAATGAAACACCTTGGTTTACCGTTGGAATTTCTGTCATGGCAACTCAAGCTAGTGCTATTACTTTTCTTTCCACACCAGGACAAGCATATCATGATGGAATGGGCTTTGTACAATTCTACTTTGGTTTACCACTTGCCATGGTTGTTATTGCCTATACTTTTATTCCCATATACCACAAATTAAAAGTTTATACAGCATACGAATATCTCGAACAACGTTTTGATGTAAAAACTAGAACATTAGCGGCTCTCTTATTTTTAATTCAAAGAGGTTTAGGTACAGGGATTACTATTTATGCTCCTGCCATTATTCTATCTGCATTATTAGGTTGGAATCTATTTGTTTTAAATATTATTATAGGAATATTAGTTATTATTTATACAGTCACAGGTGGAACAAAAGCGGTTAATGTAACCCAAAAACAACAAATGTTTGTTATTTTTTGTGGAATGGTAATAACATTTGTTATCATCCTAAATCAATTACCCGAACAATTAGATTTTGGAAACGTATTAAAAATTGCTGGTGCAAATGGTAAGATGAATATTCTAGATTTCTCTTATAATCCAGAAACTCGCTATACTTTTTGGAGTGGAATAACTGGTGGCTTCTTCTTGATGCTTTCTTATTTTGGAACAGACCAATCACAAGTTGGACGTTATTTATCAGGAAAGTCCGTTAAAGAAAGCCAAATGGGATTGATTATGAACGGTATGCTAAAAGTTCCTATGCAATTTTTCATCCTCTTAACTGGTGTATTAGTCTTTGTTTTTTACCAATTTAACAGTGCTCCATTACATTTTAACCCTACTAATGTGGCTAATATTGAAAAATCAAAATACAAGGAGGAATATAACAAATTAGAAGATAAACTAAATGTCATCAATGAAGAGAAAAACGTTATCAATCATATTTATATTGAACAATTAAACTATGAATATGACAACAAAGCTTTAAAAAAGAAAATGCAAAACTTATCTTCGCAAGAAAAGGAATTACGGGAAGAAGCTAAAGAGTTAATTGCTAAGTCAGATAGTAAGGCTGAAACAAATGACAAGGATTATGTTTTCCTCTATTTCATTTTACATCATTTACCAAAAGGAATTCTTGGTTTACTGTTAGCCGTTATTTTTAGTGCAGCCATGTCTTCAAGTGCTTCTGGATTAAATTCATTAGCAGCCACTTCAACCATTGATATTTACAAACGAAATAAAGGAGAAAAATCAGATAAACACTATGTCTATGCTACCCAATACTTTACCTTATTTTGGGGATTAGTAGCTATTGGTTTTGCTTGTATAAGTTCCCTTTTCGAAAATTTAATTCAATTAGTAAACATAATAGGTTCAATATTCTATGGAACCGTTTTAGGTATTTTTCTTGTTGGATTTTATATTCATTATGTAAAAGGAAAAGCCATTTTTATCGCAGCTTGTATAAGCCAACTCACCATATTTTACATTTATTACATTGATGTGGTTAGTTTCTTATGGTTGAATATTATTGGAGCCTTTTTAACTTTGATATTGTCTTTAAGTATTCAAAAGTTTTTGAATAACAAATCATAAAAAAAAACCTTTCCATAAAAAATGCCCCAAATAGTATCTAACTTTTTGGGGCATGTTTATTGTTGAATCTAGGTATTTTTATGTAGAAAATATCTTCTTATTTCTTAGACCATTCAGCAATTGAATCATTATTCATTTTTTCGTAGTCTTTGTTTCCCGCTTTGATAGCTCCAGCTAAAGATAATTTTGCAGTTTCAATAGCCCCTTTTTTATCATTTAATCTTGCTTGAATTAATGATTTTTGACGTAAATACCAAAATGGAACATCTTTACCTTTTTCAGTTAATTCAATCGCTTTATTAACCCATCCTAGTGCTTTATTCATATCATCATTAGATTGATAAAAATATTGAGCCGCAGAAAAATAATCTCCTGGTTTTGGTCCTGCCAATGCATTTTCAATACTTGTAATAGCTACTTCTTTTGTTGGAACTTCAATTTTAACAGGAACAACTGTTTTTTCCCATTCAATATTCAAAGTTGCATTATCATTAGTAATATTGTTTACTGAAATTGTAAATGTTTCAATATGTCTGTTTGACGATTCTGGCTTAACAGTTACTTTTACAGCAACATCAGCATCATTCCACTTTTCTGGTAATCCCCAGTTATCTGTAGTCTTATAAAAAATCACATCCCAGCTATCTGCCTTTGGTGTAGTATATAAAGCATAAGTTCCTTTTGCTAAAGATTTTCCTTCAATCTTTACATTTTCGTTAAATGTAACAGTTGTATTTGCATTTGCACCAGTTCGCCAATTTGATCCATAAGGAACTAATTCGCCAAAAACTGTTCTTCCTTTTGCACTTGGACGTGAATAATTAACTTCTATTGTTGTTAATCCAACAACTTGTTCTACTTTAGAACTTGGACTTGCCTGAGGCGTTTTTACTTGAGCAGTAACAGTTATGCTTGACAAAGCAAAAAAAGCTACTAAGAATAAATTTTTCATATTGGTTATTTTTTTTGATGCTACGAATTTAATAATTATAATAACAAATTAATGTTAAAGCTATCCAAAAAAACAAATATTTTGTTTAAGTTATTTTAATTTTTGTTAAACAATTTATATCTTTACAAAAAATGTGCAATGAAAATATATACTTTACATGCTAAACAAAATTTACCTATAGCATTAGAAGAAGCTTGGAATTTTTTATCCAATCCAAAAAACCTAAAAACCATAACCCCTTCATATATGGGTTTTGAAATTCTTACAGGTGCAGATAGAGCTATGTATCCCGGACAATTAATTCAGTATATAGTAACACCCATTTTGGGTATAAAAACGAAATGGGTAACTGAAATTACTCATGTTGAGGATCAAAAATATTTTGTAGATGAGCAGCGTTTTGGTCCTTATGATCTTTGGCATCACAAACATTTTCTAAGAGAAATTGAGGGTGGTGTAGAAATGGAAGACATTGTTGACTATAAAATTCCTATGGGAATTCTTGGGCAAATAATTCAACCTGTTTTAATTAAGCCAAAATTAGATGAAATATTCGAATACAGAAGAAAAAAATTAATTGAGTTATTTGGTGAATTAAAATGAAAAGCATGAAAAACATATTATTAATAGGTGGTTCTTATGGAATAGGTCTTTCGATAGTAAAAGAACTTCAAAAAGAAAATAACTTATTTGTAGCCTCAAGAAGTAAAGAAGAATTAATAAATTTAAACATAACTCATATTCCATTTGATGCTTCAACAGAAACTTTAGATACTTCAACTTTACCAGAAATTATTGATGGTTTAGTGTATTTACCAGGAAGCATAAATTTAAGACCATTCAAAGGTTTAAAACCAGAAACTTTTGAGAATGATTTACAAATTAATTTCATAAGTTTGATAAAAGTAATTCAAACTGTTTTACCTAATTTAATTGCCTCAAATCAATCTAGTATTATATTGTTTAGTAGTGTTGCAGCAACTATGGGAATGCCTTTTCATACTAGTGTAGCAGCCTCAAAAGGAGCTATCGAAGGTTTTGCAAAAGCATTAGCTGCTGAATATGCTCCAAAAATTAGGGTAAACGTAATCGCACCTTCTCTAACAGATACCCCTTTAGCAGATAAATTTTTAAATAATGACATCAAAAAAGAAAAATCATCTGAAAGACATCCGCTAAAGCGTTTTGGACAACCCGAAGACATTGCTCAAATGGCAAGCTTTTTACTAAGTGATAAAAGTAACTGGATGAGCGGTCAAATTTTACATGTAGACGGTGGACTGTCAACCTTATTAGTTAATGGGTAAAGGAATTGGTTATAAGTTTATAGGTTTAATTAGTCTTTTGAAATTGATATGAATATATTTTGGTTTAGAAGGGATTTAAGAATAGAAGATAATGTTGGTCTTTTTCATGCTTTAAATAGTAATGAAGAAGTACTACCTATCTTTATTTTTGACAAAAAAATACTTTCAGAACTGCCAAAAGATGATGCCCGAGTTACATTTATACATGAATTACTCACCAATATTCAAAATAAACTTCATGAAAACGGAAAGTCATTGGCCGTTTTTTATGGAGAACCAAAAGCCGTTTTTGAGAAACTAATACAAGAAAATAAAATAAAAACGGTTTATACCAATCATGATTATGAACCTTATGCCCGAAAACGGGATAAAGAAGTAAATCAACTTTTTAAAGATAACGAAATAGCCTTTAAAACCAGTAAAGACCATGTTATTTTTGAAAAAAATGAGATTGTAAAAGACGACGGAACTCCTTATGTGGTTTTTACCCCTTTCTCAAAAAAATGGAAAGAAGCTTTTTCAAAAATTAAATTAATCAATTATAATTCAGAGGATAAATTAGATAAAATTAGCCTTCACTCCTATCCTTTTTTAAGTCTAAGGGAGATTGGTTTTGAAGTTTCTTCAATTAAAGTTCCATCATTTGATATTAGCGATAAAACTATTTCAAAATATGAAGAAACTAGAAATTTTCCAGCCATTAACGGTACATCAATGTTAGGAACTCATTTACGCTTTGGCACTGTTTCCATTCGGAAAATTGTAAATCATGCTGCTTCTTTCAAAAATGAAACTTTTTTAAAAGAATTGATTTGGAGAGAATTTTTTATACAAATATTATGGCATTTTCCTCATACCATAAATTCAAGTTTTAGACCTAAATATGATGCTGTAAAATGGAAAAATAACGAAAATTTATTTAAAAAATGGTGTCAAGGTAAAACAGGTTATCCAATTGTAGATGCTGGTATGCGGGAATTGAATACAACAGGACACATGCATAATAGAGTACGAATGATTGTGGCTAGCTTTTTATGTAAACATCTATTAATTGATTGGAAATGGGGAGAAATCTATTTTGCTCAAAAATTATTAGATTATGAACAAGCTAGTAATGTGGGAAATTGGCAATGGGCTGCTGGTTCTGGTGTAGATGCAGCTCCCTATTTTAGAATATTTAACCCAACAGAACAAGTAAAAAAATTTGACAAGGACTTGAAATACATTAAAAAATGGGTTCCTGAATTAGAAACTCTTGAATACCCAAAACCAATAGTTGACCATAAAGAAGCAAGAGAACTTTGTTTAAAAGTTTATAAAGAAGCTGTTGGATAACTTTACTTTAAGTTCTTAATCTTCTCCGCATTTAATTCTGAAAAATCCTGTATAATAATATTTGCTTTTGTTAAATCCTGACTTTTAGAATGCAAACTATCATATCCAATACAAAAAATATTGGCAGCAACAGAAGCCTCAATTCCATTAGTACTGTCCTCAATGACGATACAATTTTCTTTTGGAGCAATTGATAGACTAGCAGCATGTTCAAAAATAGCAGGGTGTGGTTTTGATTTTGGAAAATCTTCACCAGAAACTATATGTGTAAAATATGGGTGTAAATTAAATCGTGTAAAAACTCTATCAATCGTAACTTTTGAAGCCGAAGACGCTACAATTAATTGAATTCCATTAGCATGCAAATCTTTAATTAAAGCTTCTACTCCATCAATTAAAAACAAATCTTCTTTTGTATCAAAAGCATCATTAAATAAACTTCTCTTAGTTTGAATCAAATCTTCAACCTCATGAGATAAATCAAATTGAGTTTTTATTTTCTGAAAAACATTTCTAGTAGAATTCCCTGTAAATGTACGGTATAACGCATCAGAAACTTCAATGTTTAATTGCTTAAAATGTTGATAATAAGCATAATGATGTACTGGTTCTGTATCAACTATTACGCCATCCATATCAAAAATTACCGTTTGTATCATAGTAGTGTTATTTGGCTCAAAGGTACATTGTATAAAAGATTTTTAAAAATTATATTAAACCTTTTTAACTATCTTTAGTCTTAGATGTAAACCAGTTAAAATTGCAAGACGAAAAAGCTTTTTTATTAGAATTAATTAATCCTAAGACGCAAAATAATGCGTTTAAAACGCTCGTGCAGTTATATCAAAAACCATTATACTTTCACATTAGAAATATTGTTTTAAACCATGATGATGCTGATGATGTGTTGCAAAATACATTTATAAAAGTGTTTTCTAATGTAAAGAATTTTAAAGGGGATAGTAAGTTGTACTCATGGATTTATCGAATTGCAACCAATGAGTCTTTAACCTTCTTACAGCAAAAAGCAAAAAAAAGTGGCATTTCTAATGAAGAGCTTCAAGGAAAATTAATCAACAACCTAGAAAGTGACGTGTATTTTGAAGGGAGTGAAATTGAATTGAAGTTACAAAAGGCTATCACAATCTTACCTGAAAAACAACAATTGGTTTTTAAAATGAAATATTATGAAGAAATGAAGTATGAAGAAATGTCGGAAATCCTTGATACATCTGTTGGTGCACTTAAAGCTAGTTACCATATTGCATCTAAGAAAATTGAGGAATATTTGAAGTCTAATTAAACCTTTTACTAAAAAAACTGTCTTATAAACATGAAAGATTTTAATTTAAATAATGAAAAAATAAATACTGGATTTAAAGTTCCTGAAGGTTATTTTGAGCAATTTGAAAGCAAAATATTAAATCAATTAGTTGTTGAAAATGAACCTAAAGTAATTTCATTATGGCAACGCAAAAGAGTTTGGATGACAAGTATTGCTGCTGTTCTTTTGGTTTCAATTGCTTTACCCGTTTATTTTTCAATGAATACTACTATTAGTAAAGTTGAAGACGAAACTATTGAAACTTATTTAGCCATGCAACCATCAATAACTAACTATGAAATTGCAGCACAATTAACTAATGAAGATTTTGCCTCACTTGAAGAAAATTTAGCTTTAAACGATGATGCAGTGACATTGTATTTAGAAGAAAATTATCAAAATGTTGATTTATATTTAAACGAATAAAAAATGAAAAAAATTATTACACTACTGGCTGTTTTCTTTTCGATAATATCGATTGCTCAGCCTAGCAAAGAAAAAATTGAAAAAGTAAAAGCTTTAAAAGTAGCTTATATTAGTAAAGAATTGAACCTAACATCAGCTGAAGCTGAGAAATTTTGGCCAATATATAATGTCTATGATGAAAAACAATTTGAACTTCGTCACAACAAAATGAAAACCATTATGACTAAATACAAAAATGATGGTTTGGACAAATTAAATGAGAAAGAGGCTACAGCTATACTTTCAGAAATGGAAGCTATAGATGAAGAATTACTTGCTTTAAGAAAGAAATTTGTTAAAGATGCCAAAGAAATTATTGGAGCAAAAAAAGTATTACAACTCAAAAAAGTAGAAGAAGAATTTACAAGAACACTCTTTAAGCAATATAAAGGAAAAGGTGAAAAGGGTGAGAAGGGAGAAAAAGGCGAAAAAGGTCCTAAATAAAAACAATCTTATTTTAGAAAAAGAAAATCCCGTTAATATATTTCTATTAACGGGATTTTCTGTTTTTAAACACCGCTATAGTGTGTAATGAAAAAATATTAATATTTTTACTGCAAATAAATTCTTAAAAATATGACGGATAGAGATCGATTGGTTATCTGTGAAAATTGTAATAATAGAAAAATGGATATTGATAAAGGTATTTTATGTGGTTTGACTAGTGAAAAAGCTACCTTTATAGATAGTTGCAATAATTTCATTAAAGATGAAGAGATAAAAAACATTAGAAATCCTGAAAGAGAAGTACATACAAGTGATATACAATATAAAATATCTGATAAATCTCTGCAAAAATTAAAATCAGAGCAAAATTTACCTATTGGCATTTTAGTAAGTTTTACAGTTGGATTAATTGGTGCTTTTCTATGGGCTGCAATCACTGTTACTACAGAATTTCAAATTGGCTATATGGCTATTGCAATTGGAGCTGCTGTTGGCTATTCATTAAGACTTGTTGGTAAAGGAATTGAGCCTATTTTTGGTTTTACAGGAGCAACTATTGCCATAATTAGTTGTTTATTAGGCAATATCTTTAGTTTAATTGGATTTGTTGCTCATTCAGAAGGATTGAGCTATCTAGACACTATATTAATAATAGATTATTCTTTAATTCCGTCAGCTATGGCAGAAAATTTTAGTCCAATTGATTTATTATTTTATGGAATTGCAGGATATGAAGGATACAAATTTTCTTTTAGAGTTTTTACTGAAAAGGAATTAAACGATGAAAAATAAGATGAATACCTTTATATATTTAATTAGAGCTTCCAAAATTTTAATTTAGTATACTTCAAAAATCAAAAAAAAATAAATGACGTATTTTAGCTATGTCAACTTCTTTAAATTAATTAAATCTTCAAACTTAAATGCATATTGATTTATTAATCCATCATTTTTCAAATTATTTATCATTAGATGAAAAAGAAATTACTGCTCTTTCCCTTTGTGTTAATGAAAAACGGGTAAAACGTAAACAATTTATTTTACAAGAAGGTACTATTTGCAACCATTATAACTTTATAGCTAAGGGCTGTGTTAAAATGTATAAGATTGATAAAAATGGAAAAGAACATAATCTTCAATTTGCAATTGAGAATAGTTGGATAACTGATATTGGTAGTTTTCATTCTGAAATTCCAAGTGAATTATATATTGAAGCAATTGAAAATTCAGTTATACTCCAAATTGAAAAGCCAGATTTATTAAATCTATATACTAATTTTCCAAAATTTGACCGAAACTTTAGAGTCATTATAGAAGATGCTTTCATTGCTTTACAAATTAGAGTTCTACACAATATTAGTTCTACAGCAGAGGAAAAGTATTTAGCATTCATTGCAACTTATCCAGATTTATTTCAAAGGATTTCAAATGTCCAAATTGCTTCTTATTTAGGTGTTACACCTGAGTTTCTTAGCACAGTCCGTAAAAAAATTTCTAAATCTTAATATAGTTTAAGATTTTTTCTTAAAGTACCTTATAAGTAAAATCCCTTTCATTACTAGACCTTTGTAGTATACAAAACCATAATAAATGAAACGAAATTTAATTTACGCAATAACACTAGTAACTCTAGTATCATGCAATGAAAAAAGAAATCAAGAAAATTTAACACATAAAACAGAAATCATGCAAAAAGAAGAAACACAAAAAATCGAAACCTTATTAAGTGAATACAAAAAATCATTACTTACTTCAAATGCAATATTAGCAAAAAGTCTATACACAAAAGATGGAATATTTATGCCTACTGATGCTCCTTCTGCTATTGGACACGAAAACATTTTAAAATCTTATGAATTTATTTTCTCTCAAATTCAATTAGACATTGAATTCTATATTGAAGAGATTAAAATTGACGGTAACCTTGCTTTTGCAACAACATCTTCAAAAGGTAATGTTCTTATTCATGCTTTAGGAAAAAAGATGCCAGAAGCTAATAGAGAACTATTCATATTTGAAAAATTAGATAATGAATGGAAAATTGCACGTTATATGTTCAACAAAACAGAACCAAAAAAATAAAAAGAATCCCGAGATTAACTCGGGATTCTTTTTTAAAAATAGCTAAAACAAAATCTTATTTCAAACTAGCTAAACTTTGTTCAATTGTAGCAATTTTTGCCAACGCATCAGCTTCTTTGTTTCTTTCATTTGTGATAACTTGTTCTGGAGCTCCAGCTACAAATTTTTCATTACTTAATTTTCCTTGAACAGATTTTAAGAAACCTTGTGTATATTTTAATTCTGCTTCCAATTTTTCAATTTCAGCCGCAACATCTATATTTCCTGCAATTGGAATAAAATACTCATTCGATTTTACACGATAAGTCAGTGTTCCTTCAACTGCTTCTGTAACATATTCTAAACTTTCAACATTTCCTAATTTAAGGATAACGGCATCAAAATTTGTAGCTACTTTTTCATTATTGATTACCTTTAAATCAATAACTTCTTTGAAAGAAATATTTTTCTCTTTACGAATGGTTCTTATTCCTGAAATAACTTCAGCTACAAAATCAAATTCAGGGATTAAATCTGCATTCGTATCTTTCATCGTAGGCCATTCTGAAATTATCAATGCTTGCTCTGGTGTTCTTTCTGCAATATATTGCCATATTTCCTCTGTTAAGAAAGGCATAAATGGATGTAATAGCTTTAAATTAGCTTCTAATAATTCAATTGCTTTATCAAAAGTAGCTTTATCAATTGGTTGTTGATAGGCAGGTTTAATTATTTCTAAAAACCAGGAACAAAAATCATCCCAAACTAATTTATAAATACTCATTAAAGCATCTGATAATCTGTATTTTTCAAAATTATCTTCAATTTCGGCTAAAGTTTGTTGCAATTTAGCTTCGTACCAATCAATCGCAATTTTAGAAGCTTCTGGCTGAGAAATATCAGCTACTTCCCAACCTTTAATTAATCTAAAGGCATTCCAAATTTTATTAGCAAAAGCTTTTCCATTATTACATAATTCTTCATCAAACATGATGTCATTTCCTGCTGAAGCACTCAATAATAAACCTACTCGAACTCCATCTGCACCAAATTTCTCAATTAAATCTAATGGATCTGGTGAATTTCCTAAAGATTTTGACATCTTACGACGTTGCTTATCACGAACTAACCCCGTTAAATATACATTATTAAATGGTTTCTTACCTGTATATTCATAACCAGCAATAATCATACGAGCTACCCAGAAAAATAAAATATCTGGTCCTGTAACTAAATCGTTTGTAGGATAGTAATATTTAAAGTCTTCATTTTCTGGATCTAAAACCCCTCCAAAAACAGCCATTGGCCATAACCAGGAAGAGAACCAAGTATCTAAAGCATCTGCATCTTGCTTTAAGTCGCTAACTGTAAGTTGTTGGTTATTGGTTGCTTTTTTTGCTAATTCTAAAGCATCATTTATATTTTCAGCAACTACATAGTCTTCTTTTCCTTCTCCATAGAAATAAGCAGGAATTTGTTGTCCCCACCATAATTGACGTGAAATATTCCAATCGCGAATATTTTCCATCCAATGACGATACGTATTGTTGAATTTACTTGGATATAACTTAACTTCTTCTGTTTCTAAAACGGCTTTAATGGCTGGCTTTACTAACTCTTCCATTTTTAAAAACCATTGATCTGATAATCTTGGTTCAATAACTGCTTTTGTTCTTTCAGAAGTTCCTACTTTATTCATGTGTACTTCCGTTTTCACTAAAGCTCCTTTTTCCTCTAATTCATTTGCTACTTCTTCACGTGCCACAAATCTATCTTTTCCTTGATAGTGTAAGCCGAAACTATTTAATGTAGCATCTTCATTAAAAATATCAATAATTTCTAGGTTATGTTTATTTCCTAATTCTTTATCATTAACATCGTGCGCTGGAGTAACTTTTAAGCATCCTGTTCCAAATTCTATATCAACATACTCATCTTCAATAATTGGAATTACTCTATTACAAATAGGTACAATAGCTTTTTTCCCTTTTAAATGTGAAAAGCGTTCATCATTTGGATTGATACATATTGCTGTATCTCCAAAAATTGTTTCTGGACGCGTTGTAGCAATGGTTAAAGTATCGTTACTTCCTTCAATCTTATAATTAATATAGTATAGCTTCCCTTGTCTTTCTTCATGAATTACTTCTTCATCTGATAAGGTTGTTTTTGCTTCTGGATCCCAATTTACCATACGGTAACCTCGATAAATCATTCCTTTATTATATAAATCTACAAAAGATTTGATTACTGAAGCTGACATATCGGCATCCATAGTAAATTTGGTTCTGTCCCAATCACATGAACAACCTAATTGTTTTAATTGCTCTAAAATTGTTCCCCCATATTTATCTGTCCAATCATAAGCATGCTTTAAGAACTCTTCACGAGTTAAATCTGATTTATTGATTCCTTCCGCTTTTAATTTAGCCACAACTTTCGCTTCAGTTGCAATTGAGGCATGGTCTGTTCCAGGAACCCAACAAGCATTAAATCCTTTTAAACGAGCACGACGAATTAGAACATCTTGAATAGTATTATTTAACATATGCCCCATATGTAAGACTCCTGTGACATTAGGTGGAGGAATTACAATAGTATAAGGTATTCTGTTATCTGGTTTTGAATGAAAATAATTATTTTTCATCCAGTAATCATACCATTTCTGCTCTACTTCTTTTGGATTAAATTGTGCTGGAATCATTTATTGGTGTTATTTGTTTAATTATCTATTTTACAAAAACATACAAAACGTTTATAAAACTAACTAATCTTGATAGTAATGTACCCTATATCATAGGTAACAAATAGCAAGAAAAGGTTTCTAAAAAAGCCAAAACTTATGCTTTAAAAAACAGGAATAAGAGTTTGGTATTGTTTTTGTACTTAATCATTTGCAAAAGTAACGATATAACCTAAAATAAAAAAAGTTAATTTGTTTGTAATTTTTGCAAAAGTGTTTAATTTTACATGAATCAAAAAAAAAGTATGATGAAAAATTTACTTAGTTTAATTACAGTTTTGTTTATTTCTGTTGCATCATTTGCACAAGGTCCAAAAATTGAGTTTAAAGAAGAGACAATTAATTATGGTACTGTAACAAAAGGGGAAGATAGCGGAAAACGAAAATTTGAATTTACAAATACAGGAGATGCTCCATTAATTATTACTAATGTTAAATCAAGTTGTGGCTGTACTGTTCCCACAAAACCTAGTGCTCCTATTATGCCCGGAAAATCTGATATAATTGAAGTACAATATAATATGAATCTTGGACCAATTAGTAAATCAATAACTGTTGAAAGTAATGCTACCAACGTTCCTAATGGTTTAGTTACCTTAAGAATTAAAGGTACTGTTATAGAGAAAAAAGAAGTTAATTTACTTGAGAAAAAGAAAACAATATTAGAACAATAAAAAAAAACCTTTCAATAAATATGCCTCAAAAGTTAAACACTATTTGGGGCTTTTTTTATATAATTTTTTTGAGATAAAATACAATCTCTAGTATTTGACCCTCTCTTTCTACTTCTAATTTTATTTTTTTTCCGTCTTCTGATTGGAATAATTCTGTAATTTTTTGAATGGTAAAATTATGTGCCTTTGTGTTATTTATGCTCAATATTTTATCATTTTCTAACACTCCTTGTATTTTTGCTGGTGAATTTTCTCTAACATAGGAAACAATAAAATAAGGCTTTAATGTAAACTTATAATTATACCTTAAATCTGGATTATCCTTTACAAATTCTAAAGCATTTACTGTCGAATTTGGCGAAGTTAGCCTGATTTCTTCTTTTACTAATTCAATACCAGCATGTTGAACTTCAATCCCTGACATATTAAAATTAAATGAATTATAATAGGATTGACTCTTTTTGAGATACATTAATTCATTTTCATAATCAATAAACAAATGAAATCTTTTTAATAATTCTCCTCCAATTGAACCATTTCTACCATCAATTAAATTAATATTAGCAAATGATGTAGAATCAGGATAGGCTACTAAAACATCTTTAAACTCATATTTAGATAACATAACTCGATCTATTCTCGCTCTTTTTCCCTTAATTTCTCCTGCTAAACCAAAGCCTAAATAATCCTCAATATGCTCTTCAGGCACTTCAACAGAATCATTCTTAAAAAGCCACAATCCATCACTTAAACCTGTATCTACCAACAACTTTAATGACATATCAACTTTGTTTACTATGGAATTTAATTTTACGTAAGGCTTTTTATTTATTAATTCAATTTCTTGTTTAGAATATTTAGCAAATCTTCTTTTGTTTATATAATTTCTGTCTTTATGAACTATTATTCTTTTTTTATCGTAATCAATTTCTATTAGTCTATTCTTAAAAAAATTATAGCCAATAATACCATTAACTTCTTTTCCTAATTTGCTCAAAAAATTAATATTATTTTCATTTAAAATTAGTACCGTAAAATTAGTATCTCTAAACTCTTTAATTTCTAATCTATTATTAGTTGAAATTAATGCATCTATTGGTTTACCATTCCCTACACCCGATATAATTGTCTTTACAGGATTAAAAAGTTCAATAGTATCATTATGGGGAAAACTAAATAAAATATTTTTTTCTGTACCTGTGTCAAGAATAAATTTAAGAGATACTCCATTTATTTTAGCATCTATTATTATTAAGTTATTAGAAAAATCAAAAGGAATTATAATCTTGTCTTTTTTAGAATACCACAAATCTTCAACTTGTGAAAAAGTTAAATTAAAAATAAACAGAATAAAAAGTAAGATTCCTTTTTTTAGCATATATAAGTTTTTATAAATTTAGTAAAGAATTTTGATAATTTCTCATTTTAAAAACAACATTCTATTTTTATTATAAAAAAAAGTTGCAATTTTGCATAACTAAATAAATTACAATGCCAAAAATTTCACAAAAAGGGTTGCAAATGCCTGAATCACCAATCAGAAAATTGGTTCCTTATGCAGAAATCGCTAAGAAAAAAGGTCATAAAGTTTATCATCTAAATATCGGTCAGCCAGATATTAAGACACCTCAAGTAGCTTTAGATGCTGTAAAAAACGCTAATATTGAAGTATTAGAATACAGTCATTCTGCTGGTTTTGAAAGTTATAGAGAAAAATTATCTCAATACTATAAAAATCAAAATTTACCAATCGACAGTCAAAATATTATCATTACAACAGGTGGTTCTGAAGCTTTATTATTTGCTTTAGGAAGTACTATGGATGTAGATGATGAAATCATTATTCCCGAACCTTTTTATGCTAACTATAATGGATTCACTGTTGCTTCTGGAGTAAAAGTGGTTCCTGTTATTTCGAGTATAGAAACTGGATTTGCTTTACCTCCAATAGAAGATTTTGAAAAATTAATTACTCCAAAAACTAAAGCAATATTAATTTGTAATCCTGGAAATCCAACGGGATATTTATATTCTGAAAGTGAAATTAATCAATTAGCTGAAATTGTAAAAAAACATGATTTATTCTTAATTGCTGATGAAGTATATAGAGAATTTACTTATGATGGTTTCAAGCATTTTTCTGTAATGAATGTTAGTGGTTTAGAAAACCATGCTATTATGATTGATTCTGTTTCTAAACGTTTTAGTATGTGTGGAGCTAGAATTGGATGTATTGTTTCTAAAAATAACGAAGTAATGGCTGCGGCAATGAAATTTGCTCAAGCTAGATTAAGTCCTCCTACTTATGCTCAGATTGCAAGTGAAGCAGCTTTAGATACACCTCAAAGTTATTTTGATGATGTAATAAAAGAGTACAAAGAAAGAAGAGATGTATTAATTTCTGAATTGAAAAAAATTGATGGAGTACAAGTTGCTACACCTAAAGGTGCTTTTTATTGTATTGCCAAATTACCTATTAAGAGTGCCAATGATTTTGCTCAATGGTTATTAGAAACTTATGATTTAAATGGTGAGACTGTTATGGTAGCTCCTGCTGCTGGTTTTTATTCCTCTCCAAATGTAGGGTTAGATGAAGTTCGAATTGCTTATGTTCTTAAAAAAGAAGATCTAATTCGTTCTGTTGAAATTCTTAAAGAAGCTTTAATAGTTTACAACCAACATTTATCTTAATTTATATTAATTTTTTTACTTATAAATAAAAAAGGCTACTCAATTGAGTAGCCTTTTTTATAATCAATTATAGCTATTATCTTTTTAATGTAAAGTGAGCTTTAAATTGTTTAGGTATAAATTGACCGTTTACTGTTATTTCATAGTAATCAACTGTGAACCAATAGTCCGTTGAAGGTAATGGTTGTCCGTTAAATATTC
>Ga0209292_1000104_pt1 | contig 121603 bp, 123 predicted proteins | sample GOMGulsemesocosm_2_FD_184634 | JGI IMG/M metagenome (GOLD analysis project Ga0209292, IMG submission 184634) | Methane-oxidizing microbial communities from mesocosms in the Gulf of Mexico - GOM9C Gulf of Mexico (SPAdes) (version 2) | ecosystem: Environmental > Aquatic > Marine > Cold seeps... | reverse complement strand
GAGCTAGAGGATGCGCCTGCAATCTTATCAATTTATAACCAGGCGATAGCCATAGGCTTGGCGACGGGGCATCTCACGCCAATCAAATTGCTTGATGTTCTTGACTGGCTGGAATCAGGTCATCTTGAACGCCCTTTCTGGGTTTATGAGAATGAGGGTGTCGTGCATGGCTGGGCAAATGTTGATGACTTTCATGGCTTGCCTACCTTTTCTACCTGTGTAGAAGTCGGCGTTTATGTGTGTCCTAACAATCATAGGCAAGGCATAGGTAGGGCTCTACTTCAGCGACTTGAAAAAGATATGCTGATATTGGGTGTCTCTCACCTAATGGCGTTTGTATTCCAGCAGAATGAATCGAGTTTAGGCTTGTTTAATCGTCATGGCTTTGAGCAATGGGGGTTATTGCCACACGCGGCTAAGGTGGCAAGTAAGCAATTTAATATTTGCTTGATGGGTAAACGATTAGATTGATTACTTGTTGACGGTAATATTAAAGAAGGGCCTAGGCCCTTCTTTTTTTTGCCTTACATAGGTTCAAATACTGATCCAAGACTTGGGACAAAGAGTTTATTGTAAAGTCGACTAGCGTAGTCATCTGTCATTGACGCCATGTAATCACAGATGATGCGGTGTCCATTGAGTTTGGACCTTTCTGCCTCTTGCCACTCAAGCGCCAGATCTTGAGGCAATAATCTTTGTGGATCCGCACTGAGTGCTTCAAATATTTCGAGTAGCATTTGTTGGCCTTTATAGACCAACATCTGCACTTCAGGTGTCAAAATAATGTGTTTCATTTCAAATTGCTTTAAGGCATTGAGTGCCTGAGCTTCAGGTTCGGGTAGGACTGCTTGAAACCTCAAAAGAGGGTGCTCGAATTCGTTTTTTTCTATTATTTTAGTGGATGTAATAAAGTGGCTGACTAAAAAGCCGATGGCGTCTTTACGTAAATAGCTTTGTCCGCTAAACAGCTTGTCTCGAATGGTATGAATATTTTGATTCAGTGCCGTGCAATTAGCCTCTAATAAGGCCGGCTCTAAGTGCTTGGTCCACATGGGCAAGGTGACCATGCCAAGAACAACCGCGTCTTCCAAATCATGTACGCCATAGGCAATATCATCAGCTAAATCCATGATGCTAGTATCAAAGCTAGCATGGCAGGATTTCGAGTGGCGACTAGTATCGCTTTTTTTTATTTGAGCAAACTGGGCTTTGTCATTTTCAGAAAAAGGCGCTAGCACCCAAGTTAATAACGTCTTCTCATCGTCATAGATGCATTTAGGTGGCCCCCAGAGGTCGGCTTTAAATTGTCGAAATGACGCTTGTTTTTCGTCATATTTACCGACTACATCTTGATGTAATGCTGGGTATTTCAAAATACCTAATAGGCTTCTTCTGGTGACATCCATGCCAAAATTGAGAGAGTAGGAACCGCGTTTACCTAAGATGCGTAAGGACTGAGCATTACCTTCAAAGCCGCCATGCTCTGTCATTAAATAGTTAAGGGCGACTTCACCACCATGGCCAAAGGGTGGGTGGCCAATATCATGACTTAGGCAAATAGTTTCAATGAGGGATTCATCTGGCAACCAAGCTTGGAAATTACTATCGTTTGGGTTTGCACTGCGTAAATGATGGACTAGCCCATTTCCTATTTGCGCTACTTCTAAAGAGTGAGTGAGTCGAGTTCGACTATAGTCGTTTTGACGAATGGCGAGAATTTGAGTTTTAGATTGTAACCGTCTAAACGCGGCACTGTGAATTATTCTGGCCCTGTCTCTTTGATAAGGTGTGCGATAATCGTTTTCTCTAGCATCGAGGGGGCCTGATTGGCGCTCTTGCCAAACACTAAACTTAGGATCATGTGTAAAACCTGTCACTGAGTGATCTCCCTGTCAAAAAAAATAGCAGTTAGACATCATCTTTCACGAAAAGACGATTTAGGTCAATGTTCATAAAAAATAGAGCTGTCATAATCTGTGCTTATATTTAAAACTTATGGATGACACAGTGTTAAATAGCCAACATTTAATTACGTTTAAGCTTTTGGTTGAGCAAGAGAGTTTTACTCAAACTGCTCGCTCATTAGGCATTACTCAGCCTGCTGTAAGTCAGCATATACAAAAACTGGAGCATGAGTTAGGACGGATTTTGTTAATTCGACATGGTCGAAAAATAGAGCTAACCGATGCCGGTAAAACGCTGTACCAGCATGCACAAGACTTGGAAAAAGAATACCAAGACTTAATGGTTCGCTGGTTAGATACGGCTTAGTTTTACCTGACGTTCTGTTCTAGTTGATTAAGATAACGCTCAGCGTCTGCTAACTGGTTTTCGTTGAATACTTTAATTTTCATCTGAGAAAGGGCTTGGGCGGTAATGCCTTGTCCTGATATTTTGGTGCCAGAAAAATGGCCGTCATATATATGGCTATTACCACATGAGGGGCTATTCGCTTTAAGGATGGCTAGCTGGATGTTATTGTCCTTCGCTAACGTTGCAGCAATAATCGCCCCTTTTTTAAAGGCGTCAGTAACATTGTCACCGTCTATGGTGATAACCTGATGTCGGTCTGGGGATTGAGGGTCAGACATTATTTCAGCAGCGGCTCTTGGGGTCCTAAGACCTCCCGCTACTTCAGGGCAGGTACTTATAAGGCGCCCTTCGTTTTGCCATTTCTTCCAAATCAAAGCGGGTACAGCGTTATCTTCACCGTCATAGCGGACAGGATGTCCATCAAGGCAGGCACTTACAAGGATTTTAATCATAGGATGACTCGCTTCTGTATTAAAAAGCGATAGTAACATTGCTAAGGGGAAAGTTAAGCATGCCTGGTAATGTATTAGGCATGCTTATTAATCGGGTTATTGGTTATTTACGGGAATCAAATTAGAAGCGTGTAGTCCGCATTCTTTATTTTCAGATTCTTCCCACCACCATCGACCTTCGCGTTCATGCTGATTAGGTAGTACAGGGCGAGTACAAGGCTCACAACCTATGCTTATGTAACCTTTAGCATGCAGCTCGTTATAGGGTACATCAAACATCTTAATATAATTCCACACATCTTCTGAAGACCAGTTAGCAAGCGGGTTAAACTTATATAAAGGTTTATCGTCTAAACTAAAGGCTTCATCAATTTCTGCTATTGCAAGCTGTGTACGTGTGCCGTGACTTTGGTCTTTACGCTGGCCTGTAATCCAAGCGTCCAAGGTGTGAAGCTTTTTACGCAATGGCGCGACTTTGCGAATACCACAGCATTCTTTGTGGCCGTCTTCAAAAAAGCTAAATAAGCCTTTTTCTCGGGTAAAGGTTTCAAGGGCTTCACGCTCTGGACTTAAAATTTCAATTTTTAAGTTATAGTGCTTTCTTACCTCTTCCATAAAGCGGTAAGTTTCAGGGTGTAAGCGTCCTGTATCTAAAGAGAATACTTGAATGTTCTTTTTAGCTTTTACTGCCATATCGATTAAAACAACATCCTCAGCACCACTGAATGAAATTGCGATGTTATCGAATTCTTTGAGTGCGTTATGGATGATTTTTTGGGCAGCATCTTCTGTATTTGCTTGAGTAAATGTGTCTAGATCAAATGGTGTCATGTGTTGTGCCTAAAATGGTTAGCCTCTTTTAGCGCAACCATAGCAAGATGTCGTACGCTTATGAAATAAGAAAGCACACTATCCTTATGCTTTCTTGGATTAACTGTGAGAATGATTTTTATTTATCAATAAATAGCGATGATATTAATTGTTATTGTATAGCGCTTGGTACAAACAATATAAAATGCCGGCGGTGACACCCCAAATATGAATGTTTTCATATTTAATTTCAAAAAAACCACGGCTCTTATCTGCCAAAACTCTGTGTTCAAAATGGAAGTTGTTGGGATTAAGTAAATAATCCAGTGGTACCCAATACGCAGATTCAACTTCATCGTAACAAATCAGAATAGGGGTAAGTTTGGTGACCTCTGCAATAACTGGGCTTACACAAAAGCCTGAGGTTGTGAAATAGTCTCCCAGTTGACCTATCACATTAAAATTCTGTGGTTTTAGGCCGACTTCCTCTTCGGTCTCTCTCAGAGCGGTGGCGATGACTGTGTCGTCAGTATCATCCATTTGACCACCTGGAAAGGCAATTTGCCCCGGGTGGTTTCTCATGTGTTTTGCTCTTTGGGTTAAGAGTACTTGGAGTCCTGCTGTGGGGGAGTGCCAGATAGGTAAAAGGACAGAGGCTTGTTTGAATGACATATTATATTCACTCGGCGCTAACCTTTGATCTGGGTTTTGAATATCAGAGCTGTAAAATTGACATTCGAGCGCCTGCCTAATTTCCTCAATACTGGGGGAAATAGGAGGGGAAGCTAAAAACGTTTCTACATCCTTCATAGTGTCCCTTATTTTAGAAATTCTGTTTCCAAAGTATGGGTCAAGCGCTTCACTTTTGTGAAAGTTTCACTAAATTCTTCTTCGCACTTGGAGTCGGCGACTAAACCACCCCCTGCCCAACAGTGAATATTATTTTGATCTGCGACCAAAGTTCTTATGGTTATGCTTGAGTCCATTTGCCCGTTTAAACTGAAATAGGCGATAGAACCGCAATAAACTGAACGTTCATGGGGTTCTAATTCGTCAATGATTTGTATGGCGCGTATCTTAGGTGCGCCTGTAATTGAGCCTCCTGGGAAGCTATGCCTAAAGACGTTAAAGTGCTTATCCTTTCCTTGAATACTTCCCGTCACAGTAGATACAAGGTGGTGTACGTTGGGATAGGTTTCTAAGGCAAATAATGAGGGTACTTTAATTGAACCAGTATTACAGGTTTTCCCCATGTCATTACGAAGCAAATCAACAATCATCAAATTTTCAGCTTTATCTTTCGTTGAGGAAAGCAACTCTAGTGCCAATGCTTCATCTTCTGCGGGTGTTTGGCCTCGTGCTCGAGTTCCTTTGATGGGTTTAGATTCTACTTTACCCTGATTAACCTGCAAAAAACGTTCTGGAGAATGGCTAAGAATAGCCCCCAGTTTATCTATTTCCATATAGGCTGAGAATGGTGTCGGGCAGCTTTTTCGTAGACTTTGGTAAGCATTAAAGGTATCGCCAGCGTAGGAACTGCTAAAACGTTGGGCTAAATTAACCTGATAACAATCGCCTGCTTGAATATAACGCTGAACTTTCTCAAATTTTGACTGATACTCCGCTTCGCTCATATTAGATTCGAAATGTTGCTTTAGAACGAAGGGTTTTGAATTATTCTCTTTAATATCAATGCTATTAGAGTTTTTTTCAGACTCAGTGAAAGCCTGATGTCGAGCTATTATGGCTTCAACTTGCTCATCACAGCACCAAGGTGTATGCATCAAATAGGTTTGTTTTGTTTTGTGAATACTAATGAGGGCCCAAGTATATAACCCTGCTTGTATAATAGGGAGTTTGACGTCATGTGACACTGTATTGGGTAAGTTTTCAATGAAATGACCGCCATCATAACCAAAGTAGCCCATGATACCGCCCGTAAAGGGGATACTCGAATCAGCGTGTTTTGCCCAGTCTAACTGACAAGCTTGATTCATTAAATTTTCAATACTATCCATGACAGACAGGGTTTTATCTTGTTCAAATAAAACCTGATCACGCCATTCAATGTTAGCGTGCGGATTATCCAAAGTAGCAGTGATGAAAGCCGCAGGGTCAGCAACAAGAATATCGCATTCAGTATCACTAAAATGAGGGTGATTACTGTCTAACAGTATCGGTTGTGGTAAATCTCTAAAAAAAGGATAAAGGCTGTTTAATTCCTCTAGGTAAGGAAGATTTACACGCTTAATATCTGTCATAATAATATCGAAACAAGAAAAAACGCTATTGTATCGACTATAAGCCAACAGTGGTATCACTTGAACGTCATTCACAAAGGAATATTCCCCTTGTCACAGGTTATTTATCTTAATCTTCCTAATACTAAGCTTGCATATCGAACGTATGAAAACTCAAACCTGTTAACGACAAGGACTGCCGTTTTTATACATGGGGCTGGCGTAGGGGGAGAAATTACTTGGCCTGCGATTATTGAACACCTATTGCCTTGGCAAAAAATGATAGTACTTGATCTAAAAGGGATGGGGGACACCTATGCTCACCACGGTGAAGAAGAGGCAGTCTCCATTGACGGTTTAGCAAGGGACGTGTTGGGCTTGATAGAGCATTTGGGGCTTACAACGTTTGATTTGATTGGTTACTCCCTTGGCGGTTTGGTCTGCCTTAAGTTAAATCAAATAATTGCCGAACAAGATAACAGGGGGCAGTTTAGAGATGTCATGATAAATAAAATGTGTCTGCTGGAACCTGCAAGCTTAGATAGAGAAGATAATGACGCGCTTGTTGCGCTGCGAAAAAACTATAAAAAAGCGGCGCTGACTATCCGTGAGACAGGGGATGTAGAGCTTGGTATCGCACACTTTGTAGACAGCGTGGCACCCAATAGACGCAAGCACCCCATTGCCGAAGAGACGACACAGTCGCGACTAGCCAATAGAGCATTGGGCTTCTCCTATGCACTTGATGCGGTTACCGACTATGTTGAGCATGATAGTTTTGATAAGAGGGCGTTTCTATTGAAGCAGGCCCCAGCAACACTGTTATTAGCGGGTGATTTAAGTCATCAACATCTTAAACAATATTATGCCTTGTTAGCGGATAAGCATCAGGGTTGGGGCTATGACACTTTATCAGCATGTGATCATTCTTTGCCATTTCAAAAGCCTAGACAGATAGCGAAAAAAATGAATAAATGGTTTGTTGAAGATTAAAGTATGACGTGAGAGATAAGAGATGGATTTTTTTAGTGGATTATTAGTCATCACCATGGTGCATTTATTAGCCGCTGCCTCACCTGGGCCTGATTTCGTTCTGGTGTCTCAACAGGCTCTTAATCATGGGAAAAGGGCTGGCTTGCTCTGTAGTTTAGGGATTACCTTGGGCTTGGCTATCCATATCGCTTATTCGATTGCAGGTCTTGCGACTATCATAGCTCATTCAACCGAGCTGCTATGGGCTATCAAGATAATAGGTGGATCTTATCTGTTATACCTTGGATATTCAGGCCTAAAATCTAAGGCGATACCGATAGGTGAATTACAGACTAAAACAGCGCCAAAACAGGCCTTGTCAGCACGAAAGCAAATTGCGACTGGGATATTGTGTAACGCCTTAAACCCAAAGGCTCCCATCTATTTTGTATCAGTATTTACCATTATTATTTCACCAGAGTTACCCCTAGTGGCCTTGCTGGCATATGGTGTTTGGATGATGATATTACAATTTTTATGGTTTAGTACATTGACACTGTTTTTATCTAATCCTAGGGTGAATACACAATTTAGGAAATTTGGGCACTGGCTAGATCGTATTTTAGGTGGAGCCATGATGATGTTAGGTATCAAGGTATTATTGAACCGGTAAACATCATTTTTTAGTTTAAAGTCATTGGAAACAAGGAGGTTTCCTGTGTATTTAAAGTATAAGTACACGACTTCTGCTTTTAGTCTAGTGGAAGTCTTGTTAGTGCTTGTTATTCTTGTTCTGTTGGCGAAACAGACTTGGACGTCTAAGTTAGCAAGTTTGTTTAGCCGCACGGATTATGAACAACTAGTGCTATCTCAGCACAGCTTAGCAAGAGGGCTAACCTTAGCGCGTCAATTCGCAGTTCAGGCTAAACAAGCCGTCTCTCTCTGTGGCGGTCATCATCTTGATTCTAGCTGTGATGGTAGCTGGTCTAGTGGATGGTACATACAATCAGACGCAGGCATCAAAACGTACCACCTCTTTCCTTCGGATATCAGTGTTCGTTGGTCAGGCTTCCCCACGAATAAAAAACAAATCGACTTTTATGAAACGGGTCATTCTGGTTATCAAAATGGCACCTTTTATTTATGCCAATATGGGTTAATGGCCCGTATTGTATTGAATCAAAGTGGGCGTTTTTATTTAATGGACATCATCTCCCTCTCTGAACTGGATGAGGGCTGTGAATAATGTCACTTAACCGAATTAAGAAGGGTTACACACCGCATTCATCCGATGGTTGGGTGTTGATTGAAAGTCTAATGAGCTTAGTGTTGTTTGCGTTAGTGATCAGTGTGCTTAACCAGCAAAATGAAAACGACTTTGATCATATCAGGGCGCTAAAAGAGAATGCCGCGAAACAAGATATATCAGCACAAATCTTAATACTTAGGCGACTAAAACAAGATTACGTTTGGCTTGAAGGCGAATATGAAACGGGACAAGGCAGTGACTGTGATCCCTGTGCAGGAGAATCTCTTAAAGCCTGGTATCTCAGTTGGGTAGCAACAAAGGGTGTTACCCAATTTTCATCTAGTCGTCTCTTGTTGGGGGATGAATGAGGTATTTCTCTTCCCCAAAAAAGCGATCTGCTTATTTATTGTTTGAGCTGGCGATTTCATTGTTGGTGCTGATGGTATTAATGCAATTTTTATTTCCCCTATTAGCCAATGCCCGTCACCAATCATCGGATAAAATACGACTACTCGATCGACTTGAATTAAAGGCAGCTGTAATGGATCACTTTCAATCCCAGTTAGCGCCACTTTTCTTCAAGGCGTGTGGCAATGGTAATAGTGATTACATTGAGATAGGTCGTGCAATAGATAACTTACCTGAGCGTATTAGCCACAAAGCCTTATTAGAGGGCAGTGATTGGCTTAATGCCAGTCAAAATGCTCAGTGTAATTACCCACTAACGATGACGAGCTTAACCCCGACATTAGCTTATTCTTGTGATTGGGATGTGGGGGATATCGTTGTTTTTTCAAGCTGTAATATATCGGCTAAAGGGCTGATTACACAGGTTAAATCAGCAAGTACCGATTTCAGTTTTTCAAATGCTGCACTGTTGGGTGCGTCTGGAATTGTATTATCTCAGCAAGGCTTTATTTGGTATCTAGCTGATGGTAAGAGTGATGATGCTTTTTGGCGGACACCTAGTCTCAGTGGTAACTCGCTTGAGTTATGGTCTGGGATAACTAAGTTGTCGATTTATCCTCTATTGGATCTTGATGATAATGGTGCTTTAGATACCTTGGTCAGTGAATATGGTGTTTATCAAGTCTCTCAATTAAAGGGGTTATGGCTTGAACTGCTGGTAAAGCAAATGCCATGTCGTCATCAAGATACGGTATCAATGGAAGAATATCTCAATCACAGGGGGGATATATGGTTATACAATGCTAGGTGTGAGTTCCCTGTAAGCTTTGTGGTGAATTAATGAAGTCATTAGGTACTAACAAGGCTTTTATTAGCTTACCTATTTTATTGTTATTGCTTTTTGTCATCTCGCTAGCATACCAATTCAACCAGCATCAAGCAGATCAAAGGCAGTGGCAGTATCAAACACAGCAGGCAAAGGCGACAGAATTAATTTGGCAAGCATTTGAATTTAACCTGCTATCGAATTTGACTGCGACTCAAGCCCAAGCTTCAGGTTGCGATACCCTATGTCTGTTAGATGTGGATGACCTTACTCTCGATGGAGGGTCTAATCAGTATCAATATGGCGATGAAACACTACTTTGGGTGTTTGAAAAGGAAACCAGTCTTAATCGTTATTATAGGCTCTGTGCCAAACGTGTATTAACGCTATCTGTTCAGTGTTGGTGGCTAAAAGAAGAAGAGGGAGGGCAGCTTTACTGGTTTGCAAATCTGCCCATTCGCCATTAGAAATATTGAGTGAAGTTACCTACTCTCTAATTAACTATCTTCTAAATAGTGCTCTTTACTACAATAGAAGTAATTATCTTGGCCTTTTATAGCATGACTTCTAGGGGTGTATACGCCACAGACTTTACAGGAAATCATTTCTTCTTCATGCTCATCTTTATTTTCTTTTTTATTTACTTGTTCACTACGTTGGTTAATGAGGGCTCGAATATTTCTAAATAACCACCAGAGTAGTAAAAAAATAAGAATAAAAACTATTAAGCGTACAATCATCTATATTCCCTTATTTGGGTAACTGAAAAAGCATCATCCTATTCTAACAGAGTTAGCGAGATAACAAAGCGATGACATTAAGAGTAGCAATGGCACAAATTGACATGCTGGTGGGTGATATCAAAAAAAATTGCCAGACGGTCATTGATATTGCTATTCAAGCAAGGGATGAGGGCGCGGCTAGGGTCGTTGTTTTTCCTGAGCTAACATTAATGGGTTATCCAGCAGAAGGTTTGCTGCTAAAACCAGAGCTAGAGTGTGCAATCGAATTAGCCTTAGAAGAGATCCTAGAACGGGTAAAAGGCGTTTATTTGGTGTTGGGTTACCCAAGGCACATTGATGGCGCTCTGTTTAACTGTGCGGGTGTATTGTTTGATGGGGTTCTCGTTGCTGAATACAATAAGCAAAAGCTATCTAGTTGCCAAGGGCTAGATGATGCCTGTTATTTTGAGGCCGGTAGAGAGGCGCTTGTGCTCGATCTTGATGGTATTAGGGTTGGCCTTAGTATTGGTGACGATATTTACCACAAAGAAACTATCGCATTGGCTAAAGAAGCAGGTGCTCAGGTGATGTTTAATTTGAATGCATCCCCTTTTCAGATAGAAAATATCAATGCGAAAGAGGCGATGTTACATAAACGCGCAATCGAATTAGATTTACCAATCCTATATGTCAATTATATGGGGGGGCAGGATGAGTTTGTTTATGGTGGTGGTTCTTTGGCGTTAACCCGTAAAGGGGTCAAGGCATATCAGGCTCCTTGGTATGAAGCGGGTTTACATTATGTTGATTTGATATGTCATCAAGGATCTAATCAAAAAGCAGAAGAGCCATACTTGGTAGAGCCTGCTATTTCTCTGGTTAGTCCGACTCTTTCTGTCGAAAGCCACCTTTATCAAACGTTATTGCTGGGTTTGACGGATTATATTAAAAAAAATCATTTCAACGGTGTCGTTTTGGTTTTAAGGGAAGGGCTGGAATCTTTGTTGGCGTTAGTCATTGCTGTTGATATTTTGGGAGCAGAGAAGGTTCACCTAATTATATTGTCGGATAGCATAAAGGGCCAAGAAAGCTTAGATAAGCTGCTTGAATTTGCGACGTCTTTAGGCGTCAATAAACATATTGTAGAGTCGAAAAGTATATTAAAGGCTATCAATAACTCGCTTCCTTTTATCGCGACGCCTGAAAAGCAAGCGCAAAGAAACGCGACGCTGGAAGCCCGTGTTCGGACTTTGTCTTTAATGACCTTGGCTCATGATTTAACATTATTACCTCTATCATCAATGCATAAAAGTGATTTTGTTGTCGGCTTTTCGTGTTTATATGGCGATATGTCGGCAGGCTTTTCACTGTTAAAGGACGTCTATATGAGCCAGGTGATTGTCCTTTGTCTGTACCGAAATAGTCTGTCGCCAGTTATTCCTGTATCAGCAATCCATGATGGTATCTTAAAAAAAGACGCCTTTGACTTGTTTGGTATTGGTGATTTACCTGGTTATACCGCGTTAGATAAGATTTTACTGTTATATTGGGAACAGAACATGGATCTTGAATCGATCGTTGAATTGACAAGGTTTGAACGAAAAACAGTTGCTCAAGTAATGCGTTTGGTCGATTCTAATGAGTACAAACGGCGTCAGGCGCCACTAGGAGTGAAGGTGGTTGAAACAAGTTTTACTCAAGATCGGCGTTATCCCATTTCAAATGCTTGGTACATAGAGGATGATAAAATAAGTTAAGCCCCACTTTGCAGTGAGGCTTATCCATCAATCGTACCGCTATTAAATGTAACTAGTCAGTTGTTTCGCCTTCATCGGCAAACCGAATGCGCTCAAGCCTCTCTTCTTCTTCCGCAAATGCCGCTTTAATTTCATCCAGAACACTATCAACATCAGCAGACTCACTCGGGTCTTCAAAAAATCCTGTTAGTTGTGACTCTACTGTGAGCTTGCCGTCTTCATATAAAGACCACATCTCTTGCGCATAGCGGCTGTTTTTTAACTCTGGTGCATATTGACCGTAATACAATGCCATATTTTCGACATCTCGTTTTAGCATATCATAAGCATTGTTATTGGCCGCGGCATTCACCGCTTGAGGTAAATCAATAATGACAGGTCCATAACTGTCAACTAAGACGTTAAATTCAGATAAATCACCATGTATCATGCCGGCACACAACATTAATTTTACATAGTGCATGACAAGCGTATGGTCCTCAATAGCTTGTTCATACGTGAGGAAAACGTCACTGAGTCGAGGTGCAACATCACCTTGATCATCAGCAACCAGTTCCATTAAAAGTACACCGTCATAACAACCGTAGGGCTTTGGAACTCTGACGCCTGCTTCAGCGAGCTTATAAAGCGCGTCTACTTCTGCATTTTGCCAAACTTCTTCCTGTTGCGTGCGACCGTACTTTGAGCCTTTTTCCATCGCTCGGGCTCGACGACTATTTCCGACTCGACGACCCTCCTGATAAAGGGCTGCTTTTTTAAAGCTACGTTTAACCGCATCTTTATACACTTTAGCGCATTGAATTTCGTTATTAGAACGTACTACATAAACATCGGCTTCTTTACCGCTCATGAGACGACTAATGACTTCATCTATCAAACCATCTTCAACTAATGGTTGTAATCGTTTTGGTATTTTCATGAGGCCGTTTTACCTTATTTACAGTCTTTTGTGAATACTAATCATGAAAGACTGGCCATTGTTTTCTTTAAACACAGTTTTTATGTGGGTTTATACTCATTTAATGCTTTCTTTAGTGCTTTTTTAAAAAGGCATCGGAAATTGACGATAGACAGAATCAATATCGGCTAATACGTCTTTGCTTAGACTAAGCTCAAAGGCGCTTATATTTTCTTTCAATTGCGTCATGTTCGTCGCCCCTATGATAGTCGACGTTACACCATCGACTTGATTACACCAAGCCAGTGCTAATTGCGCAGGACTAAGCTGATGTTTAGCCGCCACTTTGAGGTATTCAGCAACCGCTTGATTGGATAGATTGGTATCCCTAAATAAACCATGACGTTGGGCGAACCCCCAGCGAGAACCCTCAGGTCGTACACCATCTAAGTATTTTCCCGTTAGTGCGCCGGTAGCGAGAGGAGACCAAGGTAAATACGCCACTCCTTGGTGAATGCAATTTTCGATCAAATAGGGCCAATCTTTAGCATGTAATAGGCTGAATTCATTTTGTATAGAAACCGCTTTTGGTAAATTATGTTTTTCACTCAAACGTAAGTATTCATTAATACCCCAAGGAGTATCATCAGATAATCCATAATGGCGTATTTTTCCCATGTTAATGCATTCTTCTAAGGCATGTAATATTTCAAGTTTTTGATTGCTATGCACAGCCCCATCGACATCACTAAATTTTACGATAGCGGGATGATGCTTTGCAAAATGAGGCGTGGTGCGGTTTGGCCAATGAAGCTGGTATAGATCGATATAATCAGTTTGTAAACGTTCAAGAGACGCGTCGACAGCTGCAAAGATCCCCTCTGGTGTGATAGGTGCACCGGAGCGAATATAAGGTAAGCCCGGTCCAGCAATCTTAGTGGCGAGAATAAATTCAGAGCGACGTTCAGGGTGGCGAGAAATCCAGTCCCCTATTATTTTTTCGGTTAGGCCATAGGTTTTTTCACTGGGTGGTACAGCATACATTTCGGCAGTATCAATAAAGTTAATGCCTTGCGCTAGGGCGTACTCAATTTGCTCATCCGCATCCTTCTGATCATTTTGGGTGCCCCATGTCATAGACCCCAAACACACTCTAGAAACGGATAACTCGCTACTACCAAGCTTTGAATATTGCATATACCTTGTTCCCTATTTTTATGGCTATGTATCTGGTTGATATTTTCTTGGAAAATGGATAATTCTTTTTTATGTTGGGGGATAAATTAGAAAATAAAAGGGCTGGATGGGAATAGATTAGTAAAACCTTAATTAATTTTCATCTGACGTAACGCTTGTGGGGTCATGTTAAACCAGCGATTTACCGCACGATAAAAGGTAGAGGATTCAGCAAAACCACATTCAGTAGCAATGGCTTTAAAGGCTAAGTCCGACTCCTGAATGAATGTGAGTGCTTGATTGCGCTTAAACTCATCCAGTAGGCTTTGGTAGTGAGTACCTTCTTCATTTAATCGTCTTTGTAGGGTTCTAGGGCTGATGTTTAATTGCTGGGCGACTAACGCCTTGCTAATACCTGTAATGCCTAACTGCCTGATGCTGAACAAGGCCATGTCACGCCAGCTTCTTTGCTGGTGGTTCACTAATAGTTGTTTTGCATGTGATAGGTGGAGTTGGTTGAGGCTGGCATCACAATCAACTAACTCTAATGCTAATAAATCGGCTGGAAAATAAATGCATGTTTGTTTTTGATTAAACATGGGCATGATGGAAAAGACTGTTTTATATAAGGCTAGATCAGGGCCGCAGTCATGTTCGAACATGACTTTACTCGGCGTAAACTTGGCACTACCCACCAGCCAGCGGGTAAAAGTGAGTAGTAGGGTAATGGCAGATTCATATTGATGACGACTAAAAGGGGTCTGATCTGTTTGTGGCGTGAATACAATGCAGGCCTGATCACCTTCATGGTGTAATGCGAGGCTTGCGGCTTCTGAAATTAACGGCAGGTATTGAATAAAATGACGATAGGCTTGTTTCAGGTTAGTGCTTGTCATAGCAAGATAGGCCACAACATGGAAATATGAAGGTCTAAAGGCTTGACCCATTACAATGCCAAAGTGGGGGTGATTACTGCGCCTTTCAGCATGCTGCCAAATTATCTGAGTTTGTTGTAATGAAAGGTACGCTGGTTGATTGTGATCTAGGTCGAGTTTGATATTGGCGTCAGATAGTATTGCCTGGGTTTCTATACCGAGTGCTTTAGCGGATGCCAGTATGGCTTTAATCCAATGAATTGAAACGCGCTTTTCTGAACTCATTCTATATTAACCTAAAAAAAACAAGTACTGAGCTTATCCTTGTTTGGCTCGTTAGGTCAATTCTCAGGGTGCCTCTGGTGACTGCTATTTCGATAGGATTTGATATTGTTAGATCATCAGGTTCATATAATTTATGTGCACAGCGAAAGCGAAAGAATAAAATAAGGGTGATTGTTTATGTCAAAATCAATGCAAACATGGCTGGATGAATACGGTGATAGTCATAAAAATAAACTGAATAAAGCCATCCATTGGTTTTGTGTTCCTCAGATAGTGTGGACTGTGATGGTTTTTTTATATGTTATCCCGATTCCTGAGGTATTAACGTCAGTCTCACCACACTTAAACTTTGCCAGTATTACCTGTGTTCTGACGCTTATTTTCTACAGTCGTTTGTCTGTGTCCTTGACGTTAGGGATGACGGTTTTCTTGATTGCCTGCTATTTTGGCATGGTAGCGTTTGAGCAGTTGTTGCCTGATTTTTTACTGACGTTTGCTTTGTTATGGTTTGCTTTTCTCTGGTTTTTGCAATTTTATGGGCATAAAGTGGAAGGTAAAAAGCCATCTTTTTTTAAAGACATACAGTTTTTGATGATTGGACCTGCCTGGTTGATGAGCTTCATTTATTTAAAAATAGGTTTGAAATACTAGTGCATTAAAATGATAGGGGGACGGTCGTCTCCCTTTATAACGTCTTGTTGAATTCCCCATTCCCCATTCCCTTAAAGCTCTGATCATTTCCTCTCAAGCATACAAAGAGTATTAATAAACCCTCTTTATTATTTTGTATCCTGAAAAACCAACTCTTATAACGGATACTAAGTTGTTGATAAAAATCAAGGTGTGTAAGGAATTGTATCTTGGTTTCCAGATGAATTTCACTTAATAATCAATCTATTAACTAACGGTAGATGCCTAAATAGCAGAGGAAAATGCAAAACAGTATGATTTAATTGTTTTATTTTCTATTGTGATGAAACAAAATTTTCTATAATCTCGCCCCGTTGTTACCGAATGTTATCAAATGTAGGTTTTTATAAGTCGGCATAGCGCTAAAGTGAACTCTTTTCTAGGTGATTGAAATTGCTGAATTGCCAAGTTCAAATAACGATGAATTATTTGCTAAGTAACATCCATTAGATTTATCTTTTATAGGGTATGAAATGAAAATTAAAACTCGGCTTATTGCCATCCTAGTAGCCATAATGGCACTGATGTTGATTGCAATTCTGTGTCAAAACATTGCCACTTATAAGAACGAAGATCAGAAAGAGAGTAGTCGTACTCGTTATCTTTCTTATTTACTGGCTGACGAGTTTAGGCAAACATCAATGGACTTAACTCGTTTGAGTCGTACTTATGTAGTAACTGGTGAGCAAAAATATTGGGACGCCTATAATGACATAGTGAAATGGCGTGCAGGTAACAAAGCCCGTCCAAATAATGTTAATGAGGCTCTGTACCCAGGCCAGCGTATAAAACAAAGTGATATCATGGCTGAGCTTGAATTTTCAAGAAAGGAATTTGCGTTACTTGAACAGGCCAGTGAAAATTCTAATCTATTGATTGCTACCGAAACCCAAGCAATGGCGTCAATCAAAGCGGGCCGTATTATTTCAGGTCCTTTCAAGCCTTACTCAGGTGAGTCTGTTAAAGAATTTTCTGTAAGAATTGTATTTGATAAGCAATATCATAGTGAAGTTAAGGCCATTTTTACACCGGTCGATAATTTCTTTAAGACCCTGGATAACAGGACGGCAACTGACTTAGCACATTCTCAAGATTCTGCATCACTTTGGCTAAAAGCCGGTTTTGCGAGCCAGATTCTAGTCGCATTACTGATAATAAGTTTGATTTTCTTCATTATGCAGGCTTTATTCAAACCGCTGCAATCAGCGATTAATGCCATGTTAAATATTGGAGAAGGTGATGGCGACCTGAGTAAGCGTCTTCATGAAAATGGCACAAATGAGTTATCAACCCTAGGTCGAGGTTTTAATCTATTTGCGAATCAAATTCAACATGTCGTCATTGAATTACGCCAAGTCATTGATGATATCTCCTCTTCCTCTATTCAGTTAAGTGCGACAGCCAATTCAACTGACCGAGCGGTCACAGAACAAAAAGTAGGAATTGAGCAATTGCTTGTAGCACTAGAGCAAATATTGCCGGCGGTACAAGAGGTGGCAGCAAATGCAGCGCAAGGTGCCGAACTTGCTTCTAGGTCCGACATGGCTGCTAGTAAAGGGTTGAAGGTGGTTGATGAGACAATACAGAATATTCATCTATTACAATCTGATATTGACAGTGCTGCGGGCGTAATAAATAAATTAGCAAAAGACTCTGATGATATAGGTTCTGTGCTTGATGTGATTCGAGGGATTGCGGATCAAACTAATTTATTGGCTTTGAATGCCGCGATTGAGGCGGCTCGAGCGGGCGAACAAGGCCGAGGTTTTGCGGTTGTTGCTGATGAAGTGAGAACTCTGGCTAAACGCACCCAAGATTCAACATCTGAAATTCAATTAATGATAGAGAAGTTACAGTCTGGAGCAAAAGACGCCGTTCAGCGAATGGATAAGAGCAAGTCGCGTGCGAGTGCCTGTGTTGATAATAGTCGTGACTCGGGTGACTCATTAGCAGAAATTACTGAGTCTGTTGCTTCGATTAGCAGTATTAATCAGCAAATAGCGGCGGCAACAGAAGAACAGAATACCGCAATTGAAGAGATTCGCCGTACAGTAGAGGTGATAAATGAGCATGTGGAGCACACAGCAGCAGGGTCGAAGGAGACAGCAAGTAGCAGTGAATACACCACTGAGCTAAGTGCAAAAATTCAACTGCTTGTTGGTAAATTTAAAACGGATTAAGTTCGGCTATTGGTTCGCGTGTCTGTTGGTTTGGTTAACAAAAAAAGCCCGATAACTGATTCAGTTATCGGGCTTTTACATGCTGAGGCGGTAGATTTAATCTAAAATCTTACTCGCTCAGTTCAAATCTTACGCCAATATCAGCGGCAAATTCTTCTGGACTAACAACAATGCCTTCACCAGCTAAATTGGGTGCAATGCCGAGGTTGAAGCCATCTTTAGCCATACCTGGTAACCATTTTTCAACAAAATCGGTAAATTTAATATGCAGAGCTTGAGACTTTTCATACTCATTACCACGCCAAGTATTGGCTAACGTTTCATCGTGCCAGATAGGAAGTACCTTGTCTTTACCAAGGTCGACAAGAATGCAGCCGTCCTCATCATGTAAAACCCAAAGGTCTTTCTGCTTTTTACAGTGAGTCATGATGGCGTCATAACGAGAGTTCGTTTGTAGGCGAAAAAAAGTTTCGATTTGTTGGCTGTCTAAGCCCATTGTTATACCTATAGGGTTAAAGTTTTCGTCATACTATCATAATGAAATGAGACGAAAATCATATTTTTAAGTTAATTATTAGATTGATAAGTGTTTAGTCGCAAGAGAATAGTTCATCGATTTGAGAAAGGAAGAGATTACGTCTATCTTGGCTAATCCAGGCGCCATTAAAACTGTTTTTAGCTAATTGTTTTAGCTCATTTTTAGTCAGATTCGACTGCTCAATCAATGCTTGATAGTTCTCATTCATATAACCGCCAAAGTAAGCTGGGTCATCTGAATTGACGGTCGCGAGTAATCCGTGGCCTAACATATCAAGAATAGGGTGCTTAGCCATATCTTTCACCACACAGAGCTTTTGGTTAGAAAGTGGACAAACGGTAAGAGTGAGCTGTTCATGGTTGATCTTGTTGATCAGTGTCTGATCTTCAAGTGAACGGTTGCCATGGTCGATGCGATCAACCTTAATCTCATTGATGGCTTGCCAAACATATTTTGGTGGCCCTTCTTCGCCAGCATGCACGGTGACTTTCAAACCGAGATTTTGGCAGGCTTTAAATACACGTAAGAACTTTTCAGGAGGGTGGCCTAATTCAGAGCTATCTAACCCAACAGCATAAATTTTTTCGAGGTGAGGAATCGCCTGTTCTAAGGTCTGAAATGCACTTTCTTCACTTAGGTGTCTTAAGAAGGACATGATTAACTTAAAACTCATGCCCCATTGATTTTCGGCATCTTTAAGCGCGCGGTAAATGCCGTTGATTTGAGTGGAAAATAGAATGCCGCGTTCAAGGTGTCCTTGGGGGTCGAAAAAGATTTCAACGTGGACCACATTTTGTGAATGAACCTTGGTCAAATAGGCCATGGTTAATTCATAGAAGTCCTGCTCTGTGATTAGAACAGACATACCTTGATAATAAAGGTCGAGAAACTCTTGTAGGTTAGCAAAAGAGTACGCCTGTTTAAGTTGATCGATAGAGGAATAGGTCAGTTCGATCTTATTCCTTTGGGCAAATTCAAACATTTGCTCCGCTTCAAATGTCCCTTCAATATGCAGGTGTAGCTCGGTTTTAGGCATATTAAAGGCAAGGTCTAACAGATCCGCTTTTGGTATCAAGGTTACATCCTATTTAGTTAGACTCCGAATTAGATTTAGTTGTTATATCTAAGTTTTTAGAGTCGTTTACTATTTCCAGTGATTCTAATGTCACATTCTCTGCCTTGTTTGTACCATTTTCAAGTTCGGCACGCACTTTTAGAAGGTGGGATAGGGTTGAAATGGCAATTTCACCCGGTTGTTTAGAGATGATTTCAGCTTCGCCCATAGGACATTGCATGTGAGCAATTTGATCTTTTGAGAAGCCTTTGTCTCTTAGTCTATGTTTAAATCGAGCGCTCTTTGTTTTCGATCCAATAACACCTAAGAAGGCACTGTCAGCACGTTTTAAAACCGCTTCACTCAACTCTAAATCCAATTGGTGGTTATGGGTAAGAACAAGGTAGAAGGTATTTTCAGGCATATCGGCGATTTCATCTACCGGATAGTCACTGATAATCTGGGTCACATGTTGAGGGATGTGTTCAGGGTATTCGTCAGCACGGCTATCTACCCAGCTTACTTGGCAAGGAATCTGACTTAAACAATTTATAATGGCACGACCCACGTGTCCTGCACCGAAAATGGCAATATGAAATTTGGGTTGGATAACCGTTTCAAATAGTACAGTAACAAAACCACCGCAGCACTGGCCTAAGGTTGCACCCAATGGGAAATCTTGGGTGACTATCTGTGCTTGATTTTGTTTAATCTGCTGGCGTGCACTTTCAATTGACTTAAACTCAAGGTGACCACCACCGATAGTACCAAAACTATGGTTAGTGGTAACCAGCATACGAGCACCCACTTCACGTGGAGTAGAGCCTTTGATTGAGAGTACAGAGACCATGACAAAGTCTATCCCTGACTGTTCTAATCTTGCCGCTTCTTTGATCCAATGAGTATTCATAATTAATGCTTCTTAAATAAGTTAGAAAATTGAAAGTGTGCCAGAAGTAATTAACTAGCTACCGCGATATGTGCTGTAGCTGTATGGCGATACAAGAACTGGCACATGGTAATGGCTGCTTTCGTCATTAATACCAAAACGTAGAACAACATCATCTAAAAATAGTGGCTCTTCTTGTTGAATGCCAAGTCGACGATAGTAATCACCAATGGCAAACTCAAGTTCATACTTACCTTTTGCGAAATCGGCTTCAGCTAGGATAGGGCTATCGCAACGACCATCACTGTTAGTTGTTGTTTCTGCAATAAGCTCTTTAGTGTCTGTGATTTTATACAGCTTAATTAAAACACCGCTTGCTGGAACACCATTGGTTGTATCAAGAACGTGAGTGGTTAAATATCCCATGTTACTTTCCTTTCTGTTTTGATAAATGTGAAATTAATATTTCATATATTAACCTCGGCAAAGGCAATTGGCTAGTATTGCTAACAAAAAAGGGGTATCAAATCTTGATACCCCTTTAATTTCAATGCAATAGGTGAAAAATTAATTCGGTACTTTAGCCTTGATGCCTTCTACATACCAGTTTACTTGTGACAATTCAGTGTCCGTTAAGGTGTGATTAGCTTCAACAACTAGCTTGCCATTATTATCTTTAATCGGTCCTGTGAAGGGTTTTAGCTGACCTGATTTAATGGCGTTATAGGTTTCATCAATTTTGACTCTTACATCCATTGGTAGATTAGTATTGACTGATGAAATGTTTAGCATGTCGTCTTTAAAGCCACCCCAGAAATCTTGTGGTTTATAGTTGCCATTCATAACATCTTGAGTCGTCTTCAAATAATAAGGGAACCAATTATCCCTAATTGAGAAAACGTGCGCATCAGGAGCGAAGTGGCTCATATCAGAGGCTTGGCCAATACCTTTGATTCCTCGTTTTTGAGCGGCAATTAACGGTGCAGGGCTATCGGTATGCTGCATCATGATATCAACCCCTTGGTCGATAAGGGCATTTGCGGCATCGGTTTCTTTGCCAGGGTCGTACCAGGTGTTAACCCAAACAACTTTGATTTCAATATCGGGATTAACGGTTTTTGCTCCCATATAAACGGCATTGATATCGCGGAAGACCTCTGGAATAGGGAAGGATGCAATATAGCCTATGGTATTTGTTTTCGACAACATACCAGCGGCAACACCGGCAACATAGCGACCTTCATAAGTACGCAGGGCGTAAGTCCCCATGTTCTTTGATCGTTTGTAGCCAGTCGCATGTTCAAATACAGTCTTCTTAAAACGTTTGGCAACTTTAAGCGTTGGGTTCATAAAGCCGAACGAGGTCGTGAAAATAAGATCATTGCCTGCTTTCGCTAATTGGGTAATCACCCTTTGAGCGTCTGCCCCTTCAGGTACATTTTCGACAAAGGTGGTTTTTATTTTGTCGCCAAAGAATGACTGCAATTCTTCACGTCCACGGTTATGTTCATAACTCCAGCCGTGATCGCCAATAGGTCCGACATAAACAAATCCGACTTTAAAGGGTTCTTCAGCCTGCGCTACGCTTATTCCTGCAATTAGTCCTAAGCCAATTAACAAACGTTTTAACTTCATTTTTCACTCCTTCGCCCGTGGGCATGTTTCTAAACATTATGAGTTGTACTAACGCTGATATCTTTTTATTGTGCAAAAATCGAATGGCAGTTTTAGGCCATTTGTCTTGGATCAAAGGGTTTACCAAGTGATTTTGGCGCTAACAGTTTTTCTTTAAACTGATCTGCGCTTATGATCACCATCACAAAAACAGTGGCAACATAAGGTAGCATTGCCAGTAGGTTAGGCGATATTGACCAGCCCATTCCTTGTAGGACGAGGTGCATTATACTTGCTAGCCCAAATAAATAGGCTCCTAACATGATGTTACCCACTCGCCATGATGCAAAGACTACTAAGGCCAATGCAATCCAACCACGGCCCGAGGACATGTTCTCAACCCACATTGGCGTATAAACGAGTGACATATAGGCGCCTGATAAACCGGCCATTGCGCCGCCGAACATAATAGCGCAATACCTGACTCTTAAGACCCTGATGCCAATCGCATTGGCTGCATTGGGATTCTCACCCACTGCTTTGAGTACTAGGCCAGTACGAGTGTGATTGGCGACATAGGCAACTAGCCCTGCTAGTGCGAATGAAAGATAGACAAGTAAGTCGTGGGTGAACAGTATTTTACCCACAATAGGAATGTCTGAGAGTAAAGGGATAATGATTGGCTGAAAACCTTGCACGGTTTGACCGACGACATCAGCACCAACAAAGGCGCTTAAGCCAGTGCCGAAAATGGTTAAGGCGAGACCGGTGGCGACTTGGTTTGCTCCAAGGTGGAGCACTAAAAAGGCAAAAATGAGGCTCATTATCATACCCATCAAGATGGCTCCAATAATACCAAACCCTGCTGAACCTGTTGTATAGGCGGCAAGAAAACCCACGACAGCGCCCATTAACATCATGCCTTCTTGTCCAAGGTTTAAGACGCCAGATTTCTCACAAATCACTTCGCCTAAGGCGATTAATAAAAGTGGTGTGCCGGTTTTGATGGCAGCAAATAAAATTTGAGTTATAAAATCAATATCCATAATGAATTCTCAACCTAGTTTTGGTACTGGGAGTTTGATGGCAAAGTAAGGCGATAATGAATAAAGAAATCACAGGCCAATAAGAAGAAGAGCAGAACGCCTTGGAACATGCCAACAACGGCGATGGGAATGCCCATTTCAATTTGAGCAAGGTCACCTCCCATATAGAGTACCGCCATAAACGTGGCTGATAGTAAGGCGCCAAGTGGATGTAAGCGGCCAAGGTAGGCCACTATTATGGCTGAATAACCATAACCTGGGGATATGCCAGGGACCAGCTGACCAATAGGGCCTGCGACTTCCGATACTCCGGCCAACCCGGCTAAGGCACCAGCAAAGAGCATGACTGCCCATGTTAGCTTAGTGCGATTGAAGCCCGCATACTTTGCGGCTGCCTCATCGGCGCCAAAGACTCTAATTTGAAAGCCTAAATGGCTTTTGGCGAGTACAAATGCGGCAAAAAGCGACAGTAAGATAGCAAAAATAATGCCAATATGCGCACGACCATCTTCACTTAAGAGGGGCAGTAATGTGGCATCTGAGAAAATGGCTGATTCGGGAAATCCAAAACCTTCAGGGTCTCTTAAAGGGCCATGTACTCCCCATAAAAGTAAGTAAAGGGCAATGTAATTAAACATTATGGTGGTCAGTATGAGGTTTGAGTTGAATTTTAATTTTAACAGGGTAGGGATAGCTGCCCATATCATGCCACTTATAATGCCAGCAACTAAGGTGAGCGGTAAGGCGTACCAGACATCTGAATCGACAAACTGCAGTGCCATGGCGCTGCCGCCTAATGCCCCAATCAGAAGCTGACCTTCAGCGCCGATATTCCATAGGTTAGCTCGATAGCAAAGCGAAAGACCGACGGCACATAATAACAAAGGCCCCATTTTGACTAACATTTCGCTTATGTTGTAGGCATCAGATAAAGGGGCAATCAATAGAAGATGCATGGCTTCTAGAGGGTCTTTGTCTAATAAACTAAACAGAATAGAGCCAAATATGAGGGTCAGAAATATTGCCAATAAAGGGGAGGCAAAGGTCATTAGTTTACTGGGTTCAATTCTAGGGGTTACCTGAATCATGATGACATCTCCTGAGTGACTGGCTCACTGGTGTTATCGATAAAGGTTCCTGCCATCCATTGTCCTATCTGATCAATGTTTGTATCTTCACACCTCACCACAGGCGAAAGGTAGCCGTCACATACGGCCGCCATACGGTCGGCCAATAAAAAGAGTTCATCAATATCTTCAGAAACAAGCAAAATAGCAGCGCCTTGATCTCTAAGTGATAGTAAGGCTTGGTGGATAGCAAGAGCGGCACCCACATCAACCCCCCAGGTGGGATGTGCGCATATTAATACTTTGGGTGCTTGTCCAATTTCACGGCCCATAATGAATTTTTGAAGGTTACCTCCGCTTAAACTCTGAGCTTCAGAGAATTCTCCGTGACATTTTACTTTATAGTCACTGATAAGTTTACTCGCGTAGGTTTTTAGCCCCTTCCAGTCGACAATGCCATGCTTTATGAAACCTTTAGAATGCGTTAGTAGCGTATTTTCACTGAGACTCATATCGGGTACAGCACCTCTACCAAGGCGCTCTTCTGGTACGTAGGCCATGCCTAGTTGTCGACGCTTTCCAGCACCTAGGTTTCCAATAGGAAGGTGATTGAGTTCAATCATCTGGGGTTTGGCTCTATCGTCTTCGCCACTGATGGCAGACATTAGCTCTTCTTGACCATTGCCTGCGACTCCCGCAATACCAAGAATCTCACCGGCAAGTAAATCAAAATTAATGTCTTTTAAATGGGTGCCAAAGGGCTGTGCACTTTCAAGGTTTAAGGCGGTTACCTTGAGGCTAATATCATGGCCTATTTTTTTTGCGTATCCAGCATCTTGGTCCGCTAAATCACCCACCATCATTTTAGCTAAACTGGCAGGTGTTTCTTGATTGGGGTTACAGGTTTGAACCACTTTACCTGCTCTTAATATTGTGGCGCTGTGGCATATTTCAGTCACCTCATGCAATTTGTGGCTGATAAAAAGTATGCTGCAACCTTCTTTGGACAGTTGATTTAATACAATAAAGAGGCCGGCTACTTCTTGGGGGGTTAAGACTGAGGTGGGTTCATCTAAAATGAGCAGTTTAACGGATTGAACCAAGCAGCGCATTATCTCAACTCGCTGTCGCTCCCCAATAGAAAGTGAGTGTACATATTTATTTGGATCAACATTGAGGCCGTATTGTTCTGATAATTCACTGATACGTAACGCAAGGCTGGGGATGGCGGCGAGCTGAACTTTACTTAAGCAAAGCTCAATGTTTTGACTGACAGTCAGTGTTTCAAATAGGGAGAAATGTTGGAATACCATCCCAATACCTAAATCTCTTGCTTGGGCTGGATTATTGATTTTTACAGTATGACCTTCCCATAGCAGTTCACCTGCGTTGGGAGAAACGACGCCGTAGATAGTTTTGACTAAAGTACTTTTACCCGCACCATTCTCTCCAAGAAGTGCGTGTATCTCGCCGTTTTCTAAGGACATGTTTATTTTGTCATTAGCTAGGCAGCCAGGGTACTCTTTAGTGATGTTTTTAAGGGTTAAACGCGGCCTTGTATTGTTGGGTTTATCTACGGGCTTCTTGTCATCTAAACAACGATTCTCTATCACAATCACATCTCTACTATTTGAATCACGAATAAACGTGTTCTCGATTCAATTTGGTATAATTCTAGGGCTAACTTTAGTCGCTAGCTAAATTATTACGTTAAAAGTCTGTGTGCTGAACAAAAATAAATTTAATTAAATGTTAACTGTCTTATTGATGTTAAAGAAATAAGGCGCAGCAATTCTGAGCTGGACGCCTGCTTAAGTCTAGATGAAGCGTAAAAAATGAAAGAAAAAACATTTTATATGTGAAATTAATGTTTCAGGCATTCATTAATTGTTTCATTTGTTTTAAAGTTGGTACATAAAGAGATTATGTATCATGCTTTTAGGTTTAATTATTTGTATGGTTATATTTTTTTAACGTATCTATTTAGTTTTAACAACTAGAAATTTAAAAAGAAATTTTCACGGAGTGCCACTTTATGTCTGATTACCCACGAAATTTAACCGGCTATGGTGCCAACCCACCACACCCAAAATGGCCAAACAAAGCAAGGGTGGCACTTCAGTTTGTGCTTAATTATGAGGAGGGTGGTGAGAACTGCATACTTCATGGTGATAAAGCATCGGAGGCATTTTTATCTGAGATGGTCGGTGCAGCTGCCCGTGAAGGTGTGCGTCATATGAGCATGGAATCCATATATGAATATGGGAGTCGTGCAGGTGTTTGGCGTTTATTAAACTTGTTTAAAGAGATGGACATACCGTTAACTATATTTGCGGTTGCTATGGCACTTGAGCGCCACCCTGATGTAGCCAAGGCGTTTGTCGATGAAGGTCATGAAATTTGTAGTCATGGTTATCGCTGGATTGATTATCAATATGTTGACGAAGAAACTGAACGCGAGCATATGTATAAAGCAATTGAAATCATTGAGCGCTTGACAGGAAGTCGACCACTGGGTTGGTATACGGGTCGCACTGGTCCCAATACAAATCGCATCGTTGCTGAAGAAGGCGGTTTTTTATATAACGCAGATGATTACAGTGATGATCTTCCCTTTTGGAAAGAAGAAGCGGGTATCCCTCAGTTAATGATTCCTTATACACTGGATACTAATGATATGCGTTTTGCCGCGTTACAGGGTTTTAATACCGGCGAGCACTTTTTTCAATATTTAAAAGATGCATTTGATACCTTATATGCAGAGGGTGCTGAGTCACCTAAAATGCTTTCAATTGGCTTGCATTGTCGTTTAATTGGTCGTCCAGCACGTATTGCTGGTCTACGCCGATTCTTGGAATATGTGAAGCAATTTGATGATGTATGGTGTTGTCGTCGTATTGATATTGCCAACCACTGGCGTGAAAACTTCCCGTATACAAAATAACCTAAATAACGATAAATGACCCTAGTTGGGTTGTTTTAAGCTAGAGATAAGATAATGACAATATTAAAAAATAGACCAAGTGCACTGAGTAAAGATGAATTTATGCATCAATTTTCAGGTGTTTATGAACATTCAGATTGGGTAGCAGAACTTCTTTGGGATCAAATACAGGTCAGTATTGAGAGTGAGTGTTTTGATACTGTTGATGCTATTTCAGCGCAAATGAAAGGCATTGTTGATACTGCAAGTTATGATCTTAAGTTGGCACTGCTTCGTGCTCATCCAGATTTAGCGGGTAAAGCTGCATTAGCCGGTGAACTAACGGATGATTCTACATCTGAACAGGCAGGTGTCGGCCTTGACCAATTAAGTGAAGACGAGTTTCAGCGCTTTCAGCACATTAATGATAGTTATAAAGCGAAATTTGAATTTCCATTTATTATGGCTGTTAAGGGGGCAACGAAAGTACAAATATTTGATGGTTTTGAATCAAGAATTGATAACACCGTTGATGCTGAGTTTAACCGAGCGGTTAATGAAGTGCATAAGATTGCAGGATTCAGGCTTGCTGATAAATAATGTTAGATAGGCTCAGCCTATGAAATAGTGTTAGTTGAAGTGCTGATATTATGTCAGGAAAGGCCATTGGGTATCATTTTTCCCAGTGGCCTTTTTATTGCTCAATGGAAAAGAAGGGGGACTTATCTCTATGTTTTTTAAGTGAAACTGAATCTCCCTTCAAGTCAAGGTGGGCGTTCTCATGCGATAACACAATAAAGCGACGTTTTTTAAACGCTATTTCGCATATAGGGTAGGCTTTTTAATGGCGCTTCTGTAAGATAGTCGTTCGGTTTTTAATCATTGAGAAACGAGCGATGATTAAGTTGAATGAATGTTTTTTCAACAATTTTATCTGTTAACCTTATAATAGATAAAACCAATAGCGTGGAGTTGGGTGAGTTTTGAGTCGTATCCGAGCTTGTATTGATCAGTTTTTGGGCCTTGGTGCTGGTGTTGACGCCGACAGCAGTTCTTATCATGTCCAAGTTGTGAACTTATCCTATTTACTGACCTTTGCCGCTTTTTTGATTCTTTTTATACCAAGTCTTCAACTTGGTAATGCCTTTCTAATCGTATTTGAACTGTTTTCGTTGGGTTTTTTATTGTTTGGTTTATACCTCAATATTAATCAACGTCAAAACTACGCCGCTATTTTATTCCCTGTTATTGTTATTTGTAATACGTCGATTAAGACCATGATTTTTTATGGTGTTGAAAGTCAACTCCATTGGTTTTTAGCGGTTATTGGTGTTTATGTTTATACTGCTTTTAGTCGAGAAATACGCCATTGGCGTATACCGTTTTTAGTCCTTAGTATCGTGATCTTTATGTTGTGTCACGCTTACTCAGGGCATGGTCAAGTCATCATGTCACATGAGCAACAAGTGCTTGTCAGGTACCTGACTTTTATTATTACCTTGGCTGCTATTAGTGGTGCAACTGCCTTGGTTGTGGGGCGTTTAAGGCGCGCTAATTCTGAATTGCGTAAATTGGCCGAGTTAGATGAGTTAACAGGGATAGCCAACAGGCGTAAGGTATTGGCGGATGCGGTCAATATTTATGCCGATGCTGTTATTAATATGGAGTCTTGTGTATACGCTATCGTTGATTTAGATCACTTCAAAAAGATCAATGATACCTATGGGCATGAAGCAGGTGATGTCGTACTAAAAAGTGTGGCCGCTAAGATGGATGATACCATTCGAAAAGGCGATAAATTAGGTCGTTATGGTGGTGAAGAGTTTGTTGTTATCATGCCAGATACCGATATTACCCAAGGCCTGCAAGAGATGGATCGTCTGCGCCAAGAGGTCAGTGATATGCTCATTGAAACTGAAATGGGTGTCGTTGTGCCTGTTACTCTAAGTGTGGGTCTTTCTGCCATATCCTTAGAAACAAACCGTTATGAAGAAATTTTAGCTGAGGCGGATAGTGCTCTATACAGTGCTAAACGTGAGGGTCGAAATCGAGTTTCTGCCTACACAAGTTTTTAGTTTTTCCTTTCTTTTAAATTTCCTAACTTAAATTAACCTAATGCTTTTTGCATTTTTGTTGATCCTATCAATAGTTTAAATATGTCCTTATTGCCCAGCGTACTTTTTAAAGAATCAGATTATTGGATTGTCAATAAACCGGCGGGTATGAGCTTTCATGCAGAAAGCCAAGAGATTGGTTTTATGCAATGGATGCATGAAAACTACCCTGATCAGTCATTTTTCCCGGTACATAGATTAGATCGTATTACCTCGGGTTTAATCATACTTGCCAAGCATAAAGAGGCAGCTCAAGTGTTTGGCCAGCTGTTTGAGCAGCATTTGATTAGCAAATACTATCTTGCATTGAGTGCAAAAAAGCCCAAAAAAAAGCAAGGGACTATTAAGGGCGGAATGCAGCAGGGGCGACGTGGAAGTTGGATGCTGAATCAATCAAATACTAATTTTGCCCATACTCAGTTTTTTTCTTGTTTATTAAAACCAGGGATAAGGTTGTTTGTATTAAAGCCAAAGACAGGAAAAACACATCAGCTAAGGGTAGCTCTTAAAAGTGTAGCAGCCCCTATATTGGGAGACGAACGATATGGTGGGGAGGTGAGTGATAGAGGTTACTTGCATGCCTATAGTCTGAGTTTTGAATGGCAGGGAGAAGCCAAAGAGTTCGAATGCATGCCAGAAGCAGGTGTTGAGTTTGAAGGGCTAGAATCGAGCCTGATAGCGCATAACTTATACCCGCTTAATGACTTGCCTTGGCCTAAATAATGGCCTCTCAACCCGCTTAATATTGAGCGCGTAAATTAAATCACTATTGGCTGAGATTCTTATATTAATTCCTTGTAGAATGCCCGTCAGAGGTAAACTTAATGAAAAATGTATTATTGTATTGTCGTCCAGGCTTTGAAAAAGACTGTGCCGGTGAGATTACAGAGTTAGCGGCGGGCCATGGTTTTTATGGTTACGCGCGGATGGAACCTAAGCAGGGTTTCATTGTGTTTGTAATGGAAGGGAAGGATGCGGGTGAGCAATTAATTGAAGCGCTTCAGTTCTCTGATCTTATTTTTGCAAGACAAATTATTGCTGTGAATGATGCGATAAGTATGGATACGGGTGCCCGTGTCGAGGCGCTACTTGAGGCTGCAAAGTCGTTGCCACTCGCGCTAGATTTATGGATTGAAACGGCGGATACCAATGAAGGTAAGGCGCTAGCAGGCTTGATTAAGAAGCTAGAAAAACCCTTAAGACTGGGGTGGAAAAAAGCGAGTTTATTAAGAACTAAAGCATCGGGTGTGAGGCATCATCTCTTTTTAGTTGACGGTGATCTGGCTTATCTTGGCGTGTCATATATAAAGTGTCGTAGTGAGTTTCCTTTGGGTATTCGCAGATTACGTTTTCCTGCTAAAGCGCCGAGTCGCTCGACATTGAAACTTGAAGAAGCGATGCACGAGTTTGTTCCTGCTAAAAAATGGGCTTCACTTTTACGTGAGGGCATGACCGCGGTTGATCTGGGTGCGGCGCCAGGAGGCTGGACGTATCAATTGGTTGAGCGAGGGATGCGTGTGATTGCGATTGATAACGGTCCTATGGGTGATTTGTTGATGGCAACTGGCTTAGTGGATCATCAAAAAGCAGACGGCTTTAAGTATCAGCCACCAAAGCAAGTAGATTGGTTGGTGTGTGATATGGTTGAAAAGCCACAGATGGTAACTGAGCTAATGGCTAAATGGTTAAGTTCTGGCTGGACTAGGCGTAGTATTTTTAATTTAAAACTACCGATGAAAAAGCGCTATCAAGAAGTGAGTACTTGTTTGGCCATGTTGACGTCCGAGCTTGATAAAGCTGGTAGACAATATGAAATACAGGCGAAGCATCTGTATCATGATAGGGAAGAGATAACCGTTTGTGTTATTTGTCATTAGGGGTTAGGGGAAGTTAGATTTACCTTCAGTGTTCAGATAAAACTTGTCGATTTATATTCTAAAAAAGGCCAATCATTTGATTGGCCTTTTTTTATTTATATCGCTGAGTTTTCAGGGGAGGGGAAATAGCCCATGGCTTCTTCCATTAGGATGTCCCTATCATATACGTCACGACGAAACTCTGGCATGCCGTTTCTATTGGGAACCACGGTAAAGTAGACAAGATATACGGGTAGTGCTTTAGGTAGGCCAATGACCTTAGTTTCTTTCGATAAAACGGCATTGTTAAGTGTTTCAGCGTATTTGCTTCCGGCAACGAGTTTATTAGCAAAAAGTTGGGGTTCTTCTAGACGTATGCAGCCTGAGCTAAAAGCGCGGTTTGACTCCTTGAATAAATGTTTGGCAGGGGTGTCATGTAAATAGATTTCGTTTCGGTTAGGAAACATGAATTTATATTTACCTAAGGCATTGCCTTCATCGGGTTCTTGTTCAAATCGGAATTTAAGTTTTTCAGGTGTTATTTTTTTCCAATCAATCAGGCTGGGGTCTAGCTCTTTTGCACCAATTGTCCAACTTGAGTACACCTTATAGCCTTGTTCAAGTAGGTAGTTTGGGTTTGCATGAGCTTTGGGTAGCAAGGTCTCTTGGGCGATCCTGTGAGGTACTCGCCAGGTAGGGTTGGTGACCATATAGGTCATCTTGCCTTTGAATACCGGTGTTTTTCTTTCTTTTTTACCTATGACGACCTTCATTGTGGAATGTTGATCATTCAAAATAGTGTGGACTTTGTAGTCGGTGAGATCGACCCAAATTCGCTCTGGTTCAAGCTCGGAAGGAAGCCAGCGCCAACGTTCTAGGTTGTAGGCAATTTGTTTCGCTCTTAATGCAATAGGGATGTTTAGCATCTCTATTGTTTGTGAGCCGGCATGGCCGTCGGCCTTAAGGTCGTGACGACGTTGGAAATTAATAAGGGCTTGTTTGACCTTCTTGTCGAATTTGTCTTCTTGGATTGTTCTAGTTGAAAAGCGGATGTCACCGAGTTGAACTAAGCGTGCTCTTAGTTGCGCTATTCTTGGGCCTTGGTCACCTAAAGACAGGGGGACGCCTGCAGATACGCGAATGTCTTTTTGCTTGCTGGCTATGTCTTGATAGTAGACGAGCCATTTTTGCAGAATCTGATAGTCTGGATGTCGTGGTGCAAGTTGGGGTAAATAATTAACCATGTCACTTGCTGAGTCTAAATAAAGGAGGTCCGACCATTGGTTTGTTGGAGCGTCTAACTGCCAGTTTGGATCGATAAGCTGAGGTTCATAGCGACCGATACTTAAATCGTGGGCATAGCTGGATAAGGCAATGGTTGCTATCACATCTAATTCAGCAAGCTGCTGTGTGCTGGGTTGGGTTAGCGCTAGATATTCTTTGATGATACTGGTGTGATAAAAGATCGGGTTAAGCCCATGGCTATCTGCTTGTTCTAATATATCAACCAATTTATAGAGCGAGGGGTTTAGTAGGTTGTTCTTTATCCAAAAAGGTTGAAACTCTCTGAATTGATAGGCAGCTTGTACGGCTTCGTTGGGAAGGGCTTGCCCTGCCACAGGTGAAAATGCGTTTACCATCATGGCCACTTGACTGGTAACGCTAGTCGCAATTTGTTCGACGCTGGGTGGGGTGACAACAAAATTACTGGGGCTGCTTTTAGGTGTGGGAGTCGAGCAAGCGGTTAATGTGATGAAAAGTAGGGTGCTTACTAGTCCTTTAAAGGCAGTCCAGTTCATTGATGTCTCCTTAATTATTAGCCAATTCTAGTTGGTAAGTGTCTCAAGTTCAGTGATGGTGATTAATGCCATTTCACGAGTGTCTTTGCAGATGTCTTTATCTGCTTGAAAATCAGCGCAGACTTTCGGTCTTGATTCATGACCAAAAATATCACATCGCATATCATCAAGAAGGTGAATGCATTTCTCGCCTGCCGCTTTGCCATTTGGCATGCCTGGGATGATGGAGCTGATAGAGGGGGCGATGCAACATGCACCACAAGACAATCGACACTGCATTTTTATCTCATTAATGGGAAAAGCTAATATTAACCTATAAACAGGTAAAGCTAATGAAAAAAATGTATTTTTTGAAAGCAGTTGTACTTTTTTAAATGGTTCAAAACCCCCTTCTGTAATACTGTTAACTAATGTAAAGATTGGTTTCTTGAACTGTCGCTTTTTGGTTTGCCCGTGTATTGTTTATGTGTCCATTGCCTTTATATGAATTGAATATGAAAGAAAAAGTTCTTTTGGTTGAAGATAGTGCCGTAGTGTTAAAAGTGCTAAAGCATTTAGTGGCTCAAAATCCTAATTTCGAGCCGATTCTTGCGAATAGCTTTGAGACTGCGCTACAGCAAATTGAAATTCATGGTGATGAGTTATTTGCTGCTGTCGTTGATTTGCATTTGCCTGATGCTGAAAACGGTGAAATCGTGGACGCTGTGTTAGAGCGTAATATTCCCACAGTTGTTTTAACCGGCACTTATAATGATGAGTTGCGTCTATCCCTTTTAAATAAAGGCGTTGTTGACTATGTGACGAAAGATAGTCGTTACTCTTATCAGCATGTAATGAAGGTGATTGAGCGGCTACGTAAAAATGTCTCCATCAAAGTCTTGGTGGCTGAAGATTCAACAACAAGTCGTAATTTTATTCGCAATCTGTTGGAGCAATACCGTTTTCAAGTGATAGAGGCTAAAGATGGTCAAGAAGCGTTGGCGATTTTAGAATCTGACTCTTCGATTCGAATGTTGATTACAGATCACTATATGCCAGTTATAAATGGCTATGATTTGGTTAGAATGTTGCGTCGTAATGTGCGTTTTCAGGATTTGGTGATTATTGGTTTATCTTCTGAAGGTGATTCATCTTTGACCGCAAAATTTATTAAGTCGGGCGCTAATGACTTTCTGAAAAAACCTTTTTATCATGAAGAGTTTCATTGTCGAGTCATTCATAACTTAGAAGCGCAAGAAATGTTAAACACTATTCGTGATTTGGCGAATATGGATGCGTTAACAGGGCTCTATAATCGACGCTATTTGATGGCAGAAGGTGAGTGCTTTTATCAAAGTGCAGTCGCAGCGCAGCGGCCGATTCATGTGGTGATGTTAGATATTGATCACTTTAAGCAGATTAATGATAATCATGGGCACTTGATAGGTGATAAATTACTAGAAGGTTTTTCAGCGTTATTACGCAATTTCTTTTCTGACTCTCTTGTTGCTCGCTTTGGTGGGGAAGAGTTTTGTATATTGAATGATATATGTCGAGTGGAAGAGATTTCAACCCGTCTTAAGTTGCTAGATGACAGTCTCAGAAATAAAGGTTTCACCCCTGAGGATATCAAAATCACCTATAGTGGGGGTGTGGTGAGTGAGGTATTTGATTCGTTAGAGTGTGCTGTTAAAGTGGCTGACATTAGATTATATTTAGCCAAAAATAATGGCCGTAATCAAGTGTGTAGTCTTAGTGAAGTGGGCTAAAGTGAGTTGATAATTGCTAAATATAAAAAAACCGCGTTACTTATTAAGAGTGACGCGGTTTTTTTATATCTGAGTAGATTAGCCTTTTAATAGTGTCATTAGTATGGGTGTCACTACGCCAGGGTTGGCTTTGCCTTGTGAGGCTTTCATGATTTTCCCCATAAAGAATCCCATCATTTTTTTCTGTTTATCAGCTTCAGAGGCTCTGAATTGATCAACTTGAGTGGGGTTTGCATCAATGATTTCTTTAATCATTGTTTCAATAGCACCTGTATCGGTTACTTGCTTAAGGCCTTTTTTATCAATGATTTCATCTGCGCTGCCTTCTCCATTCCACATATTAAGCAAAATGTCTTTGGCGGTTTTGCCATTGATCGTATTGTCTTTAATACGGGCTAGGAGTAATCCCAAGTTATGTGCGTCAACAGGGCTGTCTTTGATGTCTGCTTGGTTTTGGTTGAGTAATTTGCTTAACTCGCCCATTACCCAGTTGGCCGATAATTTAGTATCGCCAGCGGCTTTGTTAACGACTTCAAAATAATCCGCCATTGGGCGGGTTGAAGATAAAACACCAGCATCATATTTACTAAGTTTGTATTCAGACATAAAGCGAGCAGCTTTGCTCGTTGGTAGCTCAGGCAGTGTTGCTTTAATTTGATCAACATATTCTTGAGTCAGTACAACAGGCAGTAGGTCAGGGCAAGGGAAGTAGCGGTAATCGTTAGCATCTTCTTTTGAGCGCATGCTGCGTGTTTCATCTTTTTCAGGATCATATAAGCGTGTTTCTTGAGTGATTCTGCCGCCATCTTCCAGTATGTCTGCTTGGCGTTCTACTTCAGTGTAAATGGCTTTTTCGATAAAACGGAAAGAGTTTACGTTTTTGATCTCTGTACGAGTACCGTATTCTTTTTGTCCTTTCGGGCGTAACGAGATGTTGACATCGCATCGCATCGAACCTTCAGCCATGTTGCCATCGCAAATGCCCAGATAAGTCACGATTGAGTGAATCATTTTGACATAGGCAACAGCTTCTTTTGCTGAGCGAATGTCAGGTTCAGAGACGATTTCTAGCAAAGGTGTGCTTGAGCGGTTTAAATCGATACCTGTCATGCCGTGAAAATCTTCGTGCAATGATTTTCCTGCATCTTCTTCAAGATGGGCGCGGGTGATGCCGATACGAGATGTTGTTCCATCATCCAAGGTGACGTCTAGATGGCCAATGCCAACGATAGGGTCGTCCATTTGGCTGGTTTGATAGCCTTTAGGGAGATCTGGGTAGAAATAGTTTTTACGCGCAAAAACAGACGTCATGCCAATTTCAGCATTGACGGCATGGCCGAACATGACGGCCATTCTTAGTGCTTCCTTGTTGAAGACGGGTAGTGCGCCAGGCATACCTAGGTCAACCAAGGTGGTTTGTGTGTTTGCTTCTGCGCCAAAAAGAACCGGAGCACCTGAAAAAAGTTTGGATTGCGTAGATAGTTGGGCGTGAATTTCAAGCCCTATAACAATTTCCCAATTCATTCTTATGCTCCTTTTTCCATGCTAGGTGTTTGTAGATGCCAGTCTGTATTTTGTTGGAACTGGTGTGCGATGTTAAGCAACTTAGACTCGGCAAAGTAGTTGCCCATTATTTGTAAGCCAACAGGCATGCCGTTGCTAAAGCCTGCAGGTACTGACATGGCAGGGATGCCGGCTAAATTAACTGAAAGTGTGTATATGTCTTCAAGATACATGGCAACAGGATCATCAGTTTTACTGCCAATACTAAAGGCGGTGGTTGGTGCGACAGGACCCATGATGACATCAACTTCGTTTAATGCTTTTACGAAGTCTTGTTTAATTAGGCGACGAATACGCTGTGCCTTGAGGTAATAGGCATCATAATAACCTTCAGAAAGAGCATAGGTGCCTACCATAATGCGTTTCTGAACTTCTTTGCTGAAGCCTTCTGCGCGAGATCGTGTGTACATATCCAAAAGATCTTTAGGGTCTTCACACCTGTGTCCATAACGTACGCCATCAAAACGAGATAGGTTTGATGATGCTTCTGAGGGTGCAATAACATAATACGCAGGGATACTTAATTTAAGGTTGGGTAGCGATATATCTTTTATGGTCGCGCCCAGACTCTCAAATTCTTTTACGGCCTGCATAATGGCATCAGCAACGCCTGAGTCAAGTCCTTCACCAAAATACTCTTTTGGTAAGCCGATAGTGAGGCCGTCTAGTGGTTTGTTTAGGTCTGCTAAATAATCTTCGGTATCGACTTCGGCAGATGTTGAATCTTGAGGGTCAAAGCCTGCAATGGCATTCATTAGGTGTGCGCAATCTTCTGCGCTACGGGCCATGGGGCCTGCTTGGTCAAGGCTTGAGGCGTAGGCGATCATGCCGAAGCGTGAAACTCGACCATAGGTAGGTTTAAGACCTGTGATGCCGCAAAAGGACGCGGGTTGTCGAATTGAGCCACCAGTATCGGTACCCGTTGTTGCAACAGCCATGCCGGCTGCGACTGCGACAGCAGAACCACCGGATGAACCACCGGGGACTTGATTAAGGTTCCAAGGGTTTTTTACCAATCCATAATGGCTGTTTTCATTGGATGAGCCCATAGCAAACTCATCCATGTTTGTTTTGCCTAGCATGATCGCGCCAGCTTGCTCTAATCGAGCGGTAACTGTGGATTCATAAGGTGCGATAAAGTTACTTAGCATCTTTGAGGCGCAGGTTGTCAGGGTACCTTGAGTACAGAATAAATCTTTATGGGCAATGGGGATGCCTGCAAGGGGGCCTGCAGTGCCTGCGTCAATGGCTGCATCTGCTTGTTTGGCGGCCGCAAGTGCGGACTCAGAGCAAACAGTAATGAAGCTGTTTAAACTAGGGTTTAATTCCTGAATTTTAGTAAGATAACTCTGGGTTAATTCAACACTCGTGATTTCTTTTTTGCGTAGCTTTTTAATAAGGCTAGAGATGTTTTGTTCAAGCATGATGGTATCCGATTAATCGATCACTTTAGGTACAAGGAAAAGACCTGCTTCAGTGCTAGGTGCGTTCGCAAGAAAGGCGTCGCGACGGTTTATTTCAGTGACTTCATCTGCACGTAGTCTTTGCGTCATTTCTAATGGATTTGAAAGTGGTTCTACCCCTTCCGTATCTACTGACTGCATTTGCTCAACTAGTTCTAAAACGCTGGAAAGGGACGATTGGTACTGAGAAGCGTCTTCTTCCGTGAGTGCTAGGCGTGCTAAATGAGCAATTTTTTGCACGTCTTGTTTATCTAGAGACATATTTCACCCATAAATAGTGTGTTGTAAAAATGCTGGCCATTGTATCGAGAACCTCCTTGGGTGGATAGTGGGAGCTCTCAAAAACTGATTAATAAGTCCTTAAATCAAAAAAATTTTAATAAACAATGAAATAGCACCGTCTATTTTGTATAAAAGCGTGTATTCAGCTTGCCGAATGGGTCTTGGATTGGTACATTTTTACGCTGTTCGTATCGTATCTATCAGGGTGTTGAAATTCATGTTTAAGAAAATCAGGGGAATGTTTTCAAGCGATTTGTCGATTGACCTAGGGACCGCGAATACACTTATCTATGTTCGTGACCGTGGAATCGTGCTTGATGAACCCTCCGTTGTGGCTATTCGCCATAATGGCAATCAAAAAACCGTTGCGTCTGTTGGTACTGATGCGAAGCGTATGCTGGGTAGAACACCCGGTAATATCACCGCTATTCGACCATTAAAAGACGGCGTTATTGCAGACTTTCATGTCACTGAAAAAATGCTGCAGTACTTTATTGCAAAAGTGCACGAAAATAGCTTTATGAAACCAAGCCCTCGTGTGCTTGTTTGTGTGCCATGTAAATCGACACAAGTTGAACGACGTGCCATTAAGGAGTCTGCTTCAGGAGCAGGTGCACGCGAAGTGCATATCATAGAAGAGCCAATGGCGGCTGCAATTGGTGCAGGTTTACCTGTCGCCGAAGCATCGGGTTCCATGGTTATTGATATCGGTGGTGGTACGACAGAAATCGCGATTATTTCGTTGAATGGTGTTGTAACCTCAGAATCTATCCGTGTCGGTGGTGACCGTTTTGATGAAGCTATTACGACTTATGTTCGTCGCGCTTATGGTAGTTTGATTGGTGATGCCACAGCAGAGAAAATCAAAACTGAAATCGGTATGGCATACCATACGGGTGAAGAACTGCAGATTGATGTTCGTGGTCGTAACCTTGCAGAAGGTATTCCGCGTAGCTTTACTTTGAGCAGTACGGAAATTTTGGACGCATTACAAGAGCCACTTGCCCAAATCGTACAAGCGATTAAAGGTGTGCTTGAGCAATCACCGCCAGAATTAGCGGCTGATATCGGTGAAACTGGTTTGGTGTTAACCGGTGGTGGCGCGTTACTACGTGAAATTGACCGTTTAATCAGTGAAGAAACAGGCTTGCCTGTCATTATCGCTGATGATCCGCTGACATGCGTTGCACGTGGCGGTGGTATGGCATTAGAGATGTTGGATAAACACGCTTCTGAACTATTTACTGATGATAATGAGTAACAGTTAGAGGTGAGATATTAGTACTCTCTTTTTTGAAGGTAGGGTTTCTGGTTTAAAATTTTTTTTACTGGTTGTTTTATCTTCTATCATGATTGTTGTTGATGCTAGGAGTGGCTTTTTTATGCCGCTTCGCCCTTATTTAAGTTTTCTTGTGACGCCTATCCAAATTGTTGTTAATGCGCCTCAGCAAGCAATATCTTGGGGTTTGGAGCATCTTGCGAGCCGAGAATATCTGGTTGCTGAAAATCAGCGTTTAAATCAAGATGTCTTGGTATTGCGTAGCCGTCTCCAAAAATTAGATTCACTGCGTGCTGAAAATGTGCGATTACGTGAATTGTTAGATGCATCGCAGCAAGTAGAAGATAAAATTATTATGGCGGAGGTCATTGGTTTCGACCAAAACGCATATAGCCATAAAATCATGATAGACAAAGGTTTCTCTTCAGGTGCTTATGTTGGTCAATCTGTTTTAGATGCGACCGGCGTTATGGGGCAAATTATTGAGGCTGGGGCATATAATAGCCGGGTACTCTTAATTGCGGATGCGAGTCATTTTGTACCTGTTCAATTATCTCGTACTGGATTACGTAGTATCTTACGTGGAACGGGTGACTTGAAGCGCTTAGCATTAATGAATGTTCCTCATTCTGCCGATATTAAAAAAGGCGATGTATTAACGACATCAGGTTTGGATGATAGGTTTCCAAGCGATTATCCTGTTGGTGTAGTGAGATCTGTCGCTCATATATCGGGTAAGCCTTATGCTGATGTAGAGGTTGTTCCGCTCGCACAGCTAGAACGAAGTCGACATGTAATGTTAATCGATGTGCCGGAGTCACAGCGCTAATGAAAGCCAGTTTGGTGTTTTTAGTAACCCTTCTTTTTGCTCTTATGTTAGAGGCTTTGCCTTTTCCTGATGCGTTTATTTGGTTTAGGCCTGAATGGGCTTTGCTGGTCATTTTATATTGGGTGATAGCGCTGCCTTATCGTGTGGGTGTGGGTGTGGCTTGGTTGTTGGGTATTATGGTCGATTTGTTACAGGGTGGTGTTTTAGGGCAGCACTCTCTAACGTATGTCATTATTGCCTTTACCTGTGCTGTATTTTACCAAAGATTGCGCATGTATCACTCTTGGCAACAAGGTGTGTTTGTTGGCCTTTTGGTGAGTATTAGTCAATTGGTCGATTTTTGTATCGATAGATATATTGGAGACGCAGAACCGACTCTTATGATATTTATTCCTGCCATCATCACTGGGGCGCTATGGCCTTGGTCTTTTATAGTATTACGAAGTATTCGTCGTATGTATGCCATCCGTTAGGGAAAATTAATGATATTGTTAGCTTCTGCATCGCCGCGAAGGAAAAGTTTATTGGGGCAATTGGTGAAGGAGTTTGATGTCTTACCTGCTGATATCGATGAAACACCTTTACATAACGAAATTGCGGCTGATTATGTCAAGCGTATGGCGCTTGAAAAAGCCATGGCCGCCTCAATATTATCGCAGCAATCTAAATTATCCCCTCCTAACAGAGCTATTATTATAGGTTCTGATACTAGTGTTGTGCTTGATGGCAAAATATTAGGTAAACCCGAAAGCTTTGAACAAGCAAAAGGCATGTTACGTTCCTTATCAGGTGAAACCCATGAAGTCATGACATCGGTTTGTTTGCTTGATGCGCGTGTTGAGCATGTCGTTGTAAAAAATGTCGTTACTAAAGTAACATTTCGACGTATTTCAGATTTAGAGATTAGTCAGTATTGGCAAACCGGTGAGCCTCAAGATAAAGCCGGTAGTTATGGTATTCAGGGTTTGGGTTCAGTCTTTGTAGAACAAATTGCGGGCTCTTATTCTGCGGTAGTGGGTTTGCCTATGTTTGAAACGGCGCAACTATTGCAGCAAGTAGGAATAATGCCATTACAGGAGATGAGCAATGAGTGAAGATGTATTAATTAATGTAACCCCCATGGAAATTCGGGTTGCTCTTGTTGAAAATGGTGTTTTACAAGAAGTTTATATTGAGCGTGCTACCCGAAAAGGAATAGTGGGCAATATTTATCAGGGTAAAGTTGTCAGGGTTTTGCCTGGGATGCAGGCAGCGTTTGTCGATATCGGGTTAGAAAAAGCCGCCTTTATTCACGTATCTGAAGTGGCAGAAAGGGATGCTGTCAATCCGAGTGATCAAATTGGTGATTATTTAAGGGAAGGGCAATCTTTGGTTGTTCAGGTTACGAAAGATCCTATCAGCTCTAAAGGGGCTCGATTAACCACGCATTTATCTATCCCTTCTCGATATTTGGTTTATATGCCAGATCAATCTCATGTGGGTGTGAGTCAAAGAATTGAAGATGAAACTGAACGTGAAAGGCTGAAGCAATTGGTGTCAACGGCTTTAACGCAAGCCGATGAAACCAGTGGTTATATCTTGAGGACGGCAGCAGAAGGCGCTGGAGAAGAAGAAATTTTAGCGGATATTAAGTTTTTAACACGCCTTTGGCAATCGGTTAAAAAGCGAACTACCACGGCAAAAGCACCTTCTGTTATCTATGATGATTTACCGTTACATTTAAGAACCATGCGTGATCTTGTTAGCCTTAAGACCGAAAAAATTCGAATAGACTCACGTGAAAATTACGCCAAATTAAAGGCGTTTGCTGAAGAATTTATTCCTGAAGTGGCGCAAAGGGTTGAGTACTACCCTGGTGAGCGCCCTATTTTCGATATACACAGTGTTGAAGATGAAATTCAAAAGGCACTGGATAGGAAGGTGCAGCTAAAATCGGGAGGTTATCTTCTGGTTGAGCAGACCGAGTCTATGACCACGATTGATGTGAATACAGGGGCGTTTGTTGGTAGTCGTAATCTTGAAGAGACTATCTATAAGACTAACTTGGAAGCAGCTACGGCCATTGGTCGTCAGTTAAGGTTACGTAACCTTGGTGGCATAATCATCATCGATTTTATTGATATGGAAGATGAAGAGCATAAGCGTCAAGTGTTACGTATGCTAGAAAAAGTGCTGGATCTAGACCATGCAAAAACCAAAATTACCGGTGTGTCCGAGCTAGGTTTGGTTGAAATGACACGTAAACGAACGCGTGAGAGCTTAGGTCAGACCTTATGTGAGCCCTGTCGTTCTTGTCGTGGAAGTGGCTTGGTTAAGACGCCAGAGACAGTGTGTTATGAGGTTTTTAGGGAGATATTAAGAGCGGATAGGGCGTATGACTCCCCTACTTATGCTGTTCTTGCATCTCGTGGTGTGGTTGATCGTATGCAGGAAGAGGAAAGTGCGAGTGTCGCAGAGCTGGAGGCCTTTATTGGTAAAAGCATACACTTCCAAATAGAAACTGTGTATACGCAAGATCAATATGATGTTGTCATTCGATAATTTAAATCGATAACCTGTGTTAATGTGAAGAATCAGAATATGAAACGAGTTACGGATATTATCTGGTGGTCAGTCGTTTCATTCGTTCTGATTCTCGCATCAGTCATTATTTTAGTTAAGTTATTGCTCCCTTATGCGGATCAATATCGCCAGCAAATTGAAAAAAATGTTAGTCAGATATCAGGTTATGATATTCGAATTGACAATATATCTGCAAAACTAGAGGGTTTGGATCCCAGCTTTACCATCTCTGGGGTTAGCTTAAGTACTAACAAAGAGGCTCAACCACTGCGATTTGAGCGATTAATGATTCGTTTTAATTTGTGGGAATCATTTAACAAGCGTGAGCCAGTTTTTAGTTATATTCGTTTTTATCAAACTAAAGTAAGCCTTTCTGAAAGTGGGGGTCGTTGGTCGCTAACGGGGCTCCCCATTGCTGCGTCTGAAAATACGGGTGGGTTCGCTCGTATATTTAATTACCTACTCGATCAAAGGCAAATATCGCTTGTCGATACTGATATTGAAATAGACAGTGAGCGTATAGGGCGCTTCGATTTATCTTCTAATGCTGTTTATTTGCAGCGTACCCAAACGGGTATTGGTATTTCGGCAAATATCCATCATCAGGATTATGATGATGAGTTTACGCTTAAGGCGGAAATTAAAGGAGACCTGAGAGAGCCGGATAGTCTCAGTCTTGAAGCAGAGTTTGATTTACCTCAAGTTAGTATTACGCCATCAGAATTGACTGAACTTGAATCCCTTAAATTGGCTCAGTTAGATGTTGCCGCCAAGTTATGGCTATCCTATTCAATAGGCGCAGACGTGTCGTTAGTCGGTAATGTTAACTTGATTCCCACATTTAAATCAGGCGACACCTTATCGTTAAGTGCCGGGTTAAATTCACAGTATTCACTGCAAAGTAGAAAGCTATCTATGCAGCTCTCAAATTTGTCTATTGTGAGGGCTGGGATAACGTACCCCCCTACCAATCTTATATTGGACAGTGATATTGCTAAGCAGACAGTCGATCTCCGATTTGATCAGCTTGATCTTGCGTTAGGCGCTGAACTCGCTTTGCCCTATATGAAACAAAGTTGGTTTGTGACTGGTATGTTACAGGCGATGCAGGCCCAAGGTGGTGCGTCAAATGGGCATCTCAAAATTCTTAAATCTCCTGCTTTATCTATTGCTTATAAAGGAAACCTATCGATTGAGTCGAGTAAGGGTTATCGTAATATTCCCAGTGTTTCTTCTCTTGATGCCCTGTTAACGATTGAAGATAATCAGGGGGCAATTACATTTGCATCCAATGATGCGAATATCGCTTTTCCTTTGATGTACAAAGATGCTTGGCAAGTTGATGGTATCGCTGGTCGGGTTGAATGGGCGTCTTTACAGGATGCTTTTTTAGTCACTGCCAATGATATGTATTTAAATCGAAATGGTACCGATTTAGAAGCTGATTTTAGGTTAGAAATAGTGAAAGACTTTGTTGATACTTTGGCGCTGGATATTCATGCTGAAAATCTACAGGTTAAAGAGGGTTTGGCATACATTCCTCATTCAGCATTGCCTCAATCTGCCCATGATTGGCTTAATGGTGCGTTACTTGAAGGTCGGGCGGAGCGCGTTGATTTTGTATTGCAGACCGAGCTTGTAGAGGGTGCACGTCCACAATTCTTGGTTGATCTTGATGTTGATAGCGCAAAAGTCAAATTTGCGCCTGATTGGCCTGTTGCAAAGCAGATTGATGCCAATGTCCTGGTTGATAATGCCGGTGTTGATCTTGATTTAAACTTTGCGAAACTTGATGGGGTCGAAGGGCGAGACCTGTCTATTAAACTTCCCTTTACTGCCGGTGGTTTGAGTGAGTTAAGGTTGCAGGGTAAGGTTTCTGATGACCTGGCTGATGTGATGGCGTTACTTTCCCAGACAAACTTGTCACAAAGTGTATTAAAGCCCTTTCAGTCATGGCATGTGCAAGGGGCCGCTGATGCCAGCTTTGAGCTTATTCTACCTTTGTCTGAGCAGGATGCAGCAGAGCCTTATTTTAACTTAATGTTAGCAGTATCGGATACGGACCTTAAAATTGATGACCTTAATTTATCGGGGACGCTAGTTAGTGGTGTTTTAAATTATGATACTGAAAAAGGAATTTATAACTCTAATTTTGATATTAAGGCTTTTTCTGGTCGCGCCAAATTGGACTTGTTTGGGAATGTACTCGCATCCGGCGCCTTAGCTATAAGTGCCAACGTCGTCGGTGATTTAGATTTACAAGATGTGATGGTATGGCAGAAATTACCTGATTTACTAACTGATGCGACTCAAGGGAAGGTTGCATTCAATGCAGATTTTGCAATAGATGCTGAGCGCTCAGGTGTGATTAAAATCAACGCAAATACTGATTTGTTCGGTGCGAGTTTGGCACTGCCTAAACCTTTCTCAAAAACCGCGAATATTAAAAAACCGCTGTTTCTAACAATAGATTTATCGCCAGAGGGTGTCGATGTAACGCTTAAGTATGATCAAAAGTATCGATCAAAATTAAGGTTTTCTGAGTTGGGGTTTTATGGCGGTCAAGCCTTAATTAATGAACCAGAGGGCGTTTCATTTGTGATCTCGCCAGGCTTGTCTTTACAGGGACAATTGGTGCATGTTGAGCTTGCTGCTTGGCGAAAATTATTTAGTTCACCAGAGGGATCGGACGCCCCTCAACCTCTGCGACTTGCTGTGCCTGAGTGGTTGTCTTATGTCAGTCTCATTGCCGATCAGATTAGATTGAATGAAGATAATTTATTGAATAATGCAAAGCTTGAATATGATAGGGCTAAGGCTGTCAGTGATATTTACCTTACAGCAGAAGAAGTTGCTGTGAAATTATCAAAGGATTTACATGGTCCCGTGGTTAATTTCTCCTATCTTAGTTGGCATAGTTCCGAGCCTAAAGTTGAGCCAGAGGGAGATCTTGAGTCACTTGAAGAGGTGTCGGCACAAATTGCTACCTCTAGTCTAATAAGAGCGCAGCAAATTCCAAGCATGACATTAAATATCAATGAACTGGTCATTAATGATAAGCCATATGGGGACTGGGGTCTCTTGTTAACAAATTTAGGTAAGCGCCTTCGTATTGATCCTATTTCGACAGAATTGGAAAAAGGTGAGTTTACAGGAAGTTTATTTTGGCAAGACGATGAGCATTCCAATGTGGAGCTGATACTGGATATCGAAGGTGAGAATATTGACGAGCTAACGCAAAAATTCTCACCTGAAGCCTTGCTGTCATCAAAGGACTATAATATTGATGTCAGTCTTAGTTGGTTAGGAACCCCTTTTGATATTCAGCGTGAAACTCTGACAGGGCGTATTGATTTTACCGCTGAAAATGGTGTGATTGAAAAGATCAATGAATTGCCAAGCTTCTTAAAGGCATTAGGTGTGTTCAATATACATGCTCTGGCACGTAGGTTGACCTTAGATTTTTCTGATGTCAGCTCGGAAGGTCTTACCTATGATAAGGTTTCGACATCCTTATCCATTAAGGAAGGGTTGCTGACGACGTTAGAGCCTCTGCGTGTTATCTCACCTGCGGTCGAAATAGAGCTTAAGGGTCAAGCCGACCTTGTAACTGAAACCCTTGATGAGCATTTGCTGGCGTCTTTCCCTTTAGGTAACGCCCTGCCGATAGCGGGACTATTATTAGGTGTCCCTCAGGTTGCCGGCATTCTATATATCACTGATAAGATTTTTGGTAGTCAGTTAGCGAAAGTAACGAGTGTTGAATATACGATTGAAGGTCCTTTTAGTGACCCCGTTATCACACCTATTGTACATAAGCCAAAAAGCAACTCAAAAAACCGGGATAAGTAAAATGAAAATTGCAGCAGTTCAATTGACGAGCCGAGATGATTGGCGAGAAAACTTAGCGGTTATTGAAAGTTCAGTGAATAAAGCTGTCGCAGCAGGTGCGAAATTAGTGGTCTTGCCTGAAAATGCAATGATGTTTGCGGGTGCTAAAATGAGATCTTTAGCAGAATCATCGGACCAAGAATTTTTGCTTCAACGCTTCTCTACTCTTGCTAAAGAGTATGCTATTCACTTGGTGGTGGGATCTCATCCAAGTTTGTTCCATGCTGATGGCACTAAAGTTGGCAAAGGTAGAGTTCGACAGTCTTGTTTGGTCTATGGGCCAGAGGGTGAGCTCAAGGCTAGATACGATAAAATTCATTTATTTGATGTGACTGTGGCCGATCAAAATGGACAGTACCTCGAGTCTAAAGTAATTGAGCCTGGTGAACTTGAGCCTGTGGTTATTGATCTTGGTGAGCTGAAATTGGGGTTGTCTATCTGCTACGATGTTAGGTTTCCAGAAATGTATCGAAAGCTAGCTGACCTTGGTGCCGATCTAGTGGTTGTCCCTGCGGCATTTACCTATCGAACAGGAGAGGTTCATTGGCATACTTTGTTAAAGTGCCGGGCTATTGAGAATCAGTTTTATGTGCTAGGTGTTAATCAGTGCGGTCAGCATACAAGTACACGTGAAACCTACGGTAATTCAACGTGTTATTCCCCTTGGGGTGATTGTTTAGGGCAGCTAGCGCACGAACCAGATATTTTAGTGATAGATGTTGACCTTGATAAAAATAAGCTTTGTAGGCAAGCAATGCCAGTCCATCAGCATAGGCGCTTCTCTTAAGTAGGAAATGGGTATAAAAAAAGCGCTTAAAGCGCTTTTTTTATTGATTGATTAGGCGAGACCCAATTTTTTGTCTTGGATTTCCCTCAGTAGTTTGAATAGTTTTTTTCGATTCGTTGTTTTGGCATTCAAACTGGCTTCTTTCTGCGACAATCTAACAAGTTGCCTAAAATGCTGGATCTCGATATCAGGGTTATTTGCAAGGTATTCTTGCTGTACGCTTTGACTGTTCTCACCAATTAATGCATCACGTAGGTTTTCAAGCTGATGAAACATCTTGTTATGGGCTGCGGATGTGGTATCAAATAGTTCGATACGAGCGGCAATTGCTTCATGATCTTCAGTACGCATAATGCGTCCGATATATTGCATGTGGCGGCGCATTGCTTCATGTTTTTTAATGCGATCGGATTCAGCGATGGCATCTCTTAAGGTGTCCGACATCTCAACTTTCTTTTGTTGAGATTTACTTAACCCCATTAGTTTTTTACCCAACGCTTGCAAGGCTTCCATTTCGCGCTTAATTTGAGTTTTACTAATTACGTGTTCTTCGTCTTCTATGTTTTGAAAATCTGTCATGTGAGCCTAAATGAGAAAAATAGTTGCTAGCCCTAAAAAGGATAAAAAACCGACTACATCAGTTACTGTAGTCAAGATTACATTACCCGCAAGTGCCGGATCTATACCAAAGCGCTTCAGCGTAATAGGGAGGAGTGTGCCGACTAGGGCGGCAAACAGTAAATTTATGATTAATGCGCCCGCTATAATATAGGCTATCTCAATGTTGTCAAACCAATATGCAGTTAATGCACCCACGACAAGGGCCCATAGGATGCCATTAAGGAAGCCAACGACAATTTCTCTGTTTAAAAGCCAGCGGGTATTAGCGGCACCAATGTGCCCTAATGCTATGCCTCGTATGACTAGGGTAAGCACCTGAGAGCCAGCAATGCCGCCCATGCTGGCAACGATTGGCATCAGAATAGCCAGAGCAACTATTTGATCAATGGTGTTTTGGAATAGACCGATAACATAGGAGGCAATAAAGGCGGTAATTAAATTAATGCCTAACCAAACAGCACGTCGTTTAGTTGTATGCATGATGGGGGCAAAGGTATCTTCATCATCATCAAGCCCCGCCATACTTAACATTGAATGCTCTGCTTCGTCGCGGATGACATCAACGACATCATCGATTGTTATACGACCCAGTAGTTTGCCTGATGCTTCATCAATGACAGGAGCAGATACAAGGTCCATTTTTTCGAATAATTGAGCGACTTCACTTGCAGGTGCGCCGGCTTCGATGACGGTTGTTTCTGTTTCCATTATGTCGCGGACGGAGGCATCTGTGTCAGCGACTAAAAGCTTAGTGAGGGGGAGTGTGCCAAGAAATCTGTCGGAACGACTCACCACTAAAAGGCTGTCTGTCATGTCGGGGAGGCTGTTATGGCGCCTCAAAAATCGAAATGCAATATCGATTGTAATGTTAGGTCTGACGGTGATGGTGTCTGTGTTCATCAGGCCGCCAGCTGAGTCTTCTGGGTAACTAAGTAGTGATTCGACCCTCGACCTATCTTGGGCCGTCATTGACGCTAGGACTTCTTTTACGACGGTTTCAGGTAGGTTTTGTAATATGTCGGCAAGGTCGTCGCTTTCTAGTTGCTCTGTCACTGCAACCAGTTGCTCTGTATCCATCTCTTTTAAAAATTGTGTACTAATGTCTTCGCTGAGATGTTGGAGGATTTCACCTTCATTTTTCTGTTCGATGAGCTCCCATAATAGGCGTCGCTCTTTTGGTGGTGAGGATTCTAAAAGGCGAGCAACATCCTGGGCGGGTAACGCGCCATTGAGTAGGTAGCTGATCTGCATGGTGCCGCCTGATTCAAGAGAATCAGTGACTGTTTGCAGATGTTGTTGCGTATCATGTTCAACCATTGAATCTAATTATTATTCTTCTTCGTCAAAGCGGTTGTTGATAAGGTTAACGATGGCTTCAAGTGCAGCCGCTTCGTCTTCGCCATTAGTTTTAATCGTAATGTCAGTGCCTTTTGATGCGGCTAACATCATCATTGCCATGATGCTTTTACCATCAACATTGCGACCTTCTTTATCTATGGTGATATCACACGAAAAACGGGAGGTTGTTTCAACGAGTTTGCCAGCAGCTCTTGCGTGTAAACCGAGTTTATTAATAATGGTGATTGCTTGTTCTAGCATGGTTATCCCTATAACAATGATTTAAAAGTGTTGTACAAAGCCTGATTTGAGTTTGCTTGCCTTAAGGACTCTAACTTTTCAGGTGATTGAGCAAACTCTGCTATTTGTCCAAGGGTAGCTAAATGCTGCTCGCACTCTTGTGGCGGTACGATTAAAGCAAAAATTAAATCGACGCGTTTTCGATCAATGGAATCAAAGTCGATGGCATTCTCTAAAGAGATAACAACCATGGCGGTATGGTTGGCCTCTTCAAGGCGACAATGGGGGACAGCTATGCCTTGTCCGACACCTGTGCTGCCTAGCTTTTCGCGCGCTAATAAAGCGTCGAATACTGCTTCTTTATCACAATGAAGGCGATTTGCCACTAGGTTAGCAATGCTTTCAAGTGTTCTTTTTTTGCTTGTCGTTGCTAGATTTGCTAGCACAAGTTCTGGTTTTAAAATGTTTATTAATGACACTTTTTAATCCGCTTTATATCAGTCTTTTTCGTTCATTTGAGGGAGGTATGTTCATGGCTTCGCGGTATTTTGCGACCGTGCGCCTGGCAACTTGGATGCCTTGATCAGCTAGGGCTGATGCGAGTTTGTTGTCACTTAATGGTTTTTTCGCAGGCTCGTCCGTTATCAATTTTTTGATCATGGCACGGATCGCTGTTGAGGAGCATTCTCCGCCAGAATCGGTGCTTACATGGCTGGAGAAAAAGTATTTTAATTCAAATATTCCCCTTGGTGTATGCATGTATTTTTGAGTGGTGACACGAGAAATAGTGGATTCGTGCATGCCAACTTCTTCAGCAACATCATGCAAAACCATAGGTTTCATGGCTTCTTCGCCGAGCTCAAAAAAATCAATTTGTTTGTGAACAATGCAACTGGCCACTTTTAATAGGGTTTCGTTACGGCTTTGTATGCTTTTTAAAAACCACTTAGCTTCTTGTAAGGAGTTCTTGATGTAGGTGACTTCTTCCGTCTTTTTAGCGCTGTTAACCATAGACGAATAGGTTTTATTAATTCTTACAGGTGGAAGGGCGTCATTGTTAAGTTCAACTTGCCAAATATCGTTGCGTTTTCTGACGTTAACGTCAGGTATCACATAATCGGTATCATCCTGATCAATCATTGAACCTGGGCGAGGGTTGAGTTGCTGTATGAGTGCAATAACCTCTTTTAATGCTTCTTCTTTTAGTTTTGTTTTACGGGTAAGTTGAGCGAAGTCGCGGCTGCCAAGTAGTGCAAGGTGTTGATTGATTAAATTGTGAGTGCTTTTAAATAGAGGGTGTTCTTTATAGGCTTGCAGTTGTACTAACAGGCATTCACGTAAGTCTGCTGAGCATACACCGACAGGGTCAAAACACTGAAGTCTGTGTTGAACGGCTACCACTTCATCTTCTTCAAGTTCTTCAAGTGTCGACTCTAGCCCTTGCCAGATATCATTGATAGATATACTGAGGTAACCATCGGGTTGTACACATTCAATGATGGAGTAAGCTATTTCAATGTCTCTCTCAGAAAATGGCGTTAAATTGAGTTGCCAAATTAAGTGATCTTGTATGCTTTCTGACGGTGCGTTACGGCTTTCGAAGTCAAAATCGTTATCATAACTTTGGCTTTCGGATGTGGCGGCTGAATTTTGATAGGTGTCTTCCCATGAACTGTCGATAGAAAGCTCTTCAGGAATGCTTTCAGTCCACTCTGACTCTACTCTAGGTTCATCACTTTGGCTGCTAGCACTTGATTCACTGTCTTTCTTTTCAGCTTCTTCTGTACTGGCATCATTAAAATCATCGTCATCCATTTCGAGCAAAGGATTTGACTCTAAAAACTCATGAATTTCTTGTTGCAAGTCCAGTGTTGAAAGTTGCAGTAAACGAATTGCCTGCTGCAGCTGAGGTGTCATTGTCAGCTGCTGACCGATTTTCAATTGTAAAGATTGCTTCATAGTGAAACACTTTTTGTAAGATTGATTTGGAACGAGTTATGCATATTACTCCCTTTTTAGAGAAAAGAGAAAGGGCTAGAGGCGGAAGTTTTCCCCAAGGTAAACTTTTTTAACTTGCTCGTTTGAAATCACTTCTTCAGCGGTTCCTGAAGCAATAATGTGACCATTGCCAACGATGTAAGCTTTGTCACAAATGTCCAGTGTTTCTCGAACGTTGTGATCGGTAATAAGTACGCCGATACCACTTTCTTGTAGATGTTTAATAATCTGTTTGATGTCGCCAACAGAAATGGGGTCAACACCAGCAAAGGGTTCGTCTAGCAGAATGAATTTAGGGCTCATTGCAAGTGCCCTTGCAATTTCAACTCGACGTCTTTCGCCACCCGATAACGCCATGCCAAGGTTCTTTCTGATATGAGTAATATGAAATTCTTCAAGAAGACCTTCTAATTTCTCTTTACGCTCTTGTTTGCTAAGGTTTTTTCGGGTTTCTAATATGGCAGAGATGTTGTTTTCGACAGACATTTTTCTGAAAATGGATGCCTCTTGGGGAAGGTAGCCAATGCCTTTTTGTGCTCTGGCGTGCATGGCTAAATCGGTTACGGATTCACCATCAATAAATATGCCGCCTTCGTCGTTAGGGACCATACCGACGATCATATAGAAACAGGTTGTTTTACCGGCGCCATTGGGTCCGAGCAAGCCAACTGCTTGACCTGACTCTACGGCAATAGAAACATCGATAACAACTTGGCGTTTTTTATAACTTTTGGCGAGATGCTTTGCTTCTAATATCGCCATTATTCTGCCTTTGTTGCATTAGATTGGGGTTGTAGGGTCATAGACACGCGGCCGCTTTGATTTCTCTTAGCTTCAAATGTCCCCGTGGTCATATCATAACGAATGAAATCTGCTGTAATTTCGTCTTCGCCACGTTTTATATAGCCAGCACCTTCAACTTCAAGAATAGATAAGGTGCTATCGTAAAAAATTTTTGTACCACGGCTTATGATCATATCGCCTTTGATATCAAGTTGCTGGCTAAAGTTTGCGACTTTTTTGTCGGTTCCTTTGGCATATATTTTATCGTATTTTTTATTTGAATTTGAACTTGTGATGGTGAGCTTGTCTGCACTAATAAGTATGCTGCCCTGGCTAACGTTGACATTGCCGATATAAATAGCGTTGCCTTTTTCGTTGTCTATGAATGCAGAGTCTGCTTCGATATCAATGGTTTTTTGATAGTCTTCAGGTAGCGCGAAACTTGTACTTGCGCTTGCGATACAGCCTGCTAATAGTAAAAAATTAACGATTTTGTTCATAACTTCCTCGTACAGATCCCTGCATAGTAACTTTGCTTGAATGGGTGAATGCAGTAATAGTGTCTGCTTTAATATTGCCCTGTGGCGATATAACGGTGGCATCGCCTATATTAGTGATGCTGCCGTCTTTATCTGAATAAATAATGGTATTAGCTGTAATCGTCGTGGCGGGTTGTGAATCGGCTTGACTGACTATTCTGGCAGAGCCAGTAAAAATTATGTCCTTTTCTTTATCTTTCATTAAACCTGTATCACTTAGCGCAGTCCAGTGATTGCTTTTTTGGATTTTAGTGATGCTTGGCTTGATCAATCTAGATTCACCAGACACAGGGAAATGTTTCACTTCTTCAGCTAGGATTTTTTCCACTAAAAGGCCATTTTCATCAAATAGTTTAACGAGGGCTCCTTCTAAGAAGTAGTCGGGGGCAGATTCAAGGGTGCTTTTTTGTACCAGATTCTGCTTGGGTGTTAAACCAAACCAAAAGGTAAAACCAAAGACTAAAAAAGCGCCAATTAAGAGTGAAACGAGTGTCCATTTTTGCTTCATGCGATTACCTGTTGTGCTTGTCCGTACAAGCTAAAGAGGTAAGTCATATAGCTTATTAATAATAAAACACCGATCCATTTTGGGATACTGGCAGAGCGTGTTTTGCGAAACAGTATAATGCATAGTGTCAAAAATAAAGTAGTGTAGAACATCCACCAGTAATCATGAGCCATAATCTGTTTATCAATTAACCCAGGCGCAATAATAGCAGGAAGTGGTAGCACAGTGGCTAAGTTAAAAAGATTTGAGCCTAATATATTACCGATCGCAATATCATGGTGACCTTTTAGAGTGCTGGTGATTGACGCTGCAAGTTCAGGGAGGCTGGTGCCGATTGCAACTATGGTTAGGCCTATGAGTAACTCGCTGATACCAAGTTGTGTTGCTATACCTGTTGCTCCCCACACTAATAGTTTGGAACTCAAGATTAATATGGTGAGTCCAATTAAGGCAATATAAATGGAGAGAGAAATACTTCGATTCTCTTCTTCAGGTATTTCTTGTGTTAATTTATCTTCTAAATTTTTACTGTTTCTCAGCAACAAAAAAAGCGAGATAAAGAAGGCCATGATTAAGATGATGCCATCAATCATATCTAACGTGTTATCGTAAAGAAGGAGGCCTGCTAACATTGTGATACCAAGAAGGATAGGGATTTCTTTGGTTGCTAATCCCGCTTTCACTGGCATGTTGCTGATAAGTAACGTAGCGCCGAAAACCAGTGCGATATTGGCAATGTTGGAGCCTAAAACATTACCGACAGCCAGTTCCGGTGCATTTTCAAATGCGGCAATAGCGGATACAACCATTTCAGGTGCAGAAGTGCCTAAAGCGACAAGTGTAAAGCCAATAATAAGAGGGCTTACATTTAGTTTTTTTGCAATCAAGGCGGAGTGTTCAATAAATTTGTCTGAGCTAAAAATTAGGGAGATTAGGCCGAAAATCAGGGCGGCGAAAAATAGCAGCATGGAGTAGAACTGGCCCGTGTAGAAATAGATGCCTCATTTAATGAAGTTTGCCCCATAAATTCAAGACCTTAAATGTTATAAACTGCTGAATCTCCTTGATTTAGTGTTCAATTTATTAAAATCCAGTGTAATATTCATTTTCGGTGAGTGGGATCTAGGGAAAACTAATGTCCAATAACTTTGTTGATATTCAAAATATGAGTTTCTATCGTGGTGATAGGGCGATTTATAAGGATATTTCGTTACAAATTCCTAAAGGTAAAATAACCGCAGTTATGGGGCCAAGTGGTACAGGTAAAACTACCTTGCTGCGTTTAATTGGCGGTCAATTAATGCCGGATGAAGGTAAGATATTTTTAGATCAACAAAATGTTCCTGATTTATCGCGTACCCAGCTTTATGAGGCAAGAAAAAAAATAGGCATGTTATTTCAAAGTGGTGCACTGTTTACGGATATTAGTGTCTTTGATAATGTCGCTTTTCCCTTAAGAGAGCATACAAATTTTAGTGAAAGCATCATTCGCGACATCGTTATCATGAAACTGCAGAGTGTGGGTTTGCGAGGCGCGGCTAAATTGATGCCGACAGAGTTATCCGGCGGTATGGCAAGGCGTGCAGCACTCGCGCGTGCTATCGCTCTTGATCCACAGCTTGTTATGTTTGATGAGCCTTTTGCTGGGCAAGATCCTATCTCAATGGGGGTGGTTATGGCGTTGATTCTACGGCTAAATCAATCGGTGGGCATGACGTCCGTTTTGGTTTCTCATGATGTCGACGAATCTTTATCCATTGCCGATTATGCTTACATTCTTTCTGGTGGAGGTGTCGTTGCTCAAGGTACTCCTGATGAGATTAGGCACTCATCAGACGAAAGGGTAAAACAATTTTTGGGTGGTTTACCAGACGGTCCTGTGCCTTTTCATTTTGAGGCAAGCGACTATAAACTTGATATGGACATGGGCGGGCAAGGTAAATGAAGTCAATACAATCGACAGGGCTTAGCGCAATAAATTCAATTGCAGCATTTGGTCGTGCAGGGCTTTTTCTCATTCAAGTTGTCTTGCATAGACCTAAATCCTTTTCTGGCGCCATGAGTTTACTGATTAAGCAGATATACTCGGTTGGGGTTTTATCTCTCGTTATTATTATTGTTTCGGGTCTTTTTATCGGTATGGTGCTTGGGCTTCAAGGTTATACCATACTAGCTAAGTTTGGGTCTGAGCAAGCCGTTGGACAGTTGCTTGCACTGACTTTATTGCGAGAACTTGGACCCGTTGTCACAGCCTTGTTGTTTGCAGGTCGTGCCTGTTCTGCTTTGACAGCAGAAATAGGCTTGATGAAAGCAACAGAGCAATTATCAAGTTTAGAAATGATGGGGGTTGATCCTTATCGCCGAATCATTGCACCTAGATTTATTGCTGGGCTGATTTGTTTGCCTATTTTGTGCATTATTTTTTCTGCTGTCGGAATATTGGGTGGCGAGTTTGTGGCTGTTAGTTGGTTGCAAATACATGGTGGTAGTTTTTGGTCATTAATGCAGCAATCGGTTTATTTCTCGACGGATGTTGTGAATGGCGTTATTAAGGCTTTCTGTTTTGCTATTGCAACCACCTGGATAGCTGTATTTCAGGGTTATGAGTGTGAGCCAACCTCTGAGGGGATAGGTAAGGCGACAACAAGAACTGTGGTTCTTGGTTCCTTATCAATTCTTGCATTAGATTTTATTTTAACCGCCGCTATGATAGGAGATTTTTAGCATGAAAAGTAAGCAGCTTGAGCTGATGGTAGGTTTGTTTGTAGTATTAGGTTTTGCTGCCTTGGCTTATTTGGCGATACAGGTAAGTGGTCTTTCAGGAGCAAGTTCTAAGGATGTTTATCAAATACAAGCTAGGTTTGATGATATCGGTGGTTTGACGCAAAGAGCAAAGGTATCAATCGCAGGTGTTACTGTTGGTGAAGTTGATAGTATAGTTTTGGATAAAGAGCTTTATATGGCCCTTGTTACCTTCAATATTTATGCCGATGTGCAAAATATTCCAATCGATAGCTCGCTTGCCATTTTAACCAATGGTTTGCTTGGTGAAAAATATGTAGGGGTGTCTATTGGTGCAGAAGAGGAGTATTTGATCCAGGGCGGTGAGCTCTATGATACACAATCAGCACTAGTACTAGAAAACCTAATTAGTCAGTTCTTATTTGAATCTACTCAAGGGGATTAATGTGAAAACGTTATGGGCTGTAAGTCTGCTTATCTTATCCTTTATTACCTTGCCAGCTTATGCCCAATTAGGGCCAAGAGAGAAGGTGGTGAATGCGGTAGAGCTGTTAAAAACAGAAATAGTCGCCAATCGTGAGGTCTTATCAAAAGATGGGGTTGCGTTAAGGGCAAAAGCAGATGAAATATTAGCGCCGCTAATTGATTTTGATAACTTTGCGAAGAATGTGATGGGTAAATATTATCGTAGGGCGTCAAAGGTGCAGCGTCTTGAATTTTCTACGGTAACAAAAAAGACCCTACTAAATAGTTATGCGACAGCGCTTTTGGAGTTTGATGAAAGTAAGGTGAAAATATTTCCCTTATCACCCCAAAAGAAAAAAAACAAAGCCAGAATAAATATGGAATTCGTTACGAACGCTGGTAGCGTGGTCGATATTGTGTTTTTGATGAAATTGAATAAAAAAAATGTATGGTTGCTGGATAATGTCATTATAAGTGGCATTAATTTTGGGCTGACATTTCGTAAACAGTTCGCTTCAATGGTACAAAGAAATAAAAATGATATTGATCTAGCAATAGCAAGCTGGGCTAGGTCTTTGGAGAAAAAGGCGAACTAGTTATGTTGGAATTGGTTGAGAGCGACAATGAAATTCGTATTGCTGGTGAGTACAAGGCGGTAGAGTTAATGGCATTTAAGGTCAAGTTAGATGCTTGCTTAGCCGGCCTTGGAATGGCTAAAGATTTAAATTTAACTCAGGTCGTTGGCAGTGATAGTGGCTTAATTGCCTTACTTTTATCATTCCAACGATTTGCAAATGAAAAACATTGGCAAGTTAAGTTAATAAATGCCAGTGATGGTGTTAAAGGTCTGTTAGAATTGTCGCAATTGAGTGATTTTTTTACATTAATTGATGAGGAAAAGTCATAATGCTGGCTTTTTATGTCTATTGAATTGAGTGTTTTGGGCTATGAATGGCGCCAAAGCGATAAAAGGTTACAGGCGATATTTAAGATTTTGGAGTGGTTGTGAACGCAAACGAAGTAAAAACATTATTAGAAAATGAAATTGAAAGTTGTGAAGTTATCGCAGAAGGTGAGGGGTGCAATTTTCAATTAACATTGATCTCTCCTGCATTTGACGGTTTATCTATGGTGAAAAGACAGCAATTGGTTTATGCCCATCTTCAGGAATCTATTGCTAGTGGCGCAATTCATGCCGTCACAATGAAAACCTACACACCAGAACAATATAGTAAATTAAACTAACTGCGCGTTAAGGATATTCTATGGATAAGCTGCTTATTACAGGCGGTCAGTCACTTAATGGTGTTGTTAGAGCATCAGGTGCGAAAAATGCAGCCTTGCCTATTTTGGCTGCAACATTGTTAACAAAACAACCTATTACGATTAAAAACCTACCACATCTACACGACATTACCACTATGCTTGAGCTGCTTGGTTCAATGGGTTGTGGTGTTGTTGTTGATGAGAAAATGAATGTACAGCTGGATGTTTCAACGGTAGACCGAACCGAAGCACCTTATGAGCTTGTTAAAACAATGCGAGCTTCCATTTTGGTGTTAGGGCCTTTGGTAAGTCATTTTGGTGAAGCCACAGTGTCTTTGCCAGGTGGTTGTGCCATTGGGAGTCGCCCTGTTGACTTACACCTTCGTGGCTTAGAGGCTATGGGTGCTGATATTAAAGTTGAGGGCGGTAATATTGTCGCTAAAGTTGATGGTCGCCTAAAAGGCGCACGTATCTTTTTTGACAAGGTTACTGTGACAGGGACTGAGAACTTATTGATGGCTGCTGTATTGGCAGAGGGTCGTTCGGTTTTAGAGAATGCAGCTCGCGAGCCTGAAGTGGTTGACTTGGCTGAATGCCTGATTGCAATGGGTGCTAATATCACAGGTCATGGTACCGATACGATTACAGTGGAAGGCGTTAAAGAGCTTTTCGGAACAGAATATTCAGTGATGCCTGATAGAATTGAAACCGGTACATTTTTGGTTGCTGCCGCTATTACAGCGGGCAAGGTTAAGGTGATTGATACGGATGTTCATTCTATGGAGGCGGTACTTGCTAAGCTTGAAGAAGCGGGTGCGAGTGTTGAGGTGGGTGAAAATTGGATTGAGCTTGATATGAGAGGTCGACGTCCAAAAGCCGTTAACATTAGTACGGCTCCTTATCCTGCTTTTCCAACCGATATGCAGGCGCAATTTGTGGCGCTAAACTCAGTTGCTGATGGGGTTGGTCGTGTTACTGAGAATATCTTTGAAAACCGTTTTATGCATGTTGATGAAATGTTGCGTATGGGTGCGGATATTGAAGTTAATGGTAATACAGCGATTGTTAAAGGCGGTAAGTCTCTTAAAGGTGCGCCTGTTATGGCCACTGATTTAAGGGCGTCAGCCAGCTTGGTGCTTTCTGCATTGGTGGCGGAAGGTGACACGAAAATTGATCGTATCTACCATATTGATCGTGGTTATGAATGTATTGAGGAGAAGTTCGGTTCCCTCGGCGCAAAAATATCAAGGGTGCTAAATTAAAATGAGTAATACATTAACGATTGCATTATCAAAGGGCCGAATCCTTAAGGAGACCCTGCCTTTATTGGAAAAAGCGAATATTATTCCTGCGGAAGATATCTCTAAAAGTCGTAAGCTGATTTTTGATACTAACCACGAAAATATCAAGTTGGTTATATTAAGGGCGACGGATGTGCCAACGTATGTTGGGCATGGAGTTGCTGATTTTGGTGTTGCTGGTAAAGATGTATTAATGGAAGCCAATACGAGTAATATTTATGAGTTACTTGATCTTGAAATCGCTAAGTGCCGTTTAATGACGGCAGGCGTGATCGGTGCTTCTGAAACTACTGGGCGATTAAAGGTCGCGTCTAAGTTTACTGAGACTGCAAAAGAGTATTTTGCTCAGCAAGGCATTCAAGCGGATGTGATTAAGTTGTATGGCGCAATGGAATTGGCGCCTATCATGGGGCTTGCTGATTTGATCGTGGATATTGTTGATACGGGTAATACCCTAACAGCGAATGGCTTAGAAGCGCGTGATTTAATTGCCAATATCAGTACGCGTTTAGTGGTAAATAAAGCGGCCTACAAAACTAAGTATGATCAAATTCAGCCGATTATGGAGATGTTACAATCTGCGGTAGAAGGTGAAAGAAAAAGCTAATGAGTATTAATATTAAAAAATTGTCCACTCAGGATGGTGATTTTAAAAGCAAACTCGATGCCTTGCTAGCATGGGATTCGGTTTCTGATATAGATGTTCAGCAGACTGTGACAAACATCGTAATTGATGTTCGTCAACGTGGTGATGAAGCGTTGTTAGAGTATACGAATCGCTTTGACCGCTGTCATTTTGCCTCGGCTGAAGAGTTAGAAATTTCTGCTGAAAATATTCAGGCGGCTGTTTCACGTGTGGACCCCAGTGTTCTTGAGGCGTTAAAAGCTGCTGCTGAGCGTGTTAATGCTTATCACCTTCACCAAAAGCAAGATTCTTGGCAGTATGAAGAAGCCAACGGAACCGTATTGGGTCAGCAAGTCATGCCTATTGATAGAGTGGGTGTTTATGTTCCAGGTGGAAAAGCGGCTTACCCTTCGTCTGTCCTGATGAATGTGATGCCAGCTAAAGTGGCAGGTGTTAAAGAAATTATAATGGTAGTGCCAACGCCTGATGGTGTGGTTAATGACATCGTCTTGGCTGCGGCCAGTATTGCCGGTGCAGATCGAGTCTTTACTGTTGGTGGTGCACAGGCAGTTGCTGCACTAGCTTATGGTACAGCGACTATACCTAAGGTCGATAAGATTGTTGGACCAGGTAATATCTATGTCGCGACAGCAAAGCGTATGGTTTTTGGTGCGGTTGGCATTGATATGATTGCGGGCCCTTCTGAAATTCTTGTTGTTTGTGATGGCAAAACGAATCCAGATTGGATTGCGATGGATTTATTTTCACAGGCCGAGCATGACGAAGATGCGCAATCGATTTTGATATCACCTGATGCGGATTATCTTGATAAAGTTTTATTGTCTATGAATAATTTGCTTAACGGTCAGAGTCGTAAAGACATTATTTTGGCTTCACTTGAAGCACGTGGCGCTTTGATTCATGTTGCTGATATGGAAGAAGCTATTGAGATTGCGAATCACGTTGCGGCCGAGCATTTGGAATTATCCATTGACGAACCTGAATTGTGGGCGCCAAAAGTACGTCACGCAGGTGCAATCTTTATGGGTCGTAATACCGCTGAAGCCCTAGGTGATTATTGTGCTGGGCCAAATCATGTATTGCCAACTTCAGGTACGGCTAGGTTCTCATCGCCACTGGGTGTTTATGATTTTCAAAAACGTAGCTCTTTGATTAATTGCTCAGCTCAGGGTGCAAGTGATTTAGCTAAAATTGCCGCTCCTTTAGCGCGTGGTGAGTCTTTGCAGGCACATGCTATGTCGGCTGAATATAGACAGATCAAGGAATAGGTTTTGTTGAAGAAAGAAGGCCCGAACCATCAACATAATGCCCTTTATCAATTGAGGAAAGTGACTCGCCTATTCGCATTGTTAGTGGTGGTTCTCTTGGTTGTTGGGTATTTTCTACCACGCAGTTATCATATTGAGCGTTCTTTAGTGATTGATGTGCCAAAGGCCGATGTTGCTAACTTTTTATCTCACGCGTCAAATTTAACAACTTGGCTGTATGTGCAAAAAGGTCAAGTAGAGAGTTCAGAGCAAGCCTTGTCGAAAGGTCTTGTGCTTGAGATTTTATATGACTCAGGTAAAAAAGGCAGTATTCAAATCGATGAGCTTGGCTTAGCTGATTATCAGTTTACAGTGGTCCCTAAAGCGGGACAGCGTCGAGTCTCTAATGAAATTCAGCTTGTTGGTTTGCCGTCAGGTAATAAGACGCGGGTTTCTTGGTCTATTGATGGTGAATTAGATGCCGGTTTGTTGAGTCCGTATTTAGCGCTTTTTGCCAATGATATAGCCGGTGCAAATTTCGAGAAAAGTCTTTCTTTATTGAAGGGTGAGTTGGAAAATTAATAATCAAAGAAACAAAAAAAAGGCCTGTTAATGAAAATTAACAGGCCTTTTTTATTAGGTTATTAGGGTTTTTTCGCTCCCATCATGGGTTGTTCGCCAAGCTTAATGGATGTTTGGTAGGATTGCGTTCCTCTTATACCAACGATAGAGACGACTTTGCCAGGCTTGTATTTTGCAATCTGGTTGCGGGTATTGTTGGCGTTAGTGGTTGCAACACCATCGATACTTAATAAAATATCTCCCGTTAAAATGCCTGCAGTTTGTGCGGGGCTTTTGTTGGTAACATCTGAGACTAGTAAACCTTCGTTAATATCGAGTTTAAGTATCTTGACGGTTGCAGGGGTTATTTGCCTTGCCTCTATGCCCAAATAGCCGCGTTCAACCTTACCAAATAGGATGAGGTCTTCCATAATGTCGACAGCATCAGCGATAGGGATTGCAAAGCCAATGCCTTGTGAGCCACCGCTATTTGAATAAATAGCAGTACTTATCCCAATTATCTCGCCCTGACTATTGATGACGGCGCCACCAGAATTACCTGGGTTGATCGCTGCGTCTGTTTGAATAAAGTTTTCATAGGCATTCAAGCCTAATTGGTTTCTTCCCATGGCGCTGATTATCCCCATGGTAACGGTTTGACCGATACCAAAAGGGTTGCCTATTGCAAACACTAAATCGCCAACCGAGGTTGTGTTCTGCTTAGGGAGTTTGATGCTAGGTAATGCCATTAAGTTTATTTTAAGAAGGGCGAGGTCTGTGGCTGGGTCTGTACCTATCAATTTTGCGCGAGTTTGGCGGCCATCTCTTAAAGCAATGATAATACCATCAGCGCCTTTAATAACATGGTGATTGGTTAGTATGTAGCCTTCGCTAGAGGTGATTACGCCAGAACCAAGGCCAACGGATTTGCTGGCGGTATTTTGTGAGAGCTTATTGTTAGCCTTGTTGGTAGTAACCTTCTTTTGGGTGTAGATATTTACCACGGCAGGTGCGGCTTGATTTACAGAACTAGCATAACTCTCACTGTGATTTTGCTTGTCCGATTCATTAACCTGTTGGTAAAGAAGATAAGATAAACCAAGACATAGACCTACTAAGCTGGCTAAAATTGTATTTGTACTAAAATTTTTACTTATCATGATTTTTATGATTACTGCCTAGGGAGATGATGTTGAACCGTCATGTGTTCGAAAAAGAGCTGGCTGCTATTCTAAAGCCAAACAAGTTTAAAGACTATGCCCCAAATGGATTACAGGTCCAGGGTGTTGATGAAATAGCTAAAGTGGTCACAGGCGTAACGGCTTGCCAGGCATTAATTGATGAGGCGGTTCGTTTGAATGCGGATGCTTTGTTGGTGCACCATGGGTATTTTTGGAAAGGTGAGTCACAGGTGTTGACGGGGATTAAATATCAGCGAATTTCAACGCTAATAAAAAATGGTATAAATTTATTTGCCTACCATTTGCCCTTAGATGCTCATCCTGCTTTAGGTAATAATGCACAGCTGGTAAAGCTATTTGGTTTGAATAGGCCGCGAGCGCTGCAGTCAAGCCTTCCTCTGGAAGAGTCGATTGGTGTCATTGCAGAGTTTGATGAAGCTGTCTGTGTGGAAAAAATGAAAGAAATCGTCGAGCAAGCTTTGGGTCGAGAGGTTTTATTCGAAGTGGCTGGAAAGGAGATGATACGGACTGTTGCATTATGTTCAGGTGGCGCGCAAGGCTATATAGAGCAGGCAATAGAGAGTGGGGCTGATTTATACCTTACGGGCGAGGTCTCTGAGCAAACGATTCATTTGGCTCGAGAGTGCGGTATCCATTTTATTGCAGCAGGTCATCATGCAACAGAGCGATACGGTGCAAAAGCGATGGCAGAATATATACAGACTAATTTGGGTGTTGATGCTACGTTTGTTGATATAGATAACCCTGCATAGGGTTATCTATATTAATGCTATCTATGTACTGCTAGCTTTTTCTTGTTCCTTATCAAAGCCGAACTCTTCAGATAGTGTGCCAGGTGATTGAGTGTCGGTTTTTAAGGCATAATCCCTAGGTGGCTCAGCTTCGATTGAAGTGCTTTCTTCTGGTTTTGGTTCACTGCTAATGCTGCTAGTTTTAATGCTTACATTGCTGAGTTCAAGTGATCCGCTTGCAATTTGGTTGCGAAGTTTTGCAACGGTTGTTTCTGCGTCTACAAGGGCGCTTTGCGTTTCTTCAAAGAAGCTATCGATAGCAACCTGTTGCTTATCAAATTCATGTTGAATGGCATCAGGGGATAAAATGGTGTTGTTTGCAGCGGGTTTACTTTCTTTCTTTAAACGCATACCTAAAAATAGGCCTACTGCTGCGCCAGCGATAAAGATTACCGCATCGAATACTTCTAAGTTCATGACTTACTCCAAAAATATAACATAGTAAGTATAGCTGAATCTTATCTTGAAAGAAGCCTTATTGGGATGAGGTTTTGCTTCAATTTTGATAGAATTGGTAAAATTTTATTGGTTTGTTTATCTTTCAAAGTTTAAGAGCCCTATGACCCCTTTATCACGTTACCGTAAAGATTTGACTCGTCCTGATTTTGCCTATGACCCAGCGCAAGAAGAGGCAGTAGAAGCGCTGCAGGATTTGTTTGACAGAATCGTCAATAAGAAGCCGGAGGTGACAGGCGGTTTCTTAAGTTTTTTTAAAAAAAGTCATCAGCCCGAAGTTGAAAAAGGACTTTATTTTTGGGGGGGTGTCGGTAGGGGTAAAACCTACTTGATGGATACATTTTATGACTGTTTGCCAACAGAAAGAAAGTTGCGACTTCACTTTCACCGTTTCATGCAAATGGTTCATAAAGAGCTACGCGAGGTTAAGGACGTAAAAAATCCGTTGGAAGTAGTGGGTAAGCAGATATCGGCAAAAGCTGAAATACTCTGCTTTGACGAATTTTTTGTCAAAGATATTACCGATGCAATGATTTTAGCTGGACTATTAAAGGTGTTGTTTGAGAATGGTACCAGTTTGGTGGCAACCTCGAATATTGAGCCGGATGGTTTGTATGAAAATGGATTGCAGCGTGCTCGCTTCTTGCCTGCGATTGATTTGGTAAATAAGCATACGCGAGTGATGAATATTGACGGTGGCGTTGATTATCGTCTGCGAGTACTTAAGCAAGCTAGTTTATATTACACACCATTGGGGCATGACGCTGAGTCAGCCTTGGCGGCTTGTTTTGCTAGAATTGCACCCGATTTAGCTCAGGCTAAAGAAGGTGGAGTGGTTGAAATAGAAAATAGAAAGATACCTTTACAGAATAGTTGTGAAGATATTGCTTGGTTTGATGTTTATGCCTTATGTGATGGTCCACGTAGCCAAGTTGATTATATTGAAATAGCGAAGTTATATACCACTGTGATTGTTTCCAATGTTCCTCAGTTTAATACCACTAGGGATGACATGGCGCGCCGCTTTATAAATTTAGTTGATGAGTTCTACGATAGGCATGTGAAACTGATTATTTCTGCTGAAGTGGCAATTCCTGATATCTATATAGGAACGCAATTGTCGTTTGAATATGACAGAACCGTCAGTCGTTTACTTGAAATGCAATCTGAAGAATATTTAGCGTTGGAGCACAGGCCATAAATCTTTAGGATAGGCGTATATCTTACGGATTATATAGAAAATTCTCTTTCTAAAAGGGATGAGAATATGTATAATCCGCTCGCCTTTTTTCAAAAGGCATATGCACGTTATGTTTTCTTGTTGAAGATATAACCAATAATAATAGGTATTGAGCATGTTAATTGCATGCTAAATGAAAGGGTTTTTGATGAAAACTTTTACTGCAAAACCTGCTGAAGTAAGACGCGACTGGTTCGTTGTTGATGCTGAAGGCAAAACTTTAGGCCGTTTGGCTACCGAGATTGCTCGTCGTTTACGCGGTAAGCATAAAGCTGAATATACTCCTCATGTTGACACTGGTGATTACATCGTTGTTATCAATGCTGAGAAAGTTCACGTTACAGGTAACAAGGCTAAAGCTAAACAATACTACCGTCACACTGGTTATCCAGGTGGCTTGCGTTCGATGAATTTTGAAACGCTGATTGATCATGCTCCTGAGCGCGTTCTTGAACTCGCAGTTAAAGGTATGTTGCCAAAAGGTCCTTTGGGCCGCGCTATGCACAAGAAAATGAAAGTGTATGCTGGTACTCAACATCCACATGCAGCTCAACAGCCGCTAGAACTTAATATTTAATACGGAAGATCATTATGTCAGCTACTCAATACTACGGTACAGGTCGTCGCAAATCATCTACCGCTCGTGTATTCCTAAAGGCCGGTACAGGTAACCTAGTTATCAATGACCGTACTCTAGAGCAATATTTCGGCCGTGAAACTGCGCAAATGGTTGTTCGTCAGCCGCTAGAGCTTGTTGGTGCAACAGAAAAATTTGATGTATTTATCACTGTTAAAGGTGGTGGTATTTCAGGTCAGGCTGGTGCTATTCGTCACGGTATTACACGTGCATTACTACAATATGATGAGACACTACGTCGTTCTCTTCGTACTGCTGGTTTCGTTACACGTGACTCTCGTGAAGTAGAACGTAAAAAGGTTGGTCTACGCAAAGCGCGTCGTCGTCCTCAGTTCTCCAAGCGTTAATTCTTGGATTGCTTCTAAACGCCTGGTTCTCCAGGCGTTTTTTTTATGCGATATGTCAATGTCGTGATTCTGGTGAAGAGTCTTTTCTTGCCAGAACCCTTTGTTTTTTTTACTATCTGCACTGCATTCATATTAGGGTTCGTCAGATCCTAATTTGAGATTTGTAATTTGGTGGGAGAGAACCATAATGAGTCAAAGCGACGTTAATAAAGGTCGACGTCGATTCCTGGTCGGAACAACAAGCGCTATTGGTGCGGTTGGTGCGGTCGGTATCGCGACCCCCTTTGTTGCTTCTTGGAATCCAAGCGCAAAAGCGAAAGCGGCTGGTGCGCCAGTTAAGGTTGATATCAGTAAGTTAGAAACTGGTCAACAAATGATTGTCGAATGGCGTGGGCAGCCAGTTTGGGTCGTTAAACGATCTAAAGAGACATTAAATAATCTTACTCAACTAGCAGATCAGTTAAGCGATCCTGATTCAGATGTAGATCAGCAACCTGTATATGCACAAAATGCATACCGCTCGATCAAACCTGAAATCGTGGTTCTGTTAGGTATTTGTACACACCTTGGTTGTTCCCCAACATATCGTCCAGAATTAGCGCCAGAAGATCTTGGTCCTAAATGGGTTGGTGGATACTCATGCCCTTGTCATGGTTCACGTTTTGATCTTGCAGGACGCGTCTATAAGAGTGTACCAGCACCAACAAATTTGGTTGTTCCACCGCATCAGTATCTTTCTGAAGGTGTTCTACTAATTGGTGATGATGGAGGTAATGCATAATGGCCGATTTTAAAGAATCGAAAGGTTTGATGGGCTGGATTGATGCACGTCTTCCTGTCACTGAAGCTTTTGAAAAACACATGAGCAAGTACTATGCTCCGAAAAATTTCAATGTGTTTTATATCTTTGGTGTTCTTTCCATCGTTGTATTAGTTAACCAAATCCTAACGGGTGTTTGGTTAACTATGAGCTTTACGCCTTCAGCTGAAGATGCTTTTGCGTCTGTTGAATATATTATGCGTGATGTGGAATATGGTTGGTTAATTCGCTATATGCATTCAACGGGTGCTTCGGCATTCTTTATCGTTGTTTACATGCATATGTTCCGCGGCTTGTTATATGGCTCTTATCAAAAACCACGTGAATTGGTGTGGTTGTTTGGTATGGCGATTTATCTTGCTTTGATGGCTGAAGCTTTCATGGGTTACCTTCTTCCTTGGGGACAAATGTCTTACTGGGGTGCGCAGGTAATTATTTCCTTGTTTAGTGCGATTCCGGGTATTGGTCCAGATTTGGCTCAATGGATTCGTGGTGATTACCTGATTTCAGGTATTACACTGAACCGCTTCTTCTCATTGCATGTTATTGCTTTACCTCTGGTAATTGTTGCGCTTGTTGTTTTGCACTTATTGGCATTGCACCATGTGGGTTCTAATAACCCTAAAGGTGTTGATATTAAGAAGTATAAAGATGAAAACGGTGTACCTTTAGACGGCATCCCATTCCATCCTTTCTATACAACGCACGATCTAGTCGGTATTGCCGTATTCTTGTTTGTTTTCTGTTCTGTGGTTTTCTTCTTCCCTGAAATGGGTGGGTACTTCCTAGAGAAACCAAACTTTGAAGCAGCGAATGCACTGAAAACGCCTGAGCATATTGCGCCAACTTGGTACTTCACGCCTTTCTACGCTATTTTGCGAGCGGTAACTTACCCACTGTTTGGTTTGGATGCTAAATTCTGGGGTGTCGTTGCAATGGGTGGTGCGATTGCCATTCTGTTTGTACTGCCTTGGTTGGATAGAAGTCCAGTTAAATCAATGCTTTATAAAGGCTGGATGAGTAAAATTGCGCTTACAGCATTTTGTATTAGTTTTGTTACCTTAGGTGTGTTGGGTGTTCTGCCATCAACTGATGAGCGCACAACCATTGCTCAAATCGCGTCTGTTGTATACTTTGCATTCTTTATTCTAATGCCTTGGTATACTCGTTGGGAAAGCACTAAAACTGTGCCAGAGAGGGTGTAATTATGAAAAAAATTATTGCTACTATTACTCTGGCGCTACTACCTATCGTAGGCTTTGCCTCCGGTGGTGGTGTTGAGCTAGAAGAGATGACGCCAGATCGTCATGATAAAGCGTCCCTACAACGTGGTCTAAATACATTTAGTAACTACTGCATGGGTTGTCATGATGCTGGTTATGCTCGCTTTGAGCGTGCAGCAACCGATCTTGGTATCCCTGCTGATTTGTTCACAGCTAACTTGTTGCCTGCAGGTAATAAGATTGGTGATCTGATGGCGAACTCGATGGACGCTAAAGATGCTAAAGCTTGGTTCGGTGGCGCGCCACCAGATTTAACGCTAGAAGCTCGTGTTCGTGGTAGTGACTGGGTTTACACTTATTTGAAAGCTTTCTATGAAGATGAAACACGTCCATGGGGAGTTAATAATACTGTTTTCCCTAATGTGGGCATGCCGAATGTTCTTGAAGGTCTACAGGGTGTTCGTCATTTAACCTGTGCTCAGGCACCGGCTTATGATGAAGATCACAACCCATTATTTGATACTTTAACGGGCGATGCTCTTACTGTTGAGAAATGTGGTATTGTAGCTCAGAAAACGAAAGGTTCATTGTCAGAAGAAGAGTTTGAGCAGGTGGTTTACGATGTAACCAACTTCTTGGTTTACATGGCTGAACCTAGCCGCCTTCAATCTGAAGCATTGGGTCTGAAAGTGTTGCTGTTTATCGTATTATTTGGTGTTTTTGCCTTCCTCTTGAATAAAGAGTACTGGCGCGAAATTGACCATTAAGATACTGCAAACAATAGCCGTTAATACGGCTATTGTTTGATTGCGTTTATGTAGCCCCGCTTAGGGGTTTTCTTTGTTTTTGGAATAGGGGTTTATCCATGGGTGTTGTTGCAAAACGCTCTTCAATGACTTTTTTCTCTGATGGTGATGATCATTACAGCCATAGAGTCAGAATTGTTTTAGCAGAAAAAGCCGTAACGGTTGATATCATTGATGTGGATTCATTTAATAAGCCAAGTGAGTTGGCTGATGTGAACCCATACAATGAACTTCCAGCGTTAGTAGACCGTGACCTTGTCTTGTATGAGCCAAATGTCATGATGGAATATTTGGATGAGCGTTTCCCACATCCACCTCTACTACCTGTTTACCCGGTTGCTCGTGCAGAAAGTCGTTTGTATATGTATCGTATTCAAAGGGACTGGGCTGCATTAGCTGACTTTATCTTAACAAGTAAAGATCAAGCTGCAATTGAAAAAGCGCAAAAAGAATTGAGAGAAAGCCTTATTAATGTAGCGCCTATCTTTCAAGAAAAGCCTTATTTCATGAGTGATGATTTCACTATTGTTGACTGCTGCTTAGCACCCATTTTATGGAGACTTCCAATTCTTGGAGTCGAGATTTCAAAAGAGCAAGCACAGCCTTTATTTGATTATATGGATCTTATTTTTGATCGTGAGTCATTTAAAGAAAGCCTATCTGAGGCTGAACAAGAAATGCGTTTAGACTAGCGTAAGTTAGTTTTAAAAATAAAGGGGCCTATGCCCCTTTATTTGTTTTTGTAATAGATTCAATGAAGAGAGTGAACTGATGACCCCGAAAAGATCCTATTTGTTAAAAGCGGCATATGAGTGGGTTGTTGATAACGACATGACGCCATACCTTTTAGTGAATGCTGAATTACCCAATGTTGTTGTGCCAACTGAATTTGTTCAAGATGGTCAGATTGTCATGAATGTCAGTATGACAGCGGTTAGGCATCTTATTATGGATCAAGAGGCTGTCTCTTTTGAGGCGCGCTTTAGTGGTAAGCCTATGCAGGTTTATGTGCCAATAAAAGCGACATTAGCTGTTTATGGGAAGGAAAATGGGGATGGTTTGTTCTTCCCTGATGAAGAATTTCCAGATGAACCGACAGATCCTTCTCCGGCTAAAGCGTCAGAGCCTGAAGTGGCTAAAAAAGGCTTTACCTTGAGAGTGGTTAAATAGCTCTTTTCTCTTTTAAAAAAAGGCGCTTAATCAAGCGCCTTTTTTTTAATCTTCGTAACCGAATAACTGTCGTTCTATGAGATCAATGAGGGTGTGTATTACCAAGACTTGACACTCATGAACACGAGCTGTGCCAAGGAGGTTGATCTTAATCTCAGTATCATCGGTGGATGTTAAAGCAGAAATGTTTTTTGCTTCTGGGCTGGTGAGCGCAACAATGGACATTTTTCTTTGGTGGGCGGCTTGTATTGCTTGAATGATAGGAGATGTGTTCCCTTTATTGGCCACAATAAATAGGACGTCGCCTTGGTTGCCAATGGCAGTAAGTTGTTTCGAAAATACATCGTGATAACTATCATTGTGAGAGATTGAGAGTAGTGCTGCACCTTCTCCACTTAGTGTGATAGAGGGCAGTCCAGGCCTTTCTCTTTCCATCTTATCTAGCATGAGAGTGTTGAAGTATTGAGCGAGGTGGGAACCTGTGCCATTACCGCAGCAGATCACTTTGTTGCCCTCTGCTATGCTAGCAAACATGACTTTGGCAGCATGCTCGATATAGGGCGGTAGCGACTCAAAAGCACTCTGTTGGGCTTCAAAGCTGTGGGCGAATTGGGTGTATATTGCTTCTTGAAAATCCATATAGTTAAAATGCGCTTTTTAGCCAAGTGAGATGTTTTTCATCAATGCTTTGATCGAATAGAACGGCATCAAAGCGGATTGAGACCTCTTGTTTATGGTTGATTAATAGCCAGTATTGAGCGGCTTTAATCACTTTTTTCTGTTTGCCTAAATGGATGCTTTGAGCGGCATTGCCATGGCTATTATCTTTACGGTATCTTACTTCAACAAAAACAATTTCACCATTATCGAGACAAATCAAATCTAATTCACCTAACTTGCATGAAAAATTCTGAGCCAATATTGTAAGATTTTGTTTTTGTAGAAAATTTTTGGCAGCAAGTTCAGCTAGCTGACCTTTATTCGTAATCCTCTTCCTTGATACGAGTGTTTGTAAAAACATCCTTATTTTTAGCATTAATTAATTTTCCTGATCGATACATAACCAGCTCAGGGCGCTTTCGAAAAATACCGAGCTTATCCAAGGTGATTATGCCTGTACTGGCGGAAATTTTAGCATGAGGGAGCTTGTGAAAGACCCAGTAACGGTTTGCTAAAAGGTAAGAGTCTGCCCCCATTGCTTGTAAGCGTTTTAAAATGTTTTTAGAGACTTTATGGGAAATCTGATCCAACAGTTTATTTGGTTGAGTTAGGGCGGGAGCCTCGGTAAATAAAATACGCTCTATGTCTTCTTTTTTTGTGTTTTTATCAGGCGTCTTATTATTAATTGAGTGACTGGCTAAAATCGGAATGTTCTTATCATTAGCATAATAATAATCTAAAGAGGGTCTTATTTGTTTTGCATCCGCTAAGTGCCCGACAAAATATAAATAATCCAAGTCTTGCCTGGGCCTATCAATACTACTGACTTTTTCTTTTAGGGCGCGTTCTACCAATTTTTTACGATTTTGGCTTTCATTAATGAGTAAGAGTTTTTTGATCGCTGTCTCTCTCTCTTTCGGCTTATTACTAAACTCAATGTTACTCACAATCTTAATTTTTTCTTGTTTGGCAATTTGCTTAAACTCGTCAGCTTGTCTTAATGCCCAAGGAGTTGTAAGTGATAATATGCCAGCGTTTGTTGCGCCTTCTTGCTTGGCAAAAGAAATTAGCTCTAGTATATCGTCGGCACTAGTTAAAGAAAAATAGTGCAGATTTTCGTGTTTTGAGGAGGTTTCTAATTGGTTTAGTGCAATAACGGGTTTTTCTAACTCAAAACGGCTAAGTTGAGCGACCGAGCTTTTTGCCAAGGGGCCGATAATAACATCGACATTTTGTGAGTAGGCTTCTTGTAGTGCCAGTCCAATGTCTTGGTATTCAGTACTGTTAATAAAAATCAATTGAGCTTTGTTATCATCTTTAGCCTGATAGTAAGCGGCTAAGAAACCATCGATAATGGCCCTAGAAGCTAGGCTCAATTTTCCTGTCATGGGTAATATGATGGCAATTTTATTCAATTTTGTTTGATTGAGTTCTGCAATCACAACAAAATCTTCTGGTGGATTAGCTGCGGCTGGGTGTAACGCGTTACGAGATTGCCATTGCTCGAATGCGCTAAGTTGCAAACTTAATGTGTCTGTTTTTGAGCGCAGTATTGATGATATGTGTAACCAACCGGTTAAAATTGGGCTCTGGCTCTTTTCAAGAGAGCTGACTTCTGAGTCAGTCAGGTTTTGAATAGCTTGCCATAATTTTTTTTGATTTTTCTCTATCTTTTCAGACGGCAGAATAAAGCCCAGTTTGACTCTCTCTCTTACAACCGCCGGCCAGCTTTGTAATACTTCAAATGCTGTGGCCCTGTGTAAACCAAGTCGATATTGGTTGGGGCTTTGTTTTGCTATGTCTAACCTTTTAGCTTTGAAAAGAGCGTTCAAAGCATAAAGTGGTTGCTTTGCTTCAGTGTATATCTTGGCAATTAATAGATAGGCATCAAACTGTTTAAGGTTACTAAAAGGGGCTACTTGTTTTTCTAAAATTGAAAGGGCTGTCGCTACTTTACCCGTGTTATATTTAAGGTTGGCAGCGTCAAAATAATAGCGTGCTGAATCTTCATCAAGCGTTGACTTTTCGGCTAACCAAATTAATTTATCAAATTCATCTAGAGGTGCTACCTCGATAGGCTCAAGCACGATTGACTCTTCAATGACTGGCTCTTCTATCACCTGAATTTGTACTGTTTGTGTTGTTTTTTCGGATCCGCAGGCAACCAAGAGTGCAGAACATAAAGATAATGCTATTATACGCCCGTTAAAAAGACTCATATGCTTAAAAATCAAAGAGAAAGAGATCGTATGTTACCACATAGTTCTACGGATGTTAGTGGCACCTTGTATATTGTCGCAACACCAATTGGAAATTTAGATGACCTTAGTAAAAGGGCAAAAGAAACCCTCGAAAAGGTCAGTTATATTGCAGCGGAAGATACACGTCATACTAAAAAATTATTAAATTCTTATAATATTGAAGCGCGTCTTTTCTCTTTACATGATCATAATGAAAAGGATAGAGCTCAATATATAGCGAAACTTCTAGATGATGGTGAAGATGTTGCGTTGGTATCAGATGCTGGTACACCGCTCATTTCGGATCCAGGTTATCACGTGGTGAGCCACTTACGTGACCTAGGGCATAAGGTATCACCTATACCGGGACCTTCTGCGATTATTACCGCTCTTTGCGCTGCGGGTTTACCCACGGACAAGTTCTTTTTTCAAGGTTTTTTACCCGCTAAAAGTAAGTCCCGTAAAGATGTGATGGAAACGTGGAAGCAACAAGCAGGCACCACCATATTTTATGAATCTACACATAGAATTAAAGATTCAATTACTGACTTAATGGCAGTCTATGATGATGACGTCGAACTTGTGTTGGCGCGTGAGTTAACCAAAACATTTGAAACTTTTCTTAAAGGCAAGCCGTCCTATATATTGCAACGTTTTGAAGAAGATGCGAATCAGATGCGTGGTGAGTTTGTGGTCATGCTTGATTATCGAGTTCTAGATAATGGTGATGATAAAGATCAAGAAGCAAGGCGAATACTTGAGATATTATTACAGGACTTACCTTTGAAGCAGGCTTCACAGTTGGCGGCAAAGATTACGGGACTAAAAAAGAATTATTTATATCAAATTGCTTTGGAGATGCAATCTTAAGTGTGAGTAAGATATTACCAGGGATGATAGCTTATCCTTGTAATATAAGTTTTTAGAATGCTGAATATATGGATGTAATTAAGGATTTATTAGTCTGAGATATTGTATTGGTGAGAGGGACTTGCCTATTATCAAGGACTATTAAAAAAAAACTTATGGATATACTAAGTAAATGGCTTAAATCGCCTTTGTTAATATCATGTACAGTGGCGCTAATTTTGCTCCCTTGTGCCTGGTACACCTATGTGCTTTTTTACGATATGACACAAGAGGAATCTAACGCCTCTTCTAATCGTAATTCTCACATTAAGCGTCTAAAGCTTGATGTTGAGTTACAGCATATCAGTCATGATATTCTCCAGATTAAGCGCCAGCTTGAGGGCTTAAGCTCTTATGATAAAGCCAGTAGGGAGGTAATTCTTGCGGCTACAAAACAAGCTCAGTCAAAAATAGATTATTTGTGGTTATCTCAAGGTAAAAACCAATTTAATTTGGCAATAGAACTTGATGGTGTCACAAGGCTAGCTCAGTTTTTTAGTCTTCCCTTGCCCTCATTGGATAATAAGCTTGATAGTGTATACAAAGACATAGCTTTTTTTGCAACTGCTCCAGAGCTAGGTGATGGCTTAATGGGCATTCTAATGCCATTGAGTTCAATAGACGCTGCTCAGGGTTATCTGTTGGCTGTCGTAAAATTGAAGGCTTTGTTTAAGCAGGTAGATACTATAAATGGCGCTGCTGACGACCTGTGTTTAAGTTTAATTAACCCTCAGTCTGGTCTTTCCTCTGTCCTCTTTAATGAGGCAAAAAATTCTGCTCCACAGTGTCAAGGCGATCATAAAGAGAGTTATCAAATGCCTTGGCTGGGTTATGACTTCACCCTTACGTTTGAAAAATCAGCGCCCGTTTTTAGTGATAAAACGCTTTCTGTCACCAATGTTTTGGCGCTTTTGTTAATTCTCATGTCTAGTCTCATTATTTTTTATATTTATCGCTCAAGGCGTTATGAGCATAAAATAGAAAATCTGTTAAAGGATCGTGTGCAAAGTTTAAAAGAGGTGCGCATTGAGTATTCAAAACTGTTTATGTTGTCTGTTGATGGTATTTACCGTGCTAGTTTGACGGGGGACTTGTTAAAGGCTAATCCGGCTTATGCTTCGGCGTTTGGTTATCAAGATGAAGATGAGCTATGTGCAAGGGTGAATGATATAGGTGAACAATTACATCAGAATTCTGTTCAATATAACCAGTTCATTGATCAATTAAAAAATGACAAGCGGGTTGTCGGCTTTGAATGGCAAAGTCATGATATGGCGGGACGATCTATCTGGCTGTTAGAAAATGCCTATTTAACCCGCCATGAAAATGGCGAAGTATATTATGAAGGTTTTATTGCCGATATTACGCAAAAGAAAAAAGCTGAATTGGCACTAAAAAACCAAGCCCAAATGGACTCACTTACAGGTTTGTTGAATCGGGCTACCTTTGTGAATCAAGTGTCTCGTTTTATTGAGCAAAATAGTGTCCGTAATAGTGCGATATTTTTTATCGATTTGGATAAATTTAAAACGGTAAATGATCAATATGGTCATCATGTGGGTGACGAACTCTTAATTGAGTTCTCAAAACGCCTCAAGGCGTGTTTCTCAAATGAAGAAATGATATCGAGGCTTGGAGGGGATGAGTTTTCGGTTTTTTTGAAAGAAGTTCAAAACTTGCCGAGGCTGCATGAGTTAGCGGATAAGGTTGTGGCTGGGCTGCGTAAGCCTTTTGCCTTTAGTAATGGCTACAATTTTAAGATTTCAGCGAGCATTGGCATTAGCCTGTTAGATGACAGTGTTAAAAATGCCAGTGAAGGTCTAAAGCAGGCCGATATGGCTATGTATGAAGCTAAGCGTAATGGGCGTGCTGATTTTGTTATATTTAATCAGGGTCTTAATGAAACCGAAAGACGACGTAGCCTGTTAGAAAAAAGTTTGTTTACGGCGTTAAAATATGAGGAAATAAATGTCAATTATCAACCGATTGTTTGCTTTGATAGCGGTCAGGTAAAGGGGATGGAAGCATTAATGCGCTGGCATAATAAGGCGTTAGGTAATGTGTCTCCGGTTGAATTTATACCCATTGCTGAGCAAGTTAATCTCATTAATCCCTTCTCAAATTGGTTGATTCATCAGGTTTGTCATGATTTAAAAAGCCTGATAAATAGCAGTGGTAATGACAATTTATTTGTCAGTATTAACATCTCTCCAAAACAACTTTTATCGGATCAAGTGTGTGATAACCTACTGATTTCACTTGACCTTAATAAGTTACGACCTAAGAACATAAAGTTGGAAATTACCGAGACAGCTATCTATGACCAAGAGGAAAGTGTCGTCAGACAACTTAGACGAATTAGAAGTTATGGTATTGGTATTTATATCGATGATTTTGGAACTGGCTACAGCTCGCTAGAACGGCTAATTCAATATCCTTTTGATGGTTTAAAAATAGACAGGTCATTTGTAAAAAATCTTGTGCCGGGCAACAGTCAGGATGTTATTTTAAAGGCCTCGGTTAAAATGGCTGAAATGCTTAATCTGGTGGTCGTTGTAGAGGGGATTGAAAGCCATTTTCAATATGATTTTTTTAAAGATCTTGCGTGTGACTATGCCCAAGGATTTTTGCTCTTTAAACCCTTACCTGTGGCTGAGTTATCTAAGCTTCTAATTCGGGAATACTATGGTGATTCCCAAAAAATGATTGGCGAAACAATAAGCTAAAGCTGGATAAAGGCTTTACTTTAAACTTTTTCTCCTTATAGTTAGCGCCACTTGTCGGAGTGCCATTTGGCTGAGATCGTGTTAAATCACGGGATCCGCAGAACCTGAACAGGACTAAATACCTGCGTAGGGAACAAGAAGATCATAACTATTTCTTATCTGCATCGAATGCTCTTCCGTTTTTTTTAGGATAACCATGGGTTAATTTCTATTAGAAACGGCGTTAGCAAAATCAGAAAATTCTGTTTTTTCAGAGCACCGCACGACTGGCAAGCACTTCTTTCATTTTTAAAAGGATTGCTAATGTCTATTGATACAAGCCACACCAAGCCGCAACAAGCCAAACCCGAAGTTCAAAGTAAGCGTGAAGAGGCTAGGCTTAAAGCTAAAACCTTTATTGACTCACTTCAGGCAAATCCCTTTCCGGGTTCTGAGCGTGTTTATATTCAAGGCAGTGATGCCTCAATCCAGGTCCCGATGCGCAAAATTAATGTGTCCGATACGCCTATCGGTAAAGACCCTGCCAATTTTACCTATGAAAAGAATGAAGCCATATACGTTTATGAATGTTCCGGGCCTTATTCAGACCCGAGTCAGGATATCGATGTCTATAAAGGAATCTCTTTAACGAGGGATAAATGGATTCAAGACCGTAACGATACTCAGCAACTTGGTGGTGTATCGTCTCAATTTGCTAAACAAAGACTGGATGATAATAGGCTGGACGGACTGCGGTTTGAAAATCTGCCTCAGGTTATAAAAGCAAAACCAGGTTCGGTTGTTACTCAGCTTCATTATGCAAGGCAAGGCGTAATAACACCGGAAATGGAATATATCGCGATTCGTGAGAATCAAAATATGCAGGCAATGCAAAGTGAATTGTTGCTGAAGCAGCATCCAGGCCATAGTTTTGGTGCCAATATACAAACCCTAATCACCCCAGAATTTGTGCGTCAAGAAGTGGCCTCAGGTCGAGCCATTATTCCTGCTAATATTAATCACCCTGAATCAGAGCCCATGATAATCGGGCGAAATTTTTTGGTGAAGGTAAACGCTAATATTGGTAATTCGGCGCTGACCTCTTCAATTGAAGAAGAAGTTGAAAAACTGGTTTGGTCAACACGTTGGGGTGCCGATACCTTGATGGATCTGTCTACGGGTAAAAATATACATGAAACCCGTGAATGGATTTTAAGAAACTCTCCTATCCCTATTGGTACAGTCCCTATTTATCAAGCTCTGGAGAAGGTAAAAGGCATTGCTGAGGATTTAAACTGGGATGTGTTTAAAGATACCTTAATTGAGCAGGCGGAGCAGGGTGTTGATTATTTCACCATTCATGCAGGCGTGTTATTACGTTATGTTCCTATGACAGCTAAAAGGTTAACGGGGATAGTGTCTCGCGGTGGCTCTATTATGGCTAAGTGGTGTCTTGCACATCACACTGAAAATTTCTTATACGAACGTTTTCGTGATATTTGTGAAATCTGTCGTGTGTATGATGTGTCTTTATCACTAGGCGATGGTTTGCGTCCAGGTTCTATTATGGACGCGAATGATGAAGCTCAAATGTCTGAATTAAAAACCTTAGGTGAATTAACTAAAATTGCTTGGGAATATGATGTTCAGGTCATGATTGAAGGGCCAGGTCATGTGCCAATGCAAATGATTAAGCATAATATGACGGAGCAATTAGAGCATTGTCATGAAGCACCTTTTTATACGCTTGGGCCACTAACTCAGGATATAGCGCCAGGGTATGATCATTTTACCTCAGGCATTGGTGCGGCTCAAATTGGTTGGTACGGCTGTGCCATGCTGTGTTACGTTACGCCAAAAGAGCACTTGGGCTTACCTAATAAAGATGATGTGAAGCAGGGCCTGATTACTTATAAAATTGCGGCACATGCGGCTGATTTAGCAAAAGGCCACCCTGGTGCACAAATTCGCGATAATGCGCTTTCTAAAGCGCGTTTTGAGTTTCGTTGGGAAGATCAATTTAATTTAGCGTTAGACCCGGAAACGGCAAGAGCCTATCACGATGAAACTATGCCGCAAGTATCTGGTAAGGTGGCGCACTTTTGCTCCATGTGCGGTCCGAAATTCTGTTCAATGAAAATCACCCAAGAAGTGCGTGATTATGCGGCAGACCTTGAACGTAATGCACAGATCGAAATTCATAATGTAAGTGCTGATGATGTGCGTAAAGGCATGGACGAAATTCATAATGTAAGTGCTGATGATGTGCGTAAAGGCATGGATGAAATTCATAATGTAAGTGCTGCTGAGGTGCGTAAGGGTATGGATGATATGTCAACTCAGTTTAAAGATTTAGGAAGTGAGGTGTATTTATTGCAAGAAGAGGTCGATTAGGCTTCAATCTAATAAGATTTTGAATTAGTCTATAGCCCTCCAAATAGAAGGTCTATTTGGAGGTTTTTTATTGATATAATATCGGAATTTTACCGCAAGATTACTTCAGACTGACACATCTTGACGGGTTAATGGTCATAATTAATGTATGGCTATTGAGTGCCTGAAAAGGAGTTTTGAATGGTAATCACACTAACGAAAACATGGGCTTTCATTATTGCACTGCTATTAGCTGCATTAGTGTTATCTCCTTATGCCTATCTGGAATGGAAGTCCGAGGCATTTAAGCGTGATTTTCTTGAAGACTTCAAAAATCTTCCTATGCCTCCACCACCACCGCCTGATGCACCAGGAAACCACTTTCGAAAACCTTCAGATTTACCTCAGGCCATTTTTCCAAAACACGTGGGAGCAAGGCCTGAAAATGATATGCCAAATCACCATGTGGTTTACTTTTTGGCACGTAAGTTAAATCTTTCTGAAGGTGTCCAAAATACATTGTCGGGTATTATTACTCGATATGCAGACCAACGAAAAATATTGCAAGGTAAGATAGCTGTCGAAGTTCAATTGATGGCGGAACTGAGTCCGAGTGACCAAGATTACATGCAAAAAGTATCTGATGCAGCGAATATACAGGCAGATATTAGTACCAGTGTCATGCGTTTGTTTGCCGAACAGCAAGTGGAAATTTATAAACTTCTCAGCCAAGAGCAAGTGGAAGAACTTGAGCTTATTAAGCATAGGTTTGCACAAAAAATGAAGGCGCGTATCGCCAAGGATAGAACGAAGGGGATATTTTCGTTTGAAAGTGGCGACATAGAAACGAATGAGGTTAATCCTGATGACTAGGTCTTTTTATCATTTGTAAGAGGATTGTCATTGTTTATGTCGAACGAAAAAAAACCAGCCTTAAGCTGGTTTTTATTTTGTGCTGGATACGGCTCAGTGTCTAGCGGGTGACTTGATTGAATAATTCAAAATAAGTAGGAAAGGTTTTTGAGGTGCAGCCTGGGTCGTTTATAGTGACCTGGCTATTTGAAAAAGCCACCAGTGAAAAGCACATAGCAATGCGATGGTCATTATAAGTATCTATCGCAGCATGTTGCACCTCTGCTAAAGGTTCAACGTATATGTAGTCTTCGCCTTCTTCAACAGTCGCGCCTAATTTACGCAGCTCAGTGGCCATTGCATTAAGTCTATCTGTTTCCTTTACACGCCAATTATAAATATTACGAATACGCGTTGGACCTTTTGCAAACAATGCTGTTGTCGCAATGGTCATGGCAGCATCAGGAATATGGTTCATATCAAGATCGACACCATTTAATTCACCTTTACTCGCCTGAACCCAGGTTGGTCCATAACTAATATTGGCACCCATTGCAGCAAGAACCTCAGCAAACTTAACATCACCTTGGACGCTATCTGTGCCTATGCCGTGAACTTTAATTGTCCCGCCAGCAATGGCAGCGGCAGCTAGAAAATAAGATGCAGAAGAGGCGTCGCCTTCGACCATGATTTCGCCTGGGCTAACGTAGGTCTGCTGACCTTTAACGATGAAGCTCTGGTAGTCCTTGTTTTCAACACTGACACCAAACTGTTTCATTACATGCAAGGTAATATCAATATAAGGCTTGGATACTAATTCGCCATCAACATGAATGGTTAAGTTATTTTGTGCCAGCGGAGCACTCATCAAAATGGCGGTCAAAAACTGGCTAGAGATATTACCTTTAATGGAGACTTCGCCACCTTGGATACCATTGGCGCGAATTTTAAGGGGAGGGTAATTCTCTTCACCTTGATACTCAACATCAGCACCTAGTTGGCGAAGTGCACTGACAAGGTCGCCAATTGGGCGTTCATGCATACGGGGTTCGCCGTGAAGTAGATATTCACCTTGGCCTAGGCAGAGGGCAGCGGTTAAGGGGCGCATTGCTGTTCCCGCATTGCCTAAAAATAAGTCAGCACTGATGACCTCATTGTTAGCATCAGAGAGAGGGCCTGCTACACCTTGTACTGTACAGCTGGTGCCATCATCACTTAATTGATAATTTACACCCAAGCTTTGAAGTGCATCAAGCATGTGGCGTATATCATCACTGTCTAACAAGTTGGTGATTTTAGTTTCACCTTTTGCGAGTGCTGCTAATAAGAGAATGCGATTTGAAAGACTTTTCGATCCAGGGATTTGAATCTCGCCATTGGCGCTTGAAAGAGGTCCAAGAGTAAGTGAATTCATTAATATTTCCGTTTAAAAGGCGTTACTACTAGTTAGTTTATATAATTTATTATTATGTTTTATGTAAATTATTATGCTTCAAACTCATCGATAAGGGCGCCATTGTTTAAAGCGGCCATATCCAATTCGTTTAAGGTTTGATAAGTCTCTTCAATGGCTTGAATTCTATCGTTAGCCTCATTGTAGTTATCTTGGTATACCCCGTTTGCTAAAACGCTGATGATATTCATGACGCTGGCATAAGAATCAAAAGCAGATACACCACGCACTACGCATGAGAAATGTATATCACTGACTTCCTTTGGATTTACATCCGCATGGTCAGTAATATAGATGAGGTAAATGCCTCGCTTTCTAAGGGTGATCATCAGGTTTTTTAGCCAGGCCGGGCGGCGGCGAATGCCCATTATGATGACAGTGTCTTTAGCCGTAAAACTTGCGACCTCTTCCCCAAGTGTTTGACCAGGTAAAGGAAGTAGGGTCACATTATCACGACATTGAGTCAGTTGCTGGCGTAAATGTAGTGCCAACGCATGGTTATTTCGATAACCAATCACATATACCCTTTGAGCATTACCAATAGATTTAACAGCGGCGTCAAAGTCACTGGTTTTTATGGATTCTAATGTTTTTTGAATATTGTTTTGATCGCACTGAATATAGTCGCTAAAGACATTTGAGATAGATTGATGTTCTGGCTGTTTTTCAGCGATAGGCGTGCCCCATCGTCGAGCGGCACGCACTTGACGTTTTACCTCTCCAAAATCTTTATATTCTAATCGTTGAAGTAAGCGTGTCACTGCAGATTTAGAAACGCCGGCCAGTTTGGCTAATTCCGTGGCAGAATATGTGGCTATGTCACCTTGATGATTCAAAATGCAAGATGCTAGCTTTTGCTGCGTAGGGGATAACTGATCGTATATGTGTTTAATTCTTTGTTCTATTGATAGGTCTTGCATGGGCAGTAGTCAGTTCCGCATCAAAATACTTGGATGAATTACCATTTATATTAGTAATTCGCTCTTAGTGCTAAGAAGTTCTTGAGAGTATACCTTTTTCCTTTAAAAAAGTGCATTTTGAAAAAAATATTTGGTCATACTGAAACAAATGTATTATAGTTGCATTATTGAAACATAAATTTCATCTTTGGTGTTTGAAAAAGTAACTCTTTTTCTATTTTGCATCAAAGATATGCAATCTTATTAAGCCTTTGTAGGAGAAATCATGTCTAACACTGAAAAAGTTTGGTACGGAGTTAATTTAGCATCTGCTCGTCTTGGTGCTGAAGCACTGTATGCAACTGACGACTTCTTTGCCCCAATTAGCCGTATGATCCAGGATCATGACCCAGTATGGGTTGATGATAAGTATGATGATAATGGTAAGTGGATGGATGGCTGGGAAAGTCGCCGTAAGCGTGCAGAAGGTTTTGACTACGGTATTATCAAACTGGGTATCTCAGGTAAAATCAAAACACTTGAAATAGATACGCGTTTTTTCACGGGTAACTTTGCACCTGCAACTTTAATTGAAGCTTGTTACTCAGAAACAACACCTGATGAAAGTACACAGTGGACAGAAATTACTGAGAATATTGCTTTGTCAGGCAATAATCAGCTTTTTGTTGATGTAAAAGATGACACTGTTTATAACTTTATCCGTGTAAACATTTACCCTGATGGCGGCATCGCTCGTCTACGTGTTTACGGTGAGCCTGAAGTGCGTTGGGATGATGTTACTGGCGACAAACAAATTGACCTTGTTGCTGTTGAGAATGGCGGTCGTGCACTAGCCTGTAATGATGAGCATTTCGGTACTATGCATAACATCATTATGCCTGGTAAAGGCATTAACATGGGTGATGGCTGGGAAACTCGTCGTCGTCGTGAGCCAGGTAACGATTGGGTTATTCTTGCATTAGGTCATCCTGGTGAAGTCGAGTCTGTCGTCATTGATACCGCTTTCTTTAAAGGTAACTTTCCAGACGGTCTATCTTTACAAGTAGCTAATATTTCTGATCTTCCAGACAGTACTTTGGCAGCTCAGAGTATTTATTGGAAAGAGTTGCTACCTAAGCAATCTTTATCTGCTGATGCAGAGCATAGTTTTACTGAACAGCTAAACAATGTGGGTGTTATCACTCATGTAAGAATGAATATCTTCCCAGATGGTGGTGTAAGTCGTATTCGTTTGATGGGTAAGCCAGTAAAAAACTAATTAGTAAAATTAACGAGCCTAATCTCTAGGCTCGTTAATAAAGAACAGGATTCGTGATGAAACTGAATATAGAAACACTAACGGCAGAAGCCTTTGCAGATTTTGGTCAAGTAATTGATACCAAAGAATGCAAAAACCAATTTGCAATTAATGGTGGTACAACACAGCGCTTCCATGATCTTGCTGAAGTGGAAACAATAGGTGAAGCAAGAGGTGGTATCAGTATCTTTCGCGGAGATGCTAGGCAATTCCCAATGAAAATTGAAATGCTTGAGCGTCATCCAAAAGGTTCACAAGCATTTGTGCCATTACAACAACGTCCTTATTTGGTTATTGTTGCACCCGCATTAAATGATGATGAACCAGATCTGAGTAGGTTGCGTTTGTTTTATGCGACGGCGGCTCAAGGGGTAAATTACTTTACAGGTACTTGGCATCATCCATTATTGGCGCTTGAAGACGTTTCTGACTTCCTAGTCGTAGACAGGATCGGAGAAGGGCACAATTGTGATGAATTCCAATTCCCAGAAGAGAGTAATATTCAAATTGCAGCAATGAGTTTCGAAGGGGTTTAAAATGTTAGATGGCCACTATAATGAATGGTTAAACTTACTGGTACGTTGGTTTCATATCATAGCCGGTATCGCGTGGATAGGCGCATCTTTTTACTTTAACTGGTTGGAAAACAACCTGGTTAGAACCGGTAAACAAAAAGAAGGAATTTCTGGCTATCTTTGGGCCATTCATGGTGGCGGTATTTACCGTCTAGAAAAATACAAATCTGCACCAAAAGTAATGCCAGAAACCTTACATTGGTTTAAGTGGGAAGCCTACACTACTTGGTTAACCGGTATGGCTTTGCTGTTTGTTCAATACTATATGAACGCAAATATTTACCTGATTGATCCGCAAGTCATGGCACTTGAGTCTTGGCAGGCAGTTGCTATTGGTATCATGGTTATTATTGCAACCTGGTTGGTCTATAACACCCTTTGTGAAATGTTAGCTCATAACCCACAGTTATTAGTTGCGATTGGTTTTGTTCTAATGTCATTGGCAGCTTATGGTTTAGCACAAGTCTTTAGTGGTCGTGGTGCATTTATCCATATCGGTGCCATGATAGGTACTATGATGGTAGGTAACGTAGCCCATGTCATTATGCCATCTCAGCGCGCATTACTTGCAGCCGTTGAAAAAGGTGAAGATGTTGATCCTAAATATGGTGCTAGAGCATTATTGCGCTCACGTCATAATAACTATCTAACATTGCCAATCTTGTTCATTATGATTTCGAATCACTACCCTTCTACTTTTAGTGATACGCATAATTGGGCAATCTTGTTAGGTTTGGTTGTTATCAGTATGGCTATTCGCCATCACTTTAACATCCAGCACAAACCTGAAAAGTCAGCATGGATTTTACCTGTTGGTGTGGTTGCGCTATTAAGTCTTGCTTTTATTACTAAGCCAGCCGCTTATGTTGCACCTGTTAATGCCAATGTGGCTGTAGAGCAATCTGTCGATGCTGCCTTTGCTTTGAATAACAAAGCGAAAGTGATTATTGAGCAACGTTGTGCTAGCTGTCATGCTGCGACGCCAACGTCTAATATGTTTACCGCTGCGCCATTGGGTATTTTATTAGAAAGCCAAGATCAAATTGATTCATTGTCAGAACGCATCTTTCAGCGCTCCGTAGTGCTGAAAACCATGCCGCTTGCAAATATTACACAAATGACAGATGAAGAACGTGATGTTATTGGTCAGTGGTATACAGCTAACCAAAAATAGTGCAGATTTATGTTAGATTTCATGCATGAAATCTAACGCAGTTTTTTGAAAAAAGACCCATTTTATGGGTCTTTTTTTTGCGTTTAAAAAACTGATAAAGACAGAAGTTTGAAATGATGACGTCATTATTGATTCCTCTTGCCTCACGTAAAAAAGAGTATTGTCGATGAGCAATTGTGGATTTGTAACTTATACTGTGAAGATGAAATTTATAACTTGGGTAGCGGTTCTGTTCATTGTTTTTATGATGTCAGGCAAAAAAGATAACAAAACCAATGAGTAGGATTGGTATATGAATCTAGAAAAGTGTCAGACTTTTTGATAACCTCTACAAAGGTGCTAAGGATAGAGTGCTGAACTCAAAGGTTTTTTTAATTTCAAAATGGAGTTTGTTGCAATAATATTATTTAAATATAAAAATATTGTTAAGTTTAAAAAAATTGTTTCGATACCTAATAGCATGAGTTACTCTTCTTAGACATTAGTCTATAAAGATTATTAAATGTAACATCGTGTAACAATTCAATACAGCTTAATCAGGTGAATGCAATATGTTGGCAAATCTCAGCTTTAGAGCAAAGCTCACCATTTTACTATTTTGTGCAATAAGTGGTTTTATCGTCGTCACTTTAGTCGCATTGAATGGTTTAAATACTCAGCAAGCTACTTCTTCTCGTCTTCAGTCTCTCTCTAAAATAGAAAGTAATCTTGACGCTCTTGTGATCTCCATGATGGAGAAATATGAGGGAATGTTAACTATCAATAATGATAATTATGAGAGTTATATTGAAGGGATAGATTCAAACAAGGAAACATTTTTAGTTAGTTTGGATCAAAATATCAATGAAATTAATACCGAGGAAGGTCAATCTGCTCTTGAAACAACAAAGACAAGTTTGGATAATTATTCCAATGCACTAACTAATATTGTTCATCAGAGACATATGCTTGGATTTGACGGACAGTCCGGCATTAAGGGTGAGATCTCTGGATTAGGTGAAGTTGTTCTGGGTGAAATTTCTTTTTTAAGCTTAGTTAAGCAAGAGTTTCTTCCGGTTCGAGAAGCTGAAAAAAATTACATATTTGAAACAACCGAAGAAAATAGAGCTTATTTTATTGAAAAATATAATAGCTTCTACAAGCGTGTTAAGAACTTTGGCCTAGAAGAGCGTTTTGGGGAAAGTATCCAAGCGTATTTAGCGGCTGTTGAAAAATTAACGGTACAAAATTCGATTACACTCGAAGCTGAACAAGTTTTTGCTGATCAGAAAGCGCAATTTTCAGTAAATCGTTCAAGTGCGTCAGAGTACTTGGGAAGCCTGATTCGAAATGCAGGCACTTTGGCTCAAGAAAGCTCTAAACAAGCCAGCTTTACGCTAATCAGTGTCAGTATAATAGTGGCTGTTTTTGCGGGCCTTATGATGATGGGTATTGGTAAGAGCGTGAATAAAACACTTAACCAAATTATTCGTGATCTTGTTAAAGTAAAAGAAGGCGATTTAACCGCAAGACTTTCTATCAATGCTAAGCGAAATGATGAGTTTGATGCATTGTGTGGCTCTGTTAATGAGATGACAGGTGGTTTAGGTTCGGTTGTTAGTGATGTTGTTAGTACTACTAAAGAAGTGAACAACATGGTGTCTGAGCTTAATGTCGCTGTATCAAGTATTGCTGATAGTAATAAGTCAATTAATACTCAGACCAACTCACTAGCGGCTGCAACAGAAGAAATTTCAACGACCATTTCAAGTATTTCTGATACAACAGATACACTTAGTGTGCAATCTAAAGATACTTATGAGTCGGCTAAAAATGGTGCAGAAACAATTAAAGAAGCCTTATTTAACCTTTCTAAAACCGTTGAATTTGTTAATAAGACCGGAGATCAACTTAATGAGTTAGGTCGTTTATCTAAGGATATTGATGGTGTTATTTCTATGATCAATGATTTGGCTAATCAGACTAACTTACTTGCTCTAAATGCTGCTATTGAAGCCGCACGAGCTGGTGAAGCCGGTCGAGGCTTCTCCGTTGTAGCGGATGAAGTGCGTTCATTGGCAGAAAAAACAGTGGATGCCACAGCAAGAATTACCGATATCGTGAGTACCATTCAAACCTCAACAAGTTCGGCTATTTCTACGATGAAGAATGGTCAGGAAAATCTTTTGGCTATTGAAGAGTCTGGAGAAAAAGCAGAGCAGGCGATGCGTGAGATTGAAGTGAATGCCAGGACAGGTGCTGACTCTGCTAATCATATGGCGCAATCTATACAGGAAGTTTCTAAAACGGCCGTTCATATGAGTGAAGATATGGATAATATCGCACAGCAATTACAAGCCGATACTGATTCAATATCGACCATTGCTGCGAACACTAATCAAATCCACAGTTTGGTTGATCATCTAGACAGTAAGACACGAGTATTTACGACTATCTAATATCTTTAGATATAAAAAAACCGGCTTATGCCGGTTTTTTTTATATCTGTATTTTATTAAATGTTCAGTGCTTGAAATTCTTTTTCCCAGCGCTTACCTTCTTTTTTAGAGGGTGATCCAACAGCATTAACGGCAGCTCTGAGTCTTGCTCTTGAGATATCAGGTCCAAGGATTGCCATTGAGTCAAAGACTGAGACTGATGATGTTGTGCCTGCTATCGCAACAAACAAAGGAGCAAAGAAGTCTTTCGGTTTGATTTCCATTGCTTGAGCCAATGTTTTCGTCGTGTTGAAAATTTCGTCTTTTTCCCACTTGCTCAAAGATTCAAGTTTCCAGGTGACAAACTGTAGGGCTTTTCTTAAGGTTTCGTCTTCCAGTTTTAGTCCGTCAAAGCTGTCTGCGTTGATGTCTAAATGACCCTTTAAGAAGAAACCTGCTACATCAGCAATGTCAGAGAATTTTTCGATACGTGGTGTAATTAAAGGGAGGATTTGCATCAAATACTCAGGGTTTAATGCCCACTCTTGAAACTTTTGAGCGAATGTTTGAGGAGTAAGGTCTTCACGTATCCATAAGCCGTTAAGCCAGCTTAATTTTTCAACATCAAATACAGGCCCGCCTAATGAGACTCGTTGAATGTCGAAATTTTCGATCATTTCATCCAGCGAAAACTTCTCTCTTTCATCAGGCATAGACCAACCCATACGACTTAAGTAGTTAATCACAGCCTCAGCTAGGTAACCCATACGTTGATAATAAAGGATGCTTGTTGGGTTTTTCCGTTTAGAAAGTTTTGATTTGTCAGGGTTGCGTAATAGCGGCATATGACAAAGTGTTGGCATTTCCCAGCCAAAATATTGGTATAACAATATGTGTTTAGGTGCTGAGTTAATCCATTCTTCTCCGCGGATAACGTGAGTGATTTTCATTAGATGATCATCAACTACGTTGGCAAGGTGGTAAGTAGGCATGCCATCTGCTTTTAATAGCACTTGCATGTCAACTTGAGACCAATTGATTTCAATCTCGCCTCTTAACATATCCTGAACATGGCAAATGCCTTCTTCAGGGATTTTCATACGGATTACATAGGGTGTGCCTGCATCAAGTTTTGCTTGAATCTCATCTTGGCTGAGTAAAAGAGCACGTCCATCATATTTGGGTTGAAGACCTTGCTCTCTTTGTTCGTTGCGCATTTGGTCAAGCTCTTGGGAGGTTTCGAAGGCATAAAATGCATGGCCTTTCTCAACAAGCTCCATAGCGTATTGTGCGTAAATATCGCCACGCTCGCTTTGACGGTAAGGGCCATATTCGCCGCCAACATCGGGACCTTCTGCCCAATCTAAGCCTAACCAACGTAGCGCATCAAGAATCATTTTTTCTGACTCAGGAGTACTGCGCGTTTGATCTGTATCTTCTATACGAAGAATGAACTTACCGCCCATTTTGCGAGCAAAAGCCATATTAAATAAAGCGATATACGCTGTACCTACATGTGGGTCACCTGTTGGTGATGGGGCGATACGTGTTCTGATTTCAGACATAAGAGGCTCATCAATTTCAATTATAAAAATGGCGATTATTATAAGCCTCTTTAAAAAAAAGCGTAACTAAGATTTTGGGTATTTTGTACTATCTTGATGTTTTTTGGTGATCAATAGTGCCAAAAAAAGGGCGCTGATACCGCCTGTTATTTTTCTGTTAGATTATTTAACTAGCCAGCTATTGAGATCACTGATTTTGCTTTCATCTAGCTCACCTGTGTATTCCAGTAGTGACATTTGTTTGACAGCAAAGCTATAGCGTAATTGTTCTAATGTCCCTTGGGAGTCATAAAGATCAGACTGTGCATCAAGGAGTTCAACAATATTACGAGTGCCAACTTCATAACCTGCTTGAGTCGCTTCTAATGAGCTTGAATAAGATACAATGAGCTGTTTTTGAGCTGCAATTTGAGCGACAGATGTTTTAAGGTCTCGGTAGAGAGAGCGTACTGCTAGTTCGGTGTTTTGTATGCCATCTTCTAGGCTTTCTTCGGCCTCAATTGAGTCGTAAATAGACTGTCTTACATTGGCGTCAATTGCGCCGCCTTGATAAAGGGGGATGCTTACATTTACGCCTATATAAGAGGCTAGGCTGTCGCCGTCAGAGTTGGCTGTGGGTGAGCTGTCATTATCTGAACGGGTGATGCTGCCTTTAATGGTGACGGTTGGAACACGTCCATTTGATTTTTGAATTTCAATATTAGTTTGTGCGTACTGGCTGGCCAGTTTTAGGCTTTTAATGTCTTTATTTTGCTTCTTCGCTAAGTCGACGTAAAATGCAGCATTTTTACCTGCTGTCATCTTAATTGGGTAATCGGTTGATAGGTCTAATACCTTAGTAATTAACTTGCCGGATAATTGGCGTAAGGTTTCTTGAGCGTTGATCATATCGGCTTCGGCACTGATAATATCAACTTTGTTTGAGTCGTATTCGGCTTGTGCTGTGTGTAAATCGGTAATGGCTACCTGACCTACTTCATATTGCTTTTTAACCTGATTAAGTTGGCTTGCAGTGGCTTTTGCTTGCGCTTTAGCGATCTTGACATTAGATATTTCGGTTAATAAATCAAAGTATGCGGCTACGCTTTCATAACTCAGGTCTTCTTCTGTGTTGGCATAATCTACCCCCGAGCTTGCAAAGTTAATTTTGACAGCATCGACTGCATAACCAAGGGCAGGGGAGTAGATTGGATAGTTTAGGCTGACTTCTAATGAATTTGAATTAGTATCAGAGTTACCATAATCTGCATTTGTATCGGTATAGCCAAGGTCTGCTGCAAATGAAATGTCAGGAAATAAGCTCCCCTTAGTAATCACGACCTCTTCTTTTTCTGAGTTGTAACTTGCTGCAGCTGTGCGTAGGCCTGGATCATTTATTTTGGATAGTTTATAAACTTCAAGCAAATTTTCAGCGTGAGTATTCATACCGTAAGCCATAGTTAGAGAAATTAAGGTGGCAATAAATGTTTTTTTCATATGAATATTTCAACCAGATTAAAGTTTATTAATAATACCCAGATTGGATAAGGTTAAAAGTGGTTTTAGAATAAATGCACAATAACTTCTTTGTTTTCATACTCTATGGTTTTTGATTAATTAATAGTGGAATTTGAGTAATTTATTTAGCACAATATTATTGTTTATAAAGGCATTAAATTTAACAAAAGGTGTTAACGTCAATTGCATCGTATTTTATTTTGAGAGAGGTTTTTTTGGATTCTATATTGCATCAATACCATCCACTAGGATTTCAGGGGTCGCGCATTGCACAAGGTTATTGGCGTGCCAATGAGTGGGGGATGAATAAACAAGCAAACTTGAGCTTTATTGAGGCTTGTCTTGCGCTGGGGGTGACGACGTTTGATCATGCTGACATATATGGTGACTATCAATGCGAGTCTTTATTTGGCGACTCTTTAGCGCTAAAGCCCAGTTTAAGGGATACAATGCAGCTAATTTCTAAGTGCGGCATTAAACTTAAATCTAATGCTCGACCTGAACATAGTATGTATCAATATGATGTGAGTTTTGATCACATCATTGCGTCGGTAGAGAATTCGTTGCGTCAATTAAAAACAGACTATTTGGATTTAATATTATTACATAGAGCCACTCCTTTAATGGATCCGGATGAGGTGGCAAGGGCTTTTGAGCATCTGATGATCCAGGGTAAGGTTAAGCACTTTGGCGTGTCTAATTTTAGTGCTGCTCAATTTGATTTGTTGCAGTCTCGGATGGAAGTTCCCTTAGTTGTCAATCAATCTGAATGTTCTGTGTTACAGGCTCAGGCGTTTGAAAGCGGTGAAATAGATCATTTGCATCAGCATGCTGTTACGCCTATGGCGTGGTCTCCCTTGGCAGGCGGACGTTTGTTTAATGGGTCGGATGATCAGGCGATTAGGATGCGTGAGTTACTGCATGGTTTGTCTGATAAATATGAAGGTGCCACGTTGGATCAACTGGCATTGGCTTGGTTATTGAAGCACCCTGCTAAAATCTGCCCTGTCATGGGGTCGGGTAAAATAGCAAGGTTAGAGCTGGCTGTCGCAGCGTGTCATATTACATTGAATGACGATGACTGGTATCGCATTTGGTGTGTATCTATGGGTAAAGCATTAGATTAATAAAAGCGCCACTTATTTATATTATCTGATATTAAAAAGTGGCGTTGACTATTTATTATACTGCCAAATATTATCTTTTACCGGGTTAAACCCAATACCCTTCAAATACCTTCGGTTTGCTTCACTTTGCGCATTGGCCGTGATTTGTTTAATGTTATATTTATCAGAGAAATGGTTGTTTTTACCAAATAAATAATTGCCTAATCTTGCATCCCTATAGGCTGGGGTGACTAAATCTAAATCAATTTGAAAGTGGTTTTCATTTAGACGAATGCCTGATAAAACGCCAACAATAGTTTCTTGATCCGTTAATAAATAATATTCTCTTTTATCATCGTTTTTGAATATATTGAAATCGGGGAAGAGGTTTTTAATATCCTCATTGAATCGTTCTAAAAAGAAACTGATGTAGCCAGATTGGCCTGACTCAGTGCCACTTTTAATGACGTTAAACTCAACCTGAGCACGATAAATTTTAATCAGAAAGTAAATGTTAATGCAGGCAATGAAGCCATTCACGAAAGCGACAGGATAGGCGCCGATTAAATAACCGTAGAATGAGAAAGTCACGCCACCGGCAAGGTTTAGCCAGCGTAGCCGTACAATTGAACCCATCATTAAAGAAATAGCGACAAGTATAGAGGCAAGGTAGCCAATAATTTCTATCCAGTTCAAACTGCACTCCGGTTTAATGATAGGGAAGTATTTTATGCTTTTTCGTAATTTGCTTTACTAGTGTAACTTAGATTAGGTTTAAAGTTAACCGATCGGTCAAATGTATCAATTGGCACAACATTTTTTGAACTTTTTTCCTGATCCGCAGTGGCAAGGGTCATTGCGGCCAGTTTTCATTTCAGTTGTATTAATAAGAGGGGTGCTTTGCTCCACTTCATGCTCACCAGATACATAATACCATTCGCCTTTTAGGTGTTTAAAAAGAGAGCGCTCACTTAGTTTTCCTATGTGTTTGCCCTCTTTAAAGTGGGCGCTGAATGAGACCATGCCTTCTTTGTCTTTTTCTAAGCCCTTTTGTGTGTCTAGTATTTCTAACTTGATCCATTGTGTTTCATTATTGCAGTTGGCTATTTCGTCGGTTTCTTGGCTTGGGCTACTTTTTAGCTTTTGCGTGCGCTTGATATAGTCGAAGTTATTACTATAAAAAGCGCTGTATCTAGAGCGCATTAATGCTTCTGCTGTCGGTGCTGTCCCTGGGTTGTTATGGTACATGCCACAACAAATCTCATAGGGTAAGCGGCTGTTGCAAGGGCAGTTATTTGGAGTGGACACTATGAAATACCTCTTATTTCTATTCGCTAATTAATGCCATATGACCATAAAATGCGGTTATAATACGCCTTTATTTAATGACTAACAGGAAAATTTTGTGACTGGTGCTACTACTTCTACTTTTTTTTGGTTTGATTTTGAAACGACTGGTGTAGATCCTGCGCGAGATAGACCTATGCAGTTTGCGGGTATACGCACAGATCTTGATTTTAATCAGATAGGTGACCCTATTATGATTTATTGTCAATTGGCTGACGATGTATTGCCTCATCCTGATGCTTGTTTGTTGACAGGAATTAGCCCTCAGGATGCTAATAAAGAAGGTTACCCAGAAACAGAATTTATGGCCATAATTGAAAAAGAAATGGCGACGCCCGGTACCTGCTCGCTTGGCTATAATAGTATTCGTTTTGACGATGAAGTTGTGCGTAATGGTTTTTATCGTAACTTTATTGACCCTTATGCTCGAGAGTGGCAAAACGGCTGTTCTCGTTGGGATGTTATTGATCTTGTGCGTATGTGTTACGCCATAAGGCCAGAGGGTATCAGTTGGCCAAAGAATAAAGACGGCCAAGTGTCGTTGAAGCTTGAGGATTTGACCCGAGCTAATGAAATCTCCCATGAGCAAGCCCATGATGCCTTGTCTGATGTTTATGGCACCATAGAAATGGCCAAGTTGATTAAACAGAAGCAGCCAAGACTCTATGACTATTACTTTAAAATGCGAGAAAAGGGTGAATTACAACAATTTATTGACCCTTATCGTATGACTCCATTCCTACATATATCTGGCATGTTTGGTGCTGTTAAAAATTTCGCTGCATTTGTCGCGCCGATAGCGCCTCATCCAACCAATAAAAATGGGGTGATTTTATTTGATCTTATGGAAGATGCTCAACCGCTGATTGATTTATCGGTGGATGAGATTAGGCGACGGGTATTCTCGAGCAAAGAAGAGTTGGGTGAATTGTCTCGTTTGCCGTTAAAAACCTTGCACTATAATCGTAGTCCAGCCGTTGCTCCCGCTGCCTTTTTAAAAGATGCTAGTGTCGTTGCTCGCCTAGCACTAGACGGCGAAACTTGCAGGCAAAATCTCGCCATTCTAAAAAGCTACCCAGAATTGGCTAATAAAATTAGTCAGGTATTTATGCAAGAGCGAGAGAAAATAGATAAAGACCCTGATGTGATGCTTTATTCAGGTGGTTTTTTCTCTAAAGACGATAAGACGAGGATGGCAAAAATCCGAAGTACGTCACCTAATGCTTTGTCTGAACTGAGTTTTTCATTTGACGATAGGCGCTTACCTGAAATGTTAATGCGCTATATTGGGCGAAATTACTCTGAGCAATTAAGTGATAACCAACGACAAGAATGGGAAGAGTACCGTAGTACTAGGTTGTTGGATGTTGAGGCTGGTGCGGGAATTACTATGGATAGCTTTTTTAAACGTTTGAATGAATTAGCAGAGGAAGAAGGGTTATCTCAATCAAAGCAGCAAATGTTGCAAGACCTTGCTGACTACGCCCAGAGTATTTATCCGATAGGATAAATACGTGTTTGAATAAATCATTTTTTAGAAAAGGATATAATCTTGGCTGATACCCACAGAGTCACTTACTTTTTAGTTGGTTTTGCCTCTTTGATGATTATCATCGCGAGTCTTAAAGCGGCTTCGGCAATTGTAGTGCCATTTATGTTGTCTATGTTTATAGCGATCATTTTTGCGCCTTTACTTGCTTGGCTTGCTCGTCATAAAGTGCCTATTGGTATGGCTGTTATGATAGTAGTGCTCTTGATGGTGTTTTCTGTGGGTTCTCTTGTGATATTTGTGGGCAGCTCGCTTGATGATTTTTATGCCGCATTGCCAGGGTATAAGGAGCGGCTAAGCAGTGAGCTCTCAGTGATAACCGAGCTTTTGCACCATCTTGGTGTTTCTATTTCAGCGGATAAAATTAAAAGTTATTTTGACCCATCTATATTGATGCAGGTGGTTACTAATGCATTAAGTAGTTTGGGAGGGGTTTTAACGAACGTTTTTGTGGTCTTGATGACGGTTATTTTTATCCTGTTTGAAGCGGCTGACTTTCCGACGAAGCTGTCTGCAGCAATGGATGATGCAAGCGGTTCCTTGAAACGTTTTGAGGCGTTTTCAGATGCGGTAAATCAATATTTAGCGATTAAAACCCTGGTGAGTATTTTGACCGGATTTGTTGTTGGTATTTGGTTGTGGGTTATTGGTGTTGATTTTCCCTTGTTATGGGGTGTTTCTGCTTTTCTACTTAATTTTATTCCCAATATAGGTTCGATTATTGCTGCGATACCTGCGGTTATGTTGGCTTTTGTACAGCTTGGCGGTATGGCTTCTGGGCTTGCTGCTCTTGGCTTTCTTGTGATTAACCTTGTTGTCGGTAATATTATTGAACCAAGATACATGGGGAAAGGCTTAGGTTTGTCTACATTGGTCGTCTTTTTGTCATTAATATTATGGGGTTGGGTTTTTGGGGCGGTTGGTATGCTGCTTTCTATTCCATTAACTATCATAGTAAAACTAGCGTTAGAAGCTAACCCAAAAACTAGATGGCTTGCTTTAATGTTGGGCTCACATGCTGAAATGCCTCATTACAATAAGGTGATTGATAACATGGTGATTGGGCATAATAAATAGTAAAGGAGCTTTGGTGTTGTCGATAGGCTATACTCCTTGCTGATTGCGTCTAAGTTTTGTTATGACTTCATGTTGCTTCCTTAAGTGCGGAAAAACAGAAGATGAGAAAATAGTGGCCATATCGATTGTCATTATGGCCCTAGTTATGTGTGGGAAGGGGTGTTTTGACGGCTTGATTGGTGAATTCAGGTTAAATAGTATTGGCTAGGGTGTGTTTTTGATATATACCTTAATTGATCTTGTTTGTTACTGGCTATAATTGTTTAGTCGGTATACAATACGCCGCAGAATTTCCCCGGATATTTGCAACTTAACTATTTTGATTTCCGATTTAGTCCTGCGGACGGCCGGATTCATTATGGTCAATTTAATAGTTGCCCCCACCAAAACTAAAGGTATTCACATACATGTCTGACGCTGATACTCAGCCTACTTTTTCTACATTGGGCTTAGATGCCAATGTTTTAAAATCCGTAGTCGATCAAGGCTACGAACTACCAACACCTATCCAAGCGCAAAGTATTCCACATTTGTTAGAAGGTCATGACCTTTTAGGACAAGCGCAGACAGGTACAGGTAAAACAGCGGCTTTTGCGCTACCGTTGTTATCTAGAATTGACCCAAAAAACAAAAACACTCAATTGTTGGTTTTAGCACCAACACGTGAGTTGGCGATTCAGGTTGCTGAAGCATTCCAAACCTATGCTCGTAATATACCTGACTTCCACGTCTTGCCTATTTACGGCGGCATGTCTTATGACACTCAATTGCGTCAATTACGTCGTGGTGTGCAAGTTGTTGTTGGTACGCCTGGTCGTGTAATGGACCATATCCGTCGTAAAACTTTGAAGTTAGACAGCCTGCAAGCACTTGTGCTTGATGAAGCTGATGAAATGCTTCGTATGGGTTTTATCGATGATGTTGAATGGATTTTGGAGCATACGCCAGAACAACGCCAAATTGCTTTGTTCTCTGCAACTATGCCTTCTGTTATTCGCCAAGTGGCTAATCGTCACCTGAATAACCCAAAAGAAGTTAAAATCGTTACTAAAACGGCAACGAATACATCGATTAGTCAGAAGTATTGGCAAGTCAGTGGTTTGCATAAACTAGATGCGCTAACCCGTATTCTAGAAATGTCTGAACATGATGGCATGATCATCTTTGTTCGTACTAAAGCAGCAACCGTTGAACTGGCTGAAAAATTGTCTGCCCGTGGACACTCTTGTGAAGCCTTAAATGGTGACATTAGCCAGAATCTACGTGAGCGTACAGTTGATCGTATTAAAAAAGGTCAGATTGATATTCTGGTTGCGACCGATGTTGTAGCTCGTGGATTAGACATCGACCGTATCAGTCATGTTTTAAACTATGACATTCCATACGATACAGAATCATATGTTCACCGTATTGGTCGTACAGGTCGTGCTGGTCGTAAAGGTACGGCTATCTTGTTTGTTGCACATCGCGAACGTCGTATGTTGCAAGCAATTGAACGTGCTACGCGTCAGCCAATTGAACGTATGGAACTGCCTACTGCGTCAGACATTAACACTCAGCGTGTTAGTCGTTTCAAGCAGCGCATTACCGATACGCTAGACAATGCTGATTTAGACTTCTTCATTGAGTTAGCTGAAAGTTATCAAAAAGAGCATGAAGCTGAGCCTTTGAAAGTGGCAGCAGCGCTTGCTCATATGGCACAGGGTAAAAACCCTTTGCTTCTTTCTGAAATGGAAGTGCGTCAAGAACGCCGTGAACGTAATGACGATCGTAATGACCGTCGTGAGCGTACTGAGCGCGAACCACGTGAGCCGCGCAAGCAGCGCCCATTAACGCTTGAGCCAATGCCGTTAAAAGATAGCCCTGAAACTAAGATGACACGATACATCTTAAGTGTTGGTTATCGTGACGGTGTTAAGCCTGGTAACATTGTTGGCGCAATTGCGAATGAAGCGGATATTGAAAGCCGTTACATTGGACACATTGAAATCTATGAGGATTATGCGACAGTTGATCTACCTGCTGAAATGAAACAAGATTCAGTGGATAAGTTAGAGAAAACTCGCATTTGTGGTCAGCGCGCTGATGTTAGTGTGCTTGAATCACTGGATAAATTACCTCAGCGTCCTGCTGGTGATCGTCGTCCGCCTCGTCGTGATGGTGACCGCCGTCCTCGTCGTGATGGTGATCGTCCTCGCCGTGATGGTGATCGTCCTCGCCGTGAAGGTGATCGTCCTCGTCGTGAAGGTGATCGTCCTCGTCGTGAAGGTGACCGTCGTCCTCGTCGTGATAATAACTCCTAATTTGGAGTTTAAAAAAGACCGCTTTTGCGGTCTTTTTTTTAGCTAAAAATTGTTTAATTTAATCTTCTTGTAAAGGCAGACTATGAATCAAATCACTATTTTAAAACCTGATGATTGGCATCTACATTTTCGTGATAATGATATGCTTAATGAAACGGTACCCGCAACGGCGCGATGCTTTTCAAGAGCAGTCGTTATGCCAAATCTTATGCCCCCTGTTACGACAGGCGAGATGGCAATGGCTTATCGAGATCGTATTTTAGCTGCCCGTCCCACAGGAAGTGATTTTGAACCCTTAATGACTATCTATTTGACCGATAAAACCACGGCAGAAGATATTCGATTAGCGAAAGCAGCGGGTGTTGTTGCCGCTAAGTTATACCCAGCTGGTGCAACGACTAACTCGGATGCGGGCGTAAGTTCATTTGATGCGCTTTACCCTGTGTTTGAAGAGCTTGCCAAGCAAGGTGTTTTACTACTTGTTCATGGTGAAGTTACCCAAAAGCATATTGATATATTCGATCGAGAGAAAGCCTTTATTGATCAATATATGGCGGCAGTTGTTGCTCGCATTCCTGAGTTGAAAGTTGTATTTGAACATATAACGACAGCCGATGCTGCTGAGTTTGTCATGGCTTCTCATGACAATGTAGGTGCCACTATTACACCACAACATTTATTATTGAATCGTAATGATATGCTTGATGGTGGTATTAAGCCTCATAACTATTGCCTGCCCATTTTGAAAAGAAATACACATCAGTTGGGACTTCAAGCAGCAGTTAAATCAGGCTCTAAAAAATTCTTCTTAGGTACTGATTCAGCACCCCACGAGCAGCATAGAAAAGAGTCAGCGTGTGGTTGTGCGGGCTGTTACAGTGCTTGGTCAGCATTGGAGTTATACACTCAATTATTTGATGATCTTGGCGCGCTTGATAAATTGGAATCTTTCGCCAGTAAGAATGGCCCAGACTTTTATGGTTTGCCAAGAAACACCGAAACTGTCACCTTAGTAAAAGAAACGTGGCAGGTCCCTGAGCAAATTATCTTGCCAAATGGTAACCCCATTGTGCCATTTTTTGCTGGACAAGCGGTTAACTGGAAGCTGGTTGTTTAAGTATTGAATTAAGGTGAGTGTTAAAAAAAGCAGCTTGTTAACAATCTGCTTTTTTTTATGTCAAATACGCTAAACGTTAGATATTCATTTGAAAAAAATTAGAGGTTATTATGCAAGCTGAAGATCAAGCTCTCCTCATTACTCACCTTGATATGATTACCTTAGGGGCTTTTTTTGTGACTTGGATTGGTTACAGTATATTTGCTCAGTACCAATCAAAGCACATAGATTGTTTAGTCAGCGTGTTACACCAATTTAGGGTTGCTTGGATGCGTCGCTTATTAAAGCGAGATAATAGGGTGACCGACGCGTCTATTATGGCCAACCTTGAGCGCAGTAGTTTATTTTTTGCTTCTAGCTCCTTGTTAATTATTGCCGGTTTATTTACTGCGTTTAGCTACTCTGAAAAAGCCTTGGGTATTATTGCTGATTTCAAACTACTAACACCGAACTCCCAGCAGGAATGGGAGTTAAAGGTCATTGTTCTCATTTTGATTTTTACCTATGCTTTTTTTACGTTTACCTGGTCCGTTAGGCAATATAATTTTTGTTCTGTTTTAGTGGGCAGTGCTCCGCTTGACACAGATGACGCTGTTTCAGAAGGCGAAAGAGAGGAATACGCCCAGCACATGGCTAAAGTATGCAGCCTTGCTGCGAATCAATTTAACTACGGCTTGCGAGCTTTCTATTTTGCGATGGCATTTAGTGGTTGGTTCTTAGGGGCTTATTTCTGTTGGGTAAGTATTTTAATTGTCGTGGCGATTTTATATCGACGTGAATTTCGCTCAAAAACATTTAAGACCCTGAATAAAGGTTTGTCGGTCCCCCATGCTACCTGAATTACCTACGGCATTATCGGACCAAGAAAAAGCTAGGTTAATTGCAGAGTTTGAGGGGGCACCTGTTAATAGAACTGTGGCGGTTGACGAAGATGTGTATCGCTATTTAATCGATCACTCAGTTAGAGAGCTTGAAATATTAAGAGAAATTAGAGCTGAAACCTCGATATATCATATGTCGAGAATGCAAATTTCCCCTGAAACAGGGCAGTTATTGGCCTTGTTAGTAAAAATACATAACCCCCAGCGTATTTTAGAAATAGGTGTTTTTACTGGTTACAGTACCCTGTCGATAGGTTTGGCTATGGGGGAGAATGCCTGCATGCTTGCTCTCGAGAAAAAAGCAATGTGGCTAGATATCGCGAATCACTATATTGAAAAGGCGGGTCTAGATGATCGCCTTGAGGCACGCTTGGGTGATGCCTTAGTTAGTTTAGCGGAATTGAAAAGTGAGGGTAGGGTGTTTGATTTCGTTTTTATTGATGCCGATAAGGCGAATCAATTGGCTTACTACCGACAAGCCAAGCAAATGTTAAGCCCGGGAGGCTGTATTGCTATCGATAATACGCTGTGGTGGGGGAATGTTGCCAAGTCTGATTTTAATGATAAGAATACCCTTCAAGTGCGTGAGCTTAATGATTTCATCATGAAGGATGATGAGGTGGATGTGAGTCTTATTCCTATTGGTGATGGCTTGACCTTGATTCGTAAAAAATCTATTTGAGCGAATAGGTTGCTGTTATTGATTGGCTCATGAGGCTAAAAACCTCTGATTTCATATTTATTTCTCTTTTATCCTTGAAATTTTGGTCAGCGTCGCTATTTAAAGTATCAAGATAGCAATTAACATATTGCACCGTAATTCTAGATTAATAAGAATTTATTTAATAAATTCAACTCGTTAGGAGCTATTTGTCATATGACAACTGAAACACAAAAAGAAACATTAGGCTTTCAAACTGAAGTAAAACAACTTTTGCATTTGATGATTCACTCTTTGTATTCAAACAAAGAAATTTTTCTTCGTGAACTTGTCTCAAATGCCTCAGATGCAGTTGATAAATTACGTTTTGAATCAGTTTCAAATGCCGCCTTGTTGGCGCAAGACACAGACTTACGTATACGTGTTGAGTTTGATAAAGAAACAAATACTGTTGTGATTGATGATAATGGTATTGGTATGACGCGCGACGATGCGATTACTAACTTGGGTACTATTGCTAAGTCTGGTACCGCTCAGTTTCTTGAAAACCTAAGTGGCGATGAGAAAAAAGACAGCCAGTTAATTGGTCAATTTGGTGTTGGTTTTTATTCTTCTTTCATTGTCGCTGATAAAGTAAGTGTTGAAACACGCCACGCTGCAGCGGCTGAAAACGAAGCGGTTCGTTGGGTGTCTGATGGATCAGGTGAATTCACCATCGAGACTATCGAAAAAGCGAGTCGTGGTACCCGTATAATTTTACACCTTAAAGGTGAAGAGTCTGATTTTGCAGATAACTATCGTTTACGTTCGCTAGTGACTAAATACTCAGACCATATTTCAATTCCGGTTGAAATGGAAAAAGTAGCTTACCCAGATTTTGATGAAGAGGGTAATCCAAAACCTGTTGATGAATCTAAAGCTCCTGAGTTCGAAGCCGTGAACTCAGCTAAAGCATTGTGGACACGTTCTCGTACCGATGTCACAGATGAAGAGTATCAGGCGTTTTATAAGCACGTTTCGAATGACTTTGCTGATTCTTTAAAATGGTCTCATAATAAAGTTGAAGGTAAACTTGAATATACGAGTTTACTTTATATCCCAAGTAAAGCACCTCATGATCTTTGGAATCGTGATATGCAGCGTGGTCTTAAGCTTTATGTGCAGCGTGTATTTATTATGGATGAAGCGGAAGCTTTCTTGCCGCCATACATGCGCTTTGTAAAAGGTGTTGTTGATTCTAATGATCTTTCTTTAAACGTATCTCGTGAAATTCTACAGAACGACCATGCGGTTGATTCTATGCGCTCTGCTTTAACTAAGCGTGTATTGGATATGCTTGCGAAGATGGCGAAGAAAGAACCTGAACAGTATCAAGCATTTTGGGATGAGTTTGGTAATGTCTTAAAAGAAGGTCCTGCTGATGATATGGGTAATAAGGATAAAGTGGCAGATTTGTTGCGCTTTAGTTCTACTCATACGGATACTGAGAAGCAAGAACAGTCTCTAGCTGATTACGTATCTCGCATGGGTGAGGGCCAGGATAAGATTTATTACATCTATGCCGAAAGTCATAATACAGCTAAAAACAGCCCTCATTTAGAGCTTCTACGTAAGAAAGGCTTAGAAGTGTTATTACTATCAGATCGCATTGATGAGTGGATGATGTCTTCTTTAAATGAATTTGATGGCAAGTCATTCCAGGACGTGACTAAAGGTAAGTTAGACATAGCTGAAGAAGAAGAGACAGAAGAAACGAAGAAGCAAAAGGAAGAGCAAGCAGAGCAGCTTAAACCTTTGTTAGAGCGTATGAAGACTGTTTTAGTTGATCAAGTTGCTGGTGTTAGCTCGACAGATCGCCTAACAAATTCACCGGCATGTCTTGTCGTTGGCGAGCATGATATGGGTCTGCAGATGCGTCGTTTGCTTGAGCAAGCAGGGCAGCAACTTCCTGACTCTAAGCCGACATTAGAGATTAATCCAGAGCATCCAATTGTTGTTAAAATGGATGCTGAATCGGATGATGATCTATTCGCAGATATGACTTGGTTGTTGTTTGAACAAGCAACTTTATCTGAGGGTGGGCAATTAGAAGATCCTGCTACTTTTGTTAGTCGTATGAACAAGTTGATTGTGCAACTTAGCAAATAGATTTACCGTAAAATTTAAAACCCCGCTTATCTTGATAAGCGGGGTTTTTTTATGCTTTTTTATTAGCTATCAAAAAATAAGATATAACTAAAATGAATTTCTAATCTATATAATAGTTTATTTAATTATGTCACTATTACTCTGATTAACCTCATTATCTCCTATAAAAGTTGGAATTTAATATATGAAATTGCATCACCTTCAAGGTTATATTCAATCTGTTTATTTGGCTGAGTATACAAATAAATTGCTTTTATTAGATGGTTGTAGTCGTGCTGATATTTCTATGTTGAAGCGTTTTATTCAGGAAGAGTTAGCAAGGCCATTAACTGATTTAAAATTGATCGTTGTCACTCATATGCACCCAGACCACGCGGGGGCGGCCCAAAAACTTAAAATGTTAACGGGAGCTAAAATAGCGGCTTCAAATGTATCGGGGCAATGGTATTCAGGCGTTGATGGAAAATTAATGCATATGACGGATATTTTGCTAGCTAAATGGGTTGCTCGCCGATTAAAAAAACCGAGACGTACGATTAGTTATCCTAGGACATTAAAGGCTGACTTTCATCTTGGTGATGGGGCTGCCTTGCCCGGATTTGAAGATTGGAACGTAATTGAAACACAAGGTCATACGGATAGGGATTTATCGTTACATCATTTGCCGAGTGATAAGATTTATGTTGCTGATTTAATGGTAAAAGTGAAAGGCCATTATATCCCGCCTTTTCCTGTATTTTATCCCAATCGTTATCGAGCATCACTGCAAAAAATCATTCGCTTAAATCCGGCTTCCATTGCGTTGGCGCATGGTGGCGTTGTGCATCCGACTAAAGAGCAGTATCAACATCTCGTATCCTTAGCGCCGAGAATGCCGATAACACACTGGCGTTCGTTTAAGGCATTATTGAAAAAAATGATCAATAAAACGGGCTAGTTTTTACGGTTTGAAATAAGGATAGCATGAGATTTTTTTTTGAAATGCTATGTTAGTGCTGAAAATCAGGTAAAATCCATGCTTAATTTTTATAGTCGATTAGAGGTTTGTTAGTATGCTTGTTAAGCTTTTGCGTAATGGTTTGGGTCAACTTATTATATTCATTGATTTTATCACTCGCCCGGCAAAGATGAAGCGCAGCTTAGAAGAGCAAACTCAAGTTGAAGGTAAGGTTACTCAATTGGCCTTGTATCAATTTAGAGCCTGCCCATTTTGTGTTAAAACCCGCCGAACAATGCATAAGCTGAATCTGCCAATTACACTAAAAGATGCAAAAAATAACCAAGATGATAGGCAGTCTCTTTTAGATTTAGGCGGGAAAATTCAGGTGCCATGTTTGCGTATTTCTCAAGATGGTCAGGATGAATGGCTATATGATTCTAAAAAAATTAATCAATACCTTGTTGATAATTTTGCAGCGTAATTGATAGAAAAATAAGGATTCAATTGTTTAAACGAATTAGCTTACTCTTAATTCTATTTACCGTTTTTACATGGCAGTTATTGATTTATTTTATCGATACTTCCTTGTTAGACCGTCAGCAATTAAGTGAAAATATTTATCACGATTGTGCCAAAATTTGGTCTTCTCGTGGTTTTTATGAAAATAAACAAGAGCAAAATAGTCTAACAGCACTGAATCGCGCTTTTTTACTTGGTGCAAAAGGCGCTGAAATTGATTTTTATTATGATGTCAGCTCCGACCGTTTTATTGTCTCCCATGATAGACCAAAGACAAACAAACAAGGTGTGCTCATATATAAAGAGAAAGAGGGGCGTATTCTGACCTTGGAGCATGTTTTTTCTGAAGTCGCGTCAAGTCAATATTTCTGGCTCGATTATAAGAACCTTGATCGTTTGGATGAGCAACAAACGCAAAGTGCAATTAAGCGTTTATTAAGTATTACTGAAAAAAATAGCTTTATAGAATCTGTGTATATTGAAGGTTCAAATCCGCTTATTTTATCGAAATATACTGATGCGGGTTTTAACACTATCCTTGGTATACATCCTTTGCCTAGTAGTAATTGGTTAGCCAGTTTATCTGTCAGTGTTTATAAGCTTGCTTATTATTTTAATAATATTACGGCGCTTGCCTTACCTTATGGTGACTTGAATAATCCGGTATATAGTGAGGGTGCAGCAGATGCTCTCTCTTCTATCCCTTTGTTTCTTTTTCATGTGCCTTTGGATAAGCCGTTAGTGCAATCCCTGTTAGATAATCAGGGGGTAAAGGTTTTATTGGTGGGTAGAGATAAAAGTGTAAATTATTTTGATATGAACAGTTGTCACCAATAATTGCTTGGATGAGACCTGAAATGTTCATATTCTGACATGATTTGGGTGAATGTTTTGAAGAATAAGCTTGACCTATTTTGACAGCCTGTTATGTTTAATGACACTGATTATCTAATCAAACGAGATTAATAAAATGTCTAAACAACATGCTTCATTAAAACCAAAACACGCGAAGAAACCATGTTTTCTTGCGACTCTGGTTGAGGTTTGTAATTAGTTATTTACTACATACTGAAAGCCCAGTCGCTTAACGCGTCTGGGCTTTTTTTTGGTTTAAAGATTGAGCTTAGGAGTAGGATATGTTCAGCGGTTCTTTTACTGCAATGGTTACCCCATTTAGAAATGGTGAATTAGATGAAGTTGCGTTACGTCGTAATGTTAACTTTCAAATTGAAAATGGTACTCATGGTCTAGTACCTGTCGGTACAACCGGTGAATCGCCAACAGTGACAGAAGAAGAACATAAACGAGTGATTCAGGTGGTGGTTGAAGAAAGTGCTGGGCGTGTACCTGTGATGGCGGGGGCGGGTTCAAATAACCCAATTGAAGCCTTAGCGTTTGCAAAAGCGGCTGAGCAGTCTGGCGCGGATGGTATCTTATGTGTTGCAGGTTATTACAATCGACCATCACAAGAAGGTTTATACCAGCATTTCAAATATATTCATGATGCCAGTGCATTGCCTATGGTAATTTATAATATCCCACCAAGAGCGATTGTTGATGTTCAACCAGAAACGCTTGCAAGGCTAGCTGCTCTTCCAAGGGTCGTTGGTGTTAAAGATGCAACTGGCGACCTTGCTAGACCCAGCCTTGAAAAACAACTTATAGGTTCTGAGTTTAGTTATCTATCAGGTGAAGATTTAACGGCAATTGCTTATAACGCCGTCGGTGGAAATGGCTGTATTTCAGTTACTTCAAATGTGGCACCTAAGTTGTGCTCTGAGTTACAGCTTGCTTGTCAGCAAGGTGATTATCATAAAGCTCAGTCAATACACGAAAAACTTGTACCGTTACATCAAGCACTTTTTTCTGAACCCAGCCCGGCTGGCATTAAATACGCGATGTCATTAATTGACTTGTGTACTGATGATGTAAGGCTGCCTATCATGTCATTAAAGTCAGAGTCTAAAGAGCGAATTAAATCTGCAATGCAGGTGCTAGGCTTGGTTTAAACTAAGGCTTAACAGTATAAATCGCTTAAATAAATATAAAATATTCGTCAATTGTCTAAACTTTATGAATTATGGGTCGTTATAGTTTGTATAGAAGATATAATTCACCGACAATAGTTTTATATATAACTAGCGCATGACAAACGGAGTGTGAAATGAACAAGTTTAAAATAGCCGGCTTGGCGATGGCATTAGGTTTAGCAACAAATCTTTATGCTTCTGATTTTAGTTACAACTATATTGATATAGCAGTTGGTAAGTCTGATAGTAGTGATATTAGTTCTGCATCTGGAGACTACAGTTCCATTTCAGGTAGCTTTGTATTTCAAGATGCTATATTTTTTAGTTTAGAGTCTACAACCTATGAATTTGGTAGTACAGATGCTGATACGCTGCAGTTTGGTGTGGGTGCATTTACTGCAACGGGTAGTACAACTGATTTATATGGCGCAGTGAGAATTGCAAACTCTGAAATCGGTACAGTCGATGAGTCTGGTTTTCAAATTGATGTTGGTTTACGCTCGCAGCTAACCAGTCATGTTGGTGTTGACGGACGTGTAAAATATAACGATGTATTTGATGACGCAGGCATGGGTTACATGTTGGCGGCTCGCTATTATCCAGCACCTCAGCTTTCTTTTGGTGTTGGCTATGAGTATTATGATTTTAATGGAAATGATATTAATACTGTTTTGGCAAACTTCCGTTATAACTTTTAATTCGTTCGTTTAAAATGCGTTAGAAGTGAAAGGCTTATGAAAAGTCGCTGGTGAAAACTAGCGACTTTTTTTATGCTTATGATTTAATCAGAAGTCGACAGTTTTGTTGAGCTTCTTGGTTGCTGTATTGGTCTATTAAGTTGTTTCAGTGGCTGTGCTCGTAAGCGTCTTCATGGGCATAATAAGAGACATGCTGAATTGATTATTGCGCCAATTCAATGATTGGAAGCGAAAGTGTTGCAGTTAACCCCCCGCCTAGTGAATTTTTAAGGGTTATATCGCCACCATGGTTCCGTGCAATAGAACGAGTTATAGCAAGTCCAAGCCCCATACCACCCTGTGCTTGATTCCGACTTTTATCGAGTCGGACAAAGGGTTTGAATACTTCTTCAAGTTGCTTATCTTCAATACCAGGCCCCTCATCGCAAACATTAATGATAAGTTGAGAAGGGCTTTGTATTATTTCAATTTGAGCAAGGTCACCATAGAAAATAGCATTTTCAATAATGTTATTTAAAGCGCGCTTTATAGCAACAGGTCGGCATAAATAAAAGCATGAGTTTTCACTAATGAGTTTTGCTTGTTTTCCTTGGATGGCTAAATCTTCACAAATGGCATCGAGTAAAGCGCTAAGGTCAATTAATTGACTGGGCTCAGTTGAGTTTTCTTCACGAATAAAGGAAAGGGTCGAGTCTGTAATCGCTTGCATTTCATTAAGTGTATTTAGAAAGGCATCCTGAGTCGGGCCTTCGTCCATTAATTCCGTTCTTAATCTGAGTGTGGTGATAGGGGTCCTAAGATCATGAGAGACAGCTGCAAGCATGTTAGTTCTATCTGTAATATATCTCTGTAGACGACTATTCATTTGATTAAAAGCAATGGTGGCGGTTTTGATATCATCAGGACCGACTTCCTCTAATGATTCTACCGATTCACCGCATCCTAATTTTTGGGCTGCTTGGGTTAATTGCTTAAGGGGTTTCGTGATGCGGCGTATCATGACAATTGCAACAAGGATTAAAAACAAACCCGTTATTGTAATGGAAACAATATTGGCCAGTGGCCATAGAGGTGGGCTTATATGAAAGCGGCTAGCAACATTGAGCCAGCGTTTATCTTTAAGTTGAATGGCAATCTGGTTCCACTCAAATTGTTTATGAGGTGAGAAACGGTCAGTGTTACCATTAAAATTGAATTTTTTTGAATGAAGGCTCTTATTTCGTTTGATTTCGACGTCTGTATTTTCAAGTACCACTAATTTTTTTATGCCGAATTTGTTTAGTCGATTAATGAGTTGTTTGTCTATGTATGAATTTTCTTTGATTTGGCTAGCCTTGGGTTGCTTGAACCAATAATGGATATTTTCAGAGCTGACCGCTTGAAGGATTTTTTTATGCATTTCTATCGGGCTTTCTTCAAGTATACGAACGGTTGAAATAATACGATTAAGGTTGCCTTTTTTATTTAATACAGTCAGTGCTTCTTTTCTTTCATTGATAAGTACAAAACTGGTGATGATTTGACTCAAAAGCAGGGCAATCAGAAGTAACCAGATAAACTGTCCCGCTAAGCTATGGGGATATAGCTTTTTAAGCATCAAAAACATAGGTGTGTTTTTTAGTTTTTTCATGCTTTAACGGCCTCCTCGGTAAAGATATAGCCTCCGCCCCAAACAGTTTTTAGAATTTCTGGGTTTTTAGGGTCGTCTTCAATTTTTTTTCGAAGGCGACTTATTTGATTGTCGATACTTCTATCAAATACGCCTGCAGAATGTCCTTTTGTCATTTCTGTTAATTGATCTCGACTAAGTACATGTTTTGGATTTTCAAGAAATACTGTGAGTAATCTGAATTCTGCACTGCTAAGTGGAATTATTTTGTCTTCATTATCAACAAGTTCACGTTTGATGGGGTTAAGGTGCCAATTTAAAAAGCTAAATTGCTTGGCCTCTTGTGACGTTTCACCTTGATAAGGCATGCTTTGAGAGCGTTTGACCAGTGCTTTAATCCTAGCCAGCAGCTCTCTGGCGCTAAATGGTTTGGTGACATAATCATCTGCCCCCATTTCAATGCCAACGACTCTATCGGCTTCTTCTCCCATTGCAGTCAACATGATGACTGGGATTGCTGATTTTTCTCGGATCTTTCGACAAAGAGTCAGTCCATCTTCACCCGGTAGCATGAGGTCAAGCACTATGACATCAAAGCTAGCGCGACTTAATTGTTGGCGCATACTTTCACCGCCATCAGCGGTTTCTACACGTATGCCGTGTTTGTGTAAATATTCAGCGAGTAGGGTTCTGATTTCTACATGATCATCAACTACCAGTACTCGAATAATATCGCTCATATATCAAACCTATTAACTGAATTAAGGCATGATTATAAAGTCTTGTTTATTGGGTGTAGATAGTTAGTTGTAATAAAGTTAGCCAAAAGGTCGATTTGATACATCTTGCGACAATTAAATGGCCGAAAATTAGCGTATTTCAACAGTATCCGATCAAGCTAAACTTTATGCTGTTTTAGATGCTTGTTTTACTTTTCCTTCGTAGTGGGTAATAAAGGCGATCGCAAATATAATGATAAAAGCGCCTAGCCAAAGCCTACCAGGTGGAACCCAGCCAAAAACAAGCCAACCGGCTAGGACATTAAGAGGGAGTTTGACGTGGTCGAAGGGCTGTATAAAAGAAGCATCAGCGATGGAGTAGGCTTTTACTATTGCCCATTGTGCTAAAGCAGTAAAAATCCCCGCAGCAATTAATAGCGTCCAGGTAAATGTCCCCGTTGGAAAACTCCATTCAGGGAGTGCTAATAACAAATTGAATGGGCTTATCAATAGAAATAAATAAACCACCATGGTGGTGGGAGAGTCATCACTTGATAGCTTTTTAACCATTAATGAATAGATTGCCCAGAAGAATGCTGCACCTACGGGTAGCAGGGTTGCAAAGGTGAAATTGTCACTCCATGGCTCAAGAATGAGCATGGCACCAAAAAAGCCCGCTAGCGTTGCAAATGATCTAGCCAGACCTACTTTCTCTTTTAAAAATAGTCCTGAGCCTAAGGTGGCAAAAAGAGGGGATGTCATTAATAGGGCGATGCCTTGCCAAATTGGAACAGGGTAAGCTAGGGCCCAAAGCCATAATTGAATCCCTATGACAGAAAAAAAGACACGGGTAAAATGCCAGCCTAATTTTTTTGTCTTTAAGGCTTGTTTAAGACCTAAACCTCTTAGCCATGGCAGAATAATAAGGAAAGCAATCCCGTATTGTATGAAGGCGACTGTGGTAGAGGCTAATTGAAAATGAATGCTTAGATATTGTGCAAGGCTATTGACGATGGCAAATGCCAATCCAGCAATAACCATCCATGTTGCGCCTTGAACTGGGGTGTTTGAATGCGTCACTTTTTATCTCTAGTCGTATTAAAATTCCACGCATCATACCCTTATCTAGTATCCGCTTTCAATCAAAGTTAGACGTTATATTATGGGTTAAAGCTCAAGGCCGGTTTCCAGTGTCAGAGCTTCCTCAAGGTCATCTAGGATTGTTATTGGTAAGCCTGCTAATTGCATCACTTTCTTTGGGATAAAGTCTCTAACATCATCAACATGCCTATTATTAACGCGAGCACCATTAAGGTAGTTGGCAAGATTAAGGATGGCACTTAAAGGACTTGGTTCATCATAACCAAGCGGTCTTTTGTATTGCTGAATGGCAATGCCAAGCTCTGCAGGAAATTTCCACATGTCTAACAGTGCTTTGCCGGCATCTTGTGTAGTGAAGCTTAAGCGCTCCATTTCAGCCGCAATACGAGAGGCTTTTTTATCTTTCACTAATGATTGAATTGCCATCGCGTCTTGGGGGGCTGCTAGGTGTAATAATAATCGACCGATGTTGTAAATAATGCCTGTTGTAAAGGCTATATCCTCTTCGACATCCTCAGTTCTTTGGGCTAGCCAAGTTGCAATGCTAGCAACCATGAAGCAGTCTTTCCAAAACGCTTTAAGGTCAAGGCCGTCAATTTTTGACGCTGAATTTGATAAGCCTGAGGCGATGACCAGAGTGTTGAGTTTTTCCATGCCTAATAAAACAACGGCCTCATCGATAGACGATACCTTTCTAGAGAGGGCAAAGTGAGAAGAGTTGACCAACCTAAGTATTTTTAGGGATAAGGTTTGATCTTGAGCAACCTTAGTTGCAATGGCATTATAATCTGCATTTGGGTCCCCTAAGGCTATAATCAGCTCGCGAACAACGTCAGGTACGTTGGGTAATTTATCTGTTTGCGATAGTAAATCTTTAATTTCCATAAGGGCTCCTTTTAATGACTGTTATGGCAAGACATGGTTGTTTAATGATCACCCGCGTATTTATGATTCTATGTTAAAAAGGAGATGAAGTGTTAACGCTTGACACAAAAAGATTAATGCTGAGACAGGTTCAAGAGGGAAACTTAAATCTGTTTAGAAATTTACTTCAGGACCCATATTATCTCCGTTACTTGCCCCAGAATACCTCTTTTAGCAATATTGAAGTCGACACCTTTATGCGCAGACGAATAATTCATTGGCGTAAAGGGTTTGGGGTATTTGTCATTTATTTAAAATCTAAGCCACGCCAAGCTATTGGGTTTGTAGGGGTCGAGTCCTCTCCTAACCCACTCTATTCAGACTTACGATTTATGATCTTAAAAAAATATCAAGGCCAAGGTTACGCATTTGAAGCCAGTGCTAGATGCATAGACTTTGTGTTTCACTCGAAATTAGAAAAACAGATTTACGCTGTATGTTTGGTTGAAAATAAGGCATCAGTGAGTGTTTTGAAAAAGCTTGGCATGGCGGAAGTAGAAAATATAATGCTTTATCAGGCAATAGATCAAGCGAGGAAGACTTTTCGAATTACCTCGGAATTTGATGAAAACTGTAAAATGAATACCATTATCAAAAATGTATACATTTAAGATATCCTATGCGATGATATTTTCTTAATTTAAGTGAGTGTTATTGTCATGTCTATTAAAAATGATCTGAGTATAAGTGCTGTTGTTGCTGGATTTGTGGCTGTTCTTGTCGGATTTGCGAGTTCTGTCACCATAGTTATTCAGGCTGCTCAAGCCGCGGGTGCTGATACGGGCCTAGTAGTGTCTTGGATTACGGCGCTTGGTCTTGGTATGGGACTCACTTGCTTCTTATTATCTTGGTTTTACAAAAAGCCAATAATTACCGCTTGGTCGACACCCGGTGCAGCTCTTTTAGTCACAAGTTTAGACGGTGTGAGCTATCCAGAAGCGATAGGGGTGTTCGTTGTTACCGGGATTTTGATTTTACTGGTTGGTATGACTGGGTTGTTTAATAAGTTGATGGCGCTTATTCCCTATCAAGTTGCTTGTGCCATGTTAGCGGGGATATTATTTCAATTTGCAATAGCCATTTTTGACGTTATGGCCAGTGATTTTAAGCAAGTTTTTATAATGCTGATTACTTACTTAGTGGCAAAACGATTCTTTCCTCGATACGCCATTTTAATGGTACTTTGTACTGCATTAATTTTAATATTTGGTACTCAATCTGAGTTATTAAACATATCGACCAGTCTGTTATCTCAAAGTGGCCTTATTTGGCAAACTCCAGAATTTAACCTTAAATCCATTGTTAGCATCGCCTTACCATTATTTATAGTGACTATGACTGCTCAAAACTTACCTGGTGTTGTTGCTATGAAGGCTAATAATGTTGATGTTTCTTCTTCATCTTTAATATCTTGGACTGGCATTACCACCATACTATTGGCTCCTTTTGGCGGTTTCACTTTCAATTTAGCCGCAATAACGGCGGCTATTTGCATGGGACCTGAAAGTCACAAACAACTAGATAAGCGCTATATAGCAGGGCTTTCAGCCGGTGTGTTTTATTGTTTGGCTGGGATCAGTGGTGCTAGCCTAGTGGCTGTTTTCTCCTTGTTTCCGCAAAGTATTATTGCTGCACTTGCAGGGCTTGCGCTCATTTCGACCGTTGGGGTCAATTTAAAGGCGGCATTAGAAGAGGATAAAACCAGAGAGGCGTCTTTAATTACTTTCCTAGTTACCTTATCCGACATCTCTTTTTTTGATATTTCATCCGCATTCTGGGGCATAGTCTTTGGTTTGATTTGTCTTATATTTATAAAAAAATGAATCATTAATTTGATTTATACCTTATCTTTTTTTAATTAATGTTAATTTTGTATTAAATTCTGATTTAACCTTGAATTTAAATTCAATAATGTCAGACAATGTTTCATAGGTTTGACTTTGAAGGTGATATTTTTTGAGTAAAGATGTATTAGCGCGTTTAAAAGCGGATATAAAAGAGCAAAATTTACCGATAGGTGTGCCATTAAAACAGGCTGATTTAGCAGAGCGTTATCAGGTTAGCCGCATCCCAGTACGTGATAGCTTGCAACAGTTGTTAGCAGAAGGTTGGCTTGTTCCTCATGGCAAATGTGGAGTCATGATTCCCAAATTGGTACGCCATGAAGCGGAAGATTTATATCGAATGCGCTCTGCGTTAGAGGTGATGTTGCTTGAGCTTGCCTTTCCTAACTTAACTCATGCAATCTTAGGGCAAGCGAAGGATTATTTAGAGCAGCTTGAGCAAAAAGAGATTACCTTATTAGAAAGAGGTGAGTTGAACTGGCTGTTTCATAAAACACTGTATGAAGCGGCAAAAAGACCGACTCTCTTTAAAGTTGTGGAGCAACTTCATCGTCAAGTTGATAGATACATTGGATTTCAATGTGTGCCATTGGATTATGATGGGCAAAGTCAATTAGATCATTATCAGCTTATAAATCTAATACAAGACAGACAATATCAATCTGCACTTGACTGTTTACGTTTACACATTGAAAAAGCGGGAGAGGCTTTAATTGATTATTTACGTGAGTAATTGTAAAAATGAGTCCTAATGTAAAAAACTGACTTAAACTTATTCAAAACAACTGTATGGTGAAAGGTGTTTTAAAGAGCCTTGATATTAACTAGGTATAGGACTTCAAACATTGCGTGCATTACAAGTACTCATTGCTGATGATTTTGAGAATTCTCGTCAGTCTATAAGAAAAATTTTATTATCGGTTGGAGTTGAAAATATTCACGTCACAGCGACGGGAAAAGGGGTTTTAGACGAATGTAAATCTAAAAAATTCGATCTCATCTTGTGTGACTATAATCTGGGTCATGGTAAGAATGGCCAGCAGGTTCTAGAAGAAGTTAGAGACCTTGGCTATCTAAAAAGCACGGCCTTGTTTGTCATTATTTCCGCTGAAACCAGTCGTGATGTTGTCATGGGGATTATGGAGGCGGGTCCGGATGAATATCTTACTAAACCCTTTACGCAATCCGTATTGGTTAAAAGAATTGAACGCTTAGTTCAACAAAATGGTGAATTAAGCGAGGTTAAGAAAGCCTTAGCAAAGAATAGTCCACAAGCTGTTTTAACATCCTGTAATCAGTTGATTAAAGCGGGTAGTCGATATTCTGCTTGGTGTCGCAGGAAGATGGCTGAGGCATTTTATGACATAAAGCAATATGATAAAACCAAGAGCTTATGTCACCTTGTACAATCCAAGCGTGACTTGGATTGGGCTATGGTACTCGAAGCTAGAGTGATGAAAGAAACCGTGTCATTAGCCGATGCGATAGTGCACCTCAATAAAGTGGTCGCTCAATTCCCTAACTGTATAAAGGCGTTTGATTATTTAGCCGAGTATCTTGAAGAAAAAGGTGACTCGGAGCAGGCCCAGGATTTTCTTGAAAGTGCAGTAGAGTTGTCACCAAGAGTGATGTCGAGGCAACAGACTTTGGTGAATTTGAGTTTGGCAAATGGTGACCTTGATATAGCCTTAAAATCTAGTCAACAAGCCTTAAAATTAAGTGCGAACTCTCACTATGCTTCAGCAGAACAATATCTTCAGGCCGCACAAGTAATCTCTGAATCCATTATGGGTGACGTCTCTGCTGAGAGCCGAAAGAAAGCACAAGATGCATTTTCTTTGTTAAATCAGGCGACTAAAAAATTTCCTGAAGAGGCCACAACAAAATTAAATAAAGTCCTAATCGAAAGTCAAATCTACTCAAGCCAAGGAAAGCGTGATCAAGCTAATCTTGCGCTTAAAGAGGCTCGAGGTATGATAGATGAGCATGCTGGATTATTAACGCCGGTAATGGCTCTTGAGATGGGTAAGGTGCTTTATGCAACGGACCAGCATGAGGCGGCCGCTGAAATGTTTGATCACATTTTAAAAAATAATTCGGTAGATAAAAGGCTCGTTGCAAAGACCTATGCGTTTTTAGATGAACCTGTAGGCCTTGTTGCCAGATTAAAAGCCAAACAAGATAACTTAATTGGTTTAAGTCTTTATGAAAACAAACGTTATGAAGATGCGATTGAGGCTTTTAAAAAGGCTCAAAAATCATCGCCTATTCATCCAGGTTTAAATATGAATCTAGTACAAACGGCGTTGAAATTAATGGAAACTACAGAGCGTAATCAAAGTCTTATAGGTCTATGTATCGACTCGCTTGATAGGATTAAGCATATTACGGATCGGCATAAACAATTTAAGCGCTATCGTAGTTTAAAAGCATACGTATCACGTCATTTTCAAACATCACCATAGGGACTCAGAGTGAATACAAAAGAGATTAAGTTTCATAATGTTATGGCATCAACCGTTAAAGATATGAACACCTCGTTGGCTGTATTGTTGCAATCTTTCGAAGCAAACGGAGCATTAGCCCAGCGTATGAATGATGAGCATAAACAGAGCTTTTCAAATATGCATTATGAAGTCGCACGATTACAAAATAATTTATTTCATTTGCATACCTTGTATCGTATTGAATACGAAAGATTGCCGTTAGTGCATGATGAACACTTCGTATATGAATTTTTAGAAGAACAAGTGTTGAGTGTTAATGGCTTGTTTGTATTGGCTGATGTCAGGGTGAATATAGAATGTGCACAAGACCTTAGTAGCTATTTTGATGCAGAGCTTGTGAGTTCAATTATCATTACCGCCTTGGTTAATGCGAGCCGTTATACTCAGGATGAAGTTATTATTAAAGCGCTACCCCATGATGACGGATTGCTTATACAGGTGGATGATAATAGTCGCGGTTTCCCCAAAAACCTTCTCGATAAATTTAATGAAGGTGTTCAACAAGAGTCAGAAGAGCTGAATGAGCAAGGCTTGGGTTGGCTGTACTGCAATGAGATTGCTAAATCACATAAGAATCGAGGACGTACTGGCTATGTCTCGTTAAGTAATGACAGTGTGCTTAAAGGTAGCCGTTTCGAGGTTTGGCTACCTTAACGCTCTCTCTATGGCCGCTGAGGCTATGGATTGTGCTTATTGGGGTATGTAGATGCTTAAGCATGCCCCATTCAGTATGGTCGACTCTGACTTCTCAATATAGCCCTGATTGCCTTTATTTGTATGGGCTTGAGCGGATAATTCGGCAAAATATAATCCAAGACCTGTGTTATTTTGTAAAAACTCTTGCTCTTCATCTTCTGCATCAGAAAACCCTGGGCCATCATCATCAATTAAAAAAACCAAAAAATCATTACGCAATTCAGCCCTCAATGTGATTTTATTGTTTGCGAAGCGTAAGGCATTGTAGACGGCTGTACTGATAACAGAGGTCAATAGCCTTTCATCAAAGTTGGCTAGCAGTGATTCGTCGCATTGGTAATCAAGAATAAGATTTTTTGCGCTAGCTGATTGGCTGAGAACAAAAACTTGATCATCTAAAAACTCATTAACTTGCCATGTTTCTGTTTGAAGATCATAGCCATCTGACGCTAATTTAAACAAATAGAGGTATTCAACCCATTCGTCATTGAGTTGTTTTAAGCCTTCTTCAATATTGTTGATTTTTTCTACTTGTTCTAAAGGAACCTCAAGCTCAGACTTTAACGTTTGAAGTTGATACATGAGGTTGCCAACAGCATTTTTACTTTCATGGATGGAGCTGGCAAGTATGACGCTGATATCAACTTTATTCACTTTAGTCTCCCAATAAAGGCTCAATTTTCTTTATGAATCGCTCAGTTTTAGGGACAGAAAGTCCCATTTCTATATCTTGTTTATAGAGCAAATGTGCACTTTTTGCTTGGCCAATTTTATCTAAGGTTATAAAAAGTTCTATTTCAATTTCATAGGAACCGCTTTTTATCTTGGGATTGTCACCAAATAGTTTTTGGATTTTCTTTAGGGTGATTTTAAAATTATCCACCTGACGACCGGTTAATTCATGTTCTTTTGCAATGCCAATAAAGGATTTAAGATGCTGGAAATAAATACTACTATTACTGTATATGGAATGTTTTGCTAAAAAAACTGCTCGGCGAAACGACATTTCAGCGGTTTGAAAGTCATTCAACTTAGCGCTTAATTCACCTAATTCAATTTGACGAAGAATTGCCTTGGGTGACTTGGCAACGGCATCGATTAATGTTGCTTGAGCTTCTGCAATTTTGTTTTGTTTGATTTGGCACTTTGCTAACCAATCATAGGCATTAACAAAAAATCGATTATCTAACATTAACTGGCGAAAGCGACTTTCGGCTTCGTCATAATTTCCTTTGAAGAAGTATGCTTTGGCAAGACCAAATAATGCCCATGGCATTTTTCGTTCTTTTAGTGCCGTTTGATATAGATCAACGGCATTATCATATTGTTTTAATTCAAGAAAACAATCGCCCTTAATTCTAGCGCATTTAGATTCTAGGTAAGGGAAGTCTTCTGTTACTTGGGCTGCTTTTTTTATGGCGAGTTCATAGTCTTTTTTATCAAGCGCCTGGTTAACCGAATATAGTTTTTGCTTGCTTTCAACCAGCTTAAGTAAACGGCGCTGTAGCAGGGCTTGAGAGAAGGGTTTGGAAATATAACCATCAGGTTGATATTCGATGGCACCCATTACCATCTCAATCGATGTTTCAGCCGTCACCATTAGGTAGGTTGACGTATTAGGGATGAGGTTTGAGTGGCGAACTTCTTCTAAAAGTTGTTGCCCATCCTTACCGCTTCCAAGGTTATAGTCCGATAAAACCACATCGTAAGTATTTTGTCTTAATAGTTCTATGGCTGATTCGGCTTTCATAGCCATTTCAATTTGCTTAAAACCAAAATCACTAAGCATCTTTTTCTGTAAGATACGGGCTTCAGCCATATCTTCTATTAGTAGTGCTCTTTGGTTTGAGAAATCAACTTCAGCCATGTTTTTCCACTTAAATCATGTTTTTAATAATTTGACGTCGAGGTTTCTAGCATACTGGAAAATACCTCATCTTCTTCTGAGTGTTTTTGCGGAATGCTATAAGTCCCTGCTGCCCACTCTCCTAAATCTATTAGTTTGCACCTTTCGCAGCAAAAAGGACGGAATTTATTTTCTGTGCTCCAAACCGCTTTTTTTTGGCAATTAGGACAGCTTACGAGTTTGCTTGTTTCTGTATTATTTTTCATCGAATTGCTTAATTATATATTGGTTCAATTTCTCGACTTTAGCATTCAAATCACTGATATTTCCAGTGTTTTCAATTATTGTATTAGCTAAAGCTGTTCTACGTATATCTGATATTTGGCTATCAATCATTTTATTAGCGAGTTCTTCAGTGCAATTATCGCGTTCGCATACCCGTTTTACTTGGTTTTCCCTTGGCACACTAATTGCGATAATAAAATCACAGGTCTTATCTTGATTTGTTTCAAACAATATAGGGTGCACTAAGAGTACATACTTGCTATCGGCAGCTTCAATTAATTCTTCAATACGATTTTTAATGGCTGGGTGAGTAATTGATTCAAGCCATTTTTTCTCGATTTGATTATCAAAAATAATGTGACGTAATTGCCTTCTATCTAACGTATTGTCGGGCAATAAAATGGTATTGCCATATCTCTTTTCAATAGCGTCTAGGCAGTAACTTCCTGGCTCAACCACCTCTCGGGCCACATCATCGGCATCTATGCTGGTAATGCCAAGGTTGTTGAATATTTTACTTATGGTTGATTTGCCAGAGCCTATTCCACCGGCTAGGCCAACGATGTTTTTCTTCTTTGTTTTTGTCATAGGTAAGGTTCAATAAAATGGAGAATAAAAAAGTGTGAAAAAGCAGCTAAACAAAGAAAGGGTCCGAAAGCCAAGCTTTGATAGCGACCTTTTTTACTTATTAAGGCGTATATGACACCTAGAATACTGGCATAGAAGACGATGTAAAATAAACTCTCAAGGCCTTGCCATGCGCCTAAAGCTGCTAATAATTTAGCATCGCCTAAGCCAATGGCTTCTATTCCTTTAAGTGTAAGGTATAGCTGCCTTATTGAGACAATTAATACATAACCAAACACCATTCCCAATACGGCATGGTAAAGCATTCGTTCACTTTCAAGTAGGTTCACCCCCAGTGAAAGGCCGAGTAATAGTAGGTTTAGTTGATCTGGTATCCATTGATGTTGCCAGTCAATAAGTGAAATACAAATCAGTAAACAGAAAATACCTGTCACTAATAAAAGGGAGAGCCAGTGCTGGCTAATAAGTAACAAAGGCAAGCAAATTGCCAAACTTCCAAGTTCAATCAATGGGTACTTGATGGATATAGTATGCTTGCAATAGCGACATTTCCCTTTGCTTATTATAAAGCTTAAAACTGGAATAAGATCATAAAACTGGAGTGTTTCATTGCATTCTGGGCAATGAGATCTGCCAATATGAAATGCTTGAGGAGGGCTTTCATCAAATGGCATATCTAGAAAGTTATGGGCTTCTTTTCGCCAAATATACTCTTCATATTTTGGTGTTCTAGCGACATAAGCTGTCATAGCGCTGCCTAGGCAAAGACAGATAACTACATATATAAAAAAGGAAAATATACTTAATTCCAAAAAAATCACCTTGTCTTCTACTCTATATTTAATAAAGGTAGATAAATGCTTATTAATGTTTTACTGACAAAAATACCCGCTATGCCTAAGCCTATTAGGGGGCATAGCTTTTCAATAAAATTGAGCCTTTTCTGCCATCGCTGTTTATGAATATGAGAGGCAGTTTCTATTGCTCTTAAGATATCGCCAGATTGACATGAGGCCTTCAAAGCTAGCAAGGATTCTTTTGGAAACCAATAAGTTGGGAAGCTAGTAAGATACGTATCACCTAATCGTAAGTGATAATACACGAGTAGAAGCTCTTGCTTAATCTGTTTATGGTTAAAGTTTGTTGGCAGCAGTGTTAGTGCGCCTTGTAAATGATTGCCTGCTTTTAATGAGGCGTTAAGTAAATTGAACAGTTTATTAAGCCTGAATGCGCAAAAACAGTTTTCAATCAGGCCTAAAATCAAACTGGATTGAAATAAATAAAAAATGAGGAGTTGGGAAAGGCTAATAGCGAGGTAAATTAGGGCGCTATTTTGAATATCTAAGTTGATTGTTTTACTGAAAGCTTGACTGGTTAGCCAAATAATAAGTGAGAGTTGAATGACAAAAAATGGGTATATAAGGCTTTTTTGTAAACGCATTACCCAAAGCCTTAATTGCGAAATTTGCTCATATAAAATACTTAAGTGACTCAATAGTTGCTCAGAAGTACTTTTCTGTATAAACAAATCACAATACCCCTGTAGGGACGTTTCGACCAGTTGTTTGAAACAAGTGTTGAACTCTTCACCCATACTTATTTCATCTTTAATTGCTCGTGCTATGAGGGCCATATTACTTCTACTTTCATGATGGCTGATATATGTGAGCACATCTTGCAGTTTAAGTCCGGCTTCCAGCCCTTTTAATACTTCTAATAAGAATTTTTCCAACTGTTTACTGTTAAGTGGTTTTAGCCTTATTTCTTTAATATTTACTGACCATGATTTTTGACTAAAATGATCTAGGTATGCGCTTTCAATAGAGGGGTAAAATCGAATTTTACTAGCGCTATTATTGGATATTTTGTACCAAGGCATAAAAGACTCCTCATTAATGATAAAAATGCCAAAATGTTTGATTTTGGGTGAGGTCTTGATAACTTGATGGTCGAGAGTCTGTATCCCAGCTGGGTTTTATGCCGCAAAATATGGGCTCTGCTTTTGCTTCTCTAAAATGCATTTTCTGGTGAAGAACCAGGCTGATAACACTGCTGAGCGCAAAAAAATCAACTTGCCATGATTGCATTCTATGTATCGCATCGATTGCAGAGTTACTGTGTAGGGTAGCAAACACTAAGTGCCCGGTTAGTGCAGCGGCAATGGCGAGTTGTGCTGTTTCAGCATCTCTAAGCTCACCAATTAAGATGATATCTGGATCTTGTCTCATGAAGGATTTTAATAGCTTGCAAGGGGTGATATTAATGGCCAGTTGAGGTTCGCATTGAAAATAGTCTTCAACTTCATATTCTACTGGGTCCTCAATCGTGAAAATGGCTTTTTCGCCATTATTCAGCGCATCAAGACAG